>JAEEGJ010021194.1_pt1 | contig 14023 bp, 14 predicted proteins | sample 8958761 | NCBI WGS metagenome assembly JAEEGJ01 (sample SAMN16246546, study PRJNA631951) | gut metagenome | biome: gut microbiome; feature: rumen; material: RS-attached | host: Bos | place: Iran: Karaj | collected 2018-10 | reverse complement strand
CTGGGAACGCTTATTGGATGTCTGCTCATCAGCTTCCTGCGCAACGGCTTGACGCTGCTGGGCGTGGTCGCGCAGATCCAGTTGGTCGCAGTCGGCCTGATTATCATCATCGCCGTCACAAGCGACCGCCTTGCCGCTAAAAAATCGTGATTTAGAACCACTAATGGACCTGAAGCGGCCAAGGCCGCAACCAAACCATCAATTGGGTCTCTTTGTCTAGTGGTCTTATGTCTTTTGCTCGCGTCTCATGTCTCATGTCTCATGTCTCATGTCAGACCGCGTAATGGCGACGCCATTGCGCCCTGAAGGAAGGGGGAGGAAAAAAGCAATCAGATTGCTTTTTTGGAGGTTGACATGAGACGCGAGACGTGAGACGGGAGCGGAGACGGGAGACGGCAAGACGTTGGACAGGTGACGTTAGACGACGAGACTGTGACCTTTTTGTTGTGAAAAAAGGTCATAGAAAAAATGAAACAATGCAGTTTTTTCGGGGGGGGTAAATGAGCATTTGCATCATCGGTAAATGCGAGTATATTAGCACATATCGTATTGATAATGGCTAAAAGAAATAGTAGTATGGGAAGCAGAATGAATAAAATTATAAAATTAATGGGCTTGATACTGATAGTCATGCTTTCTGGCTGTATAAATGGTCCTGTGCGCTGTTATCTGAATGGGCCGTTTGATTATCTTACAGTTGAAACTGCCAAACAGTGCCCTGTTTATGCATATCCTGTGGCATTGCCTGCGGCGGCTGTTTGTGATGTCGGCATTATCGCGGCAGATACCCTTTGGATACCTTTAAGTAGTTTGAGATGTCTTGTAGATAAAGATTGTGGTGGTCCGTTAATGCTCCCCTTCTATCCTCTCATATGGGTGGGGGCTGGGATGGTGTCCACGTTTGAGAGGGGCAATGGGAATCATAGAGACGGTGTTCTTTACCAACGGCTATTTGGACAATCTTATATAAAAACAGAGTATGGAAAGTTTAATGTCATCAATGTAAAAAAACAGGATGGAAGTCAAGATACCAAATTGATGTTTGATGAACAGACCGCTTACTTATTGCCTGGAAAATTGATAAATTTTACCAACAATGCCGATAATGTCGTTGTTGGCACGTCTGATGGTTCCGTGTTTTGGTGGCAGCGGATCGAGGGAAAATGGAAGTCTAAGCCTTTCTTTTTGATACCAGAAATAACAGAGCTATTAAAGGCGATTGACATGGAAATCAAGGATTTGGAAAGTTCAAAATCCATGTATAGTGATAATACGAGTTATGATAGTAAGCATATAGAAATAATTGAAAAGAAGATTGCATGGTGGACGACTGTCAAGCAATTTTTGAAGGTTGCTTCTCCTGTCGTCAAAGAAGTGGTCACACAACCATATTTTACAGAAGCACGTGTGGATGATGGACTTGGTGGTGCAGACGGGGATAATTGGCGTCTTTTTTATATGTTAAAACTGGATTGCCAGTCATACGACTTTGATGTTTACTGTACCACGGACGGAATGAATTGGAACATTAGGGTTCACCATTACTTTTCAATAAATTATGGAAAAAATGAATAGCTGATTGAGACATGAAACAATGAAGCGGTTTCTCAGTAAAATCTTCTTCTGGGATGAGCCTGAAAAAGGTGCGTTTTTCGGGCTGACGCTGATGCTGTTTTTGATTTGGTGCGGCGTCTCTCTGTTTTGCGCATGCCTGGTGATCCATAGTCGGATATTTTGGTTTGACTGGGCGCCATTTCTGTTACTGGCAATCGTTGTTTTGCCGTCTTTGTATATTCTATTTCTTGTGAGCAAAGGACTTGTGAATATGCAGAGACGGACGCCGCACTTCTGGAAACGATTGCTGAAAATGCTGTCGGCGACTGCGGTGTTGACGTTGTTCTGCGCATTCATTACATTTGGACTACTTCCCGTTGGACAGGGCAATTCGTTTGTAACTCTTGCGCTTTGGTTTGCATTGGGGGTGGCAATTCTGGGAACAGGGTATCTATTTCGTCCTATCGTCCATCCCGCGAAGCTTCCGTCTTGCCTTTTGGGGTGGTTTGGAGGCTTTCTTGTGTTTTCCACGCTGTTGCTATATGCGGATCCGTTTACGGTAAGAGGTTCTGCGCCGTTCAGTCATGACGCATGGCTTGGCGATTCCATCCCGTATGTCAAAGCTTTCTGGCATTGGTTCGAGCTGAACGGGAATGGTTGTTTCTGGTTCACACTGGCGGGCTTCGTGATGGTCGCAGTCGCCTATGTATTGTCATGGAACATATTTGCAAAACTTTCAGGTAGAACCATGAGGCAATTTTGCGGCAAAGGCATCTGTTTCCAATGGATCATCATGGCGGGATGTTATGTCGTGACGCTTTTGTTTGCATTGTGGAATACATCCCAATATCACAAAGCCATGCAGGAGTTGGAAACGCATTACGGCCATTCAATGACGGGAGCAGAACTCGGTCGTTTGTACTACGATGGGCGGACACCAGATCCAGATTATTGGAAAAAGGTGGAATCGTCGGTGGAGCAGTATTATCGGCAATATGAGGACGAAATGAAAAAAATCGTTTCTTATGACTATCGTTTCGAAACGCATCGATATACTGTTCTGCCGAAGGAGCTTTATGAAAAGCGCCGAAATCTTTTCCAAACCTATGTGGCGTCTGTGCGGTTGGATGAGCTATATGGTTCACCACTGCCACCGAATCAGAGGGACTATGCCAACAGTTTTTTGTTGGGAATGGAGCATCCAGAACTGTCAAATATCCGACAGTTGGCCCGTATTGAAGAGCGCCGCTGTGATTATGCCATTGATTCAGGTGACTTCAAGACAGTCGCCGAAGCCGTCGCGCATGTTGACGTCCTGTGTGATTATCTTAGCAAAGACTATTATAATATTAGTTATTTTGTATGGAATGCCATCGACATCATTCATGACGACATGCTTGTCAAGATACTGGAATCTGGGCTGGCTTCGGACGAGTGGCTGGAGAAACAAGCGAATCTGCTTCAATGGCGGGAGAAACGGTATGTTCAACGGGAGAGGATGTTTTTGTATTCAGAGACGGTTGTGATGTTGGATGCTTTTCGGCGCACGGTGGATTGCGACTATCATGTCGCCTACCAGGCAGAAGTCGGCTACATGATCAAATACAGTCCTTTACGATTCTTTTTCCCGCAGGGCTGGTGGCTTGCGGCCAAAAGCATGAGAGTTTTTGCACGGGTGATGAAGATCGATTCGTCCGACCAATTGCCAAAAAGGGCGATTGGCAATGTGTTGGTGGACATGTTCTGCCCTGCCACTCATGTTGGCGAAAAAATTCGAGGAAATACCGCCCATCACCGTGTGTTGCGTGGTTTGATTGCCGCAGAATTGCAGAAACGACGCACGGGGAGCTATCCTGATGCGATGGAAGGGCTTCCCGTCGATCCGTTTACTAACCTGCCGTTGAAATATTGCAAGGGGGCATGTCCAATTACGCGGTATCAGGTCAAATGGCTGCCCGAAAAGGAGTGGGAAACTCTTGGTGATGATGAAAGGTTTGCAAACGTTGTTGGAGGACCCGACGGTGGCTACTGGAAGTTCGAACCGAAGGAGGAGACCATCGAAGCCGTTCAAATCTGGAGCGTCGGGCCGGATGGCGTGGATGACGCTTTTGTCTCCAAAAAAGACGATGATGAATCGGGTGGACGAAGGCCGGATGACATACGGTTCATTATTCCAATACGGTGAGATTGAAAGTTGCTATTCCTCCAGGCTTGACATCAGCAGGAAATCCTTGAAATGGATATGGCGGACTATACTGGTGGAATAGTCGAGTTCATCGTTGCTGATGAGAATCTTCTGTGAAAGCGGATCGATGTTTACAAATGCCTTGAATTCACGTTGATAGGCTTTGTCATCCGCAACACTGTAGGCGACTTGGATGTAATACTTCTTATTTCCCTTTTGTGCCAGAAAATCTATTTCACGAGAGCCGTTGACATAAACGCTGAGCTGATAGCCCATGTAAATGAGTTCATTATATACGATGTTCTCAAGGTTGTGGTCAAGATCGTAGCGGTTGTCGAAACAGCGCAGGGAGTTCAGCGAGACGTCGCCATCATAGCATTTTCTGTAAAATGCGAGTTCCTGCTTGGTCTTCGTGGAATACTGCTTCAGCAAATCAATGGCATACGCCATTTCCAAATAACCGAGGTATTTGGAAATGGTGTTTTCAGAGCATTTCATGCTTTGTTTTAGGGCCTTGTATATGGAGTTTACTGAAATAATCCGTGCGTTTGAACGAAGAATGAAATCCGTAACAGCGCGGAACATGGCTCCCTTTCGTATTCCGAAACGGACAATCAGATCCTTGTAGATGATCGTTTCGTTCAAATCCTCCAGATAACGCCGCAGGGCGTCCCCTGAAAATTCAAGGCGTTTCGGAAAGCCGCCCCATACCAGATAATCGATGGGAGATATCTCCTTCCCAAGTTCCTTTGCGTATTCCAGCAATTCACGGTAAATGAATGGTCGTATGCGGAATGAGACATAACGACCGCTCAACGACTTGACGTATTCCTTTGAAAGCAGTTTCGAGTTGGAACCTGTGACGAATACGGAATCTCCATGGAGTCGCAGCGATTGGCATACGTTCTCCCATCCTTCTATTTCCTGCACTTCATCCATGAGCACATAGCATTTGCCAGTCTGCCGATTTGCCGCGACATATTTCATGATGGCGTCGGCGTTGGGAAGGGCCGTCCGTGTTGCGAGATCCTCAAATTCAAGATAGATGATATTTTCGGACCGTGATTTGAGTTCATCTCGGACCTGTTGCATGATGACGGATTTACCGCACCGCCTGATGCCGGTGATGACCTTTATCAAATCGCTGTCATAAAATGGACGTATCTGTTCAAGATAATGTTCCCGCAAAATCATTGCCATCCTCCTTTGGGGGAAACTGAATCAATCATTTCCCTTAATGTACTGCAAACTTTTTGTTTTTCAATAAAAAATTCTCGTTATAATGCAAACTTTTATTATTTTGAAGAAAAGTTATCACTATACTGCAAACTTTTTAATGAAGCGGAAAAAGTTCGCAGTAGGCATGGAAAAATGCAGTTTTTTCGGGGGGGGTAAATGACCGTTTGCATCGTCTGTAAATGCGAGTATATTAGCGACTGTCAATTGATTACATGCGTCATGTTGTGAAGCCAATGCATGCTGTAAAAGGGTATCGTCCTTGCGGGCGAATTGTGGCGCTCTTACGAGCGCGATACATGGGGCATCCTACCACAGGCTGCGCGCCACTACGGGCGCTTGCCTGTGGTTACGCATGGTCTCGCACTTCGTGTGATGTCGCTTCGCGACGGTGTATCGCACTTTGTGAGATAAGTTACGCATTATTTCGCACTTCGTGTGATGTCGCTCAGCGACGGCGTATCGCACTTCGGGCGAGGCTGGCAAAACGGAACTGGCTATTGGAAAAACACGGGAGTTGTCATAATATGGATTTGAGATTTGAACATCAAGCCGTGGAAGCGAAAGTCAAACGGAAATGGTGGTATGTGTTTCATATCCTTTTCGCGCCAGCCTATGTTTTTTTCGGAAGCATGATCGTATTATTGGGTGGTATGGGCATGTCTTATGATAAACCAGTAAGCTATTTGTGCTATTCATTCGCTTTGGGACTCTTCATTTTGTCTGCTTGCATTTTCTCGATAAACTGGAGAGCATATCGTGAACTATTTCGAAAAATGGGATCTTTTGAACGTCCAACGGTCGTCCATCTCACGGATACATATCTGGAAAGTGCGTGCGGAGAAAATATTGGCAAACATGAATATCGAATTTTTTCCTATTATCTTCCCTTGAAAAAACATATCGCTTTGGTGGTACAGAAAAGTATCACCGCCGTTTTTGACAGGTCCGACTTTCCTGACGGCGGCGGTGAATGGATTCGTTGCCTTGAGGCGAATGGTGTGAAAAAGTTTCCAATATGGGGCTTGAAACGCTGGTGGTTCGCCTTGCTTTATCTTGTTTTTGCTATCATGTTCATCGCAGGGATGTTGCGTACCATAAAACGAAACAATGAAGAATGGTGTCGTGACAAAGGTTATTACACCAGATGCATAAGCAATCTAAAAATGGTAGGAATGTGTTTGCAACTATATGCGGCCGAACATGTTGATAAAGCCAATCCAAATGTGAAACTGTTGCCGCCGTCGCTTCAAAATTTGACACCTAAATATCACGATGAAGCGAAATTTTTTCACTGTCCTGTGACGGAAGAGGAATACAGGTATGTTCCATACGGTAGGATGCCTGATGCTAAAACTGCGGCTAAAACTCCTATTCTGATCGATGTAATCAATGCCCACTATACATGGCCGAATATCATGAAAAAGCACTCTCGTGTCTATAAAACGATTGTTGTTTTCGCTGATGGGCATTGTGAAGTCGAGGAATGGCTTTTCAGCTATATGGACATCTGGGAAAAATACATGGCTTTTCTTTCACATGAAGACAAGGAAATATTGAAGAAATGCTGCAAGGAGTGGGACAGGAAGATTGATGAGATGGATGAATTGGAGTAGGGTATGAAGCGATTTTTCCGTAAAATCTTCTTCTGGGATGAGCCTGCGAAAGGCGCATTCTTCCATGCGACGGTGGCGTTGACAGTGCCATGGATGCTTTCCGCACTGTTTTGCTTTTTGCTACCGCCGATATTGACGTTGTCGCCGTCCAATCCTGCGATTTGGATTGAAGTCGTGTTGTTCTGCAGTATTCCGATTGTCGCATGCCTGGAGATTGTGATGACAGCCGTTTGTCTGATTCGGTTGAAATGCATGCGAGTCAAGAATCGCGAAGATGCAAGAGTCGTAAAATCAACACGCTGGTTGGGATGGATCGCTGTGTTGTTCTTGCTTATGGCAATAGCGGTCGTCTGGATGCAGGGCGAATATTGGACGGCGGGCATTGTTCCTGCGTTGCCGTTGTTGTTGGCTGGCTATGGCTGTTTGGGTTGCTTCCTTGGACGTTGTCAAGTAATTGGTTTCAAAGGCGTTGTGACAAAAAGCGCCCTGCGCCTTTGGTGCGTTGTCGCTGTGATTTGGGTGGTTTCTGTTTGCATGGCGGTTGTCGCAAAATCCGCAGCGAACAGACATTGCGCCGAATTGGAGCGACGGTTTGGCCGTCCGCCGACGGATGAGGCTCGGGATGCCTGGATTGCAGAAGATTGCCTCATTGACGCGGATTTCTGGCGGAAGGTTGGTGAAATCCTTCAACGGCGTGAAAAGCCGAAGACTGGCTTCATCAAGGAAGATGATTCTGAAAACGATGAGGAGGATTCTGAAGACAATGACTATGTGTATGATATTTGGGAATTTTTTCCGAATGAGACGAAAAACATCTCTGCAAAATTGAACAATATCTACAGGAAGCAGCTTGCGGATTTTACGGAATTGCCGGAACTTGAGAAGATGTTCGACGGAACAGTTCCGCAATTGCTTCGGAAGGATTTCATCTGGTTTAAGGTCGGTGATGCAATCCATGTTATTTTTAGGATAGAGATGTGGCGGCTTTATTTCGCGTTGGCGGATAAAGACATGGATACGGTCATGTATGTTCTCCATAGAATGGACAACATACTGGAATGTGTCAGGCAAATGGAAAAGCATAACTTTTTCAATGGTAATTGGTCGTATGACAGTCGCTATCTATATTTTTTGAATGAGATCATCGCTTCTCGCTTGCCGACAGATGAGCAGCTTTTCATCATGAAGGAAATGTTGGAAAAACGTGAGGCCGCATATAAGGATATTATGGATGGAGGTGTCTATTTGCTCGTTCTGAGTTTTGCTGAAGAATTTCAACCGGTAGATTCTGTTTTCCATTTGGAAGGGGAGTCGTTACCTACAAGTTATTCATTGTATCGTTTGATTGGAATTGTGGATGGAAGCTATTGGGAAGTGAAGAGTTGGATAAGAAAATTGCAAATTATAACAGGACATATCTTCATTCCTCATCTCTGGTGGTTTTCCGCCAACGAACAAAGACTAATCTTCAAGATGATGAAACATTATCCCGACATCGTGCCGGAATGGCACAGTGGAAGCATGGTGCTCGTCATGGATTTTCATTATGATTGGGTGTGCAATATGGCGTTTTTTTATAAAAGAAATCTAGTGATAAACAGGGCGTTGCGGTGCGTCGTCGACGCTGTGCTGGAACAACGCAGAACCGGAGAATATCCAGCCTCCCTGCCATCGATTCCGGATGATCCGTTTACAGGAAATCCGCTGAAATACCGTGTTGGAAATTGTCTGCAATTTGACTATGAGAAACAAAGGCCATTTCCCATGCAGGCCATCCAGGTCTGGAGCTGCGGAAATAATAAAAAAGACGATGATGGTGTTTTTTTCGATTTGCCAGGAGATGAAAAACGCAAAAATTATTGTCGGGACGACATCCGCGTTCTGATTCCAATCAATCAAAGTAAATGAAACTGAACATTGAATAATAATGTAAACGTTATCGATAGGAACTGTCTGTCTTTGCCTTAATTAGTTATAATTGAACGAGGTGAGAAGACCATGACTCTTTGTTCAACCAAGGCCTTGATTTGATTTCGCATTGACAATGGTAGAAAAGACGCTTCCAAAACGCTTGGCAAACATTTGTTAACCACTGCAGGAAGATGTTTGAGTGCTTTGTCGATTTGTTGAACAGATAATTTCAATGTCGCCCCAAAACGCTCGAAATCGACGCGTTTTAGATGTTTTTTCTTTCCATTCAATGTCAACGCGAGTTCTTCCGTGTCTTCAGGCATGATGATATTGACCGGAACAAGATCGTAAGCAGGTGATAGTTCGTAATGTCCGTCTGGACAATGAATCATGGAAAAATTCTTGAGATGCATGTCGGAATTGCCTGTCAGAAAACAAAAGACTGTCAGTTCAAAAAAACGGATCATATCAAGACCGACGATATCGGAACATTGCCGCAAAGCTTTGCCGATTTGTTCCATGGAGCCGTTATATTTCTGATCTGTCATTTTGTTCAGGATTTGGCAGAAATCCTCCATGTGCAGAGGGCCATTTTCTGTACGATCCATTCGTCGTGTGATATATGCAAGTTCTCCGGATTTGAGTGGAATCAAGCCAAAATCAGCGGTCGTGATCTTGCATTTGCGGGCAAGAAGCATACAGACGTGTTCTGCTTCTGGAAGAAACTGCCATTGAGGGGATTGCGGCTTTAGAATGTAGTCGCCTTCCAATCCAACCAAAGTGAGCCGTGAATGAGAATCCGCTTGTTTTTTTTCAAGATGCAGTGACAACTTTGGCTGGACACCAGGGACGGAAATCCGATTGAGAATCGTATTCTTCGCTAAGGTGTTCAATTCTTCCTGCGTGTAGTTTAGTACAGGTACGTGTTGGGAATGGAACAACTTCTTCATGCATTTTGCATGATAGAATTCTTCCTGTTCCTTTAGCAGTTCACCACAGCAGAGACAACGTGAAAAGTCTTTCATGATTGTATGATATGTATTTGAAAAGTCATCCATTTTCCACTTCGCGGATGCTGGCCGCACCAATACAGTCACGACAGCAGGCAAGGAGGAGCGCCATGCGGTCATTGGAATTCAGTTTCCAGTTGGTGGTCGCGATATCCAGCAACCAGCCTTCTGGAATCAGACCGTCGAAAAACGGAAAAAGCACTTTGTCATGAAATGCCTCCGATTGCAGGGGAAAGTTGAAACTGAGTCGAAGCGGATTGTTTTTCAGATAATCGGCATCGTACTGAAACGTGTAACCTGTTTCATCTTCGGTGAGGCGACCTGCAAGCCGTTCATAAAAATATACTTCTGCCTGACGCATAATTTATTGTTCCTCCCGATTGGGAACGACTCCAAGGCGTTGCCCGAACATGTCCAGCACGATATTGACCTTGTCCATGCGAAGCGTCGGTTTTCCCGCTTCGAGCTCACGGAGGAAGCGAAGGCCGACACCTGCACGATCTGCCAGTTCCTGCTGAGTCATGTTGTATTGTTTTCGATGTTGACGAACAAATTCTGAAATTGTCATTTTATACCCGTTCGGTTATAATTTTTATTGATTTATAATAAAATATACCCTTTCGGGTGCAAATTCAAATTATTTTGATATAAAAAATCCCGTTCGGGTATAATAATGTCACTATGGCTAAATGTATTCGCAGTTGAGAACCAGCTCCAAAGGGGCTTTATGGCATTTTCTGTTCATGATGGTATATTGGAAAAACGACACGATTCAAACACCATCACGGAGAAACACATGACGCAGGAAATGAACATACGGCTTGAACGAATCGGAACGTTGAAACGCGATCCGCAGGCGGCGAAGCACGGCAGTTGCTGGATGCTCGGCTGCGAGACGCTCGATCGCGATTTCGCGGATTTCCAAAAATACAAGAGCTATCTGCCCGCGTTGGGCATTCCGCTGATCCGTCTTCAGGCAGGCTGGGCGAAGACGGAAAAAGAAAAAGGAAAATACGACTTCTCATGGCTGGACCGAATTGTCGATGACGCCATGGAGCTTGGCCTTAAGTGTTTGCTGGAGACGGACTACGGCAATCCGATCTATGAAGGCGGCGGCGGTTGGGATCTGGCCGGCGGCTTCCCGACGTCCGACGAGGCTCTCGCCGCATGGGACGCATGGGTGGAAAATCTTGTGCTCCATTTCCGTGATCGCGTCGATGAATGGGCGATGTGGAACGAGCCGGACATTTCGAAGGAAAATTCCATGGACGCCATCGTGGATTTCAATATCCGCACGGGAACCATCGTCCGCAAGTTGGCTCCAAACAGCAAGATAGCAGGACTTTCCCTTGCGCGCTCCGACGCGGCGTATTTCGAAAAATGCCTTAGTCAATTGAAGGAAAAAGGCGCAGACGGTCTGTTCGATTCCTATATCTACCATGGATACAAATACAATCCGGACGAAGCCTCGGACAATGGCCTGAAACTGAAGGCCGTGCTCGCGAAGCTCGGCATTCGTGGCATGCTGCGGCAGGGCGAAAATGGCTGTCCGTCCGAAGAGACGCAGAAGTTCGCGTTGCGCGACTATCCGTGGACGGAACTTTCGCAGGCCAAATGGGACTTGCGGCGTTTCATCGGCGACTACTGCACAGGCGTTCATTCATCCGTCTTCACGGCATGCGATTTCAACCATATTGGCCGTCAGATCAACCGCAAGGGACTTCTGATGGCGGATGAAAACCACAACGTCATCCGCCCAAAACTGGTCTATGGCGCGATCCAGAACATGACGACGTTGTTCAATGATCTTCTGGAGCCAGTCGTCGGCGCGGGAGCGATTCGCTATGGCAAACAGACTCAGTTCTTTACATTTAAAAAAGGCGAAAACAAACTGGCTGTCTTCTGGGATCGTTCTGCTACGCCAAGCAATGAACTCATGGCAGGAGAAGCGGACATCCTGTTGAGGGATTTCACGTTTGTCGAGCCTGTGCTCGTCGATGTTCTATCAGGCGGTATCTATCGGATTCCGGCAGAATCGGTTAAAGCGTTTGGGGCGTTGACTGTATATGCCTGCATCCCCTATGCGGACACGCCTTTCGTGTTGTGCGACAGGGCAATGATCAATGAGTAATGAAAAGGAGAAAAATAGTGTTATTATTATAAAATAACATAAATAATTAGTCTAATCCATTCATCTAATGATGGCTATCAGGGGTGAAGCACATGAAGAAGGTGCTCTTAGGAGAATACGATAATAATTACAGTTTGAAAATACTCATACTCACATAAGATACAGCATAGAAAGTATGCAAGCAAAAAGGAAAAAGATAATACTGTGGACACTGACCATCGCTGTTGTGTTGATAATCATTGGCTTTTTTGCCATCAACATAATGCTAACTCGCCTCAATATCTATTTTGACAAGATTCATCAGGATATGTCCATTGTTGAAGTTAGGCAAATGTTGAAAGAATCTTTCCATGAATCCAATGCAAACGTTGAACAAATAGAAAAGGAAGGTTACCCTATGGGACATCTGGTCTCCACGAAACTTGATTTACAAGCAAAGAAATATTCTTACCGCTTTTGTGGATTGTTGTATTTCTACGTAATCTATGATAATGATAACAGGGTAAGATTGACCATACCTGCGTTTGAATGATGATAGCGGGAAAACAGCAAGAAATCGGAGAGGTAATATGCACGCAATAATACGACTGGGAGAAGGCAAGTACTATATTTCCTCAACCTGCCTAATCAATTCCGTGCCACGCGGTTGAAATGCGCCGTTGGAGGTTATATTAGATGAATGACGAAAACGTGAACGGAAGGAGAGCTGTTTCGGACGGATGATTTTTTGAGACCAGATGCTGACTGACGATACGAATATGAAAAATAATTCACTATGCCTTACTTTGAACACGTTTTCCCTTAGTATATTAACTATGCTGTGCAGTTCATGTTTGTTCTTAGGAGAATTAAAACCTAAAAGATTCAGCAACGTATTTGCTGGCGGCTGTTATCTGGAAACGTTTGATGCATTATATCTCCTAGTTGGAATTATCAAAGTGAGAGAAGAAAAATTAAATCACTTTTTTGTATCACCACAATTTGGTGTTTCTTATACAAAAGAGATATTATTTATGATAAAAGTAAAAGATAATGGAAATGTAGAAGTACAAAGTCATCTCTTGAATAGTCCAATGAGTGGTTTTTATGTGGCGTCTGGTATTAAATTGATAAAAGCCGAAAATGACATTCTTATTTTCGATACGCAAGAAAGTTATTTGCTAAAAGATGACAAGCTTATTCCTTTTGACGCTTCGAGTAATAAAAAATTAGCTTTGGTTATAAATGAATATCAAGCCAAGGGAAATTGGAAAATTCTCGAAGAATGGAATAGACAAAACAAATGTCATCATGATGAAATTTCCAATCTTTATTTTGCTCCGTATGAACAAAATATTAATTGGAAGGATCATGTTATCACAATAAGAAGAAATCGTCATAATTATGATGAAAAAGACAGGGTCATTATATCTATTTCATGCAAAGATCTTCTTAATAGTCCCATTCTTCTGGTAATCCCTATTGAAAATAGAGAATCATATTCAACACCAGATTTTATTGAATTACCATACATAATAATCAATGACAACTTGCATCCGTTTTCCGCTGATAATCCTTTGATTTTCCAATGATATTGAATCCATACCGAAAGAGTTTATTGAATAATAGGATGAACAATATAATTATTACAAAAATAATGTTTAATATTTCCTTTAGCTTTGACCTAGAGGAAGAGATTCTTGATGATGATAGATTATATCGTACAGAGGAACAACTTAATATTGCTTTTTCTGAAAATGTCATATGGGAAGATAATACCAGAAAAAGAGACCTCGGGCTAATTTTATATTCTTTAGGGAAATACATCTTAAATCTGAATGCATCTGGTATACTAACAAATATAGACTTAGATCTTCAGCTGTTTAATTTTGAATTATTACTTTTAGCAATTATGCCGTCTGAATGGTGTTTTAAGATTCCATACAAAAAAGGATATATTGAACCATATTTTTATAGCTTTACCAGTGAACAAGCGCAGAACATTGCATTATTTTTTTCGTTTATACTAAATCTTAATATTTTCCCATTTATGCATGATGAACTAACTGAAGTTGTCAATTTTTGGAATAGCATTTCGTCTGGTGCAAATATTCAAAACAACTAAACTCAAATGAGTGTTGCTTTAAAAATCAAGTACATATTAAAGGCTTTGGGATATCAAGCGACAAAAATGGACAATGCTGTGTTAGTCTTACAACAATATGCTTGACAAGAAGTTATCTTTATCTAAATATCGAGATAACTGGAATAAGTTACTCATATGGTGAGTGTTTTCAAGATGAATTTATCATAATATTCGAAAAAATTGACACCACTCAATAATATTTTTACATGATTAAATAAACAGATTTATAGAATACTAACAATTTTAAATAGAATA
>JAEEGJ010021192.1_pt1 | contig 14025 bp, 10 predicted proteins | sample 8958761 | NCBI WGS metagenome assembly JAEEGJ01 (sample SAMN16246546, study PRJNA631951) | gut metagenome | biome: gut microbiome; feature: rumen; material: RS-attached | host: Bos | place: Iran: Karaj | collected 2018-10 | reverse complement strand
CAGGTCATCACGAATATAATCATTATAATCAACGTGAAATTGATGTGGTAAAAAATGAAATTTTGCCGCAGTTAGACAGTCTCGATGATGTTGGAATCATCGCACCCTACAATAGTCAAGTCAATCAATTTAATCAACAAATCCATTCGATTGAAACTGCTACGATTCACAAGTATCAGGGCAGAGAAAAAGATACCATAATCATGAGTGTTACTGATGACCAGATAACTGATTTTAGTGACGACCCCAATCTGATAAATGTTGCAATCTCAAGGGCAAAGAAGCGATTCTGTCTTGTGGTTTCTGGAAATGAACAGGGGCGAAAGGGTAATATTAATGATTTGATAGATTACATCGCATACAACAATCTTACCGTTACGGACAGCAAAATTTGTTCTATTTTTGACTATCTCTTTAGTCAATACACACGGGAAAGATTGACTTTCCTTGCTGGGCACAAGAAGGTGTCAGAATATGACTCGGAGAACCTTACGTTCTCTCTTATTGAAAAAATCCTATCCGATTATCCAGAGTTTAATCATTTAGGAGTATTCTGCCATACTCCGCTCCGTAACGTAATTCGTGATTGGTCCCAATTGAACGAGCAAGAATGCAGGTATATTTCTCATTACAGTACCCATCTCGATTTCCTCATCATTAATCATGTGACAAAGAAACCTGTATTAGCAATAGAAACTGACGGCTATTCCTATCATAACGACAAAACGGAACAATATCAACGTGACTTATTGAAGAATCATATTCTTGAAGTATATGGCCTACCGTTGCTTCGATTGAGAACTAATGAAAGTGGAGAAAAAGAAAAGATAGTATCATCATTACAAAAATTATTGCGATGAGAGAAAACTTACATAACGAGAGATAAATGAAAATGAGTAAAGATATAAAGCAAGTCCTGAAAACCTATTACGGGTATGATGAGTTTCGGCCTTTGCAGGAGGAGATTATCCGGCAAACCATTGACGGCGGCGACTCGCTGGTACTGATGCCCACGGGTGGCGGCAAGTCACTGTGCTTTCAGATGGCGGCGCTGATGATGGAGGGGATGGCGGTTATCGTGTCACCTTTGATATCATTGATGAAAGACCAAGTTGAGGGCTTGCGGATGAACGGCATTGCTGCGGAGGCATTGAATAGCAGTAACGACGAAGGATATAACCGAGACATCATCAATCGTTGTATGGATGGTAAAGTGAAGATGTTGTATATCTCACCAGAACGATTGGTGGGTGGTGTTCTGTCGATATTGCAGAGTGTGCAGGTGTCGCTCTTTGCCATCGATGAAGCGCATTGCATATCTGGCTGGGGACATGACTTCCGACCGGAGTATACCCAGTTGGGGAAGTTGAAAGAATTGTTCCCATATGTGCCAATAATGGCGCTGACGGCAACAGCTGACAAGATTACCAAAGAGGACATCTTAATGCAATTGAACATCAGGGATGCGAATACCTATATCAGCAGTTTTGACCGCCCGAACCTGAGCCTTGACGTGAAAAGAGGCTATTCTGCAAGAGATAAGGTCCGATCTATCGAAGAACTAATCCGTAGGCATCCTGGTGAGAGTGGCATCATATACTGTTTGGCCCGCAAGACAACGGAGACGCTTGCCGCGAAATTGAAACAGGATGGCATCTCCGCAGGTGTGTATCATGCAGGACTGCCTAATTCAGAGCGGAATCAGGTGCAGGATGATTTCCAAAACGATCGTGTGCAGGTGATTTGTGCGACGATAGCTTTCGGAATGGGTATCGACAAGAGTAATGTGCATTTCGTCGTTCACTATAATCTGCCCAAGAGCATTGAGAGTTTCTATCAGGAAATAGGACGTGGCGGACGTGACGGTTTGCCTTGCGAGACAGTACTGTTCTACAATCTTCAGGACATCATCACCCTTCGAAAGTTTGCTGACGAGAGCGGTCAGAAGGAAATCAATCTCGACAAACTACAGCGTATGCAGGAATATGCAGAGGCACAGGTGTGCAGGCGACGTATTCTGTTGAACTATTTTGGCGAGACGAGCGACAAAGGCTGTGGCAACTGTGATGTGTGTCACACGCCACCGCAGATGTTCGACGGTACAACAATCGTGCAGAAAGCGCTCTCAATCATTGTTCGCACGAAGGAGAGCATCGGATTCACTCTGATGGTTGACATTCTACGAGGTACGCTGTCGCCTGACGTGATGAGCAACAACTATAACGAAATAAAGACCTTTGGAGCAGGGCGAGACATCTCTGCTCGAGACTGGCACGACTATTTGTTGCAGATGCTACAGATGGGGTTCTTCGAGATAGCCTATAACGAGGACCGGCATCTGCATATCACGTCACTGGGGAAGGAAGTGTTATACGGCAAGCGTAATGTTAAACTTGTGGTTATCAGTCGTGAGGAGTTCTCTGTAAAGACTCGTAGAAAGAAACAGCGTGAGGATCGAGATGCAGAATGGGCATCCGTCGGACATGGACAATCTAACGATTTGTACATCCGCTTGCGCGAGGTGCGGCGACAAGTGGCCGCAGAGATTGGCAAGCCTGCCTTTATTGTCATGTCCGACAAATCGTTGCAAGATTTGGTGATGAAACGCCCAACGTCATTGGATGCAATGGCAGATGTGTACGGTTTTGGAGAGTATAAGACAAAGGCATACGGAAAGCCTTTTGTCGAGGCGATTAAGCAGTATATAGGCAACTCCCAAAATTCGTCACTCCCCGATGATGAACCATACCACGACTCGAATGCTCTCTCTAATTCCGCAAAACCAATTTCTTATATGGAGCGGCAGAAACAGCTCCATTCGAATGCATACGCACATTGGGATGATGAGGAAGAAAAAAAACTCACAGAATACTATAGACAAGGGTTGAGTACGTCCAAGATTGCAAGTTTGATGAATAGGAATACAGGAGGGATTTCTTCTCGTATTAAAAAACTTAGACTTAGGGAGAATGATGGGGACAATAATACAATTGATAGTCCTTCTGTTCATAAGGAGGAAAAGGACGATTATAAATAGGAGTTAGATCAACTTCTAGAAATGCAAGCGGATATTTATAAAAAAATCGAGGAACTTCGAAGAAAGATGGGTCAATAGAGATCGCAACGAAACGGTATAAAAAATGACGCTACCGATTAACACATAATAATCGGCAAGGATTCTAAATAACGACAATCACTATGGAAAACGCTCATAACAACCCTACCCATTTCAACCCACAGGAGATGCTGTCGCCGTTCGATGCCATCAAGGAGACGGACGGGAAAGGACGCGAGTGGTGGAACTCGCGTAAGCTGGCACGATTGCTGGGTTATCAGAAATACTGGAACTTCGAACGATTGATGGATAGAGGGCATTAAGATCCCGCAATTGTCCGTCGGAATTAGAAAAATTCGAATTCATGCGGACAAATGTTGACAAACAAATAGTTACAATTCTATGACCGACACGATGACACCAGAGCAGCGGCATAGGTGCATGTCGCATATCAAGGGTTCGGGGACGAAGCCGGAGCTGAAGGTGCGGCGGTGGCTGTGGAGTCACGGGTATCGGTATCGACTAAATGTGAAGTCAGTTCCCGGGAAGCCGGACATTGTGATGCGGCCATACAGGACAGCGATTTTCGTCAACGGATGCTTCTGGCACGGACACGATTGTGGAAAATCGCGTATGCCGAAAAGCAACACCGACTTCTGGGAAGCGAAAATTGCCCGCAATCGCAAACGCGACAAGGAGAACTACCGCGTGCTGCAGGAGAACGGCTGGCACGTCATCGTCATCTGGGAATGCCAGCTGAAGCCTGCCGTCATAGAGCACACGATGCGCGAAGTGGCATTGTTGCTCGAAGAAAACATGCTGACACTCTACAAGAAGGCCAATCCCTCACCCTATTTTTTCAAGGAAGACAAGGAATCTTTCCCCATGGCGGCAGAAGAGTCGCCTTGTCTTGGAGAATGATTTTGACGGCTGTCATGGATTATGGAAATGTTTCGCCGCGAAACAATAATTAGAGGGGCGATACGTTATATTCGTTACATATAACGAAAAAAAGGAATCATGTTTACCGGCATCATTGAAACGACGGCCAAGGTCGTCAAGATAGAGAAAGAGAATACCAACTACCACTTCACCCTCGAAGTGCCCTTCGGCGACGAACTGGCTATCGACCAAAGCATGGCGCACGACGGCTGCTGCCTGACGGTGGTGAAGGTGGACAAGGAGCGGAAGCAATATGTCGTCACCGCCATGGACGAGACAATGCTGAAGACCAACCTCGGCACCTGGCAGGTGGGGACGGAGGTGAACGTGGAGCGATCGATGCGCATGGACGGCCGCTTCGACGGGCACATCGTGCAGGGTCATGTGGACCAGACGGCCACCTGCACCAAGGTGGTGGACGACAACGGCAGCTGGCGCTTCTATTTTGAGTACGACCAAAAGAACGCACCCTCCATCACGGTACCCAAGGGGAGTATCAGCATCAACGGGGTAAGCCTGACGGTGGTGGACAGCGAGCCCGGCATGTTCAGCGTGGCCATCATCCCCTACACCTACAAGGTGACCAATTTCCACAACTTCAAGCCCGGCACGGTGGTGAACATCGAGTTTGACGTGTTCGGAAAATATGTCCAGCGATTGCTGGAACAATACCTCGCCGCACAGAAATAAAGAAAGGGGCTGCTCAATCGAGCAGCCCCTTTCTTTTTATGGTACTGGGTCGTAGCCGCTGCCACCAAACGGATGGCAGCGGAGTATGCGTTTGAAGGCCAGCCAGCCGCCTTTAAAAGGGCCATACTTGCGAATAGCCTCCTGGGCATACTGTGAGCAGGTGGGGGTGTAGCGACACGCCGGCGGCGTCAACGGAGAGATGCTGGTACGGTAAAACGCAATTAGCGCCAGCATCAATTTACTGAGCACGGCCTTGAACATGTTCCACAACCGCTTCATGACCGCGATGCATCGATGTCTTGCTGTAATGCCGTCAAGAGTTTGTCCATCTTGTGCTCCAGCTGGGCGTACGGCATGATTTCATTGTGGATGTAGACCAAGGAAAGCACAATGCAGCAACCACGCTCGCACAGACTGTCATAGAAGGGACCCTTCCGCTGGCGCCAGCACTCACGGGTCAGGCGGCGCACGCGATTGCGGTCGACGGCATGCTTGAATTTACGCTTGGGAGCCACAATCATCACTTGACAGGGCGCAGGGAGTTTATTCACCTCCATCCACTGAACGCTATAAGGGAAAGCCATCAGCCGATGCCCTTCGGCATAAAGCTGGTCTATCAGCCTACGGCTGCATAGGCGTTCTGACTTGGGGAAAGTGGAGCTGGCCATTATGCCTTCTTCTCTGAAGCTTTCTTGCCCCCGGTCTTCTTTTCCGTAGTCTTTTTCTCGACAACCTTCTCGGCCTTCTTTGCTTCTGCTTCTTTCTTGGCTCGCTCAGCCGCACGCTGGGCACGACGGGCCGCAGCCTGCGCCTTCTTCTCCTCCATGCGCTGACGGTAGACCTCTTTGTTGGCAATCACCGGTTTGGCGCGTTTGGCGCTGGCGGCAATGGTATTGCGCACTCCGTGCTTGCCCAGCTCACCCTTCGACACAACCACATGCTCCTGTTCCTTACCCATGATATAGTTCTCAATGGCCATAGCCATCGACGGGGCCGACTGGGTGGGGGCGGCGATACTGAGCTTTATGCCGTTCTCTTTCAAGGCAGCATGGGTGGAGGTGCCAAACGCGGCAATCAGTATCTTCTGGTTTTTCACGTCCGGGAAACTCTTCACCAGACTTCTCACTCCGATGGGCGAGAAAAGGGCGATGGCGTCGAAGTCGGCAAGGTTGAACCGCGTCAGGTCCTTAGGAGCCGAGGTATACATCGGGGCCTTCATGTACTTGAATTTGGCTTTGTCGAGGGATTTGGTATACTCCGTTTGCTTCTCGTCGGAACAGGGGAAAAGGTATTTCTCGTCACGATGTTTCGACATCACCTCAAGCAAGTCGGAGAAGTACTGGGCGCCAAAGAAAACTTTGCGCTTACGGTACTGGATATAATTCTGGAGATACAATGCAATGGCCTCAGTGGAGCAGAAGTATTTCATGTCTTCACTCACCGTCTCGCGCAATTCTTTCAGCATACGGAAGAAGTGGTCGATGGAGTTCTTGCTGTTGAATATCACCGCAGTATAGTCGCTGATGTGGATGCGTGTCTTACGGAATTCCGAGGCGGGGATTCCCACTACCTCAAAAAACTTGTAAAAAGTGATATCTACATGGTATTTGTGCACCAAATTTCTGTACGGGGACTTCTCCAAATCGGCAGGTTCGGGCTGCGATATCAGGATTTTCTTTATCTTCATATTCTTTCTATAAATCACTCAACTTTCTGTTCTACTGACTCAAAAGCCACTTCGCAAGCACCAAGACAGGTACTATTTCGACGGTGCAAAGATAGTAAAAAAGATAGAAACTATGGCCTTTTGAAAATGTTAAAAACAAATACACCCCCCGTAGCAGGCGCATTAAGAAACACAATGCCACGAGCGCATAGATACAATATAGCACCCCCTGTTGGCCTATCGGCATGTAGACAAGGAAGAACAACAACGGTATCACCACAGTGGTCAGCATAAGGTGACACAAGTAGCCATTGGTAATATAGGCTATAACGGGTTCCTTGTCCTCGAAAACGCCGCCCAGAAGCCGAATAACCGCATTGCGCACCAGATAGAGCAAGGCCAATCCGACGCTAATCAGTAGCCACTCACCCAGTCCCGACTGCGGCAAAGCCACATACAGCACCACCGTGGCCAGCGTGGCTGTTACCAGCAGGCCTATCGGCATCAGCCGGGCTGTACCCAGATTGTTTGCTCGCACCAGTCGGTCTTCTGCACGACGGTCCAACAGGGCTTTCACCAGTTCACCAATATTCAATTTGCGCAGTCTGTAGTATACGAACAGCAATACACCCAACACCAAGAGCAATCCGAACATCCATACCGGATTGCTGTCAGGTGTCCGCATGAGCAGTTCATCGTGTTGCACCGTCAAGGTATGCTGCTTGAAAAGCGACGGACGGCACACATAGTCAGCTTCTTCGCCGACTTGGAATATAGAATCCAACGGAAATCCCACATTCACCTCCGGCACATCGACTTGTTGCGCCTGTGCGTCCATCTGGCAGGATGGGATGTATTCCATTATTGTATCCACCGTCTGCATTTATCCGTCACTTTATTATCAGCTTCCTGTTCTCAATACCCTCTTCCAATCGGACTTGCACCATATAGACGCCTTTCGGCAAAAAGGCCAAGTCAAGACTGACGGCCTCTGCCTGCACATCTTGCAATGCGTACACACAGCGGCCAAATATGTCCACAATCGACAACTGCTGTATTCTGTCAGTGGCACATTCCACCATCACATGTCCGTTGCTCGGATTGGGGTATACAGTTATTTCCTTGCCAGCAACAGAAAGGCCCACCGCATCTATCGAGACAGCATCCCCTTCGCGACACCCATAGGCCGAATCCCACAGGACCACCGGCAGCTGGACATCGTCTATCCACACGGCGTCAGCACCCTGGTCTGTGCTTTCGTCTTTCGCATATCTCCATTTCAGCACATGATGCCCCACGCTGAGAGGCACGCTGTACCGTGTCCAGTTCATCTCCCCCCATGCCGGTATACATGCTGCTCCGTCGACCATAAACTCCATCTTGTCGTACGTTGCTTCGGTCGATGCTTTGACATAGAACACTATCGGCCCTGCTTGCAACACCGTCAGTTCCATGACGAGGTCTGAGGTCTGACGAGCACCTATCGCCCCACTACGGATGCTGTAGCGACCAGAGTGGTGTTCTGTATTGTCCAATGTCCATGGACGAGTGCCGCCAACCTGCCAAGGGTAGCAGTCCAGCCCGCGCTCAAACCCGTCGGCATTCTGTCCAACGATAATATATCCTTCCTTACCCTCGAACCAATTGTCACGCTGTACTTCTGCTGTCACATGCAGGTGCCTCACGCTGTCAGCCACAGCCACCGGCATCCATTCCGCCATACTAGCATCAAACGGACCGTTCGGAAGCTGTTCCATACTGACATGAAGCGAGTCGTACTCGCCGGTTGTCACTACATGCAGCAGATACTCATGTCCCGTATGAATTTCACCCACCTGATGGCTGTCCATATCCGTCACTGTCAATTTCAGTTCCGGATAAGCCACCCTCATTCCATGCTGCAGCCGCAATGAGCCTCTCACAATAGTGTCTTCCGCCACGATGCAGCCCGACCATAACGGCATAGGACCCATCATTTCTATGCTATACGGCATCTCCACCTGGCACCTTTGCCAGGGCAATAGGCTATCCACCACTACCGGCATCGCAGTCAGTACTGCTCCCGATGTACTGTCGGAACTGTTTTGTCGTAAATAGACGCTAATGCCACGCAATGTATCTGCTCCATTATTGCCTATAGAGAACCTGACTGTACTGTCAGTAACCGCGAGGTTGTAGAATCCAACAGCGCCTGCATTTATGATCACCCTCATGGTGTCTATCCGAGGCAGATAACCGCTTCCTGTTGCTGTCAACACCATCATTCCTGTGTCAACCGACTGCCGCAGCGTCAACTGCAATATGCCACTGTTTGGCACCACGCCTGCCGCCAACAGACTGTCAGCCTGCATCACAGCCACCTTCACGCCGGGCGTGGCTGTCAACCGAATCTCCGAATCCCCCGCTGACACGCTGTCATCCACTGCTAAGGCAATCGGGTGCAAGTTGCCGATATACGGTATCAGGCTGGGGTCACCAAACAGGCAGTAAATCTCCCAGTAGAATTTCTCAAACGGGGAACCGAAAGCCGACACCGCCATATTGCCTGCCACCAGCAGTCCACCCTGGGTCTCCGCCCCACCGGCACGTCCAATCCATCGGTCGAAGGCACCCAGACGGCCACTGTCGTATTGCGGTTCTAGGGAGAAAGGATACTTGGGACCCACTGCCCAATAATAGTCTTCATTCCACAGAGTCGAGTTGGTGGCTCCAATCACGCCAATGGCGCCACCCTCCGCTTTGCGCAGCAGCTGCTCACCGAAGCAGGTGCCGCCAAAGTTGTTGCTTTCGCAGCAGTTGTTGACATACAGCAGCGGTTGTCTCACGGGAAGCGTGTCTATGGCCCCGAACGACACAGACGGCGACGTCCAGCCGGCTGTGGAACAATGTGCCGTATAGTTGAGGGCGGCCACTCCTGACCCGATATCAGACAGGATTACGTTCCTTTGGTTTGCAGAGGCGGGGTTGCGGTAACAGAGGGTGTCCACCTCCGGATGGGTCGTTTTCAGTTCCCGTCCCACATAGTTCACCTGACCGTTGGTGGTGGTCGGTGCCGGTGAGCTGCTTTCGTCACCCGCCACCAGCAACATCCGTTTCAAGATGTTGCTGTCGAGGGCTTCAGCCCGTTCATAGCATACAGTCTTCTCCACCACCGCGCGCAATTGAGCCGTGTCGTTCACCGGCCAGCGGCCGATGATGGCGTCTGGCAGGAAATCGCCCGTATACTCGGCATAATAAAGGTCCGTGATATGCGTGCCCACTCCTGTGGGGTGCGTAGTGCCAAGAAAAGCCTGTATCTGTGCAGCATCGCCCACTATCAAGATGTATTTCGGCGCGGGTCTGTCCAGTGTCGCCTCGTCGAAGAGCGGTCGTATCTGTGCCTTAACGCTGTCACGTTTGTTAGTTTCGACATACAACTCCGTCACATCGTACCCCTCCTGCCGCTTCCACTGCACAAAAGGCTGCAAGCTCTCCTGGAATTCCGGCCGCGACACCACGAGGTAATGTTCTGGCACATCGAGTGTCGGCATTGCATCGGTCAATGTGGCAGTCAACGTAGCAGAGACTCTTTTTGCAATTCTGTAGCTGTTATCCTGTGGAAAGTATGCCACAGGGCTCACCGTGACACGGAACATCTGACAGTCGCCCATCGCGCCCAAATCAGACACCGCCACAGGCGCTTCAGACTGATAACCGCCATCTCCATCGTAAATTGCCTTATCCAATTCCACCCACTGCAGCATAAGTCCTTTTACAGCAGCACCTTGCCACGGAGTCGGTTCAATACCATTCCCTAAACCAATCTGCTCTACTTCCCCAGTTTCATACTTCTCCACCTGTAGAGAGGATCCTTTGGGTAACTTGAACAACCGACTCAACATCGGTAATGCAGGCAGTCCTTCACGAGATGCCAAATTCACCATACCCTCCGCCATCACAGCACTATAGCCGTTGCTCTCCTCAAGAGTGTAATTACCTAAAACAAATTGTACCTGATAGGCCGAATTACCCTCTGCCACAATCTCCAATTCGGCATTTTTGCTCGTCTGTGCCAGCCCGCATATCGGAAGCAAGACACACATCAACAATATTATACGTCCTTTGAAAGGCATCTATCGGCACTTCATTTGCATTGCAAAATTACGCAAAATTATTGGTATCAGCGGAAAAAGTTGTATCTTTGCATCGCAATATGAGACAACTATAGTATGCGAAGGTCCCTTTTTCTACTTCTGGCCTGCTTCCCGCTGCTTGCCGCAGCACAGGTAAAGATCCCAAAGGATGCCAACCGATTCATCTATTGGCAGTTTGAATACGGCAAGAAGACCGACACTTCGTGCATCGAGGTGTGGCTCAACGACGGCGTGGCAAGCATAGAGACACCCGGCATCGAGGGAACGCCGGTTCAGGGCTATGCCCCGACGCATACCTACATCGACTATCCCGACGACAGCATCACCGTCTCCGTCAGCTACCCCGACAGCAGCTACTACTATCGCACCGCTCTTTCGCGTAGCGACATAGAGTGGAAGGTGGAAGGCCCGGCCAAGGAGCGGAGATACACCTGCTCCATCAACAGCAACACCCTCGTTTTCGTGATGGACGAAACCGTGGAGCAGAACGCCACCCCACTGCCGTACTATGGCCTGGCGAAAGGCGTGCTTCGCAGCTTCACCCGCAACGGACAGCTGCGGATAAAGCTTGCCAAGAGCACATGGATAAACAATGCCCCAATGCCCGGTATCGGGGCGATGGGCCGTCGTGTGTCGCCTCGCGAACTCGACCGCATCATGAAGGAGCGCCTCGTCGTCACCACCCGCATCTTCGACAACGTACAGCTGCATTGGGGTGCTCAGAATGCACATGTGAGTGACAGCGTCCCCTTCGACACGGTGCTTCACTATGCTGGAGGCACCTTGGCCCTCAAGAGGCTTCACCTCCCGGTGCTGCCAGAACACTACCAGTATTTTCTCGAATTACACCAACGCAGCAATGGCGATGCCTACGACCGAACGGGTTCCGTGTTCGTTATTCCCGGGTTCAACAACAATCTCGAGCCGACCTTCTTCGACGGAATCAACGGACACCCTGACTCTCTGCCTGTCTTCATCGACCGCAACGGTGAACGTTACCAGGGCATACGTTCTGGTATCAGCCATCTAAAGAAATACTTTTTTTCATCGTTTGTCTACAACCCGCCGGTCGAGTTGATGCGTTTCTTCACACCTTTCGGCGTAGGCCATTTCAACGAACGCATGGCGAATTACGGCATCGACTGGGCAGACGAAACCTACTACCGGCAAGAAGTCAGCGACCTGGCTCCGCTGTTGCAAGGCGATGTGCTTATCGGTGTATGGATAGGCAACTACGACGCCGGCGGACACATTGTCAGCCTCGACCTAAAGTCCTACCCCAACGACTACCTGGCGCCCGATAGTAGTAGCAAACACCCCTATATCCGTTCACTCTTCAACACCTGCAATGTGCTGGAAATGGCGGGCCAGAACTATGGCAAACTTTTTGCTTCTGATTCACTCAGCACGTGGGGTGGCATATGGATTCCCAAAGATGCCAAGCGTGTGCTACTGCGCTACATCTCCACCGGCCACGGCGGCTGGGGCGAAGGCGACGAGTTCGTGCCGAAGACCAACACCATTCTCATCGACGGCAAACCCGCCTTCTCCCACACCCCCTGGCGGCAGGATTGCGGCTGCTACCGAGACCTCAACCCCGTGAGCGGCAACTTCTGGAACGGCCTCAGCAGTTCCGACTTCTCGCGTTCCGGCTGGTGCCCCGGCACCGCCACGCAGCCCGTCTACTTCGACCTCTCGCCCTGGGCCGACGGCCGCGAGCACACCCTCACTGTCGCCATCCCGCAGGGTAAGCCCGTCGAAGGCATGTTCAGCCACTGGGCCGTCAGCGGTGTCCTAATTGTTGAATATTGATGAAAAAGATATCTTTTGTCTTGTGGTTGCTGCTGGCAGCAACGTTCTCCCAAGGGCAGAGCGTAAAACTCATCTTTGCCGGCGACCTGATGGGGCACATGCCGCAGCATAACGCCGCATTGCAGAAAGACGGCAGCTACGACTACGCGCCCTGCTTCCGATATGTGAAAGACTATGTGAAGAGTGCTGACCTGGCCATCCTCAACCTCGAGGTGCCGCTCGACGGCAAGCCCTACAGCGGCTATCCGCAGTTCTCGGCTCCCGACGCCCTTGCCGAAGATGCCCGCAACGCAGGTTTCGACATCATGACCACCGCCAACAACCACTGCATGGATCGTGGCAAGCACGGCTTGCAGCGCACCCTGCAGGCGCTCGACCGTATGGGAATACCGCATCTCGGCACATACGTCGACCGGGCCCAACACGATGCCGAACACCCGCTGATGGTCGACGTAAAAGGTCTGCGTCTGGCACTGCTCACCTACACCTACGGCACCAACGGCATCCCCGCCGTCAGCCCCAACATCGTCAACCTCATCGACACCGCCGAAATGGCACGCGACCTGCAGGTGGCCCGTCAGAAGGGGGCCGACTTCGTCATCACCCTCATCCATTGGGGCATCGAATACGCCGTCAAAGCCAACCGTGAGCAGGAGGAGACCGCCCGCTGGCTACTCACCCATGGATGCGACGCCGTCATCGGTGGCCACCCCCATGTGGTGCAGAATTTTACTATTGACGCCATCCCCGGCAACGACCGCAACACCGAAATCGTCGTCTACTCCATGGGCAACCTCGTCAGCAACCAGCGCGACGAAAACACCGACGGCGGCATCATGATAGAAATGGACCTCATCAAAACTCATCACTCATCACTCATCACTCAACACTGTAAGTACCTCCCCTATTGGGTCCACCGCGGCACCGTCGACGGCCTCTATCAGTACTACATCGTCCCCTCCACCGACGCCGTCGCCTACCCCGACAGCTACCAAATCAGCGGCGACCTGCTCAAAGCCCTGCAAACCTTCGACCGCAACACCCGCAAGCGACTCGAAGCCTGCCGCTTGAAGGACGGACGCAACATTGAGGAACGACAGTTCTACCGCAACGCCCTGCCCATCCACCCTGCCTCGGGCGGTGTCGTGCCCCTCCGCAACAACGACCGCCTCCGCCAGCGCCTGCTCTCCACCCACTAAACACCCATCGAAAAACAGGCGTTGCCCTGCTGTTTAACTACTGTTTAACTAGGATTGTAGTTAAACAGTAGTTAAACAACCCTTACCCGCTTGCTAACAGGTAGTACCCAACACCTACCATTCGCCAGCTGTTCTTCTACTGTTCTTTTACATTTCTTTTAGGTTTTGTAAAAGAAATGTAAAAGGAATGTGCCGTATCCTGTACACGACACCACCTATATCACGCTGACGGATACGGTGACCAATACGGTGTATGACACTGTCGACAACTTTATCTATGACACCACCATTGTGGTGGATACGCTGTGGCTGACGGAGTATGATACCTTGTGGCTGCACGATACTATCATAGTGCACGATACAGTGTATATCACCGAGGAGGGAATAGACGGCGTGGAAGCGCTGAACGCCAAGGTGTATTCGAGCCAGGGACAGGTGGTGGTGGAAGGTGCCGAAGGCAACCATGTGACGTTGTATGACGTGACCGTCCGCGTGCTGGCCACCCGTCAGGACAACTACACACCCTTG
>JAEEGJ010021190.1_pt1 | contig 14026 bp, 12 predicted proteins | sample 8958761 | NCBI WGS metagenome assembly JAEEGJ01 (sample SAMN16246546, study PRJNA631951) | gut metagenome | biome: gut microbiome; feature: rumen; material: RS-attached | host: Bos | place: Iran: Karaj | collected 2018-10 | reverse complement strand
TCGAGAGGGAAGCGCTCCTGCTCATCAATTTCGGCAGCGAGAGGCTTTACCTCGTTCTCTGCAAACGAGCGAACCATCTGCAGGAACAGTTCTTCAGTCTTGGAATAGCTAAAATCCATATATTCTTTAAGTTTTTAGTCTTTAGTTGTTAGTTGTTAGTCTAATTTGTATCGCCTGGAATGTCATGAGTAATACAACTTAAAACTAAAAACTAACAACTAAAAACTCATTAAATTAATACTTGTAGAAGCCTTCACCGGTTTTGCGGCCGAGCAGACCGGCACGAACCATCTTGCGCAGCAGCGGGTGAGGACGATACTTGGGATCGCCAAACTCGTTATAGAGCACCTCCATGATGGCGAGGTTCACATCGTTACCAATCAGGTCGGCAAGAGCCAGGGGGCCCATGGGATGGTTGGCACCCAACATCATACACTTGTCGATGTCCTCGGCACTGGCGATACCGTTGGCCAGGATACCTACGGCCTCGTTGATCATCGGGATGAGAATGCGGTTAACGACAAAGCCGGGAGCCTCGTTAACGGGCACGGGAGTCTTGCCGATTTCGGTCGTCAGGTCAACAATGCACTTGGCAGTTTCCTCGCTGGTGAGCTGGCCCTTGATTACCTCGACGAGCGCCATGCGGTCGGCAGGGTTGAAGAAGTGGCAGCCAATGAACTGGGCAGGACGGCTGGTGCAAGCAGCAATCTCGGTAATCGAGAGCGACGACGAGTTGGTGGCGAAAATGGTCTCGGGCTTGCAGATCTTGTCAAGCTCCATGAACACTTCCTTCTTCAACTGCATGTTCTCGACAGCAGCCTCGATAACGAGGTCGGCATCGGCGAAGTCGGCATAATCGGTCGTCGTGGTGATGTTTGCCAGGATAGCCTTCATGGCATCCTCGGTGATCTTACCCTTCTCGACGAGCTTGTTGTAACCCTTGGAGATCGAAGCCATGGCTTTGTCCAGGCTCTCCTGGGTGCGGCTCTTCATGACCACGGGCATCTTGGCGGCAAAAGCCTTGACGATACCCTTAGCCATCGTACCTGTTCCAATAACGCAAATTTTCATAATTTGATAATATTTTGATAATTAAATGTTTATACTTGATTATTCTCCGATAAAAGTGGCTTCACGCTTGTTGAGGAAAGCGTCCATACCCTCTTTCTGGTCCTTAGTGGCAAAGCATTGGCCGAAGAGCTTGTTCTCGAGTGCGATGGCATCATCGGCATCCAGGTCATAGCCCTCGTTGATGCTCTGCTTGGCCAGACGGATGGCCACTGGCGCGTTCTTGAGCATCATGGCAGCCATATCCAGGGCCTTGGACATGAGTTCCTCGGGCTCGTAAACGGCATTGACCAGACCGATGCGCAACGCTTCGTCGGCGCGTACCACCTTGCCAGTGTAGATCATCTCCTTGGCATAGCCTTGGCCAACGAGCTTGGGCAGGCGATAGGTTCCCGAGAATCCCGGGATGATGCCCAGACCCACCTCGGGCTGACCGAATTTGGCCTTGCTCGAAGCGATGCGGATGTCACAGGCCATGGCAATCTCACAGCCGCCGCCCAGTGCAAAGCCGTTGACAGCGGCAATGACGGGGATGGGCAGCGTCTCGATGGCACGGAAGACCTGAGCGCCCAGGCGGCCGAATTCTTGGCCCTGCTGCTCGTTGAGGTGGGCCATCTCGGAAATGTCGGCACCTGCCACAAACGACTTCTCGCCGTCACCAGTTATGATGAGCACGCGGGTTGCCTTGTCCAGGTTGGCGATAAAGTCGCCGATTTCCTTCAGGATGGTTGAGTTGAGCGCGTTCAGCGATTTGGGGGCCGAAATCTTCATGACGGTCACCCCACCCTGCGGCTGCTCAATCTTCAAGAAATTGTATTCCATGATTTGCTGGAATTAAACATCCATGGGTTTCAGGTCGGGCGAGATGATGAGCTTGGCCTCGGTAGCGGCCTGTACATCCTCGACGGTGAACTCGGGATGGAGCTCACGCAGGACGATACCCTCGGGGGTGATGTCCATGACGCCCATCTCGGTAATAATCATGTTGACCTGACCGGCAGCGGTCAAGGGCAGCGTGCACTCCGTCAAGATCTTGGGGTTACCCTTCTGGGTGTGCTCCATGGTGAGGATCACGCGCTTGGCACCTACCACGAGGTCCATTGCACCACCCATACCGGGAGCCATCTTGCCAGGGATAATCCAGTTGGCGAGGTTACCTTTCTCATCCACCTGCAGAGCGCCCAAGAACGATACGTTCACATGGCCGCCGCGGATGATGGCAAATGAGGTTGCCGAGTCAAAGGTGCAGGCACCGGGATTGAGGGTGATGGCACCGCCACCGGCGTTGATGAGGTTTTTGTCCTCCTTGCCCTCCTCGGGCGTGGGACCCATACCCATAGCGCCGTTCTCGGTCTGCAGCGTTACTGAAACACCGTCGGGCAGATAATTAGGAATTAAGGTGGGGATACCAATACCCAGATTCACAACATCACCATCGTGCAACTCCTTGGCAGCACGTTTAGCGATGACTTCTCTCATTTGATATTTATCCATAATAGTACAATTTTGAGATTAATTATGTTTTTAAAAAGTTCTTTTATACTGTTAACTCAAGATTTCGTTTATTGAATGATTATCAACCAGCAATTCATTAATCTCTAATCACTAATCGCTAATCCTCAAGTTCCAGCTAGCCGGAACTTGACTTATTTCATTCCTCTCTTGACCATTTCCTGCACAACGAACGATGCCACGTCGTCGGCATAGGTGTTCATACCGAAGCCTGCGTCAAATCCCAGCTCCTTGGCCAGCTCGTGGGTCACACGTGCACCGCCGCAGCAGCAGATCATCTTGTCACGCAGTCCCTCGGCCTCCATCAGCTCGATGAACTCGGTCATGTTCTTGATGTGGACGTCCTTCTGGGTCACGGTCTGTGAGACGAGCAAGGCGTCAGCATGGAGTTCGATACCCTTGGCGATGAACTCGTCGTTGGGCACCTGTGAACCCAGGTTGTAGGCCTCGATCATCTCGTAGCGCTCCAGGCCGTAATGGCCGGCATAGCCCTTCATGTTCATGATGGCGTCGATACCTACAGTATGGGCATCGGTACCTGTCGAAGCGCCAACGATGACAATCTTGCGGCCGATGTTCTCCTTGATGTACTCGTCGGTCTCGTACATGTCCATCGTGTCTGATTCCACCTTGGGAACATAGATGGTGCTGTAATCCACAGTGTGGGTGCAGCTGCCGTAGCAGTTCAGGAAGGTGAAGCCCGGGGTCAGCTCTTTATAAAAAACGACACTGGGATTCTCCAGACCCATCTTGCGCATCAGCAGCTTGGCGGCCTCAACGGCCTCGGCGCCACAGGGCACGGGCAGGGTGAAGCTGAGCTGCACCTTACCGTCATTCATCGTGTCGCCATATGGTTTAATCTTGGTGAAGTCTAAGGTTTTGTCAAAATCCTTAGCTTCCATGCTATATAATCCTTCGCTCATAGTCCTATAGTAACCTTAATTGAGTAATGTGTTGTTTTTATCTCTTGCCTTTCATCAGTTCCACAAAGGGATTGAAGTAGTTCTCACCCTTCATGGTAACGCCTGCCAGACCTTTACCACCGTTCTTGGGACGTTTCACGTCACCGAAGATACCCTTCTCAAGGGCGGTGAACAGGCCTTCCTTGGTAATCTCTTCAAGCAACTTAATGGTGTTGCCCAGCACTTCCTTGACGCGGTTGCGGCAGATACCGCCCTCGACAAATTCCATCTCCTCGCCAATGCTCTTCATGTTGTTGAAGATGTACTTGGCATTCTCGATCGAGAGGTAACGGTCGCTCATGAACGGGGTGTGGATAGCCTCGGTGGGCATACCCAACAACTGGATACCCTGATGGGTCCAGATGCCGATCATGTTGAACAGGGCGTCCTGGATGTGACCGCGGAAGATATTACCCGTCATAAACTTCGTCGGAGGCATATACTTCAACGTAGCCTTGGGGAAGATTTCGCGCGTCATCTGAGCCTGAGCCAACTCCAGCAGGAAGCCGTTCTCCAGCATGGGATCCATCTCGAAGGCGTGACCAAGGCCCATCTGTTCCTCGGGCAGACCAGCCATGAGGGCGAGCTGCTCGTTGATGAGGTCCGAAGCCAGCACAGTGTGGGCTGCCTCGACGGCATCGGCAGTAGTCAGGTAGTTGTCCTCACCAGTGTTGATGATAACACCGGCAAAACCATTGATAATGCGGCTCATGTACTGGTCGATGAGCGTACGCTGCATGTTGATGTCGCGGAAGAGAATGCCGTAGAGGGCATCGTTGAGCATCACATCCAGACCCTCAAAGGCACCCATAATGGCAATTTCGGGCATACACAGGCCTGAGCAATAGTTGCACAGGCGGATGTAACGGCCCTGTTCCTCGCCCACCTCATCAAGTGCCTTGCGCATGATGCGGAAGTTCTCTTGAGTGGCAAAAGTACCGCCAAAGCCTTCGGTAGTAGCGCCATAGGGTACATAGTCCAGCAGACTCTGTCCTGTGGTACGGATTACGGCGATGACATCGGCACCCTGGCGGGCACCAGCTTGGGCCTGCACCACATCCTCATAGATATTACCCGTTGCCACGATAATGTAGAGATAGGGTTTGGGGCCTTCTCCTATCGTTTCAAGATAGTGCTCGCGGCGGGCGCGACGGGTACGGATGCGTGCCATGCTTTCGTCAATGACGGGCTGCAGGGCATCAGCAATCTGTTTGGGATCACGGGTGACAACCTTGGTGATGTCCAATTCCTCTTTAGCCACCTTCTCGGCAATCTGCTGGGGATTGAGCCCCGTTTGAATCATCGCGTTAGCGATAAAGAAGAGAACTCCTTCACCAAGCACACCCTTGTCCTTGATGGCATCAACCACCACGTTGGGCAAGGGCACCTCGTTGTCGTCAACACCGTCAATGCCCATCAAGCGGCACAATGTGCGCTCAACAGCTACTGTGGTGTACTGTTCCACAAAGGACTGTACGTCCTCGGCGATACCTTTGGCCAAACCTCTGGCATACTCAACCTTTTCAAAATCTAATCCTAACTTGCTCTTTTGCATAGTGTATATAGTATATAGTGTGATGTCATTGTTGCTGATTAGGAATTTCCAACAAGGTTCTAGCGATGGAAATCCACTCGCTGTCTATTCCCAGGCTATCGGCAATATTGAGTGCCTCGTGTGGCACCTCACCGTCCTGGACCTCAACCAACCGGTAATTCATTTCACCATTCTCGAAACCCTTTACTCGCAGGCAACGGGCCTCGCCCGGCTCTATATCGTAATGCGTTGTCATGACCAGACTCATATCCCTGTTAGCCAACACCTTGAGTAATGCCGACACAAGGGCGGCGCCCTCGGTGGGATTGGTGGTTCGGGCCGGCTCGTCGATCAACGCCATTATTCTCTTGTTCTCACGTGATGCCTTAATGACGGCATCGATGTTCTTCATCTCGGCGGCAAATGATGAAAGTCCTCTCTCGACCGACTGTTCGTCACCGATGCAGAAGTATATTTCGTCTTTCACGGCAATTTGGGCCGAAGCCGCAGGGATGCCGAAACCAAACTGGAAGAGCAGCTGGCACAAGGTCAACGTCTTCAACACCACGGTCTTGCCACCCATGTTGGCTCCCGTGATGAGTGTGGGATGCAAGCCAAAGGCAACATCTACAGGCTGGAACAAGCGGCCATGTCCCTGCAGCGCCTCCTTGACTTGCGGATGGAATAACTCCTCATAGCGGGTGACTCCATCATTAGACAATGTCGGGAAAGTCAAACCCATCTGCTTGATTTGAACCGCTTTAGCCAAATTCACATCAATTTGTGCCAAGGCAAGTTGTGCCTGCTCTATGGCAGTAGCGAAAGGATGAAGTTTGTGGCTCAGATCACGCCTAACGCCATCTTCAAGTTCGCTAGCCTGCAGCAAGAGGTCATCCTGCTGCTCGGGGTGCTGCCGCATCTGGTTGCGCAGGTCCTTGAGTTGGGCACAATAGGAGTCATATATATAAAATGTGGCGATTTTCATTCCGTCAGGGTCAAGAATTGTGATGACCTCATCAAGGGCGGGAATGCTCACCACATCGGCCATGCCCTGTTCCTGCAGCAACCGCGCCACGTCGGTTGACAGGATGGCAAGATGCTTGACCTCAAAGAGCTCGATGTCATCGAGGGTAGACTTTTGGGTGAGGTTTTTAATGGTAGTGCGGATGTCTTTCAGTCCCTGCAATCGGAACTGCAAAGTGTCGAGGTGGGTCTTGTCGACCTGATCGACAAATGCCGAGAAACGGCGCAACACGTCATAGCACTCCATGATATCCTCTCCACTGGTCATCATGAACGAGTCAAGGAGCCAGCGTCGGGCAAAGCCCGACTGCAATTCCAGCTGGTCGAGCATGAAGCGGATGCCGCAAGGCGATTCTATGACATTCTTCAGTTGCACTATTGTTGTTTTAATAAATCATACACGGGAAGCCCGATGGCTTCGCTAAGTTTGCCGCACAGCGTGTCCGAGTCAAGGACATAACCGCTGGGTGATGTGGGGTTGACGGTGACGGCAATGAGTTTGCTCTTCTGCAGCACGCTGATGCGTCCTCCTGCCTTGACAAACAATCTGAACTGTTGCGGGGTGACGAAAATCTTGGTGAAGTCCCTCACCACCAGTTCCACCTGCTTGAGGTTCTTGTTCTTCCTCACCTTCTCGAGGAAACCGTCGACCAGTGCTCCCGCCACATACAGGGTTTGGCATCCGTCCATTCCCTCGAAGTGGATATCCTTGGACAAGGAGGTCATCGTGTCCAGGGAATGTAAAGCGCCGTCCTTGTCGATGAACCACAGGCCCTTGTCTAAGGGATCGAGTTTGCGAATGTTTTCGTCGCTCGTCAATTCCAGATTGATGAGGTCCACCACATGGGCGGTCTTGCTCACCAAGGTGGCCATATTGGCCGAATAGGCTGCTCCAGTCGCCAGAATCATCGATTGGCTCACAGCCGGCGAGGCTGAACTCAAGCGCGACAAAGCGCCGTCGATGATGACCAGGTCGATGTCGAAACGCTGCTGCATCTCGCCCATCCAGCGTCTGAGGCTGCTTGCCGACGAGGGTCCTGACAAGAGAATCTTGCCGCTTGTGAGCGCCCGTGCTGTCACTACCCTGCCCAATGATGTGCTTTCATCACTCACGTCGATGAGCTCTGAGGTCAACCGCCGCTGGCGGTAATGCATCTCACTGGTGCCGAAGAACATGCCCTCGGGAAGGACGATTTCGGGCTTTTGCGTGCGCGTCACTTGGTCCACACTCTCTCCATCAATGCCGATCGAAGTCACGGCAATGCGTCTGGTCTGGACGGGCAAGCGGTCGAGCACATACTTGAGGCACTCGGTCTTGCCTGTGTTTTTCTCCAGTCCCACGATAGACAGGCTATCGTAACGCAATATGTCATTGATGAAGGGCAGCACTGCAAGAAAACGAGTCAGTCACCGTGGAGACGTGCATAAAGGCACATCTCCACAGCACTGACATCTTATTTTACTTCTTGTTACGGCCTTCGTTGCGCTCATGACGCTTCAGCGCCCTGGGCTCAATGTTCATGCGTTCGCCTTCAAGCAGCGAGATCACACCGTCCACAGCCTTGTCGGCAGCCACCTGCTCCTTGGCGCGTGCAGCCTGACACTCGGGGCAGTTGCACTCGCTATGGTAATCGGTAGGCTCGGTATAGGTGGTGATGACGCCTTCAAAGTTGCGCAGAACAACTCTACCGGGAGCTTGCGAAATGATGTACTGAGGCATGACGGGAGTCTTGCCGCCACCACCAGGAGCATCAACAACGAAGGTGGGCACGCAGTAACCACTGGTGTGGCCACGCAGACCTTCGATAATCTCGATACCCTTGCTAACGGGGGTGCGGAAGTGCTCCAGTCCCATCGACAAGTCGCACTGATAGATGTAATAAGGACGCACGCGAATCTTGACGATTTCATGCACGAGCTTCTTCATCACGTGAACGCAGTCGTTCACACCGCGCAGCAGCACGCTCTGGTTGCCCAGAGGAATACCGGCATCGGCCAGCATCTCGCAGGCGCGACTAGACTCGGGAGTCACCTCGTTGGGATGGTTGAAGTGGGTATTGATCCAAATGGGATGATACTTCTTCAACATATTGCACAGCTCGGGAGTGACGCGCTGCGGGCAAACCACTGGAGTGCGGGTACCCAAGCGAACGATCTCCACATGAGGAATCTTGCGCAATTCCGAGATGATGTATTCCAGACGATTGTCGCTCACCATGAGAGCGTCGCCACCCGAAAGGAGGACGTCGCGCACGGTGGGTGTCTGACGGATATACTCCAGAGCCTTCTCGATGCGGTCGAGACCACACTCGTTATCGGTCTGTCCTGCAAAACGACGACGGGTGCAGTGACGGCAATACATCGAGCACATGTCGGTAATGAGCAACAGCACACGGTCAGGATAACGGTGCGTCAAGCCAGGTGTGGGTGAATCCTCGTCCTCATGCAGGGGGTCGAGCAGATCGGCGGCTGCCTGATGTGTCTCGGCTCCGGTGGGGATGCACTGACGGCGAATGGGATCGTGGGGGTCATCGGGATTGATGAGGCTCAGGTAATAGGGTGTGATAGCCATGCGCAAGGTCTTGAGCGTCTGCTTGACACCCTCTTCCTCCTCAGCACTCAGGTTCACATATTTCTTGAGTTCCTCAAGAGTCTCGATGCGGTTTTTCACCTGCCATTTCCAGTCATTCCACTGTTCGTCGGTAACGTCAGGAAACAATTGTTTTCTTCTTGATTCTACCATGTTATAGTATGGATGATGATGCCACAGGGGGCACGCCACGCGCGCCCCTAGGCAACAGTTTCTTAATTATGCGTAAAGTTCCTCAAAGATCTTGCGCAGCTCGGGGCACTCGCGCAGCTCCTGCAAGGTAAAGTCGGCATGGCCCTTGGTATAGCCGTTACCAATGATCATGTTCACGTCGGCACCGATACCCTCAGCACCCAGGGCAGCCTTGGTGAAGCTGGTGGCCATTGAGAAGAAGTAAACGATACCGTCATCCTTGGTGCACAGAACTGCGGTCATTTCGCAATCGGGCACGTTCACGCAGTTGATGGTGGTGTCGGCCATCTTACCGTTGGTCAGCTTGTAAACCAGCTCGTAAACCTCTACGGGAGTCATACCGGCAACGCTCTCGACAACGTCACAGAAGCCGAGGTCCTTGATGCGCTGGGTTGATTTGGGGCTGTTGGCGAGGCCGATTACCTTACCGGTAACGCCTACACGCTTCTTTGCCTCGTAGCAGCACAGCATACCGCTCTTGCCACCGGCACCCAAGATAACAACGTTCTGGCCATACTGGCACAGCTTAGCGGTCTGAGCGGGAGCACCTGCGACATCCAGTGCACTCAAAGCGAGCTTCTCAGGCATGTCATCGGGAATCTTGGCATAGATACCACTCTCGAACAGGATGGCCTTACCCTTGATGTCCACTTGGTCCACGTCGGCGCGGATCTCGAGAATCTCATCGATGCGCAGCGGAGTCAGTGACAACGATACGAGGGTAGCAATGCGGTCGCCTTCCTTGAGGTCGATTTTGCCCTTGAGGGCATCACCGATCTTCTCTACCTTACCCAGGAGCATACCACCCGAACCGGTACGACGGTTGCGGTGCTTGCCCTGCAACTCAACGTTGAGAAGCATTTCCTTCTTGATCTCCTCCATCACTTCGGCCTCGTTGTTGGGATCCTTGGCCTGCTGCTTAGCATAGTTGTGGATGTCGGTGAATGAAGCGGAGTCAATATTCAAGGTCTGTACATCGATGAGGATCTCGTTGTCGTAGATCTCGTCCATGTTGTTGTCCAGCTTGTTGGCGGGCTGAGGAAGAATGCCCTTGGGCTCGATTACTCGGTGCGTGCCGAATCTGTTTCCGTGTTTCTGCATTGTTTTAATTGGTTTAATAGTTAAACAGTTATTGTTAGTTAGTTGTTTTTATTTTTAGGGCCTTTAGGGACCTTAAGGGCTTTAAAGCCAAAGCTAAAACCTAGTTGCGCTTGGGCAAGCCCAGGATTTCGCGTGCCTCGTCACTGGTGGCGATGGGACGACCCAGTTCCTTAGCAATGCGAACGACCTTCTCGACGAGTTCGCCGTTGCTCTTGGCGAGCACGCCCTTAGACAGGTACAGGTTGTCCTCAAAGCCTACACGCACGTTACCGCCCATGGCGATAGCTGCGGCAGCCATCGGGAATGCATGGCGGCCAACACCGGTCACAGTCCATGTGGAACCTGCGGGGATGCCGTTCACGAGCCAGCAAAGATTGGCCACCGTTGCGGGAGTGCAACCGGGAACGCCCAGCACAAAGTTGAACTGCATGGGAGCTCCGGGAACCTCGCCCTTGCGGGCCATGTTGAGGATGGTGTCGAGATGGCCCATCTCAAAGCACTCATACTCGGGCTTGATACCACGCTCAATCATGCGTTTGCCAAAGGCGCGCATGGTGGGCATCGTGTTATCAAAGATCTCGTCGCCAAAGTTGCAGGTACCGCAGTCGAGCGTTGCCATCTCGGGCAGCGGGGTCGTGTCGGTGGACTGCAGGCGCTCATCGGGCGTCATACCCACGGCACCACCAGTCGATGGAATCAGGATGACATTGGGGCACACCTTGAGGATGGCCTCTTCACACTCTTGGAAGCGGGCACGGTCCTGGGTGGGCGTACCATCGTCCCAGCGCACATGCAGGTGAACGATAGCGGCACCGGCATCAACAGCCGACTTGGCCTCGCGGACGATTTCTTCTACAGTATAGGGCACGTTGGGATTCTGCTCCTTGGTAACCTCGGCGCCGCAGATGGCGGCAGTGATAATCAGTTTATCCATTATAAGTTTTTAGTTGTCAGTTTTAAGTTTTAAGTATCAATACTAACGCCTATAAGCTGATTGCTTAAAGCTCACTTCTTGCGCTGGCAGTCTTTGGGGGTTACGCAGGTGCCTGAAGCACGGCAAACGACAACCGGCTCGTCCAGGATATCGGCAGCCGAAGCGCTGATGTCGGGGCGGGCCTGAGCAACCTTGCGGGCCTCAAAGATCATGTGGCGTGAGGTATTGCCCTCGCGGTCAATCCAACCCTCGGCCTCGATAAAGTCTCCGGCATAGACAGGAGCCAGGAATTCAATATTGTCATAGGCGCAGAAGAGACCTTCGTCGCCGTCACGCATAATCAACAGCTCAGTAGCCACGTCACCAAACAGGTGAACCATGTGTGCTCCATCAACCAGATTGCCACCGTAGTGGGCATCCTTTGCGCTCATGCGCAGTCTGATCATTGTCTTGTATTCCATGATAGTTCTTAGTTCTTAGTCCTTAGTTTTTAGTTATTTCTCAACGTAGATGCCGTCAACATAGATGCCTGAAGCATGAACATGCTCGGGAGCGATTTCGCCAACGGGAACGAGCTTCTCGGCCTCAACGACTACATAGTCGGCTGCAGTGGCCATCAGCGGGTTGAAGTTGTTGGTGGTGCCCAGGAATACCATGTTACCAAACTCGTCAACGATGTTGGCACGCAAGAAGGCAATGTCGGCACGCAGGGGTTTCTCCAGCAAGTAATCCTTACCGTCAACCTTGACGATTTCCTTGCCGTCGGCCATGATGGTTCCCAGACCAGTGGGAGTCAACACGCCACCCAAGCCAGCGCCTGCCGCACGGATGCGCTCGGCCAAAGTGCCCTGGGGAACATATTCCACGATAAGGGTGCCCTCATTCTTCTGCAAGGCTGTCTGCTTGTTGGTACCCGTGTGGGAAACGATAGCCTTCTTAACCTGGTGGTTGCTGACCAGCTTGCCGTGAGCGACCTCGTCATAGGCCGTGTCGTTGGCAATGATAGTCAAGTCCTTAACACCTTTTGCTACAATGGCGTCGATGATCTGGGTGGCACTGCCGTTACCCAAGAAACCGCCAAACATGATTGTCATGCCGTCCTGTACTTTCTCGACGGCTTGCTCCAATGTGATTTGTTTGTTCATAATGCTTATTTTTGGAATTTATCGGTTTATGTCATAATAGGCTGCAAATATAGCAAAAATCCCCCAACTTCTAAAGTTTTCAAGTCACTTTTTATTGACTTTTTATCTATTACATAGATAACCCCTACAAGTACAGCATTTTGCCCCTTCCCATAATAATCAAGAAGACGACTGGTATTGCAGTCGTCTTCAGTTAACGCAGGTTCTAAGTCATCGTTTACTTGAGATAGTCATCGAAGTAGCGGGTGATGCGCTCGTGCAAGTGGACGCTCTGATGACCCATCATGTTGTGGCCCTGGCCGGGATAGACATAGAAGTCGGGCTGGGTGCCGGCAGCAATGCAAGCCTTCAGGAAACTGTAGGCATGCTGGGGCACCACGGTGGGATCGTTGAGGCCGATAATGATCTGCAAGCGACCCTTGAGGTCCTTGGCCTTGTGGATAAGGCTTGACTTCTCATAGCCCTCAAGGTTGGTCTGGGGCGTATCCATGTAACGCTCACCATACATCACCTCATACCATTTCCAATCGATAACGGGGCCTCCGGCAACACCCACCTTGAAGACATCGGGATAATTGGTCATCAGGCTGATGGTCATGAAACCGCCAAAACTCCAACCGTGCACACCCAAGCGTGCTGTATCGACATAGTTAAGCGTGCGCAGGAATTCCACACCACGCATCTGGTCCTGCATTTCAACTTGTCCCAGCTGGCGGAACGTGGCCTGCTCGAAGTCACGGCCGCGGTTTTCACTGCCACGGTTGTCAAGGATGAACAACAAGTAACCCTTCTGCGCCATGTAGGTTTCCCAGCTGCGGCTGCTCCAGTGCCAGCGGGCATCGACGTTGTGTGCATGAGGTCCGCCATATACATATACTACTGTTGGGTATTTTTTTGCAGGATCGAAATCCACAGGCATGACCATGCGGTAATAGAGATCGGTACTGTCATCGGCCGCCTTGATAGTGCCGCAACGGTACTCAGGAACAGCGTAGCCCTGCCATGGGTCGGGGGCCGTGAAATAGCGGTACTGCTTATTGTTGCGAGTGTCCACAATGGCAATGTTGCGAGGCACATCAGGCTCCTGATAGTAGTCGACGAGCCATGCCCCACTATCACTCAGACGACCACTGTGCCATCCTCGCCCACCCTCGTCGATGCGAGTCATGGAGCCAGTAGTGACATCCACACGGTAGAGGTTCTGCTGAATGAGATTATCGGCGTTGGCACTGATGATGATTGCCTTGCCGCGCTCATCAAATCCCAGCAGATCCATCACTACCCAGTTACCTCTCGTGAGTTGCTGCAACTCACATCCAGTGGTGTCATACAGGTAGAGATGATTGTAGCCGTCCTTTTCACTCCAAAGGATGAATTTCTCCTTGTCCCACGGCAGGAATGTGATGGGATGCTGCGGCTCGACATACTTGGGATGCGCCTCGTGATAGATTGAAGCCAGACGATTGCCTGTCACAGCATCATAGGCCACGAGGTCCACCACGTTTTGGTCACGGTTACCCTCCATGACATAGACGATGTTGCCATCGGGGTTCCACGATATGTTAGAGAAATAGCGGTCGGTGGGATCGCCTGCCTTGAGATAGACGGTGTCGCCCGTTGCCACATCCAACACGCCCACCCACACGAGATGAGACGTCTGCCCGGCCATCGGGTACTTTTCGGGAGCTGGCGTAGCGCTCACTTGAGTCGAGTCGTCCAGCTCGGGAACGGTAATCAAGGGATAGTCGGTCACCATGCTCTGGTCCATGCGATAGAAAGCCAAACGCGTGCCTTGCGGGTTCCAGAACAAGCCACCCTCGATACCGAACTCGTTGCGGTGCACGCTCTGCCCGTAGACCAGTTCGCGTGTTCCGTCGCTGGTCACCTGTCGGGTGTTGCCGGTGCCATCGGTGACAAATAGATTATCATCCTTGACATAGGCGTTGGCACGGCTCTGCTTATTCC
>JAEEGJ010021189.1_pt1 | contig 14027 bp, 11 predicted proteins | sample 8958761 | NCBI WGS metagenome assembly JAEEGJ01 (sample SAMN16246546, study PRJNA631951) | gut metagenome | biome: gut microbiome; feature: rumen; material: RS-attached | host: Bos | place: Iran: Karaj | collected 2018-10 | reverse complement strand
GGTCGTAATACACCACCACGGCATGGCACAAGGTCTTGATTTCGCCTGTCTTGGTGTCGCGCAGGCATTGCTCCATCTTGAAGCTGGAGTTGCCCACCTCCAAGACGCGGCTCTCGCAGACGATCGGGTCGTGGAATTGCACGGGCTTGCGGAAGTCCAAGTCCACGTGGGCGAGGACATATTTGAAGGTCAGCCAGTCGATTTCGGTCTGGAAGACATGTTCGAAATAGCGGCTTCGACCCATGTCGAAGTAGTTGCACTGCGACCCATTGTTGACATGGTTGTAAGGGTCAAGGTCGCTCATTCGGATTTGGATGGGACAGGAGAACATATTTTTTGTTGATTGTTTATTAACTTCGTTGAATCTTCGATTTGTTTAATCGTTTAATTGTTAAGCACTTCCATAAAAATCATTTTCCCTCTTTAAATCTTACAATCGCATCGATAATCTCGTCGTTGTCGTCGGAGATGGTGAGGATCATATTCTTGAAGATGCCTCGGTCGCTTAGGTCTTTCAGCAGCGTGTAAGCAGGCATATAGTTGGTGTAATAATCCTTGCCCATGAAGATCATCGGGCTGGCATAGCCTTCACTTTCGTAATGGTTTTGGCCTGCGTCTTGGAAGATCTCCTGCATGGTGCCTGCACTGCCTGGCGTGTAGATGATGCCGCCTTTGGCGATAGTGACGATGCCATCCTCACGCACACTGTTGTCAAAGTATTTGGCGATGTCAGTGGCAAACGGCGCCGTCGGCTCGTGACCATAATAATAGGTCGGGATGGCCAGACTACGGTATTCCGATTGCAACGGGAAACGCTCCATCACCTCGAAAGAACGGCGCAGCCAGCCTTCGTCCTTAAAGGTCGGCGAAGGAATGAGCATATCCACGGCCTCGTTGGTCTCGGCCTCACTCCTACCCGCCATCCAGGCACCGAGATGCGTAGCTTCCATGGCTCCCGGACCGCCACCAGTGACCATCAGACGCCCCATTTCCGTTAGCCTTTTACTCAAAAAAACAATTTGGCGGTATTGTGGGTCATCGCGGCGCTTGGCATGACCGCCCATGATGCCGATGACGTCCTTTTCGTCGTACAAGTCGAGCATCTTGTAAAGCTCATGCGTGATGAAATGGTCGTGGAGGGCACGGGCCAATGTCTCGCGCACCTCATGTCCCCGTTTGCCCTGACCGATATAATGCCGATAGACCTGGGTATCATGGCAGGTCTCGAAAGTCGACTCATCATGATAATCATAGCCTTCATACAGCAACTTGCTGTCATACAGTTTCCTCGGATAGGTATTGAAAGGCAAGCCCATCTTGCGGATGTAGAGGCTAAGGTCGTCGGTAGAGACTATTTCAAGCACCCGATGGACAATGCCAGCTGCATCGAGACCGAACTTATGCATCAGAGCCGAAGCCTTCCCCGACTCACCAAAACGGTCGTTCATGCCGATGCGGATAATGCGGATGGGATGGTTTTCGGCCAGAAACTCCGTCACAGCACCGCCCAAACCGCCTGCAACCTGATGTTCCTCAATGGTGAAGATCATGCGGGTCTCTTCCGCAGCCTTGGTCAGAATCTCGCCATCCAACGGCTTGATGGTATGCATATTGATGACGCGTGCCGAGATGCCCATGTGCTCAAGCATGTGGGCAGCTTCAAGAGCTTCCCAAACCTCATGACCTGTCGCAACCAGAGTGATACCTTGACCATCGTGCATCAGCTGCGCCTTACCTATTTCAAAATCCTGGTTTTCATCCGTGAAATCCGGCACTGGCTCACGCCCGAAACGCACATAGACAGGTCCCTCGCATTCAAGGATGGCTTTCTCCGTGGCAATCTTGGCTTGCGTGGCATCACAGGGCGAGATGACCGTCATGTTGGGCAGCACCCGCATGGAGGCAATGTCTTCCAAGGCTTGGTGCGTGGCTCCATCAGGGCCTACCGACACACCAGCGTGGGCACCACCTATGACGACATGCACATTGTTGTAGCACACCGAGATACGGATCTGGTCGTTGGCACGATGCGCAGCAAACACACCGTATGTGCTGAACACGGGTATCTTCCCGCCAAGGGCCAGTCCAGCAGCCGTCGCCACGGCATCCTGCTCAGCGATACCCATGGAGAAAAACCTTTCGGGAAACGCCTCCGCGAAAAGGTTCATTCCTACCGAACTGGTGATATCGGCACCCAAACCGGCCACCTTGTTATCTTTTTGAGCCGCAGCAAGAACACCTTCGCCGAAGCCTGATTTTGTTGGTTTGTTGCCCTTATTAGTATAGTTCATGCAAAAAATCCTTTAATTGTTCCTTACTAGGCACCTTGCCGTGCCATTGGTTGTTGTCTTCGATGCTTTTCACACCCTTGCCCATGATGGTGTCGGCGATGATGACCGTTGGCCTTCCTTTCTCTTTATCAGCCAATTCCAAAGCCATCTTGATTTGGCCCATATCGTGTCCGTCGATTTCGATGGTATGCCAGCCGAAGGCCGTCCATTTGTCGCGCAACGGGTCGATAGCCATCACTTTCTCGGTGCCACCGTCGATTTGCAAGCGGTTGCGGTCAATGATGGCGCAGAGGTTGTCCACCTTATGATGCGCCGCAGCCATCGCTGACTCCCACACACTTCCCTCCTGCAGCTCGCCGTCGCCCATGACACAGAACACACGGTTTGGTTTGCCATCCATCTTGGCCGCCATAGCCATGCCCATAGCCACTCCGAGACCTTGTCCCAACGAGCCCGAGCAAGTCTCCAAGCCAGGTAAATGGAACTCATAGCTTGGATGCCCTTGCAGCCGGCTGCCCAACTTGCGCAAGGTCAGCATCTCCTCTTCGGGGAAATAGCCTGCCGCGGCCAAAGTCGCATAAAGCACTGGAGCCGTATGCCCAATGGAAAGCACCACCTTGTCGCGGTCTTCCCAATCAGGGCGTTTCGGGTCATGACGTAAATGATCAAAATATAATACGGTGAAGACATCCACCAAATCGAGGGAGCCGCCCGTATGTCCCGAGCCAGCCTCCGCCAAAGCGGTCAATATCAGTTCGCGGATATGCCGCGCCTTTTCTTCCAAATCAATCATAAAATCGCAATTAACTCTTTAACAATGAAATAAATACACACAACGGCGTAAATCACTTTGATGCCTGTACCACATAGAAACCCTACAAAAGAGCCGAAGGCTGAGCGCCAGGCTTTATGGTCTTCGGTACCAGCGTTTTTCTCAGCGATATAGGCGCCAATAAAGGGCCCCAACAAAATCGCAATAAAACCTATGGGCATAGCCAAAGTAACCAACAAACCCAAGAACAATCCTATTGTGCTCCCTCGCACACCTGCCTTTGTGCCGCCGAAATGCTTCGTGCCCCAAACGGGTACGACATAATCCACGGCAAAGACAATTGCCCCTATCACGCCCATAATAATCAGGAAATTTGGTGAAAAGTTTTAGCCTTTGACAAACGACAACGCCAACAACGCCAGAAAACTGAATGGTGTTCCCGCGATGCCAGGCACAACAGCACCCACAATCCCGACCAAGGCCAATAGGATAGCTAACACGATAAGAACGTACATCATAGTATTTAGGTTACTGAGTTTGTCGAAGTATCCGTTTAGCCTGCGAAGATAGGAATTTTTTTGTTTTTATGAAAAAACAGCCTTACATTTGCGCCATAAAACCACTAGCGTATGAAGAAACTACTACTACTTATATCACTAATTCTTTCAACCTCAATGGTTTTCGCCTACGACTTCATCCATCCCATGGGAGGTCGTGCTGCTGCTATGGGAGGATCATCAGTAGCCTCGCAAGGGCTGTGGGCCATGCAGAACAACCCTGCCGGAATGGCCAATCTGGACATAATCAGCTTTGGCTTGTATTACGAAAACCGTTGGCTACTGCCTGAGACAGCCTACAAATGCGGTGCCTTCGCACTACCCACCAAGTTCGGCTGCTTGGGATTGAGTTTCAACCAGTATGGTTCCTCAAAATACAATGAGAACAAGTTCGGACTCGCCTACGCCAAAGACTTCGGACGTTATCTGCAGATTGGTCTGCAACTCGACTACCTCCTGCTGAAAATCGGCAACGATTACGGCACATTCAGCGCGGTGACTTTTGAACTGGGTCTTCAGTCGCATGTCACTGACAAACTAACCCTAGGCACTTACATCTTCAATCCCGTCAACTTCAGTTTCGAGCAGACCCTGAACCACGAGAAGTTGCCCATCGTGATGCGTTTCGGTTTGGCCTACCAGTTCACCAAGGACTTCATCGGACAGTGCGAGATCGAAAAAGACACCGAACGCGAAGGTGTCAGCCTGCGCGGCGGATTGGAATATGAAGCCGTGAAGCATCTATACATCCGCGCTGGCGTGCAGACCAATCCTGGCATTTTGAGTTTCGGCATCGGCTATGCCATAAGGTTCGCACAAATCAACGTGGCGGCTCAACTACACAACGAATTAGGTGCATCGGTTCAAATCGGTATGATCTTCAGCATCGGGAAATAACATGAAACGGCTGGCTTTCATCATATTATCCCTGTCATTCACCTTGTTCGTCAAGGCGCAAATCGCCATCGACACACTCAGCACCGAGGCATTGAATAACCTGCTCATCGAGCAAGTGGAACGGCTGGCTGAAGATAGTGAGGAAGATATTGATTATGAAGACCTTTTAGAAAGCTATATCTTCTTTAGCGAGAACCCTGTCAACCTCAACAGTGATGAGGTCGTGCAGCTGGTGGAGTTGCGCCTAATTACCGTGTTCCAATACGAGGAATTGCGGAAATACCGCCGCTATTACGGCGATTTCATGTTCCTTGACGAATTGGAGATGGTGGAAGGCTTCGACGAACAGACTCTAGCCATCATCAAGCCCGTGGTTTGCATCGAAAAAGACCAAAGCAAGGATAAAATCACGCTCAGCAAAATGGCGCGATATGGCAAACATCAGATTGTGGGACGTTATGAACAAGTCCTTGAAAAACAGCAAGGTTACGCGCCTATTGACGACTCAACATTGCTGGCCAAACCCAACTCGCGCTATCTCGGAAGCCCCCAGAAATACCAACTGAAATACACCTATAACTATCGTAACAAGATCGGGGCGGGATTCGTGCTAGAGAAAGATGCTGGCGAGATGTTTTTCACCGACAAGGTCAGCGACACCATCCAAAAACTCCTTGGCGGCCAATATCATCGCGGCTTTGACTTCTTCGGTTTCCACCTCTATGCCAAGGAATTGGGTGTCGTGAAAGCCGCTGTTCTGGGCGACTATCAATTGTCCTTTGGCCAAGGTCTTACGCTGTGGTCAGGGATGAGCTTCGGCAAAGCAGGTGCAGGCAGCAGCGTGATGAAACAAGGACGGGGCATCACGCCAAAGGCCTCAGCAAGCGAGTACGGTTTCATGCGTGGTGCGGCTGTCACCCTCGGTAGTGGGCCCTTCAGCGGCACCGTCTTCTACTCCAACCGCATGATTGACGCCAATGTCAGTGTGGCCGACACTTTGGACAACGAGGCTGAACTCGTCAGCAGCCTACAAGAGACGGGCTATCATCGCACTATTGGTGAACTACTTGACCGTCATGCCATACGGCAGCAGGTCGTTGGCGGGCATCTGGCCTATGCCATCGCACATTTCGAAGTCGGCTACACTGCCCACCATACCTGGCTCAACGTGCCGCTCGAACTCAGACCCAGCCATTACAACCAGTTCTATTTCCAAGGGCAACGTCTCACCAATCAAGGCATTGATTTCAAATATGTGAAAGGCAAGTATGCGGTCTTTGGTGAGATGGCGATGAGTTATAACAAAGGGGCAGAGGTCCCTGAGCCTGTCGAAGGGCCGACCATACCTAAGACAGCTTTTGCGGGACTCATCGGCCTTACCGTCAAACCAGCCGGCTATCTGAACTTCACCATTTTATACCGTGACTACGGCAAAGCCTACCAGAACCTGTTGGGCAACGCCTTCGGCGAAGGCAGCCGCAACCAAGGGCAGCGCGGTGTTTATATCGGTGTGGAAGCTGCTCCCGCACCTTATTGGAACATCCTCGCCTACGCTGACCTGTTCCAGTTCACCTGGCTGACTTCGCAAGTCAATGCGCCAAGCCGTGGACACGACTACTACCTGCGCCTCAGCCACAGCTTCAGCAAGCGCGCCAATGCCTACCTGCAATTCCGTTCCAAGACCAAGATGAAAAACTCAACGGATGCTTTTGTCTTCAGCCACTACCCCATCTTCTATACAAAGAACTCAGTGCGTTTCAATATCAACTATCAGATAGGGCGTGACTTCCATTGCTGCAACAAGGCCGAATATGCCCATTATCGCAACGATGACGGGAGCGACGAACATGGTTATTTCCTTTGTCAGGACATCGCCTACAAACCTGAGAGCAAACCTTATAGCCTCAGTTTCCGATACGCCATCTTCGATGCCAAAGATTACAACGCCCGCATCTATGCCTATGAGAGCGACGTACTATATTCTTTCAGCGTGCCCGCCCTCTACGGCAAAGGCATGAGGGTATATCTCTTAGGAAAGGTAAAATTGTTCAATGCCCTAACGCTGTATGCCCGCATCGGGCGAACCATCTACAGCGACCGCGATGAAATCGGCAGCGGGTTGACGTTGATTGAAGGAAATCACAAAACGGATTTGAAGGTGGAGGCGATTTGGAAGATGTAAGATTATTCCACCATTACTCTTTCAACAAATTGTTTGCCATTGAAATGGGTCACCAAAGAATAAACTCCTCGGCTTAAACCTTGCGTGGAAATGACAAAGGCTTGCGTTGAAGCAGTGCCAGAACACACCAGCCGCCCCGTCATGTCATACAACCTAATGGAAGCCTCACCAGCTTCCGCAAAGCGGATGTTGATTCTATCCTTAGCTGGATTCGGGAAAACTTCAACATGTCGAGACGGCCCTTCGTCAGGCTCAGGATCCTCAATGCCCCAAGTGCCACATCCCGCATTGATTTCTCCGTCCAGATAATTGAATCGGTTGTCCAACCACTCACTCATATAGGTCAACTGGCTTTCATCAACGGTGAAGTCTGGCCATGCCTCATGCTCGCGGTCGTATGCACCACACTCCACCAGGGCATCGTACTGTGCCTGCACCATTTCCATGATGTGCTCTGTATTCAGGATGCCATTACGCAGCTCATTGTATCGTGCCTTTGCCGAGGCCACAAAGCCATTGTCGTTACAGTCTTGCGTCAAGCGGTCGAAGAAGCCGTTGCTCTTCAAACCAGCCGTATTGTAGGTCTTGTGGCCGTCGGTGTTCAAACCCCAGATGGCATCCAAGTCCCAAGGAAGATACATATAGCTGCTCGACTTCTTGTAACGGGCCAAAAACAGGTTGCGTCCCATGTTGTCCATTGCCATTAAACTATTGATAAACAGATAGTAATCAATGGCATTATCTTTGTCAAACTGGGCGGAACATTGTGAATAGAACACATTGTCGGAGGCGTTCATCACGAAGTTGGTGAAGCTGTAGAGATGGTTCCAGTCGATGGCAGTGTCACTTTCATTAGGATAGACCCATTCGTAGTTATCCCAAGTGTCCTGCGTATTGTCGTAATCTGGCAACGAGTCAAACGTTGGTGCACCAGGGCCATTACCCTTGTAAAGCACTCCACGGATGTTACCATTGTATTTGCGTAGGCCGAGTTGTTTGCGGTCCATACGTTCAGTGAGGGCATAGACGCCTAAATACTCGTCATTGATGAACACATCGGCATAGACCATTCGGATACCTGATCGCGCATCAGGTTCGTTTTCGATATAAGGCAACTGATACATCTCCATCCAAAGCTCATTGGCCACCTTGTCGCGGAGACGGAGCGGCTGTGCCCACATGGCCTCAAGGTTCCAGTCGTCGTCGCTGCGCAACCCGAGGAAGGTGGTATCGGCCATCAAAGTTCCTGTCTCGTCTGCCCAGAGCTCCACACGGTATGATTTCTTGTCGTACTGCTGCGACGAGGTGCCTCTGATCTTGAATCCCGCATGCATCGTGATAACATTACCGTCGGCATCCGCCACATTGATGACACCATGCACAGCAGGCGAGTTGACAATCGGGCCATCGGTGGTGATGGTAATCAATGGCATCTCACTGCGATACAACGTATAGGTCTCGCCACGGACATCCATCGGCTCTTTATACGGTTTCATCCCATCAAGCAGTCGCCCCGTGGCAACGATGATCTTTTTCTCATGGTCGACACCATAGGTCTGCGCCGACATTATCGTGGTCAAAAATGCCAAAACAATTATCAGAAATGTTTTCTTCATATCAAAAGATTCAATCAATTCTATTTACATCAATAATACCGTCAATGGCCTTGATCTTATTGATCAGCTGTTCCAAGGCGATGGTGTCAGCGATTTGCAGCACAATTTTGCCTTCAAAGAAACCTTCCTTGTCGGAGTTGAACACGATATTCTTCATGTTGACCTCCAAATCCTCTGACACGACCTTGGTGATTTTGCCGAGGAGACCCATCACATCACGGCCATAGATACGGATGGTGGCCTGCGACCCGTCAGCTTCCTGACCATTCCACTTCACCTTGATGATACGGTAGCCATAACGCTGCTGCATGCTCTTGGCGTTAGGACAGTTGATACGGTGTATACTGATAGTGCCGTCACTGGTGACAAAGCCAAATACACGGTCGCCCGGGATCGGGTTGCAGCACTTGGCCAACTTATAAGTCACATTGCTGATATCCTCACCGATGGAAAGTGATTCTTCAGCTTCCCCAGATAGCTCTTTCTTGGTGGTCTCAATCAATTCAGGCACAGGTCTTTCCGACTTCTCAGCATTCTCACCGAACTTGGAGGTCAAGAAACGCTTTACATCGACAATATCGATTTTCTCAGTTGAGATCTGATGATAGAGCTGCAAGGAATTCTCCAGCTTATACTCTTTCACCAACATGTCGACCACGGTCTCCGAGAACGGCAGTTTCCAGTTTTTCAGTCTGCGTTGCAACATGCCCTTGCCCATCTCCGACTCTTTCAACTCCTCTTCCTTGAGGTAACGGCGGATTTTGTTCTTTGCCTTTTCCGTAACCACCACATTGAGCCAGTCGGCGCGCGGCGACTGCTTCTTGCTTGTAATGATTTCCACCTTGTCGCCATTTGTCAGCTCATGACGGATAGGCACCATACGGCCGTTGACTCGTGCACCGTTGCAGGTCTCACCCACACGAGTATGTACCTCGTAGGCAAAGTCGAGCACTGTTGAGCCGATTGGCAACTGTTTCAGGTCGCCTTCAGGCGTGAAGATGAAAATCTTATCGGATTTATAGACCTTCTTGTAAGAATTCTCGAACGACACCATACTGGGATTCTCTAGCACCTGGCGTACATTGAGCAGCCACTCTTCGGAAGTCTCTTTCTCACCTTTATATAAATAATGTGCAGCCTGACCTGTCTCGGCGACCTCGTCCATTCGGGTAGTGCGGATTTGAACCTCGAACCAAAGCTTGTCGTCGTATTTCACTGTAGTGTGCAATGACTCATACCCCGAAGCTTTGGGCTTGGTAATCCAGTCGCGGAGGCGTTCGGGCATCGGGTCAAAGATATTGGTGATGGCCGAATACACGCTCCAACAGCACTCCTGCTCGTCTTTCAAGGCGCAACTGATGATAACGCGCGCTGCCATAAGGTCGTACACCTCCTCAAACGGCACGTTCTGGGCTTTCATCTTGGCATAGATCGAAGGAATGGACTTCAGCCTCCATTTGATGGTATAGGCATATTTATGCTTGCCATTCTTTTTGGTGCGCTCCAATTCAGCATTGATACCTTCAGAAATACGGGAAATGAAATCTTCAGCCGTCTTTCTGCGTGCCTCATGGCTGGCCTCAATCTTAGCCTCAATCTCATGAAACAGAACCGGGTTTTCAAATAGCATCAGTTGCTCTTCCAGCTCAGCCTTCAACTTATACAAACCCAGACGGTGAACGATAGGGATATAGATGTATTTTATCTCGTGAAAATACTTCGACAAACGGTCGGCATCCACGTCTTGCTGATTACGAACATCATACACGCGATGCACCACTTTCAGCAGCACCGAACGCATGTCATCAATCATGGAAAGGAAAAGCACTTGGAAACTATCCGAATTGTAAGCCACCTTTTCCGTATCCAACTGCGATATCTGGCTGAAGTCTTCGAGGATGATAGCCACCGTCTTGCCGAACTGGTCTTTCAGTTCTTTTCCACTAATACCCTTCTTGTAATCGATGCCATGGAGAAAAGCGGCGACCACAGAGATGTATCCCAAACCCACCTCAAGAACGGCAATGCGCCCCATCTCTATCAGGTGCATCATATAGGCCTTGCCCGACAAAAGGTAACGGCCGTCATATTCATCCAAACAGTACCGGTAAGCCTTGTCAATCAAAGCCAATTGATTGGGTGCGTTGATGAAAGGCTGAATGTCTTTCAGCATCGATTCGTAGGCCTGCTGAATAGCCAATATTTCCAAAGAAGTGTAACTTGCCATTGTTAGTGCGCTTAATCAATCTTGACTGTGAGTTGATGAGCAAGCAGGATGTCATAATAAGGCTTGAGCTCCTCGAAACTGCCATGCATGACGGCGCATTTTCCTTTGTAATGTGTAATCCAAGCACAGGTCTCGGCTTGTTCGCGGGTATGATGGCACACTTTCATCAAGGTGTCGATGACATATTCAAAGGTATTCACATCGTCGTTGATGAGCAGTAGACTTTTCTCGTTCTCAACAAGTTCCTCTTCCAATACTTCGATATCTTCCTGTTCCTTGTTCATGGTATCCAGTCAAAAATCGGTGTAAAAATACACAATATTTCTGAACCGCCAATGAAAAAACTCCCAAACTATTCTTTTTTCCTCAATTCGTTAAGGCGGAACTGATTTCAATCCAAAAACCTAAACAATAATCCCATCAAAACTTCGTTGAAAAAAATATTTTCCTACTTTTGCGCCCCGAAAAAAGTCAGCAATGCAGAACCGCTTCATCAAGAATATTATCTTCTTACTGTTTCTCAACCTGTTGGTGAAGCCGTTCTGGATTCTCGGCATCGACCGTGAGGTGCAGAACCTGCTTGGGGACGCCTCCTACGGCACCTATCAGGCCCTCTTCAACTTTTCATATCTCTTCTATATCTTGCTCGATCTAGGCATCACCAACTTCAACAGCCGTGCCGTCGCACAAGACCCCAAGAACCTCTCCAAACACTTCGGTGGCCTTACTGAAATCAAACTCTTGTTGGGACTATTGTATGCGGCCGTTATCTTCGTGGTCGGCTACTTCTGCGGCTACAATGAAGGTTTGAAACTCAAGCTGCTTTGTTGGTGCGGCCTCAACCAAGTGTTGCTCTCCTTCATCCTCTTCCTCAGGTCGAACATCCAGGGGCTACTATTGTTTAAACAAGACAGCATTTTGAGTGTCTTCGACCGCGTGCTGGCCATCGTCATCATGTGTCTCATCCTTTGGAGCGGCTGGTTCCCGAAGGAGAAGTTCAATGTCATCTGGTACCTGCAAGCCCAGACTTTGGCTTACATCGTCACCCTCGTCTTCGCCTTAACCATCGTCCTGCGCCACGCTGAGCATCTTAGTTTTAAGCTCAACTTTCAGTTCTTCAGGGAAATCCTGCGACAAAGTCTGCCTTTCGCCGTGCTTGTCCTGCTGATGAGCGTCTACAGCCGCATTGAGCCCGTCCTGCTTGAGCGTCTTTTGGACGACAATGGCGTGCAAGCTGGCATCTACAGCCGTGCTTATCGTCTTTTCGACGCAGGCAACAACATCTCCAACCTATTCGCCATCATGCTGCTGCCCATGTTTGCCGCAACGCTTACAAAGAAACTGGAGCTGAACAATTTGGTCAAGACTTCATTCAATGTGATTGTGGCCATGGCGGGCATCGTCATGATCATGTGCGTTCTCTATCGCCAAGAAATCATGCAGATGATGTATAATCCGGAAGAAGCCGAAGCCGAAGCCGCCTATCTCATGCGCATCGGGCAATATGCCAAGGTGTTTCCGCTTTTGATGGGCAGTTTCTTCTGTCTTTCGACGACCTACGTCTTCGGAACGCTCCTAACGGCCAATGGAAGTCTCAGACAGCTCAACCTTGTGGCAGCTGCAGGTGTGGTCATCAACATCTTGCTGAACCTTATCGTCATCCCTCGATTCTATTCGGTAGGCGCGGCTTGCACCAGCCTTTGTGTTCAAGCTGTCACTGCCTTCATGCAATACCTGCTTGCCAAACGCATCTTGAACATCGACTTGGGCGGTCGCTATTGGCTCCACATCGTCCTTTTCCTTGCCACAATCACTCTGGTCACCTTCCTGGTCAAACAGATGAATATCAACTGGATGCTCGGTTTCATCATCTCTTTTGCCATCAACTGCGGTGCCATCTTCTTCACCCGATTGCTTAGCCTCAAGGAGATTGTCAACCTGGTCCTTCCCAAGGAAAAAAAGGCCTAATTTGTCTTTTTTCATTGCCAATTCAGGAGAATTCCCTATTTTTGGCAACTTATTTCACACATAAATATGGACGAACAAAAACATAACACCTACAGTTCCAAATACTTATGCAGGCTCATGGTGGAATATAGGAAACCCATCCTCATCATTTTGGCGATGGCAACCCTTTGCGCAGTCATTTTCAGTGCGCCTTTCTTTATCACACCTCTTTACAAATCCACAACGGTCATCTACCCCACTTCAAGCAACTCCATCTCCAAGGTTTTGATCAGCACGACCTACCAATCGGAGAAAGACATCATGAACTTCGGTGAGGACGAGCAGACCGAACAGATGCTGCAGGTATTGAACTCCAATCGCGTGCGCGACAAAGTCATCAGCCGTTTCAACCTGATGGAGCACTACGACATCAAGGCGAACAGCAAATACCCCATTACCAAGCTGAACAAACTCTATGATGCCCGCATCAAGTTCCGCCGCACAGAATACAATGCAGTGAAAATCACCGTTTTGGATTCTGACGCCGCCCTTTCAGCTCGTATCGCCAACGAGATTGCCGAAATCTTTGACAGCACCATGAACCAGATGCAAAAGGAAGTCGCTGTTGAAGCCTATCGCATCGTCGAGCAGGAATACAACACACTCGTTGCCGAGATGAATCAACTAGAGGACTCGCTCAATACCTTGCGTAAACTTGGCGTGTTCGACTACGAGTCGCAAGTGGAGATGCTGAGCCAACAACTGGCCGTTGAATTGGGAAAAGGTAACACACAGGGCGTTAAAAACATACAGGAACAGCTGGATGTTTTAGCCGAATATGGCGGTGCCTCATACGCCATCAACGAGCGTTTGGACAACGACCGTCTGCAACTCTCTTTGGTCAAATCGAAATACGAGGAAGCAAAAGTCGACGCCACAGAGTTCATCCCGCATAAATTCGTCGTCACCTCAGCCTTCCAAGCCGAGCGCAAAAGCTATCCTATCCGTTGGATCATCGTGGTGGTCACCGTGCTGAGCACCTTCCTGCTCCTCATCTTCTGCATCGTCTTTTACGATCGCTCGAAAGGCTTTTTTCGTCGCGAGGCCGAGATGGAGGCGGCCACGAAAGGAAAAGGAAAAACCATTGAAAAAGAATGAACTAAAAGCAACAAAGAATATCAATTTTAATACTCCGAAAACAACAAATCAAATCATGGATAACAATTTCAACAATCTTTCATTAGTTCAACTCGTGCTGAAGTGGAAATGGCACATCATTATCATCACAATAGCAGCTGCCATCTGTGGTGCCATCTTCTCAAGCTCCATGTTCATCACGCCGCTTTACAAGTCAGTGGCCGTGGCCTATCCTGCTAACATCAGCCCCTACTCCGATGAAAGCGAGACCGAACAGATGCTCGAAATCATCAACTCGATATCCATCATGGACTCCATCATCGAGAAGTATGACTTGTGGACAGATTACAAGATTGACAAGAACTACAAGTTCGCCAAGACGTACATGATCAACGAATACC
>JAEEGJ010021187.1_pt1 | contig 14029 bp, 17 predicted proteins | sample 8958761 | NCBI WGS metagenome assembly JAEEGJ01 (sample SAMN16246546, study PRJNA631951) | gut metagenome | biome: gut microbiome; feature: rumen; material: RS-attached | host: Bos | place: Iran: Karaj | collected 2018-10 | reverse complement strand
CTTGATGAAGGCGAAAAGATAGCTTGCTATATTGCCATTGGTTATGGAGAGACACAGGGAACAAACCATAAGATAAAAACCATTGAGCAAGTCAGCAATGTCAGTGAACGCACCCCGTTATGGTTCAAGAAGGGTGTTGAAGCAGCCTTGCTTGCTCCTACAGCTGTCAACCAACAAAAATTCTCGTTTGAGTATGTGGGTATGAAGGAAGGGCATCATCTAGTACATGCCAAAAAAGGTTTTTCCTTGATTGGCTATACCCAAATGGACATGGGCATTGCCAAATATCACTTTGAAATAGGTGCAGGGAAAGAGAGCTTTGAGTGGGTTTGAAGCAAATCAAATAAACTTATTATATGAAACCAGAAGTGGTTGAAGTATTTGGTAAAGCGTGTTATCTGTATTTGCAGTCAGAAGCTGAGTTTTTACTCATTCAGCCTGTGGATGAACATGACTTGGAATTACTTGATAAAGAGGTTGAAATCATACAGTCCTTGTCAGATAAGCCATTCTCACTGGTGGCCTTTAAAGTGGAAGACTGGAATCATGAACTTACTCCTTGGTCAGCACCTCCTGTATTTGGAAAGCAATCGTTTGGAGATGGTGCAGCAGAGACATTAGCATTTGTTACTGGAAAACTTCTTCCTATATTACAAGAGAGAAGGATAAATACGTCTCATTGTTTGCTTGGAGGTTACTCTCTTGCTGGTTTATTCGCCTTATGGGCAGCATACCAAACTGGTATATTTGCTGGAATTGTAGCAGCTTCTCCCTCTGTCTGGTTTCCAAAGTGGCTTGATTATGCACAGGCCAATCATCCTCAAGTGCGTTCTATCTATCTCAGTCTAGGAGATAAGGAAGAGAAAGCGAAGAATCCAGTTATGGCTCAGGTTGGTAATGCTATCCGTAGGCAGGAGCAAATGCTTAAGGAGCAGGGTGTAGACACCATACTTGAATGGAATGCAGGTAATCACTTTGTGGATTCAGAGAAACGAATGGCGAAGGGTTTTGTTTGGTTAATGAATAACATGATTGGATAAGTGGCAGTGGGCAACTAGGTAGATATGGGACGAAAGATACTCTTTTTGCATGGATTCTTTGCGAGTGGTCAGTGTGTACCAGCTCAGGCATTGCGTGAGTCGTTCGAGGGTCGTGAAGAGGTGCTTACACCTGACTTGCCTATGCACCCAAAGGATGCCATCAGTTTTATTCTTTCGTTGATTGACCAAGAGAAACCTGATATATTGGTGGGCAACAGTTGTGGCTCGTTCTATGCTCAGATATTGGTTCCCATTGTAGGCATCCCTGCCTTGCTGGGCAATCCCCACTTCCAGATGACAGAGTTCCTTAAAAAGCGTTTAGGCGAGCATCAGTACAAATCGCCTCGCAAAGACGGAAATCAAAAGTTCGTTATCGACGAGGTTTTGATAGAGGAGTTTGCGGAGTTGGAGGCGATTCAGTTCGCCAGGTTCAATCCCTCATATCGCGACAAAGTGTGGGGCTTGTTCGGAGAACAGGACACGCTGGCACATTTCGAACCACTCTTTTTGGAGCACTACACCCAGTCGTACCACTTTCCTGGTGGTCATACTCCAACAGCAGAAGAAGTGCGTCGCTGGTATGTGCCGTTGATAGAAAAGTTGCTTACCTTTACGAGTAAATAAACATAGATATGGAAATCATCAGGGCAACGAAGACAGCTGAACAAGCAGGAGCTTATTATGTCCGTATACAGGCAATGGCGCGCAAGCATCAGATTCCTCTTCATGTGGAATTTGATGAGCATGATACACCTGATACAAAGTACATTGTGATTGTTGACGACTACCTTCCAGTGGCAACTTGCAGGCTATATGCCATTGATGAAGCAACTATGATGCTTGGTCGGATTGTTGTACTCCCTGAATATCGAGGTCGGGGTATTGGTAAACTGGTCGTAAAAGAAGCTGAGCTGTGGGTCAAAGAACTAGGTTTCAAGACGGCCGTATTAGAGAGCCGTGATAACAAAACATCTTTCTATGAGACGATGGGTTATGTAGCTGATTTCTCACAAAAGATTGTTGGTGAGACTTTCACGTGCTACAGAATGGAAAAGAAACTATGACGCCCATTAACTTTGCTTTCCAAAGATGTCATAACTAAGGAGCACATCATTTGCGTTTATTTTACCAAAGATGTTGAAGAGGTGGTAGATGCATTCAATGAAGCTGAATCAAAGGGACTGTTATGCAATATTCGTCTTGCTTATCGCTGATCTTAATTTCCTGGTTAGTCAACAGACGGTAACGTTCAGCAATATTGTGATGTCCGATGTTAGTAGAGTCCGCTGTAGTAATTGGGCGTTTGTGGTTGCTGACGTAAATATATTTACCATCGCTTGTCACATTAATAATGAGCGGATGCTCTGTTGTGTGTTCGTTATGTTTTATGGCGTTTTCAATAATCAACTGCAGGGTAGCAGGTGGTAAAACGCCTTTCTGTTCAGCCACATTAGGGGCAATTATCACTTGTATACAATCATTAAATCGTTGTTTCAACAGTGATAGATAACGGTGTAGAAACTCCAATTCCTCTTGCAGTGTTACCGTATTGTGATCGAGGTGAGACAGTGTGTAATGATAGACTTTTGAGAGGTCCATAAGATAAGCTGAAGCCTTTTTCTGGTCCACCTCAATCAGATCAGCCAGGATGCTGAAGTTGTTGAATACGAAGTGAGGACTCAATTGGTTTTCCAGTGCTTGCATTCGGAACTTATCACGCTCTCGCTCCATACGCATTCTGCGATAAAAGTAATAGAATGATATCATCGAGGCACATAGGAAACACCATAAAAAGTCCACCAATAACCATTGTGGCCAGTCCTTCAAATCTTCCCAGAAATAGTCTTCGGTTAGCATCAATAGTATATAATAGAACACCATTGCTGCTAACGACAGTTTCAGTACAAGCAGTATATCTTTTATGATTCGTTTTTTCTCCATTCTGCCGCAAAGGTATACATATTTTTTGAATTATTATACGTGTTGTTTGAATTAAAGGTATTTCTCCTGTCTTGTTTGCTTTTGTTTTACTTCCCCACGCAGAAATGCTTGAAGATATTCTGGAGCACATCGTCAGCAGTGACTTCACCAACGATGTCACTGAGGTGGTAGATGCATTCGCGGATATCCTGTGAAAGAAAATCGCCTGAAAGACCGTCGTGGAGTCCTTGCTGTACACGTTGGATGGCGTCCAGTGCATGGGTGAGGGCTTCATAGTGACGTGCATTAGTCACTATTACATCTGCCCCTGAGATTTCTGGAATATCTGCGGCATGAAGCAACAACCTTTCCAAAGCGTTGATGTTGGGGTCGAACTTGGCAGAGAGTTCGATAAATTGATAATTGAGAACTGAGAATTGAAAATTCAAACTGCGCTGTGCACCTGCATTATGGAGGGCAGCTTGTGATTTCACAAAAGTAAAGTCAGCATCACTTGGCTTATCTGATTTATTTCGCACGATGATGAGTTTCTTTCCCTCACAGCGTTGCGACATGTCTTGTAACTCTTCTTCGGTAGGAGGAGTGTCTATTATCCAAAGCACAATTTGAGCCTCCTCCAGTTTCTGATAAGCACGCTGAATACCTATCTGCTCTATAGCATCTGTGGTGGAGCGCAGTCCTGCAGTATCTATGAATCTAAAGGTGATGCCTTCTAAAACGATAGTGTCTTCTATGACGTCACGCGTAGTGCCATGAATATCACTCACGATAGCACGTTCTTCGTGCAACAAGCGGTTGAGTAGGGTACTTTTACCCACATTGGTCTTTCCCACGATGGCGACAGGTACACCATGTTTCAGCACATTTCCTAGACGGAAAGAATTCTTAAGGCGGGTGATAACCTCCTCAATATGGTCTGCTAGGCGGAACAATTCACTTCGATCAGCAAACTCGATATCTTCATGGTCGCTGAAGTCGAGTTCCAGTTCGATAAGTGAGGTAAAATGGAGTAACTGATCACGGAGTGCAACCAGTTCCTTACTGAATCCGCCACGCATCTGACTGATAGCTAAACGATGAGAAGCCGCAGAATTGGAAGCAATAAGATCGGCTACAGCTTCTGCCTGACTCAGGTCCATCTTGCCATTGAGATATGCCCGTTGGGTATATTCTCCAGGTTGTGCCAATCGACAACCTTCTTTAATAAGCAGTTGCAACATACGCTGCAAGATATACGAAGATCCATGGCAAGCTATTTCCGTGCTGTCTTCGCCCGTATAGGAATGGGGTGCACGGAAAAGACTGACCAACACCTCGTCGATGATTTCCTCTCCATCAAAAATCTGTCCGTAGGTAAGGCTATATGGCTTAGTATCTTCCAGCTTTTTGCCTGCTTTTGCTGGACGAAAGATGCTACTGGTGACAGAGATGGCATCTGGTCCGCTCACACGTATCAGTCCAATAGCTCCCCCAGTAGCAGTGGAAATGGCGCAGATGGTATCTTGGGTCATGTTCATACGTAAAGTAGGTTAGCCAGAAACTCAGTCACTTGTTCCAGATAGAGACGGTCTGTTTCATCGAAAGCAGCCAACTCTTTACTATCTATATCGAGTACAGCCTTTACCTCTCCCTCCTTAATCAGAGGAACTACGATCTCAGAGCGGGAAAGAGAACTGCAAGCTATATGTCCAGGGAATTGATCCACATCTGGCACCACTTGTGTCTGCTTCTCTTTCCAGGCCGTGCCACACACGCCTTTGCCAAACTTGATGATGGAGCATGCCACAGAACCTTGAAAAGGCCCTAAGATTAAGCGATCACCTTTCACCAGATAGAAACCCACCCAGAAAAAGTCGAACACCTGATGCAGAGCTGCTGCCGCATTGGCCAAGATACTCACTTCCTCCGTCTCTCCTGTAAGCAAGGCACGAAACTGTGGCAGAAACTCCTTATAAATTCCTGCCTTATCCTGACTCTCGATGTAGAAGTTCGCTTCACTCATAGTCTGTCGAGCACAGTTGTTATTAGGGTATCTATCGTATTCTTATAGCCCGTATTCACTTCTTTAATCAGACGGTTGGCCACAATCATGCATACCGTAGTAGCCTTGTGCCCCATCAGTCGACTAAGTCCGCTGAGGGCGCTACTTTCCATTTCGTAATTGGTGATGTGCATACCTTGATACTCGAACTGTCTGATTTTCTCGTTTTGCTGTGGGTCTGCCAAAGGGAGACGTAATTTTCGCCCTTGTGGACCATAAAAACCATTTCCTGCAATGGTGATGCCACGCACCATGTCGTCTGCCGCAATGCGTTCCAGCAACTCTGCATGACAGTCGATGACATAAGGAGCAGGCGCACACTGATTGCCTGTCCATCCCATATGCTTTAGGAACGCCTGTTCCATTTTGATGTCGCACACCTCGTTCCGTCCTTGATAGAAATTCAACACTCCATCAAAGCCGATGGATTTGGCTGCACAGACGAAGGCGCCCACAGGAGTATAGGACTGCAAGCCACCACTGGTGCCAATGCGCACTATCTCTAATGAGCGCAATATGTCTTTCTCTTCGCGTGTCTGAAAATCAATGTTGGCCAGGGCATCAATCTCGTTCATCACAATGTCGATGTTGTCGCATCCAATGCCCGTACTGATGCACGTGATGCGTTTGCCTTCATACCAGCCTGTGATGGTATGGAACTCTCGGCTCTGCACATCACACTCTATGTCCGTAAAGTGCGAGGCTACGAGTCCTACACGCTCAGGATCACCTACAAGAATAATCTTGTCAGCCAACCATTCAGGCTTGACGTGCAGGTGAAATACCGAGCCATCTTGGTTGATGATCAGTTCCGAAGGAGGAAAGTATTTTTTCATAGTGCAGTCGTTTTTATTTATTCGTATGCTGAGCCCCACCTGCTGGTTTGGCAATCGCATCGCGCATGCCCGTATCAGCCTCGATGTTCTTCATGCGATAGTAGTCCATAATGCCCAGATTTCCATTACGGAAGGCTTCCGCCATTGCCTTAGGCACCTCAGCTTCTGCCTCGATTACCTTAGCACGAGCTTCTTGAGCCTTCGCCTTCATCTCCTGCTCTTGAGCCACAGCCATTGCACGACGTTCCTCAGCCTTTGCCTGAGCGATGTTCTTATCGGCATTTGCCTGATCCATTTGCAAGGTAGCGCCGATGTTCTTACCTATATCAATATCAGCTATATCAATGGAGAGAATCTCGAAAGCAGTTCCTGCATCCAGACCCTTGCTCAATACCAACTTAGAGATGGAATCAGGGTTCTCCAACACCGATTTGTGGTTGGTAGCAGAGCCAATGGAAGATACAATACCTTCACCTACACGAGCCAATACGGTGTCTTCGCCAGCACCACCCACCAATTGACGAATATTGGCACGTACGGTCACACGGGCCTTGGCTATCATCTGGATACCATCCTTGGCCACAGCTGAAACAGGAGGCGTGTCGATCACTTTCGGATTAACAGACATCTGTACGGCTTCGAACACATCACGACCAGCCAAGTCGATAGCTGTAGCCATTTGGAAAGGCAGATCGATGTTGGCCTTCGATGCAGATACCAGTGCATGTACCACACGCTCTACGTGTCCGCCTGCAAGATAGTGCGCTTCCAGTTCATCGCGTGTGATGTTCTTCAGTCCAGCCTTATGCGCCTCGATGAGGGCAGGTACTATCACATAAGGGGGTACGTTACGGATGCGCATCAAGAAAAGCTGCACCAGAGAGATGTTCACGCCTGATACCTTGGCCGAAAGCCAAAGGAAGAACGGCACATAGTGAAAGAATATAGCCAGAAATATGATGGCGGCTACAATGATAAACGCGGTAAAGAAAATAGGGTCGTTCATATTATTTAGTCTTTTAGTATTGTATTTTTATAATTTTTCTACTAGAATGTTGCCATCGTTGATGCGCACCACCTTGATGGGCGTCTTGGGATTCAGGAAACCGTCGCATGACTTCACTTCCACCAGGTCTCCATTGATCTCAGCCTGTCCGAAAAGTGCCAGACGAGTCACAGCCACACCTTGATCACCCACTTTTACACGATGCTCTGCATCGCGATCCACCTTCCCTTCGATGTCTTTTTTCAGAGCCACCTTGTCCAGTGTTTTCGAGCGCATGAACCACACCACAGCTGCGATGCCTGCTATGGCAGACACGGCTAAAGTGAGGAAACCTGCAGCGGCACCTATGTAGGTAAAGGCATGATACACTGCATAGATAAAGCAGGCTCCTGAGATAAAGGCTGCTAGACTGGTGCCAGGAATCAGGAACAGCTCTATCAGCAACAAGACCACTCCTGCTATGACTAATAAAATGATAATCAATAAATCCATAGGCTATTGTTTTAAGGTTGATTGTTCTTCTCTACGTACCCAGTTGGCTGCACTGCGTACCTCTTGCTGCAACTGTCGTACCCGTTGTTCCAGATCCAGAATGCCCGGTGCCAACTGAGTCTTCACACTGCCGCTTCCCTCTGCATATTGGTCGCGCATCTGCGTCAGACGCATGTCGAGTTCCGCCAGGCTCTGAGCCAGTTGCTGGTACTGTGCGAAGGCAGTCTTCGCAGCATCCGACTTAAAGTCACTTGCCACATAGTAGGTATGCGTATCGTCTATCACGAACTCAAAGTCCTTCTTGATGTTCAGTTGCGCTATCTTATTGCTTACCTCCTCCAGACGTTGTTTTGCTGCATTCACAGCACTCTCGTCCGTCCAGGTATCCTGGATACAACGTAACTGACTGAGGCCTATCAGTTCATCAAGATCCGTGTTCTCATAGTTGTATACCTCTTTTGTTTCGTTAGGTATGAAGACATAGATGCATACCTTTCCTTCAGGCTGATAGCGGTCGGATGCAAACCATCCTAGATTACTGAACTCATCGATCACGAACATATAGTCGTTGTAAGGCGAGTTGAAAGGCATACCCACATTGTCGGGCTGCAGATATGTACCGTTGGTACTGTTGTAGCGTGTCACGAAGATATCATAACCACCCATCGACTCCTCGCCATCGGCCGCATAGTAAATGGTGCTTCCATCGGGCATCACATATGGATAATTGGCATTCTGACCTTTGTTGATTTCATCGCTGAGAGGAGTACGCTCACTGGTTCCATCGAGCAGTCGCACAGCTCGGTAGATACTCAGCAATGAGTCTGGCTTATCTGTATAATAAGCAATATTACCTAATTCATTGTAATACACGATGCCTCCCTCCAGACTCGCTTTAGGCGAGAACGCATTGTCTGCAGAGAGCGTTCCAGATTCCGGACTCAATTTGTAGTAATTCAAAAATGCAGGCTTATCCACCACCATACTGTCCACCACTACCACTCGTTCTACACCACGCAGTTGGCGCAATCCGTTCCTACTGCGTAGCAATAGCTCGTCTGCCTCTGCCGTATCACGCTTGCGCTTCACCAAGTCACTGCGATAAGCCTCCAAGGTTTCTACAGCATCTTCGAATCGGAAAACCTCGTTGTAGGCCATACCCAGATATAGTTGCCCGCTTGGTGTACGACGCTTCACAGCCTGTTCCAAGTACTTCACTGCCTGCTGCGCATCGCCTGTCTTCAGACAGCACACCCCATACCACAGGTTCAGATTCCCGTTGCTGGGCTGCTGCTTCACCAGTTTTTCCAGGGCAGGCTTCGCTTCAGCAAATTTCCCCTCATCATAAAGGGCCTTTGCCTGTGCCTGTGTCTGGCCGTGCAACGTTAGTGTGCAGAGAGTCAGTAATATGGTCCATAAATATTTTGTCATAACTCTTATTCCTTTCATCTTAAAAGTCAAAGTTACGACAATATTTTCTAATTATCCCAATAAAGGGCGAAAATTTTAAATAATCTTATCTTTTCTTTTTGAAAAGTGTCATCACTTCATAAACACGAAGTACACTGCCAAAACAAGACAGATGAAAGCAGCGAAATGGTTCCAATGGAGGGATTCTCCGCGGAACAAAACAGTGGTGAAGATACCGAAAACCACCAGCGTGATACATTCTTGAATGACTTTGAGCTGCACTAAAGAGAAGGGACCTCCATTCTCTTGGAAACCTAGACGATTTGCTGGCACTTGGAAACAGTACTCAAAGAATGCGATGCCCCATGACAACAAAATTATGCCGATAAGGGGCCAACTCGTGGTGATCTTCATCTCCTGCAACTTCAAGTGTCCGTACCAGGCAAAGGTCATGAAGATGTTGGATATAATTAGCAACAGAATCGTATAGATAGATTTCATTTTCTTAATCTAAATGTATAATGTTCAATACTCAATGTTCAATAAACTCTTTCATTCCTTCAGAAACGTAGGTTTGGTATTCTCCCTTCTCATCGGCATAGATGAGGTAAGCCTCAATATCGGGGTGCGACTGGATGAACTTCTCTGCCTCATCGAGTCCTATGACCATGAAAGAGGTAGCATAAGCATCGGCACTCATACAGTCGCGTGCAACAACAGTGGCAGAGAGGATGCTGTGCTGTACGGGATAGCCTGTACGTGGTTCTATGGTATGCGCATATTTCTTACCATCGCGATAGTAGTAGTTGCGATAATTGCCTGAAGTGGCGATGCCAACTTCCGAGATGCTGAGCACCGTCTGTAAGTCCTGATTCACAGAGAGCGAGTCGTCTGTAGGCTTGTTGATGCCTATGCGCCAAAGCTCTCCGTTGGGATTCTTCCCATGCACATCCACCTCGCCGCCAATGTCAACCATATAGTTCTGAATCCCTTTCCTGTCGAGCAACTGTGCCACTACATCCACTGCATAGCCCTTGGCGATGGCGCTGCAATCCAATGTGATGCGTGGGTCTTGTTTCATAATCTTTCCTTCTGCACTTAGACTGACCTTCTGATAGCCAATGAGTTGCAATAGACTATCTACTTGGAGAGAGTCGGGGTAGATGCCCTGCTTGAAGCCGAAGCCCCAGGCATTGACCAACGGTGCCACTGTAATGTCGAACGCACCACCTGTCTCCTCAGAGATTTCCATTGCGCGCTGGAAGCAGCGTAGGAAGAAAGAGTCGGGCACAATGTCAAGGTTCTGGTTGATGCGTGAAATGGTGGAGGTGTCGTTGAACATCGACAGAGAACCATCGAACTGATGCAGTGCCTCGTCAATCTCCGTCTTCAGACTGCCATCATACTGGTAAGTCACATTATAAATAGTGCCGAAAATCAGTCCGCTTTCCTTCTGAAAAGGCGTGGGCCTGTTGTGCCTAAGCAATATCAGCACCGTACCAACTACCAGTAGCGCAATCCAGATATAATTCGCTTTTTTCATGAGTCTTTAGAGTCCGTAATATAAGTGTTGAATCAATATCTTGCAACCAATGGCGATGAGGATGATGCCCCCCAAGAGTTCAGGGCGTAACTTCCGTGTGATGCTGTGCCCAAACGAGACCCCCAACCATGCACCCACTAACGACAAGATAAAAGAAACCAGTCCGATGATGAAGAGCGGGTAGGTGAGTGTTGCCAGTCTATGATAGCCCGTAAAGGCAAAGGAGATGCCTACAGCCAACGCATCGATGCTGGTCGCCACTGCCAGCGTGAGAGCCACAACTAGCCTGTGTGGGTCGAAATGCCGTTCTTCTTCCTTGCTGAAAGCCTCTCGGATCATGCTCACGCCAATGAACAGAAGCATGGCAAAAGCAATCCAATGGTCGAGTTGCTGAATTAAGTCGCTCACATGGACGAACAGACTCCAGCTGATGAGGGGCATAAAGGCCTGGAACAATCCGAAGAAGAAAGCCAGTATCAGAATGGGCCTCCACTCCATGCGCTTCAAGATGATGCCGCTGGCAATGGAAACGGTGAAGCAATCCATAGCCAATCCAACAGCCAGTAACCAGAGGTCTAATTCGCTCATTTCTTCTTGAAAGGCAATAAATAAATCAGATGGTAGGTGACCCCTATGGTGTTGTTTCCATATTTCCCATAGCCAGGAACGTAGTAGGGATTGCCAAACTCGCCAGTGGAGGCAGAGAGCTTATAGCGGAAGCGCAGTGACCATCCCATGTGGATGGATCTCCACACCTTGGCACGGATACCTGCAGTAAATTCTAACCAATGCATGGTAGATTTCATACCCGTGTGGCTGAAAGGCAGTTGCTCTTCCCAAATCTTGTCCTCAATATTGGCACGCCAAGAGAATCCTCCCTCATAAGGGTCAATGATGTCATAAGTCATGCTGGTGAATCCATAACGCAGACCCACCAGTACCTGGTTGCCATGTGCTTTCTTATAGAGGAAGTTATAATCAATACCAAGACGGGTATATGGGGCACTGGCTTTGTAGATAATATCCTTGTTGGTATCTACCATGTCACTCTTGCCATACCCCAGTTCGAGGGTAGGGAAGAAGCGTCCTTTTAGGTTAATCGTTCCTTGCGCCTCGAAGCCATAATAGTCGCTTCCTAGCACTTTCTTAAGTGGCTGAATTAAGTCCACGCCCACAGAGATACCGCTAAAAAGCGGATATTCTATCTCGGCAGGTGTGCGCTCGCGTTCTTTCTTCTGCTTACGCTGCGCCTCTTGGGCTTTTTCCGACCAGATACGTTCTCCCCCTCGTGGATCGTTCAGCGTGCCTTGTCCTCGTAATGGCAAGGCGGAGCAAAGAACCAGCAGCAGGCTAATAATATAGGGCAAGATTCTTTGTTCCATAAACACCTAATTTAGCGTCTTTTATAACGATAGAGTCCAACAGATGCCTTGTATGTGTGCAACCTGTAAGCTCTTGTTTCATCTGATACCCGCAATCCATGTTCATGAAATAGGGCGTATTATGATGTGACAACGTGACCGTATCTTTATAGTCCTCTGAGTAGTGGAGCACAAAGATGGTGGTTTCCTCTGCATAGCGCAGGGGCAGTGAGACCGTTGACACGTGAATGTCCTTGTTGATAATCACTGAGTCTGTGCCAAAGGCTGTCACGGTGAGCGTATCGAAGGCAATACCTACCAAGGAATCACGCACATAGCCATCGGGTAGGGTGTCCTTGACGTAAGTGAAGAAGCCCGCATTCATCATAGGACGGTTGGCATCTGTGCAGTCTGCTTCCTCTGTGCAAGCCATACCTACAGACATCGCCATGCAGCAAACCAATCCTATCCCTATCCACCTCAACAACTGCCTCATATTTCTTTCTCTATTTGATACTTATTGCGTTCAGTGGAGTTGCGTGAGATGAGCTCACCCAAGAATCCTGCCACAAAGAGTTGCACACCGATGATCATAGCTGTGAGAGCCAGATAGAAGTAAGGTGAGTCGGTTACTAACGAATGAGGGATGTGGTTGAACAAGTAGTAAAGTTTGTTGGCACCCACGATCACCACCGCGATGAAGCCCAAGAGGAAAGTCAGTGACCCTAGAGCTCCAAAGAAATGCATTGGCTCTACGCCAAACGTGTTGAGGAACCACAATGAGAGCAAATCCAGGTAACCGTTGATGAAGCGATTCAAGCCGAACTTGGTCTTGCCATACTTGCGCGCCTGATGCTGCACCACCTTTTCGCCTATCTTGTTGAATCCTGCGTTCTTGGCCAGATAAGGGATGTAGCGATGCATCTCCCCATACACCTCAATGGTTTTCACCACATCCTTGCGATATGCCTTTAGTCCGCAGTTGAAGTCGTGCAGATTGCGTATGCCACTTACCTTGCGTGCCGTAGCGTTGAAAAGCTTCGTTGGCAAGGTCTTAGACAGCGGGTCGTAGCGTTTCTTCTTCCATCCACTGACTAAATCATACCCATCTTCCACAATCATCCGTCGCAGTTCAGGAATCTCGTCCGGACTATCTTGAAGGTCGGCATCCATCGTGATTACCACCTCGCCTTGGGCTTCTTTGAAACCACAGAAGAGGGCAGGGGACTTGCCGTAATTGCGACGGAACTTGATGCCACGCACTTCAGGGTGCAGTGCCTTTAAACCCTCGATCACCTCCCAGGAATTATCCGTGCTGCCATCGTTCACGAAGATCACTTCATAGCTATAGCCATTCTGCTGCATCACACGAGCAATCCAGTCATACAGTTCAGGCAGCGACTCTGCCTCGTTATAGAGCGGAACGATTACCGAGATGTCCATCATTGCTTTACCTCCTCTTGATTAGGCACATTCTTCCGTACCATCAGTGCTGTGATAATGGCCCACACCATGCCGAAGAAGATATTGTTCGACAGTTGTTGCACCACCAGCTCTATAGAGCTCATACCTGCCAGTTGGTTCAAGCCCTCGCGCATCTGATTGATATAAGTCTCCGTACCCGGAATCTGCTCAGCCTTCAGTTCGTTGAGCATCCCGTTGTAAGTATTTAGAATGTATCCGTTGTCCATGTATTCCAAGTAAACATAATGCGCCACAGCCGTGAGCAGAGAAGCATAGATAAACATGCTGGTGGTGAAAAGCCACGCATGTCCCAAACCAATGCCTCCGCCCAACACGCGGTCGCGATACAACTTGGTGTAATAATAAGCCATGAACGGCACACAGAGGGTCAGTCCGAAGAACAGCAGCATCAGGAAAGTGTGGGTCAGTCCCATAGGAACGAGGCAAAACTTAGCTATCCAGAATACCCCCATGTAGGTGCCCAGCAACATGGCGAATTGATTTAAATATCCTCTTGTTTCATTCATGGCGACAAAGATAGTAATTATTGAACATTGAACATTGAACATTGAACATAATTTTTACTATTATGATAAAAAAGAAGTCGGCAAAAGTTGTATCTTCAAGAATTTTCCTTACCTTTGCACCCGCAAAAGCAAAATGGGTAAGTCCTATACGGCCAGCTCCCTGTGAATCCTCCAGGGCTTGATCGCAGCAAAGGTAGCAGGTTGTAGCGGCGCGATATAGCAAGCTTACCCACCCGCCTCTTTAGCTCAGTTGGCCAGAGCACGTGATTTGTAATCTCGGGGTCGTTGGTTCGAATCCGACAAGAGGCTCAAGGATGGACGTTAGCCAATCCGACAAGAGGCTTAAATTTTTAAACATGCTAACAATA
>JAEEGJ010021185.1_pt1 | contig 14030 bp, 9 predicted proteins | sample 8958761 | NCBI WGS metagenome assembly JAEEGJ01 (sample SAMN16246546, study PRJNA631951) | gut metagenome | biome: gut microbiome; feature: rumen; material: RS-attached | host: Bos | place: Iran: Karaj | collected 2018-10 | reverse complement strand
CGCCCTGGTTTGCTGGTGCAAAGGTAGGACAATCCCGTAACGCGGCCAAGCTTTGTAAACACTTGTAAACATTTTGGAAAAACGCCGTTTTGGATTGATTGTTCCACGCAAAATCCCTTATAATAGTGGCTCGCGGCGTGTTGCATTGTTTAATTATTGGAAATAAAAAATGAAAAAGTTTACACTTTTTAACAATAAATGGCATCCTATAAGATTTATTTTTTGAATTTTTGCTACAAAAACCGGTCTCCGAGTGAAGTAAAAAGCCTCGCCGAATTGCAAAATGCAATCGGCAAGGCCGTTTTTATGAAAAAAGTGATTTTTGCCCCCGTTGGGGCGGGAAAATCGATGCGATTTGCCGTGGAACAATCGTGAAAATTGCGAGGGGCGCAATCTGGTGGTTAATGGCCGCCAAGCAGCAGGTCGATAAGGACAGTCACGTCGCTGATGTTGACACTGCCGTCACCGTTGACATCGGCACCTGCGGTAGCCGTGCCGCTACCGAGCAGCAGGTCGACCAGGTCGGTCACGTCACTGATGTTGACGCTGCCGTCGCCGTTCACATCGCCGACGAGGGTTGTAACTTCTATCTCGGCCCAGCTTGAGCCATTGTACTGATAGGGCGTCCAGTTCTTGTCATTGGCGACGGCGGCGTGGGAGGCGTTGAAGATATTCAGCTCCCCGCTGTCGTAAAGCACGCGCAGGCTTCCTGCTGTAGTCGTGCTGCGGTCGGGAAGATTGTTGACGAGTGCTGTCATGCCTTCCTGGGTGAAATAGTTGCGGTAGCAGTACAGTTGCTGCAACTGTGTGCATGACGAGATGTCAAGCGATGCCAAGTGGTTGGAGTAGCAGTAGAGTTTTTGCAGACTTGTGCAACCCGTGAGGTTAATTGCAGTCAGTGCATTTTCTGTACACATGAGCGTCGTCAAGAGGGCGTTATCCGACACGTTCAATGACGTCAACCTTGCCAGGCCGATCAGCGTGAGAGTGGCGAATTTATTGTTGCCGCACTCCAGGACCTGCAGGTTGTCTGGCGGAGTGAGCGAGATGAGGGCATTGTTCTGACAATACACGCTTTGCAAATTCAAACAATCCCGCAGATAGAGCGTTCTCAGCGAGTTGGAACGGCAATCGAGGCCCTTTAGCGAACTACATCCCCCCAAACTGAGTTGAGTCAACGCATTGCTGTTGCAGTAGAGCCAATTCAGGGAATAGTTGTCATTGAGATACAGGGTCTTGAGTTTCTCTTTGCCTGTTATCGAAAAGATTGTCATCTGGCTGCCAGTGCAGTAGATCTCTTCAATCTGGTAGCATCTGTCGAGGTCAAGCTCTGCCAGGTTGTTATTATAGCTGGTAAATTTCTTTAGCTGTTTGCAGTCGGTTAGATTGAGGTTTCCCAAATAATTATTGCTGCAGTCCAGTTCCTGTAGCTGATAGCAGCCATCCAGGTAGACGGATGTCAGACTATTGTTGTTACACAGGAGTTTGGTCAGCGATGCGTTGTTTTTTACATCCAGGGTGGTCAAAAGCGGCAAGTTAGAGATATCGAGTGACGTGAAGGCGTTGTTTCTGCAATATAGTGACAGCAGCTTGGTGCATGCCGACACGTTGAGCGAGGTGAGATTGTTGTCCGAGCAATTCAGCGCCTCCACTCCGGTAAGTCGCTCGATACCCTTGAGGTTGGAGATGTTGCGGCCGCTTACGTAGACCCCCGTGCAATTGTTGACTTCACTTGTGGTCATGTAGCCCAAGGGATAGTTCAAGAGCATGTAGGAACGGAAGTTGGCGTCGGGAAAAGTGTTGGAATTAATCAGTACCGCATAATTGTCAGTAATGTGGATGGTTTGACCATAAATCAGGCTGCCGTCCTTGATAATGCCCTGGTAGGGATTACTGTAGTAGGCGTCCGATGGCGATGCGACTGCCTCACTGCCATTGAAGGTCATGGCGGCCAGATTTGAAGCGACGGGGTAGCTGCTGTTACTCGTTGCCTTGAGGACGATGTGGCTGCCCGCATTCACGGTCACTCGTGCCCAGTCATACAGGGCGCCCTTCTTGCCCGATGCATCGACATTGACGTTGGTAAAGGTCAATGTGCTCGAGCTGCTTGTACCCTTACCCTCAAAGCCATACTTGTCGTTGGTGGACTTCACGATCAGTTTGCCGGGGCCGGAGACGGTAACTGCCACGTTGTTGCTGTACACGCCACCCTCGGTGCCGCCAGTGACGGTTGTCGTGCCGCTGGACACGACGATTGAACCCGGCTGGTTGAAGCGGATGACCGACGCCGACGAGGCACTCAGGGTGTTGGTGCCTACGAGCTTGATAATCAGCCCTGAGCGGTCGCTCTGGATGGCGCGGTTGTCGGTACCCGTGCGTGTAATGGTGACATTGGTCAGTGTCAACGTGTTGTTACTCGGGGTGAATACCGCGGTGCCGCTGGTGATGTTGCTGCCCGTGATGTTGCTGCAGTTGTCACTGGTGACCCTCACGCCACCCACATAGAAGTTGTAATCGGTTGCCGCCTGTGCCGCTATTACCGTTACAAGCAACAGAAGAAGTAGTACAGTTTTTTTCATAATGTTAATGCGATTTTTAAATGATTAATGTACAAACAATACAGATAAAGAATGCAAAACCTGAATCGATTTGCAAAGATAACGAAAAACAGTAAATAATAATACGTCTTGTGGCTTTTTGTTGCCACAAAAAAACAAATTTCCTGCTGCAAGTACAGCAGGAAACAGGTATTTGTTATTAAGAGTCAGGTCAGTTGGCAATCACATAGCCGCCATTGCTGGGGTAGACATGGTATTGCCTCATGCCCACTTTGTTGTTGATGGCAACGCCTGCAACGGGACCGCCCAATCCGGTGAGCGGATTATAGCGCGAGCCGCATCTGGAGCACACCGCCTCAAAGTTATCGGGGTTGATCGACAGCCTGATGGTGGGACTCGCCTCGACGGGGCAAGACATGTCATAGGCCATTGGCGCATCCATGCCCATCATCAGCAACACGCCGCCATAGCCGGTATAGGTGTTGATGTTGAAGGGGAAGTTGGAGGGCAGGTGGTTGTCGCGGTCAAAGATGCGGTATTCGCCCATGCCGCTCACGCCGTAGGCGTTCCACAGGGCATAGTTACCCAGGTCGATATGTACCAGCATGCTCGGTACGGCCTTGTTGTCGATATGGTCACAACTGCCGCACAGGGCCAGCAGTATCCCTGCCATGAAGGCGGTAAAAAACTTGGTCTTTTTCATTTCGCTAGCGTTTATTATGACTATTAAACGCAAAAAATGGTCATCAGATTGTAGCACTTGTGAGAAAATATTATAATTTTGCGTCCACCTAACATTATCTATTATGGATCCGTTGTTCTCTATCATTACTGTCACGTGGAATGCCGCCGACGTCATCGCGCCCACTCTTGAGAGCGTGCAGCGGCAGACGAGCAGTGACTATGAGATGCTGATTATCGATGGCGCGTCGACCGACGACACACTGGCCATCGTCCGTCAGGCATCCATTGCATCGCTGCGCGTGTTCAGTGAGCCGGACAAGGGATTATATGACGCGATGAACAAGGGCATTGCCCGTGCGCGTGGCCGTTACATCGTGTTCCTGAATGCAGGCGACGCCTTTGCCGACGATGCCGTGCTGGCACGCCTGGCGCGCCTGGTCGCCGACAATCCAGGTGTGATTTATGGACAGACGCAGCTGGTGGACAGTAGCCGCAATGTGGTGGGCTCACGCCACCTGACCGCGCCTAAGCGCCTGACCGCCGCCAGTTTCCTTCGCGGTATGGTGGTGTGCCACCAGGCTTTCTTTGCCCGTCGCGACCTGGTTCCGCAATATGATTTGCAATACAAGCTGAGTGCCGACTATGACTGGTGCATCAAGATATTGCGCAAGTCGCCGCGTAACGCTTATGCTGGCGAGGCTCCGATCATCAGCTATCTGGCCGACGGCATGACAACACGTCATCACCGCGCCTCGCTGCGGGAGCGCTATCGCATCATGTGTCGTCATTACGGCACTGTCAAGGCTATACTCAGCCACTTGAGTTTCATCCCGCGGTATGTGAAACGCCGCTTGAGCGGTGCCGCCAACCGCCAATGACCGGCACCGGTCTAATAAAACTAACCTCTTATCATTAGCACTATGGACAAACAACAATCAGGTAATATCATCACTCGCAATTGGCGCCGTTTCAAGGTGTGGTACAAGGGATTGTATCGCGGCAGGCCATGGTGGGTCAAGACCTTGGCCGCATTGGGGACATTCCTGGTCCTCTTCCTGTTGTATCTGGTGGCTGTGGACATCAACCTGCTGTGGCTCTTCGGCAAGTCGCCCAGCACCTACAGCATCATGCATCCCCGCAACCCCGAGGCGAGCTACCTGTACAGTGCCGACGGCAAGACCATCGGCAAGTACTATGATGAGAACCGCACGCCGGTGACCTATGACTCGATCAACCCGCAGTTCTTCCAGGTGCTCATCGACACCGAGGACGAACGCTTCTATAAGCATCACGGCATCGACTTTGGCGGCCTGGGCGCCGCCCTCAAGGATATGGTGCTGCATGGCCGCCCCCGCGGTGCGAGCACCATCACCCAGCAGCTGGTGAAGAACATGTTCCGCACGCGCAGCGACTACTCGACAGGCTTGCTTGGCTATATCCCAGGCGTGAAAATGCTCATCATGAAGAGCAAGGAATGGATTATAGCCACCAAGCTGGAAATCTTCTACAGCAAGAAGGAAATCCTGGAGATGTACGCCAACACGGTAGACTTTGGCAGCAATGCCTATGGCATTAAGACGGCCGCCAACACCTATTTTAAAACCACTCCCCGCAACCTCAAACTGGAGGAGAGCGCCGTGCTCGTTGGCCTGCTCAAGGCCACCAGCACCTATAACCCGCGCATCAACCCCAAGAACAGCCTGCGCCGCCGCAACCAGGTCTTGAAGAACATGGTATCGCGTGGCGACTTGACCGAGGCCCAGTATGACTCGGTATCGTCGTTGCCCATCGACTTGAAATACACCCTCGAGACCAACTACGACGGTGTGGCTCCCTACTTCCGTGAAGCCGTGGCGCGCGAGATCGAGGGCATTGCCGAAGCCCAGGGCCTGAAACTGGACCTGGAACGTGACGGCCTCAAGATTTATACCACACTCGACTCCAAGATGCAGGAGTATGCCGAGCAGGCCGTGAGCGAGAAGATGAAGGTCGTGCAGCAGAACTTCAAGAGCCACTGGGGCGATAACGACTGCTGGCTCGACGAGAACAACCAGCCCATCGCCAACTTTGTCGAGGACAAGGCGCGCAACACGCCCATCTACCATGAGCTGCTGGCCCGCTATCCCAACGACCTGGACTCGGTCAACTACTACATGAACCAGCCCCACATGGTGCACCTGTTTGACTATGAGAACGACTCGCTATACATGGAGATGAGCTCGATGGACTCGGTGCGCTACATGCTCCACTTCATGCACTGCGGTTTCATCGCGATGGAACCCGGCAACGGCCATGTCAAGGCATGGGTGGGCGATGTGGACTTCGACACCTGGAAATATGACAAGGTAAGGGCCAAGCACCAGCCGGGTTCCACCTTCAAACTCTTTGTCTATGCCATGGCGATGGAGCGTGGCCTTGTGCCCTGTGACCGCCGTCTCGACGAGTATATCGACACCCTGGTCTATAACGAGGAGAAGCATGAACTCGAGCACTGGCGTCCCACCAATGCCAACGGCACCTTCACCGGCGCCGACATGACGTTGCGTGCCGCTTTTGCCCAGAGTATCAACAGCGTCACCGTGCGCGTGGGCAATGAGGTAGGGTTTGCCGAGATTGCCCAACTGGCCCGTGACATGGGCATCAATTCGCCCCTTGACCCCAAGCCGGCGCTCTCGCTGGGTGCGAGCGACGTCGATCTGATGGAACTGGTCAACTCCTATTGCACCGTGGTCAACGACGGTGTGCGCAACGATCCTGTCATCGTCACTCGCATCGTGGACCGTGACGGCAAGGAGATTTACCGTGCGCCGTCCCACCAGGAGCGTGCCATGACCTATCGCTCGGCTTGGCTCATGCAGCAGATGCTGCTGGCCTGCCGCACCGATGCCGGCGGCACCGCAATGGCGCTGAACGGCTACATCACGCGTCCCTTGTATGACGTGGACCTGGGTGGCAAGACGGGTACCAGCAACCGACATGCCGACGCCTGGTTCGTCGCCGTGTCGCCAGGACTGGTGTGCGGCTCGTGGGTGGGCGGTGAGTACCGCCAGATTCACTTCCGCTGGGGCGCATTGGGACAAGGCAGCCGCACGGCGTTGCCCATCTGCGGCCGCTTCCTGCAGCTCGTGTTGAGCGACCCGCAGTTCAAGCAGTACCACCAGCGCTTCCAGCCGTCTAAGGAACCTATCGATGCCGCCTTGTATTCGGGCTGTTCGGCATTAGGACAGGTCGAGGAGTTTGACTCGACCATGCTGGAGTTTGACGAGGATTCACTCTTCGTTCCCCTCACCGACGACATCAACCCCGACGAGAAACTCAAGGTAGAGGATCCTGCCGTCCCCGACTCGGTATAACACCGCTTCTTTCTTGCCCTTTTATCATCTCCCAGCATCATCGATGGCATGTTGGGCAGGACATCTGTGGCTAAAGTGTAAAAGATTTAGACACATTAGTGTAAAAAAAATAGACAATCGGCGTTTTTTAAAGAGAAAAACTTGCGCCGAGGTGCCCTTGTATAGTAACTTTGCTTCAGAAACCAAGACGAGCTGAGCCAGGGACTGAATGATCTGGTCTATGGAGTGAGTAAGGAAAAAAGTATTGGCAATTAGGATGTATGATGAATTAAGGAACAAAAAAGGTAAAGCCCAAGTCCCTGGCGATGCTCCAATGGTTGCAACCGACAAGAATTAATGAGCAACAAAACAGACATAACGATGAAAACAACAAGAATACCGTTTAATCCCTATCGTGCCAGTGGCGGCATCCGCCTCGATGAGTGCTGGAACCGATATACCTTAATGCGCTTCCTCATGTGAAAGACGTGAGGACCGGCGCTTGTGATTGATGTGCAATAAATGATGAATGATTTTTTCATAATCGTGTGGTTGTTGATATGGAGCAAAGCCAGGAACCAAGACAGGTAATAGATGATATCGGTATGATTTTTATGGACTGCAACGTTCATTCTTTAACCCGGTTCCTGGCAATGCTCCTTTCGGCAAACCACTGATTTTTGGAGGAAACGTAAAAAAATTAGACACTATAGTGTAAAAAAAATAGACACTTTGCGTTTTTGGCAAGAAAATGCTTGACAAATCCTTTGGGATGGCTGTAACTTTGATTGCGCAAAAAGATTATTGTAGATTTTTTCATAAAAGACGAATTAGGTTAATAAATATGGTTATTCAAAAAAGTGCTAAAGTTTTTTCTAATGTACCGTATCACTACCGCTCAGTCGGTAATCAGCTGATGAAGCTGTCTTGCTAGGAACACACACTAAAAGAGCATTGCTGGTCATCTCATGGCAGGAACCCCGGCAATGCTCTGTTTAATGAAAGTAGAAATCAAACAATTATTAACATAAAACTAAAAACGATGATGAAAAAATTACTTTTAACCCTACTGATGCTGGCTGCGAGCACCGCGGCTATGCAGGCTCAAGATGAACCGGTTCAAACTGCCGCACCTGAAATTTGGATCACGAGCTTCTATCAGGGCGATAATGAGTATTTTCAGTATGATGATAGATACGGCTATGACCATTTTGCCTTTGGTGAAGCAGTCTCTTTCGTGAACACCGATGAAGAAGATGCGATGATGTTCTATAGTTTTGACGGAGGCGAATGTTGGATGGTGAGCGATGGAGAGCCAATAGTGTTTATGGAACCAGGCGAATACTTCATCCAAGCCTATGCCCAAGTTGAGGGGAAACTGCCCAGTGAGGTAGTTTGTCAAAATATGGTGATTACAAGTATTTATGACGGGTGGTGTTTCAATTTCTACGAGGATAGGATTTGTTATGTATACACGGGAGCCTCGACGGTGATGGTTTGCCCGCCAAGGGATGATTTCTTCTTTACGGGCAATGTGGGCGAGAATGATTGGTATCAAGAAGATGTGGCGATACCCGAAACGGTAAGACATAATGGGAAAATCTACACGGTGACTGCCGTTGGCCCGTTGGCATTTGCCGGCTGCATGGTGGGTGAGGTGTCACTGCCCGGTACGATTACCAGCATTGGAGAAGCCGCTTTTGAAAACTCAGCTTTGACCTCGATTGATATTCCTGCTGCTGTGACAAGTATCGGTCGATGGGCATTCACAGGGACACCTTATCTGGAGCGGATTCATGTGGATGAGGGCAACCCTGTTTATGATTCCCGTGAGTACTGCAATGCGATTATCGAGACGGCTACCAATACGCTTGTCCAGGCTTGCAAAAACACGGTAATTCCCGCCTCGGTTACAACCATTGGTGAATATGCCTTCGGCGGTGATCTTGGTTCTTTTGGCGTACATTTGCCCGAGGTCTATACGCTGCCCGCTACTGTGACAACGATTTGTGATTTTGCTTTCAGGGAGTGCAACATGAGGAAGGTCAATATACCCAATTCAGTCACATCGATAGGGAGATATGCTTTCTCATTGTGCGAAAACCTGGAGAGTGTTGACCTGCCTGAATCGTTGATGACCATTGGCGAGGCCGGATTTGGCTACAACAGTAAATTGACAACTGTGGTATGCCGGGCCATGACACCGCCCGATGCATCCAATCTCGTGGTTGCCGATGATCATGGTGGAACTCAGGTTTACGAGCAGGCAACGCTGTTTGTCCCCAATGAGGCACTGGCGGCTTACCGTGCCCACGAGGAGTGGGGCCGCTTCACGCGCATCGTGCCCTTTATCGGTGCCGGTCCTGGCGATATGGACGGCAATGGGGCAATCAACGTGAAGGACGTGACCGACCTGGTTGACATGCTGCTGGGCGGTGAAGAGTTGCCGGCCTACTATGACGTGGATGGCAACGGTGAGGTGAATGTCAATGACGTGGCTATCCTCATCGACCTGCTCATGAATGGCAATTGATAAAATAATGTTTAACTCAAATGGATATAAGAAGATGAAAAAGACAGTATTAATCTTTGCAGCTGCTTTACTGCCATGGGTGATGGCGCTCGCCGACATTGCGCCGGCGCCTGTTATCACGATTGAACTGGTGGGCAACCACAATGTGTTCACCCCTGGAAACTATTATCAGGAAATATGTGTTTTTGATTACAAGGTCACGGCCACGGGCGAGGGAGATATACATCTCTATCTGAACGGCATCGAGGTGCCTAATCCGTGCTATATCCCTCAAGACTACCCCGACTGGCATGACGATACATGGTACGAGAACGAAGTGATGTATTGCTTTTCAGCCTATGTGCCAAACGGAGGAGGGCCTATAAATAAGACAGATGAACAGTTTGTTGTGTCCGCTATCCCGCGGTATTCCTTGAACTATGAAGCCGAAACCGAGTCTTATTGGATGTCATTTGAATATGGTACACGGTATAGGAACTGGAGCTCCAGCTCCGAGTGGCTGCAATTCAGTCAGCCGTTCAAAGTGTGGCAGGCTCCACAGAACCTCTACGGGGGTGTCCATATCGAGGTGATGGATGATGGTTTTATGGATAATGGTTACTTGAGCAGTAACATGGGCATTCTTCATGATTTGAGCATGCATTTTGCCGGAAACAGCATTTTCCGTTATGGCTTATATGAAGAAGGCGTTTATCATCCCTATGAAATGGTCTATGATATTACTCCCGAAACTCCCATTGTGCCCTTGTACAACTACATCTGCAACAAGTACTGGATGCCCAGCGCTCACCCGCCCTGCTACTCGGGTGATGTGGTCATTCCCGATTATGTAGAGTGTATTTTGGATTACACCTTTGAGAATTGCCCGGATTTGACAAGTGTCTTCATCCCCGCTTCGGTTACCTCGATCAATGAGCACGCCTTTGTGGGTTGTACGGGGCTTGATAGGGTAGAGATTGAGAGTCTTGACTCATGGTGCGAAATGGTGTTCATCGACTCCTTGAGCAATCCGTTGCTTTATGCCGATCACTTGATTTTGAACGGAGAGGAGGTCACAGACCTGGTGTTTGATAGCGAGACGAACCTTTTTATCGACCGTTATGCATTTGCAGGTTATAAAGGCTTGGCCAGCGTGACTTGCTATTCAAGCGTGCCCGTCTATGCTGCCGAGGATGCTTTCTATAAACTCTATGACAGGGTAAAACTCTATGTCCCCTATGAGTCACTGGAGGCTTACCGTACCCATGACGAGTGGGGCCGCTTCACGCGCATCGTGCCCTTTATCGGGGCCGGCCCTGGCGACATGGACGGTGACGCCCAGTTGAACATAGGTGACGTGACGGCCCTGATCGACATGTTCTTGAACGGTGAACAGTTGCCCGCCTATTGTGACCTGGACGGCGACGGCTCGGTGAACATCAACGATCTTACCGAGCTCATCGACCTGCTCAGCAACGGCGAATAAGCCCCAGTCGGCTTTGCAGTTCGCTGTGGCATTGTCCGGGCTGTGTCATAATTCTTTCGTTGTGGTTTTCGAGCGAAGCTCGGTCTGCAATTTTCCCGCCCGCATCTCGGTTAATACTCTCTTGTGTTACGGGGTGCGGGCGTCGGTGGCGAGCAGGCGGTGGCCCAGGCGGCAGTAGATGCACTTGCGGGCCTCGCAATAGTTGCGGCGCAGTTGGATAAGCGCCTGGCTCGTCAGGGCGTCGTCGCACTTGATGCCGGCATTTCTGAAGAGGGTAACGATGCTGTTCTGCTCGGGGCGGATGTCCTCGAGCAGGGCGACGGCGCGGTCGGTCATCGTGTAGTCGTCGGTCATCTCGCCGCGGGCGTAGTAGAGTGGGGCAACTGTGTTGATGAGCACAATGTCGATGCTGCTGTTGCTCAGGGCACGTCCCGCGCTGGGCGACGGTTTACCGAAGGAGTAGTGCGTCGTCCAATAGCCGCTCAACTCGATGTCGAACAGCTGGCGCAAGGCCTTGGTGTCGCTGGCGTGGAGGATGTCGTTCATCAGGTTGAACCCGCCCAGAACGAACTGGGCCAACAGGGCGATGCGGCGGTAGGGGAAATTCTGCGGACGGCTGCGGAACAGGCGCCATGCGGTGCCCTCGATGGGGCGCAGCGAGAATTTGTTGGCCAGGAAGGCATATTCGCGCATCAGCTGCTGGTAGTAGGCATCATCGGCGTGGGCGCCGCCGAGCAGCCCGGCCTGGCCGAACAGCAGTGCCTCGACCTGCAGGATGGAGTCGCTGTGCTTGTGCAGCAGGCGCAGGGGCGTGACGCGTGCCAGCCGCTCGAAGGCGTCGTTGTTGATGCCGAAGCCCAGCGTGCGGGCCAGCATCACATAGCAGATATCTTCCCAACTGCCGTTATAGCGGTCATAGAGTTCGCGCACGCGGTCCACCTTGCTGTGCAGGCGCTCAAAGGCCAGCGCCTCGATCCACTCGGTCACGGTGAGCGGCGGCACCTCGCCCAGTCGCGCGGCACAGGGCAGCTCGACCTTGGCATTCACCAGGCGGTCATAGGACTCGTTGAAGCGCGGCGACACCTTGAGCTCGACCTGAGGGATGATTTCGCCGTTGATGCGGGCAACGGGGGCATCGTCTTTCTCGACGACGTGCAGGATGACGCTGTCATAGGCCGGGTCCTCGTCGTGGTGATGCCGTTTCCAGTCGCTGGCGCGCACGTGGATCTCGACGTTGCCCACCCACAGGCGGCCGTCGATCTCGACCTTGGCATTGAAGAAGTCGGGACCCGCGTCGGTGTTCAGCAGACCGGGGTCGATGACGCGCACCTTGCGGCCATCGTTGGTCACCATGTCCTCGCTGAGCCACAGCTTGTGTTGCCATATGTATTGCAGCAGTCCCTCCATGCGTCTTTAGTTGTTAGTTGTTAGTTTTAAGTTTTAAGTTTTTAGTTGTTAGTGCGAATACTAACTTCTCACTCCTAACTTCTCACTTCTCACTCCTAACTTCTCACTCCTAACTTCTAATGAACGAGCGAATTTACTGCTTTTTTTCATGCCGAGTACAAGAATGCGGTGATTTTTTGCTACCTTTGTCACATCGTGATGCGACAAGTGCAACATATCAGGCAGTGGGTCGATGGCCATTACGGCACCTCGGTGGGGTGGGCGATAGCCCTGCTCACGCTGTGGCAGCTGGTGATTGCCGTCTTCGGCGTGGACCTGTGCGACTCGGGCTATTACCTCCTTTTCTTTGAAAACATGTTCAAGGCCCCCGAGGCCGTGGAATACAATTTCATGTACTACCTGAGCGGCATTGCCGGCGGTGTGCTCAATGCCGTGCTGCCCGAGGGCGGCAAGTGGATGGCGATGCGAGTCGCGGGCGTGCTGTGCAATGCGGGCGCCATGGCGATTCTTGCCTGTGTCTTGAAGCGCGTGATTCCCGCCACGGCGGTCATCCTGGGTTTCCTGATGGTGGTCGCCTCGCTGGTGCAGTTCCCGTTCACTTTCAACAACGACCTGATGAGCGCCCTGCTGTGGGTCGCTGCTCTGGCGTGTATGTTTAAGGGCCTGACTGGCGGCAAGCGTGTTCATCTGCTGCTGGCGGGCCTGCTGGTGGGCGTGAACACGTTTACCCGCATCCCCAACGTGCTGGCCGTTGGATTGGCCGTAATGCCGTTTGTTGCTAGGATTCACATCAAGCGCCCGTGGCGTGAGTGCTGGCTCCAATGCGGCACATTCCTGCTGGGCGCTATAGCCGGGGCTCTTGCTGTCATCGGCATGATGAAGGCTCTAGGGCATTGGGATATTTTCGTGCAGAATATGACCGACCTGTTGGGTGTCGCAACAGGACGCAGTGGAACGGCGACGCACAATGCCGGTGGCCTGGTAGCCGTGATGCTGGCCTTCTATAAACAATGTCTGCTGGTGGGCCTCAAGATGGCTGTGCTGTGGCTGCCCGTCTGGGTGGCATGGCGCTTCATCGGCAACCGGTGGCTGCGCTGGGCTGTCTGGCTTGTTGTGGCGGTGGCAGCACTCTATTTCATGTGGCACCAGTCCCACATCATGCACCCCCTGTGGGTGATGTGTGTGGCAGGACTCGTGTGGGTCATCTGTAAGGGCGGCAACCGTGCTGTGGCGGCATGGCTGGGCCTGTTCATGTTGCTGGTGTTCCCCCTGGGCAGCGACGGCGCGACCAACAACGGCGGCATCATCGCCTGGATGGCGGCACCCGTGGCTGCATTGCTGTGGCAACGACGCGAAAACGTCATCATGCCGCTGGCCTTCATCGCTGTCGGCCTGATGCAGACGGTAGCGCTGGGCGCCTATTTTGACGGCGGCGCCTTGTGGCACAAGACGGCAACCGTCAACGATAGCCGCGCGGCCCTGGTACGCACCACCCCCGAGCGCGCCCTCATCATCAACGAGACGCTCTCCGGCCTCTCGCAGCATGTCACTGCGGGCGATACCCTGCTATGCTACGGCAGCATTCCCATGATGAACCACTTGACGCGCACGGTGCCCGCTATGGGCTGCTCGTGGCCCGAACTGCTCAGTGCCGATGCGCTCTATGTCCGTCTCAAGGCTCTGGGCGGCGCTTGTCCGGCTATCCTGCGGCAAAAGTTCAACAACCTGGGCCATTACTGGAGCGAACCAACCGACGATTATCTCAATGCCTATCCCATGCAGGACGGCAAATTCCTCTTGCAGGAAAAGGTAGATATCCTCAACCGCTGGATAACGGCCCGCAATTACCGCATCGTTTGGCAAAATCAATGGTTTGCCTTGTATAAGGTTGATTAACAGTGCATTGATGCTCTGTTGTGGAAGCCGCGAAAAAGAAATTTCAATTTTTCTGCCAAAAAATTTGGTCACGTCAAAAAGTCGCCGTATCTTTGCACTCGCTTTTGAAAGGTACCTTAGCTCAGTGGTAGAGCAGTGGACTGAAAATCCGCGTG
>JAEEGJ010021180.1_pt1 | contig 14033 bp, 11 predicted proteins | sample 8958761 | NCBI WGS metagenome assembly JAEEGJ01 (sample SAMN16246546, study PRJNA631951) | gut metagenome | biome: gut microbiome; feature: rumen; material: RS-attached | host: Bos | place: Iran: Karaj | collected 2018-10 | reverse complement strand
ATTTCCGTATCCAGTTCCTCTCTAATCTCCCGCTTCAGAGCTTCCTGCGGAGTCTCACCCTCTTCTATCTTGCCCCCGGGGAATTCCCACTTTCCCTCGAACTCTCCGTATCCTCTGGCAGTGGAAAAAATCCTGCTCTTCTTCTCCATGCTGTCGCAGATTATCGCAGCGACTACTCTGACTGTTTTCATAAAATATCCCTCAGGTATTAACTATGTATTGGTATATATCTTCTCTCACGGGCACATCCAGCATCCACTCGATTTCAACAGCCGTCTTATCGGTATTATTCATAACAAATTCTCTTGCATTACCACTGGCCTTCATATGTCCGAGATAATAGAATTCTTTCGATATTTTATCATCTTTATTTTTCCTGACAAAAAGCTCAACACTTATACCACGCTCGTCTGATTTTAGAAAATTCTGTACATCTTCCGAATCAAGGCTTCTTCCGGATTTTGAAATAGCGATCAGGGAACCGGTACTGGTAAAGTGATCCTCATATTTCGTGGTGTCAGTTATATCATCGGCTTTGTCATAATTGATAAACACCGGAAATGTCCTGGTCTTCTTATCGTATTTATAACCGCCTATATTCAGTGGAACTTCGTTAGTTTCCCAGTTAAGCAATCTGCATACATCTTCGTAAGTATACTTCTGATACAGAACAAAATCAGTGTTGTCATACAGGTCGGAATAATCCCGTTCGTTCCTGCTTATACCGAAATCCACAAGTTCAGAGAGGATATCATAAAAATCTTTATTGGACAGGCACTCAAGCAGGGAAGCTGCCGGAACATAGTCCTCAGCTTTGGGTTCTATGAAAACACAGTCCGAATAAGTCTTCTTTCCGGATCCGGAAGAAAACTCATTGGTCATTATATTAATGATGTTGCGTTTCTGCTTATCGCTGAGCTTTCTGCCCTCATCACTCATATCCTTTTTAAGTCCCGCAAACAGCCCCATCACAGAGAAACCTCTTGCATATGCGAGTATTCTCTTTAACAACCTTAATTCCTGGATTCTCTTTCCGCTTGCAAGTTTCTTAGAGACAAACTCAACTATCTGTTCTTCCCTGGCAGATAATCTTACTTTGTATTCTTTTTCATATTTCACAAGGAATTTGTAGTATGATCCGAGACTTCCGTTATCGAATATCCTGAGCACATCCATCTCTCCATATTCGTCAAAGTCTCTGAGCGCCGGTATTCTCCCCAGCTTATTCTTTAATGTTGTATAGTTCTCTTTTATCAGCTTGATATCGCTGAAATTAGCATTGTCAACAGCAGAGAATATTTTCTTCCTGCTGATCTCATCGAAATGTATGGTGGAAACTCCGGGAATAACCCTTCCACCTTCCATCACAAATCGTCTGATATTATCTTTGTTGTATGTACGATCACCTGAAAGCGCAATCGGTATCATAAAGTTATTGTTGTAATTCCCTATAAAATCAAGAATCACAACATAGTCTTTACCATCAGCCTTACGCAATCCTCTTCCCAGCTGCTGTATAAAAACAATAGGTGACTGTGTGGGGCGAAGCATAATAACCTGATTCACTTCTATGATATCAACACCCTCATTCAATATCTCAACAGAAAGGATGTAATCCAAATGAGATGAATACTCCTCGGGAGTATCATGTTCATTATCATCCGCTGCCAATCTCTCAAAAGCTTCAGCTCTCTTTTCTTCGGATGCATTACCGTTAAGTGCTATAGTTCTGTAATACTTTCCTGTAGATGGATTAATCGTATGATTCAGTTTGTCAGAAAGAGTCTCTGATTCTTTTATACTGCTGCAGAAAATAAGTCCCTTCACCCTGTCACCGCAGAATCCGTAGTAGGACGCCTGTTCTACTATGTGTCTTACTCTTTCATCACATGTAAGGACACTGAAATCACGATCCTTATCATCACCGATGATAGAAAGATCAGTCAGTCCGAAGTAATGAAAAGGACAGAGAAGATTCTCTTCCATTGCCTGCTGAAGTCTGATCTCATAAGCTATCTGATGATCAAAGATCTCATAAACATTTCTGCCCTCTATGTTATCATCACGCTTATCAGGTGTTGCAGTCATACCAAGCCATAGTTTGGGTGTGAAATGCTTCATTATTTTCTGGTAAGTATCAGCCGGTACGTGATGAGCTTCGTCAAGACATATTGCGTCAAAATGATCCGGGGCAAATTCGAAAAGATGATCATCCCGGCTTAATGTCTGTACTGTTGCAAAGATGAAGTCCGCATTATAATCACTGTATCCGGCACCGACCAATCCCATAGATACCGATCTGTCAAACACCTTCTCATAGGACTTCTTAGACTGTCTGGCAAGCTGACCTCTGTGTACAAGGAACAGCACCTTCTTGAATCCGAGTTCTCTCATCGCAAATGCAGATGCATATGTTTTTCCGGTACCTGTTGCTGAAATCAGGAGAGCTCTGTTATTTCCTTCATTTACGATCTTTCGAAGATTAGAAATAAATCCAACCTGCATGCTGTTGGGCCGGAGCTTATATTTCTCAAGCGAAACCAGTTCTTCCTTCTGAGCAATCTCCCGCTGATGCTTTATTATTTCATAACGCACCCGGTAATCATCGATGAAATCCTTATAGGCAACTGAATACTGTGAATTCCAGAGTCTCTCATATTCATATATGATGTTTCTGGTCATCTCGCCATTCGAGGTGGATACTATTTTGGTATTCCATTCATAGTTCTTCTTCAGAGCACCATCGGTCATATTGGAACTGCCGATAATGATTCTGTATATCTCTTCTTTTCGGAAGATATATCCCTTTGTATGAAATCCCTCACCCGAAGCTTCAGAGTCAAAAATCCTGAGTGTAATATTCTTAAGAGAATTAAGCTTATCGAGTGCCTTGGGCTCGCTGAAGTTAAGATAATTGGTTGTAAGAATCTGACCGGGAATACCACGATTTTCAAGTTCCTTAAGAGTCTGCAATAGAGGTGTGATTCCTCCCAGGGTTATAAAGGCAACACTGATCCTGAATTCATCACATGCCAACAGTTCATCTTCGATGGATGAAATAACCTTTTTGCCTTCTTTGTTATTGTTAGATATAAATTGAGGTCTTAAAGATTCGTTAGAAACTGCTGTTCCATCAATATATGCGGTTTCGAATCCGTTACGAAGCTTGTCTAACATGCCATATCTCCCAATGTTTGATTCATTCAGATAATTTTATGATACGCCTTTAAGTAATCATATCTTATGAATACTTTCATGTGTATTACCTGTAATAATATGGGACGATTCCCGACACAGGAAATCGTCCCAATGATCAAATCAATTAAACGTTTGCTTTCATCTGTTCTTCTATCTTGCGTACGTATTCAACCGGATAATTGCAGAATTCAGCGATCATTTCAACTGTTTTTCCATTTTTTAAAGTATACCCCATGTCAAGGACATTTTAAGAAGAAGGGATTAACCATTCTTCTGTAGATGTCTATTTCATTTGGGTTCAGAAATAATATGTCTTAAAGGATATTCTCCTGTTGTAATGTATTCATAATATTCATCAGGAGATAGTTTTGCTAATCTCCACTGATATCTGTCTTTATTGTAATAGTCCATCCAATCATCTATAACAAACTTTACTTCAGAGAATGTATTGCAAGATTTAAGTCTATCCTTTATGTGATCTTTCATTCTGCCAAAGAAGCTTTCCTGAGGAGCATTATCCCAACAGTTACCTCTCCTGGACATGGACTGACGAAGGCCTTTATCTTTTATCAGTTGAATAAAGCTGCAACTTGTGTAGTGGCATCCTTGATCACTATGTATTATTGTTTCGGTAGTTAGCGCAACACCATGCTTCTCAATCAGTTTATTAACCGTTTCCAAAACAAAGTCGACTTCCAACGATTCACTTAATACATATGACAATATCTGCTTGGTAAATGCATCCATTATCGTAGACAGATAACAGAACACACCATCAAATGGGATATATGTTATATCTGTTAATAATATCTTTCTCGGACCATACGCTTCAAACTGACGTTTCACAAGGTTATCTGCCACGTTGCTCGTCTTTAGCGCTTTTGCCATTCTCCGATACGGATTTGCCTTTCGAATTTCGCAGATCAATCCATACTTTTTCATTAGCCTACGAATCTTCTTAACATTCATTACTACTGGTGGATCCATATGTATAAGGCGCATGTAAATACCTTGCGCACCCTTATCATATCCTCTGTGGGTATAGGCTATGAGTACAAGTTCAAAATCAGCTTTGTCCTGTTTTTCCTTTTTTATTCTATTTGCTTCAGATGCTACCCAGTTATAATATCCGGATCTTGATACACCGGCTATTTCGCAGAGCATAGTAACCGAAAGTTTGTTGTTTGCTTTATTTATAGTCTCATGGATAATCTCAAACTTATCATTTGATGTCTCCATGATTATTTTCTCTTCTCTGAATTGTCTGCAATTATAATTTTTTTTAGAAATTCAACTTCCTGACGCAGGTACAACAGTTCATTCTGCATTCTTTCTATTGATTGGGGAGAGGATAAGTCACGTTCATCTGTTGCCTTTAAAGCAGTGCGTTTCTCATGGTTTTCTCCCTCCGAAAATCCTTCTCCAGACAATGCCTGCTTTTTTATCCGCTGTGTCAAACTATCTATTTGTTTTTGTTCAAAGAAATCTAGATTATAACCAAAATCCTTAAGAATCTTTCGCGGTGCATTTCCTGCCTGATAGCTTACCCAAAAATCTTCTTTAAATTTAGCAGTAAAGTATAGTTTGTGCGTCGTAACATTCAATGTATACGGATTATTCTTAAGTTCTTTGATTTGTTTTGGTGTATACTCTTTCATATTTCCTCCAGTAGATGCTTTTATTATATATCATCTACAGGAAGAATTCCCTTTCTTGCCATGTCCACTTTTAGGGATTTATTCCCTTCTTCTTGTGTCCATTTTTCGGGATACCTTCTTCTTAAAGTGTCCACTTTATGGGGTATATTTTATTTCAGCATGTCTTCTATCACATCAACATGGCCTTCTTCTCGGCCTTCTTCTCGGCCTTCTTCGCGGCCCTCTTTACGGCTCAATTCCTTTTCCCAGTCTATTCTATCCCCGAATGTCATATAATTACCCCTCACCTCCGGATTCCGGCGCACATTACTGACGTATTTATCGAGTTCTCTGGTAGCATCGTCCACTGCCGAACTTTCCTTGCTATCCTGCATGTATTTTAGCATATTGCGTATGCTCTCGCTACCACCCTTTTTACCCTTTATATTGAAGTACAGGAACCTGAGACCATCGTCATAATCGAGTTCCGGCACTTCATCGCATTTGTTGCGCACGGTATACACCATATAATCTTTGCCCCAGATATCAAATTCTGTTATCAATATCATATAAAGGCTGGGAAGATGTGAAAAATCATTATCACTTGCTGTCATATTGATACTGTCTATCTTGGCCTGTCGGAATCTCAGCATTCTGGCGAAGGAGGTTTCCCACCTGTTATGCGGCTCGATATCATACATATTAGTTATCTTCTGATTTTCTGAATCAGTCTCAACAACCTGAACATCCAGCCTTATTCCTCGCAATTTATCCCCACTCCCCGGGATCATTCTCTGAGCATGTATCCGGACATTATCTATCTTCTTCTGTAACAGAACAGATAATAAGGTTCTGCAAACGTCTTTTCCCACATCAGGATCAGAGGCAACAATATTCATAAAAACGTCGTCCATAAGATCTGCATCATCTATAGATTTCATAGCTTCTCCTTTTCTTAAACACTAATAAAGCAGCATATACTGTGGTACATGCATGTATCAATTTACTGTGGGAAGCATATGCAGATCTGTGATCATCTGCTGAAAATATTTAAATTCCTTTAATACTAGTGATAAATAGCACAAATCGTCGGGAATAATCGGAAGAACATCCAGAACTCCGGAACCACAGTGACAGTATTCAATTATGAAGAGAAAGTAACACAAGAAATCTTCTTTGTAAATATTGATATATAATGGAAATCGTGTTTTGGAAATATTGTAAATGTAGTAAAATAACATGTGTTTATGTTCTCTCATTATTGCCTTCATGAATATGAGGATTCCCTATGTTTCCATATCTCAAGAAGATTTCAGATTTTATAAGTGACTGTGAGACAGTCAGAAAAGAAATATGCCTGAACAAGGCGGGTGACCACGAATTCGTCACACTGTATAAGCCTCGCAGATCCGATAAGCATTTTACATGTGACAGGAACTGCGAGAAGTGTAAAAACATACCCTCTGTCGTCACTTGGCTTATCAAAAATGTCAGTGAGGCAAACTGGGGTTCCGATTCCGGAAGCGGGATCAACACGGTTGCTTACAGCGAGATCAGAGCATGGTGTCAGTCGATATGCGTTGCGCTGTACGAGGTCTTAAAACCGCTGAAAGATATGGATCTTGTCATCGGTCTTGAATATTATATCGAGACAAGGAAGGGCTTTACCCACGGTGAAAACGGACACTTCAGGGTCGATGTAATGATAGGCGGTTACGGAAGCCGTTACGGAAAGCCCGAGGCCAGACTCCTTGTAATGGAACAGAAACAATACTCTGATATCTATTGGAAAAAGACCGGCAGGGAACTTACCTGGTTTATGGGAAACAGTAAATGGACCGTGGAAACTCCCACCAGACAGGTTAAGTTCTACTGTGACAACATAAGTTCATCTCTTAGCAAAAATTCCATAGATCCGCTTTCCATTCATCCCTGTGTGTTCATGCACAATCTCACGAAAGATCGCATCGATGCAGGTTCCTATAAAGGCCTGGATATTGACTGTGCCGAAGGAGTGGTCCTTGACAACGGTGTCCTGTATCAGGAAAGACCTGTCGAGATCTTCATACAGGGAAATGACGAAAATGACAGTTACCGTGCTCTTCGCGATCGTATACGGGAGCTATTCGATTATCAGGGAACGGACACTGATGCTGTTACAGTATTCAGAGAACTGAAAAAAGGTTATTCGATACTCAGCCAGAATGAACTGGCTGAAATGCTGGTATGCGATGATGAAGATATTGAACAGCGTTTCAAGAGCATTCTCAGACCCGATCAATTCTTTGCAATGTATGGATTCGGTAAGGATAATCACCGTTGGGATAACTATCTGAAGAATCATATCGATTATTTCTCGTACTTCAGAAAGCGTGTTAACAGTGATTACTGGGGAGGTCCAAAGCATGGTGTCATCGATGTTATCGAAGGCGGACCCGGCAGCGGAAAAACCGTTCTCGCCATGCTCATACTCAGATATTGTCTGAACAGGGGAATGCGGGTCATGTATGCTTATACAGGCTCTGCTCCCGTCAACAGGATATTCGGATATCTGTCAGAGCTTCTATCAGAACAGCCTCAGTCAAAGCACACCTATCGAACCTTCCTTGACTCCATTAACACAATGTCCAGATCCACTCTGAAGAAATTCGGGCTATTCAAGTCATATAAGGATGATCAAAGGTTCGATATCGCAGGGCTAAGCAATGTCACGAAGTATCCGGATTATGATGTCTACATAATCGACGATGCTCATATTGATAAGGAACCCTATGTAAAATCCAGACCTAATGAGAAAAATGCAGAGATCATCAGGAAACTGGAACAAAACGGAAAACTTGTCTTCCTCCTCTATGACAGACATCAGATCATAGATGAACCTACAAAAGCATCTGACGGAAGCAAGGAAAATGAATATTACGGCCTCATAGATGAGATTGCTTCAGATAATCCTGACAGATCGGCATTTAGGAATCACAATGCCTTCAAACTGTGGTCAGGATACAGATGCAATAACAATGAAGGATATCTTACCTGGGTTGAGCAGATGCTTGGCATCATACCCTACGATAAGAAGAAAGGCACTGAGCTCTTCGACTTCGATGTAAAGATCGTAAACGACTCTGAACTCAAAACGATCGCATCCCGGATACACAAGGATGATGATGCGATGGTTCTGTCTGAAGCCTGCACGAGCGAGCTCACAACCAGGCTCCTTGGAAGAAGCAGTGAGATCTACACAGGAAGCAACGGATTGATGACCACGCTCTCAGATGACGGTTCCATCAATGTAGGAAATGCTTTCAAGGTCCGTGGCATCGAAACCGGAACAGCGATTGTCATCATAGATGATCGTATCCGGCACGAAAACGGAACCGTCACCGGAGATATAAATCTCAGAAACAAATACCGCATCCTCTTAACCCGTGGGCTAAAGCAATGTGTGATATATGCGATGGATAAGGGATTACGGGAGTTTATGATAAAGACGCTCATGTAAATTGCACAATACTATAGGAGATAAAACATGTTTATAAAATATAAAAAAACAGATCAAAATCTAAGTTTACTCAACAAACAGCATAATATCATGTGCCTTGTTGGAAATGGATTTGATGTAGCTATGCTTAATAAACATAAATCCGGGATCATGAATGCTACATCAAGTTATCCGAAATTCTATGAATATATAGAATATTATTATGATGAAAAATTGTCAGAAAACCTTTTATATAGAAAAATGAAAGCAGCAAAAGAAGCTAATGATAAAAAAACAGAGGAAGAAAAAGACAATAATTGGAGTGATTTTGAAGAACTTATCAGGCAATTAGTTTATGAAGGCGAGGAATGTAAGGCATATACGCATAATCCAAAAGATGAATCAGCAAAAATCAAGTTTAATGAGCTCATTATCACGGTAGGAAAAGATTTAGATCAATTGCGTAATTACTTTTCAGAATACCTAAGAGAATTAATTCCTGCCAGGGTACTTATCGATTTAAATAACGATGCAAGAGAGAACAAGAGGGCCTATCGTTGTCTACAAGGTTTTTTGTACGATCTCAATGATGGTGAAGAATACAAATCGATGAAATTCCCTAAAAAACTTGAAGTATATGATTTATACAACTATGTCTTTTTTGATTTCAATTACTCTATGCTTTTGGATAATTATCTGAGCTTAGACAGCGACCAATTCGATCCACATGGGAATAATACCGTTGATACTAATTTCTACTTTGACGCTGACCCACACAGCATATTCGGCAGCGGAAACAGATTAAATGAAGATAAAATAAATAAAGAGCTAAAAAAAACCACCAATAGTGATAGAAAACAAATAGAAATAAACCTAAAACGAAACAAAAAACTCTTTAGCAATACACCGCCATTGAGTTCATATCTGTTGGTGGATATTATTCATCCCCACGGAATACATGATGCTCCGAGATCAATGATATTCGGTACAGAAGATGAATCATATGAGAATAACGGAATTAACAAACGATTCATCAAACACCACTGGGGACAAAACGATCTTAAATACAGTAAATATTTTAATGATGCAGAATTGTTCATTATATTTGGAATGTCTTTAGGAAAAAGTGATGGCTGGTGGATGGGGAACATATACAAAAGGTTAGCTGAGGGAAAAGCAGAATTGATAATATATTCCTTTAAAGATGGCAATGGAAAGACGGCGGATGAAATAAAGGATAAATTTATCAGTTCATGTATTTTTTACCAGAAAAAGACAAAATCAACTAAAAAACCATCTCAAAATCAAATCAATTCCAAGGACAAAATGGATAAAAAAGTTAAAAAACATATATACGTAAAAATACATGATGATAACAACACTTGCTTTCTTGGATTTAGCGATACACCAATTAATAAATTTACAAAACCAGATAATAGCAAAAAAGACTCATAACCACCCAAATTTCACTCTCACAATTCAAAAAGGTGTAAAACAATGAACGAAAACAGAGTATGTCCACACTGCGGAGCCCCGGTACTTTCTGAAGTATGTCAGTACTGCGGTTCTTATATCGGAGAAGTATCAACACAGGAACTGTCGAGCGAATATCCTACGGTAGAATGTAAGCTTGCCAAGTTTACATTCTTCGGAACCATATTTCCACTGGTATTTGCTGTTGCATTCACAATACCCGGAATTCTCATGTTCCTGGGCAGTGATGATACGGTAGCCGCAGGATCCACGATCCCATTCACACTGATAGGTATCGGCGCATTCGTAGTTCTGTTCATCAATATATACAGAGTAGTATCTGTCAGTCTGTTCGGAAAGACCATGGACGGGACTGTTTACGGTTATATGGATGATACTGTCTCCTATAATGACAGACCCGGACAGAAGATCAAGATCCTGGTGACTGCATCTGACGGCAAGCGCTTTATACTGCTTCCTCTCGCAGGAACCACGAAGCCTTATCCGGTGAACAGCAGTCTCAAGGTCCGTGCCTTCAAGAAAAATGCTGTCATCATTGCGAAGAAGGATGATGTGACCTGGTGATGGTTTTCTTTTGCATCGCATTACCATAATCTGGTATTGGCTTATATATATGCAGGAGGCAGGGTCACCTTCCACCTGTAATGGTAGCTAGGTGTCCGGGCATGTAGCCTATGAATGTCTTCTTCAGATCCCTGTCATAATAGTAGTAGATCCTTATCAGACCCTCTTCATTTCTGGCGCCCACACCTCTCTTAAGATGCTTATCCAGCACCACAACATCCTTGCGCTTCTTCTCATCAACAATCCCCTTAGAGATCGCATCGTTGTAATATGATGAGATGTTGATAGTGTACTGATCCCTGAACCTGCTTGTTGCATCGCCAACGGGAGCAATATCCATTCCGGTCAGGACATGTCTGTATTCCTCCTGAAGTTTCTCCCAATCCTTCTGGTCGATATCATCACTGTTCACATATCTCGTGTATCCTGCGAGATAGTGGATCATATAGTACAGATAATGGTAAGAATCCGAATCGATCCTCCAGGTGCAATCCGCAAGACTTCTCTTTGCCTTCTCATGAACTATCAGGCAATCGGAGTAGTATTCCTCTATCCAGGTGAGTATATCGTCAGCAGAATTGGTTATCGGCAGGTCAAATAGCGCCTCATGCCGGTCATAGAACTGCTTAAAGGAAGCGCCGGTATTTTTCCTCTCAAGCTCCTCACACTTCTTCTCAAGCTCTTCTATCTTCTTTTCATATATATCGCTGCTCTTATCGCTCTGGCTGGATTCAAGGCTCTCGATACGTCGGCTGAGCTTGCCGTTTTCATCCTCAAGCTTTTTGATCTTATCATTCAGAACCTCTATCTCAAGCTGCGCCTCATGCCAGTCCTCATCGCGGAGCCCCTCTGTAAACGTAAGCAGACGCTTTGTCTCATCCAGCTCTTCACGGCACTGTGCAAGCGCAGACCTGAGATCGTCTATCGTTGCAGTGTCACCTGTAAGCCTGTTTATCTTCTCCTGGAAGAACACATCCCTGAAAAAGATCTCGCTGTCATATACGATATCGCATTTACGAAGTTCCAGATCCCTGACCTCTGCAAAGCTTCCCGAGAAATAGTTTCTCTCGTTGTCGAAATCAAACACTTCGGCATATTCGCTTCTCGGGAAATATATGGGAGATTTACATATAAACGCAACCTCTCCCTGCTGTATATGATCCATATATTCCCTGGCATGCTCTGCAAGCAGCTTGCGCACGCTCTTCTGGACCATTACGACATAATTGAATCCGACGCTGGAGTATGCGATCCTGTCAACGATATCATCACGCTCGGTAGCACTCACCAGCTCAGCCGCCTCATCCTCCGATATCAGGAGAACAGGGAGCTTTCTTGCTTCGTTAAAGAGAAGTCCTTTCCTGAATTCCTCGCAGGCCATATCGCTCTTGCCGTTTACTACTATGGCATCCTTATCCATGGGATACTCTTTACCTATTCCATGTTCGGTAACAGTAAGTTCATCATCCCATATGATGTCTCTTGCAAACTGGGGACGGAAGCCCGGTATGTACATATCATTTCCGGTATCATATCCTGCAGTACAGCGTATCGCCAGAACCACATGGCCATCCTCAGGATAAACTGCTATCCCGGTCCGGAATGTGGCATCGCGGCCCTCCCTGATATCAACCTCAGTAAGCTCCATAGCCCATTTTGATTCTTTTTCATAATAGGCTATGTGCGGGAAGGCAACGTTATCCGCACCTATACCGTTTGTAGAGGCAAGGTCAAAGGAATCATATGTTTCGAGTGAAAGTATCTTGGCATCCTTCTTTATAACCGGCACGCCTTCCAGCTGGTCAAGAAACTCACTGTTTGAGCATCCTGCACCATCAGAACCGGCAAGCTTCTTCCTGAGCCACCCAAGGACATAAAAGACCATTTTCTTCTGACAGTTGGTGACATTTAAGGACTCTGCCGGATGTATGTCCAATACTGCTCTGAAGATATCTTCATTTTTCTGTAATCTCAATTTTCTCGGTTGCATACATGATCCTCCTGTAGCACAAGGTTTATTGTATCATTTTTTCAGGTCCTTTACTAACCTTAAGCAGCTGTATCGAAGCAAAGAAGTCATTTATCCTGCTTCAGATCCACCATCTCCTGCATCGCCCTTGCAAGAAGCATCATCACGTTCATACTGTATTCTCCGTCCCAGAGATCCGACAGGATATTGGCCACTTCCGCCTCCGCAGCGATCTTCTCTTCCGGAACGTCCTCAAATTCTCCGGCATTCATCTTTTCAGTAAAACATGCAACCGGATTCTTAATGTTCATGTTATTGGTTACCATATCCCTAAGCTTCGGGATATCGCTCTCGTGGTTCGGCTGGATGAGAATGTGACTTCCCAGGTAAGCGGTCTTCTTATATTCAAGATGCATCATGAGCATTTCCTCCTATTGAGCCGGTTTAAAGTTTTCAGTTTTCAAATATATCATGCAATCTCAAAAGTTCTGATCCTGCAATCATTCCACATCATATCGTCGATGTATTCGCGGAGAGTATTCTTCATACCGCGAATGCCAAGACCCTTCGCGTAAGCTTCATGGGCAAGTTCATCACAGCGTTCATTGCTGATGACGATCGGTATTCCGAACTCCTCCTCAAGTTCATGTACCGGTCCCTTACGGTGGTTATCAAGGATCCTGCGATAAGCCTCCTCCGAGAAGGGATTAAGATTCACCAGTCTCTGAATCCTGCCACACAGCTCGTTGATGCACCCGGCCTCGTGAACATCCTCCATGGTAAGTTCCCTCTCATAAGACTTTGCTCCGGAAAGGTCTGCGCCAAAGCCCAGCATTGGACCGGATTCTTTTTCAGCGATCAGATTCGCCTTTTTCTCAAATGCACCGGCGAACATGAAGCTGATCCCGGAAGTATCTATCGTACTGTACTTTCTGACGTTATAAGGGTCAATATCAGGAACCTGGATCTCTCCTCCATGTATGACCGTGAGGAACTCCGCCTGAACGGATTCGCTGACATTCTCCAAGCCGCTGTTTATCCTCGGCGAGAACATTTTGTCACACTCATCAAGAAAGATGATGGGCTGTATACGCCCGGAATCCGGGGCCGGCACAGTCACATCCTCAAAAATACCTGACACCTTCTTGCCGCCGGACCATCCGTCGCAGGTGACATTGGATCCATCCCTGATATATACAAGGTGTGGGAAGATATCCTTCAGTTTATCAGCGATGAATGACTTTCCGGAGCCGGTGGGTCCTGCCAGCATCCCGACAAAGCGGTGACCGTGAAGATGCTGATATACCATCATTGCAACTTTCTTGCATGCATCATCCTGATCTATAACAGCCTTCAGAAGCTCATCCCTAATCTGCACAGGGGTAAGAGCAAGATAGTTATGAGAGCCTGATACCGTAGAGCGGGAAGAGATCCTGTAATCATCGGAATACCAGGGGACATATCTCTGAACGACATGAATGTTGTTATTTTCCATAAGCTGACCTCCTGTCATATGTTAGGTGGTTAATGGGGTACGTCCTCTCCCGCCACCAGCCTTGGCACGCTCGCCGCTGAATGCGGGTCATGGCTGTGCTTCCCCGGCTGTCGCCCGGGCGGGAGAGCGATATTCAGTTGTCAAGGAACTGACGTTCCGAACAAATGAATGCAAAAAGGGACCGGTATTTAGATTTTC
>JAEEGJ010021179.1_pt1 | contig 14034 bp, 9 predicted proteins | sample 8958761 | NCBI WGS metagenome assembly JAEEGJ01 (sample SAMN16246546, study PRJNA631951) | gut metagenome | biome: gut microbiome; feature: rumen; material: RS-attached | host: Bos | place: Iran: Karaj | collected 2018-10 | reverse complement strand
TTCAATTACAACCATCGCCGGTTTCGTAGCTCTTTGCTTTATGAGCTTTACAATCGGTCTTGACCTTGGTGTGGTAATGGCTAAGGGTGTTATCTTCGGTGTTATAAGTTGTGTAACAGTTCTTCCTTCAATGATACTTATATTTGATAACGTTATAACCAAGACTAAACATAAGCCTGTAGTTAAAGAATTTGTAAAAACTCCTAAATGGATATCAAGACATGCGATGGTATTCGGAATAATATTCTTATGTATGCTTCCTCCGGCACTTTGGGGATACAAGCATGCAGCGGTATACTATGATCTGTCTGAGACATTACCCGAAAATCTGGATAGCAGACAGGCGATGATAGAGCTTGATAAAAATTTTGAAATGAACAGTACATACATGATACTGGCGGATGCCAATCTTGATTCACCTACCATGCAGGGTATGATCACAGAGCTCAAGCATGTAGACGGAGTAGATGCGGTACTTGGACTTGATTCATTGATTGGTCCCAGCCTTCCGAGAGATATGATACCCGAGAAGCTGCGTGATGAGCTATCAAGTGATGAGTACCAGATGCTCATGGTCACCAGTGAGTACAAGGTTGCATCTGATGAAGTAAATGCTCAGATCGATCAGGTTAATAATATAGTTAAGAAGTACAGTCCCAGTGCAATGGTTGTCGGCGAGGCACCTTGTACCAAGGATCTTATCAATATAACAGCTAAAGACTTCCAGACAGTAAGTATTGTTTCAATAGGATGTGTTTTCCTGATAATTGCACTTGTAATGAAGTCCATATCACTTCCTTTCATACTGGTAGCAGTTATTGAGTTTGCGATTTTCATCAACATGGGAATTCCCGGATTTACCGGAACGGTTATTCCTTTCATATCATCTGTTGTAATCGGAACGATTCAGCTGGGAGCTACAGTTGATTATGCGATTCTCATGACAACAAGATACTTAAATGAGAGAGAAGCTGGACACGAAAAGAAGGAAGCAACACTTATTGCTCTTACAACCAGTATGAAGTCAGTTATCGTAAGTGCGCTTTCATTCTTTGCAGCAACCTTTGGTGTTGGTCTTATCTCCAGTATCGATATGATCGGTTCACTTTGTAACCTCATGGCAAGAGGTGCCATCATCAGTATGTTCACTGTAATCCTGGTACTTCCAGCTATGTACATGATCTTCGACGGAGTGATTATGAGAACAACCTTCGGTATGAAGGCGGATGGACCAAAGCCTCACCACGGCGGATATCACGGTGGTCATCACCTACACATTCACAAGGTTGCCTGAGATCCGGGATAAATATGAATACATAGTCCTGTAGCTACAGGACAAACAATAGAAAGCACCTTAGGTGCAGAAAAGAGGAGAGTATGGTTAAGAAGAATCTTTTAAGATCAATTTCAGTAATTATGGCATGCATGATGGCTGTTATGACAGTAGCGTGCGGTTCTAATACAGCTTCTACAGCAGACACAGCAAGCGCTATTGTTGAGACACAACAGGAACAGCAGATTGAAAAGAGTATCATGGCTGGTGCTCAGGTTGCAGCTTCAATAGGCGAGGCTGGTAAGGTTGAGACAGTTTATGTTACAGCAGATGCAAATGGTTCTGTTAACGATGTAATCGTTAGTGAATGGCTCAAGAATGCTACAGCTTCCAGTGAGCTTTCAGATACTACAGAGCTCAAGGATATCGTTAATGTTAAGGGTGATGAGAACTTCACAGATAACGGCGATGGAACAGTTACATGGGATGCAGAAGGCTCTGACATCTACTATCAGGGAACTACAGACAAAGAGCTTCCAGTAGACATGAAGATCACATATACACTGGATGGCCAAGAAATCTCACCTGCAGACCTTGCTGGCAAGAGCGGAAGAGTTACAATCCGCTTTGAGTATGAGAACAAGGCTAAGCAGACAGTAGATGTTGATGGCAAGAACATTGAAGTTTACACACCATTTGCAATGGTTTCAGGTATGATGCTTGATTCAGATAAGTTTACAAATGTAGAGATCTCAAATGGTAAGATCATTTCTGATGGCGGTAACTACATCGTTATGGGTGTTGCTCTTCCAGGATTAAAAGAGAGCCTTAATATCTCTGATGATAAGTGGGATGAGCTTGATGATTCCAAAGAGCTTCAGGATAAGCTTTCAAATGGTTTTGAGATTACAGCAGATACGACAGATTTCGAACTTGGTATGACAATTACAATGGCAAGCTCTGATATTCTTTCAGATTTCGGTGTTACTGACCTTACAGACTCAGATAAGATCGATGACCTCAAGGATGACATGAACGAGCTTAATGATGGTTCTAATAAGCTTGTAGATGGTGCTAATGAGCTTAAGGATGGAACAAGTAAGCTCTACGATGGTACTAGTGAGCTTAAGGATGGAACAAGTAAGCTCTACGATGGTACTAAAGAGCTCAAGGATGGTACAGGTAAGCTCAAGGATGGCACAGGTAAGCTTAAAGATGGAACAGGCAAGCTTAAAGATGGAACAGGTAAGCTTGCAGATGGAGCAGGACAGCTTGTAGATGGAGCAGGTAAACTTGCAGATGGAACAAGCAGTCTCAAGGATGGTGCTGGTAAGCTCTGCGATGGTACAGGAAGTCTGTACGACGGTATAGTTGCTTATACAGATGGTGTTTCCAAGGTTAATACAGGAGCAGGCGCTCTGGCAAAGGGCGCTGCATCTGCCAAGGAAGGCTCTGCTAAGATTTCAAATGGTATCAAGAGTGCTGAGACAGGTGCAGGAAGCGTAGCAGCAGGTGCTAAGCAGGTTGATACGGGTGTTAATGACCTCGTAAAATCAATGAATAGTATGGTTGAGAATCTTCAGGGATCAGTTGACACACTTAAGGAAAAAAGAGATGCATTCGCTGCTGCTAATGCTTATCTCACAACTCCTGGCGTAGCGTGCTCTGAGACTACACTTGGAATATTGAGCCAAGTCACAAAAGGTGAGATCACAGCAGATAACGTTGAGGCAGTTAAGGCTGCAGGACTTGCACAGATGGCTGGAACCCAGTCAGGGGATGTACATCAGGAAGATAATGGTGCTGAGCTTGATTTGGATGTAACAGGCGGAGACCTTCAGAATCCTGATGCAGAGCCAAAGACTGATGAGACAACTACCGATTCAGCTGTAGAGGCATCTACAGAAACACCTGAAGATACTAACACAAATACTACTACAATAACTGATGAGACTGTACCAGCAGCTTCAACACCAGTAGATAACCAGAATGATAATGGTAATTCTGTACCAGCAGATGACCAGAATAACGATAACGGAGAAACAGTAGCTAACCAGAACAATGGAAATGGTGGCGAGAATGTTCAGCAGTCAGGATATACTGAGGAGCAGGTTAAGGCTATGATAGCCGATGCTGTTAAAGCAGCACTTGAGGAGGCTGGTAAGGAGTATGAGGCCAAGGCAGCAGAAGCAAAGGCAGCAGCAGAAGCTGAGTATGCTCAGAAAGCAGCTGCAGCTAAGGAGGCTGCAACACAGCAGGCAACACTTGTTACTCTGTATATGTCTGCTTATTCAGCAACAGGCACAGCTGTAAGTGTATTTGATAATGTTCTTAGTGGTATGAGTGGTGTAGGCATGACAGATGCCCAGAAGCTTGCAATTCAGCAGCTTTTAACTGGAACAGGTGCGCTCTCTACAGGAGCTAAATCATTACAGGAAGGCCTTGGACAGCTCAGCGTAGGTTCAACAGATCTTACTAATGGTCTTGGCGAGCTCAGCACTGGAGCAACAGCACTTGCAACAGGAATTGGTACACTTGCAGCAAGCAGCGACAAGCTTAAGAGCGGCGCTAGCCAGCTTAAGAGCGGAGCTGGTGAGCTTAATACAGGCGCAGGACAGCTCAAGGATGGAGCATATCAGCTTAGTAGTGGCACTAAGGAACTTAAGAGTGGTGCTGATGAGCTTAACAGCGGAGCTGGTGAACTCGATAATGGAGCAGCAGAGCTTGATAATGGAGCAGGTGAGCTTAATAACGGAGCAGGCGAGCTTATGGATGGCGCCAAAGAGCTTAACGATGGCGCAGGTGAATTAAATGACGGTGCCAAGAAGCTTGACGATGGCGTACAGGAGCTCCTGGATGGACTTTGCAAGTTCGACGAAGAAGGTATCAAGAAGCTGTATGAAGCATTTGATGGTGATCTCACTGAGTTTGCTGACAAGATGACAGCTATTCAGGAGGCTGGAAGCAACTACACATCATTTGGTGGTGCAGATGCTGAAGAGAAGAGCAGTGTTAAGTTTATTATCAAAACAGAAGGCGTCAAGGCTCAGGATATCTGAGCCTTGGATAAGGCCTGAAATACTGATGTAATCTATGCTATGGGGTTCACATTAATTTCACATTTTTTGGTGCATTTTCACATTGCCAACAAACGATTAATCAGTTACGATGTTAAACGCTAGCGTTGTTTAGTAGTGATTTTATGATTAATTGTTATTGATGACTTTCTTACATCGAGTCTGGGGGGACTATGTCGGAGGTAATGTGATGGGCGAATGGAGACAGGCCTTTGATCGTATCATGGATCAATTATATAATCATCCAGAGGAGATGAGAGCAAGACTTCTTGCTAAATATGAGACATCTAGTAATAATTCAGAGTCTCGTCCTCAGACAGCTATCGAAATGCTTCGCAGCATGAGATGCGAGTGATAATTATTTAGATAAAATAAGAGCTTAAGGCAATCATTTGAAGATGCCTTAAGCTCTTTTTGTTATTAGTTATATTATTCTTTAGAAGCTTCTTTTAAAGCTGCTACAATTTCAGCCTCTGTTGTAAGAGCCATGATCTTGTCAGCAAGCTCATCTGCTTCTTTTTTGCTCCATTTGGAAATGATGCAACGTGCTGTCAGCACCAGTACAGGGTTAACTGAGAACTCTGTAAGTCCAAAGGAGATAAGAAGTGGGATCATAAGAGGATCAGCTGCAGCTTCTCCGCACATTCCTACAGGAATTCCTGCCTCTCTGCCACATTCTATGATATGTCTGATAGAACGAAGTACTGATGGCTGGAAAGTGGAATATAGGTATGCTACGTCGCTATTTCCTCTGTCTACACTCATTGTGTACTGAGTAAGATCGTTGGTTCCGATTGAGAAGAAATCAGCCTCTTTTGCAAGAATATCAGCAATAATGGAAGCTGCTGGTGTCTCAATCATGCATCCAACTTCTATATCCTTGTCGTAGTCTGTTCCATTTGCATCGAAATCTTTTTTGATCTCTGCAACCATTTCTTTAACTGCGCGAAGCTCTTCAACACAGGTTACAAGAGGAATCATGATCTTGACCTTGCCAAAAGCGCTTGCTCTGATGATTGCACGCAACTGGAGCATATATGCTTCTTTATTTCCAAGACAGTATCTTACAGCTCTATAGCCAAGGAATGGATTTTCCTCCTTCTTCATTCCAAGATAAGGAATATCCTTGTCTCCGCCAATGTCCAAAGTTCTGATAATAACTGGCTTGCCACCCATAGTTACGGCAGCTTCCTTATAAGCATTAAACTGTTCTTCTTCAGTAGGAAGGTGACCACTGTCCATGAACAGGAACTCTGAGCGGAAAAGACCTATGCCTTCGCCGTCGCACTCAAGAGCTTTCTTGGCATCCTTGGGAGTTCCAATGTTACAGAAAAGCTCAACGCTTTCACCATCTGCTGTCAAAGTTTCTTTTCCTAAAAAGCCCTTAAGCTCAGACTGCTTGCGGATAAAATCCTCGCGCTTAATAAGATACTTGGATAAGATATCTCCTTCAGGATTGATGTAGACAATGCCCTCAGTTCCATCAACAATAGCTGTATCCTTATCCTTCACAAGTGTTGTGATGTCAGGAACAGACAGAACAGCTGGAATTTCCAGCGCTCTTGCCAGGATGGCAGAGTGGGAAGTTTTGCCTCCCACCTCTGTGATTATTCCGGCAACATTTTTGTTGTTGATCTGAGAAGTCATGGAAGGTGTGAGATCTCTGGCTACAAGGATAGTGCCAGGCTCAACCTTGCTGATATCTATATCTTTGATGCCTAAAAGGAGCTTTAACATGCTTACCTTGATATCACTGATATCAGAGGCACGCTGTTTCATCATCTCGTCATCCATCTGTGAGAACATGCCGATGAACATGTCGCAGACTGCTTCAACAGCAGCTTCTGCGCACTGTCCTGCATCGATCATCTTGGTCATTTCACCAGCCATGGAAGGATCAGAAATCATCACAAGGTGACCTTCGAGGATTTCAGCCTCTTTGGGACCGATTCTCTTTCTGATGTCCTCTGCCATAGCAGAAGTTTCAGCCTTAAAAGCTTCTACTGCCTCGCCAAAACGCACTTTTTCAGCAGCAGTATCTTCAATCTTTTTCTTCTCGAAACTTAGATCGTGCTCGACTATTACACAAATGCTTCCAATGCCAATACCACGGGATGCAGCTATTCCTTTGAACATATAATAATCCTCCAGCTAATATCAGTCGCCAAGTCCACTTTCAACGAGCTCGATAGCCTTCTTGAGAGCATCTGCCTCATCTGGACCATCGCATACGATTTCGATTTCGCTTCCGCACTTGATACAAGCGCTCATAAGCATCATAACGCTCTTAGCATCGTAGGTTGTGCCATTGAATACAACCTTAACATCGCTTGCAAAAGGGGTAACGGTCTGGCAAAAGAGACTTGCTGGACGCATGTGCATTCCCTGTTCATTAGTTACTGTAATTTTCTGTGATACCATTTTTTATATTTCCTTTCATTAATCGTCTACTTTTTTCTTAAGAATTCCAAGCATCAGACAGCCAGCAGCTGATCCGGCAAGGAGAGCAACGAGATACATTGCTACATTACCAACTACAGGGAATACGAAGATTCCACCGTGAGGAGCCATAAGTGTGCATCTGAATACCATTGAAAGAGCGCCTGCAAGTCCTGAGCCAACCATAAGTGATGGGATAACTCTGATAGGATCAGCAGCTGCGAATGGGATAGCACCCTCAGTGATGAAGCAAAGACCCATGATGAAGTTAACAGGGCCAGACTTTCTCTCAGCTGGTGTGAACTTATTCTTAAAGAAGATTGTTGCAAGAGCAATAGCAATAGGAGGAACCATTCCGCCTACCATAACAGCTGCCATGATCATGTAGCCTGTCTCGCTCTGGCTTGCAAGAGCAGCTGTACCAAATACGTAAGCAGCCTTGTTAAGAGGGCCACCCATATCTGTTGCCATCATAGCGCCAAGGAGAACACCAAGTGCTACGATTGAGCCTGTTCCCATACCTTCAAGGATACCTGTGATCCATGCGTTAAGAGCACCAACGATAGGGTTGATAGCGCACATTACAAGACCAATAACCAGGATTCCGCAAAGAGGATAGATCAGAACTGGCTTAATTCCTTCAAGGGCCTGTGGAAGCTTGTCACAGATTCTCTCAAGGAAAAGAACTATGTAACCTGCAGCAAAACCGGCTACGAGAGCACCAAGGAAAGCTGAAGGAATGTTTCCACCAGGAGCAGCGAAGGTTGCACCAGTGCTTGCAAGAGCACCACCTACGAAACCAACAGCAAGACCTGGACGATCAGCAATACTCTGAGCAATGAATCCGGCGAGGATAGGAAGCATGAATCCAAATGCAACACCGCCGATTGTCTTAAACCATGCAGCAACTGGTGTGTTAGAACCGAAGTTGCTAGGATCGATTGAATAGTCATCCAAAAGGAATGCGATAGCAATGAGGATACCGCCGCCAATAACGAATGGAAGCATGTGTGAAACACCATTCATAAGGTGCTTGTAAAGCTTTCTTCCAACTGTCTCGTTAGAGTCATCGGATGCTTTTGCGATAGCGCCTGTGTGCTTGTAGGACTTTGTCTCGCCCTTAACAGCCTTATTGATCAGGTCTTCTGGATTGTGGATGGCTTCCTTAGTAGAAGTAATGATTACTTCCTTGCCATCAAATCTTCCCATATCGATATTCTTATCGCACGCGATGATGATTGCATCAGCCTCTGCGATTTCAGATGCTGTGAGAACATCCTTTGCACCTGCAGAGCCGTCTTTTTCTACCTTGATAGAAAGACCCATCTCTTTAGCCTTGAGCTCAAGAGCTTCTGCAGCCATGAAGGTATGAGCGATACCTGTAGGACAAGCTGTTACGCCAAGAAGCTTTTTAGGAGCTGTACTTGCTGCTGGAGCAGAGTCAGCTTTCTTAGCAGCTTCCTCCTTGTCTTTTTCTGCTTCCTTGGCATCGATGATGCTAAGGAACTCTTCTGGAGTCTTAGCTGCGATAAGCTTAGAAGCAAAAGCCTGATCCATGAGAAGAGTCATAAGCTTGGATAATACTTCAAGATGTGTATCTGCAGCTGTATCAGGTGCAGCAATCATGAAGAATAACTTACTTGGGTTGCCATCAAGTGACTTGTAGTCAACACCTGCTGGAACTGTCATAGCTGACAGACCAGGATTTGCTACAGCAAATGATTTAGCGTGTGGAACAGCGATTCCCATTCCAATTGCTGTAGAGCCTTTTTCCTCTCTTGCAAGGATTGCCTTCTTAAAGGCAGATGCGTTGTTGAGATTACCAACCTTCTCGTGCAGCTCGATCAGAGCGTCGATAGCAGCGTTCTGATCAGCTGCTGAAGCATTGATACTAATGCCGTCTTTTTTGAGTAAATCTGTGATTTTCATAGTCCCTCCTTTACGGGATTGCCCCATAGTACTTGTACCTTTTTTCTATATATAAAGAGTTCTTGGATAAACAAACTCACTTATATCTGTGCCTTACAATCTGGCGTATAACTCTCTGATAGCTTCGCCTGTAGCAAGATCATCTGAAAAAGCAGTAGCACTTCCTGCTGCAGTTCCCATCTTGAGGGCTTCTGCGTAGTCGTGCTTGTTCATGTATCCGGCCACGAAACCTGCAACCATTGAATCGCCGGCTCCAACTGAGTTTCGAACCTGACCTTTAGGAACGCCAACTCTGTGTTTTTCACCAGTTTCTGTAATGAGCATTGCGCCATCGCCTGCCATTGAGATCAGAACGTTTCTGGCACCCATCTCCTGAAGCTTTTTAGCGTGTGATTCAATTTCGTCATCAGTCTTAAGAACTGTTCCGAACATCTCACCAAGTTCGTGATTATTAGGCTTGATAAGGAATGGGTGGTACTTTAATACGTTCTTAAGTAGATCCTTGGTTGCATCCACAACTGTATTGATCTTTCTGTCTGACAGTCTTTCAAGTATCTTTTCATAGATGTCACTTGGAAGAGAGTTTGGAATACTTCCTGCCAGAATAATTGTGTCGCCATCCTTGAGAGCATCAAGCTGTTTAAAGAGCTTGTCGATGGCTTCCTGAGGGATATTTGGTCCCTGGGCATTTATTTCTGTCTCAGCAGCGCCCTTGATCTTGACGTTGATTCTTGAAATTCCTTCCGGAAGTTCAATGAAATCAGCCTTGATTCCCTTTTTGTCAACGCTTTCAGCAATGGCTTTTCCTGTGAATCCGGCTACAAAGCCAAGAGCAGTATTCTCAAGGCCTAGATTCTGAAGGATGGTAGAAACATTGATTCCTTTTCCTCCAAAGTAGCACTCCTCGGAATCTGATCGATTAGTCATTCCAGGTGCAAGCTCTGTTCCCATGCGTACAACGTAATCAATCGCGGGATTAAAGGTAATTGTGTAGATCATTTTTTCTCCTCATTAACATTTTTGATAATGGTTTTACTGCTGTAGTTCTTAGAAACTTCACTGTCGGTAATAATGCAGCAGTTAGGTATCTCGGCAAAGGTTACGGAACTTACCTTGCCAAATTTACTGTGGTCAGCAAGTATGTATGAAACATAAGCGTGTTTGACTGCTTCCTGCTTGACCAAAGCTTCATCCACATCAGGAGTAGTGTAGCCTGCGTGGAGTGATATTCCGTTTGTGCCCATGAATGCCTTGGTGAAATGATATTTACTGATGCCTTCAATGCAGTCGGGACCAATGATGGCCTCTGTAGTAGGTTTGCATCTGCCGCCGATTATCATGGTGTTGAGGCCTTTTTCTAACAGCTTCTTGGCGTGAACGATTCCGTTTGTGATGTACTTGGCTCTGGTGTTAGTGATGTATTTGATCATCTCCAGAGTAGTAGTGCCTGAGTCAATGTATACGAAATCATCATCATTGATGAGAGAAGCTGCATATTTGCTGATGGCCTCTTTTTCATGAATGTTCAGAGCAGCCTTAGCTGATACTGAAGGCTCATAGGTATTCACGTCAGTGTCTGAAATAGAAGTAGCACCTCCAAATACCTTGATGATTCGCTTCTCGTCATGTAGCGCAGCAAGATCTCTTCTGATAGTTGCTGCAGAAGCTCCGAATTCCTCCATGAGCTCAGCTACTGTAACTGCATTTTTTTCATTTATATATGAAACTATTAAATCCTGGCGTTCTTTGGTGAGCATGTATGTTACCCCGTTGTCATAAGAAATAGAAAATAGAAAGATGATTATAGTAGACCATCTAAGTGCATGATAACATCATGAAGGCTCATAATCAATCAAAAATAATCACAAACAATCACAGAAATATTTGTCAATTAATCACAATACTTCACAAAACGATCATAATCAATCATGAAATGGACACTATGTAATCACAAATTATTCATAAACCATTCGACAAAAGTATTAAAAAACAATAAAGCTTTATCTGTATAGCGTATATATTCTTTACAAGAAGGCGACTCGAATATTAAAATAAGATTAGAGTTTTTCTACATTATTGCCTTAGGAGGTGCTGATTTTGGAAGAATTAAACTTAACCCAGGAGCATATAGATATCATCGGTGAGATCGCTAATATCAGTATGGGTAATTCCGCAACAACTCTGAGTATGATGGTTAACAAGAAGGTTGATATCACAACTCCTAATGTAAAGATGATTAAGAGAAGTGAAGCCTTGGATGATTATGAGAAAACCTGTATCTTTGTACAGATTCATTATGTTAAGGGACTTGAGGGAAATAACGTGCTGGTGCTCAAGGAGCATGACGTTAAGGTTATGACCGACCTTATGATGGGCGGAGACGGCACAAATACAGCAGGTGATATTTCTGATCTTCATCTGTCAGCTGCTTCAGAAGCCATGAACCAGATGATGGGAACTAGTGCCACATCTTTATCATCTATGCTTGGAGTGCCTACAGATATCAGTACTCCTATAGTTAATCAGATTGATGTAGAGAGTATCAAAGTTTTTGAAAAAATGTTTGATACTACTTATGATAAGTTTGTTAAAATAGCTTTTAGGATGACAATAGGTGACCTTATTGATTCCGTCATGGTACAATTATATCCGGTGCAGTTCGCTGTGGATATGTGCCAAAAATTTATGAACAAAGGATAACAATACTTAAAATGAATAAGGCAGAAACATTAGAGATCAAGAAACAGTTTACACCAGACAGATGCACTATCGATCACATTTGCGGATGCTATGTTGATCACGAAAAGAACAAGAGACTTACATTTAGAAAAGCCTTTGGACAGATTCCAGAGGAGGAAATGTTCAAATATCTGGATATTTTCCAGCATACACTTGCAGGTACTTTTGGCAAGAACCTAATTAGTCTTGAGTTCCCTCTAGACCAGGAACAGCCAGGAGGGACTCAAGATTTTCTTTTGACCTTAAGAGATTCTAGACTTGAGGACGATGAGCTTGTGGATGAGTTCTACGACAAGATCATCGCCAATTATATCAATGGAGAGAACTACTATATTATTGTAGTTCATGCAGTATACGATATTCCTGGTATAACCAAGGACGGTATTGAGATGGAGGACGCTTCAGAGAAGATTTATGACTATATTCTCTGCAGTATCTGTCCTGTTAAGCTGTCCAAAGCAGGCCTTGGCTACAACGAGTCCAAGAATGCCATTGAGGACAGATATCGTGACTGGATCGTAGAGGGACCTACTAAGGGATTTCTTTTCCCAGCATTCATTGAAAGAGATATGGACATCCACAACATGCTCTACTTCACCAAGAAGCCTGATGATCTTCAGCCTGAGTTTGTTGAAGCTATGTTTGGTGGAAGAGCTCCTATCTCCGCACCTGAGCAGAAAGACATTTTTGATGCGGTAGTTCAGAATACAATCGGCGAGGAAGCTGATTACGATATCATGAAGAATATTCATGACAACTTAAACGAGATGATCGAGGACCACGAGGGCGACCCTGAACCACTTGAGCTCACCAAAAAGGATGTTAAGCAGCTCCTTCAGGATAGCGGAGTGGCAGAGGAACGTCTTGAGTATTTTGATGCAAATTATGAGAAGTGCGCTGGAAATGAGGATTTCCCTCTTTTAGCCAGCAATATTGCCAACACCAAGAAGTTCGATATAGAAACTCCCGACGTTGTGATCAAGGTTAAGCCAGACAGAACTGATCTTGTTGAATCAAGGATCGTAGATGGCAGACAGTGCCTTGTTATTGCAGTTGATGATCATATAGAAGTTAACGGCATTAATGTTCGTACTTTCATGAACAAGTAAAAAGTAAAGAGGACGAGATGTATCAACTGGCAATTGTTGAGGATGAAGATTCATATGCAGCTCAGCTGATGGAATATATCAATAAGTATCAGGCTGAAAGTGGCTATTACTTTAAGGTTACGAGATTTACTGACGGCGATGAGATTACTAATGGCTATAAGGGACAGTTCGATATCATACTGATGGATATTGAGATGAAGCTTATGGACGGTATGACGGCGGCAGAAGAGATCAGGAAGCTTGATAGTGATGTGGTCATAATGTTCATTACTAACATGACCAATTATGCCATAAGAGGCTATCAGGTAGATGCGCTTGACTATGTACTCAAGCCTGTCAGTTATTTCGCCTTTTCCCAGAAGCTTGGAAGAGCAATCGGCAAGATCAGGAAGTCAACTTCCAAGATCATTTCAGTGGATATGCCCTCAGGGGTTAAGAAGCTTGAAATAGATAATATCTTTTATATAGAAAGCGAAGGTCATAATCTTAATTTCTACACTACGGGTGGGGAGTTCACCATCAGAGCCAAGATGGGAGATTTCGAGGAACAGTTGTCACCCTACAATTTCTTTAGGAGTAACAAAGGTTATCTCGTTAATCTCAAGTATGTGGATGGAGTTGAGAATGGTTCCTGTATCATTGCAGGTAAGCAGCTTCTTATCAGCAGATCCAGAAAGAATGATTTTATGACCGCACTTACTGATTACATGGCATCATTGCCTTAGATGGATTTTTTATGGAGAACATTTATCAGGATATTCCCAGAATATATACGGCCCTTGCGGAATGGCTTGCATGCCTGACTTATTGTATGGTCATGAAGCGCAAAGTCAAGAATGAAGACTTTGTTCTTGTGACTATTTTGTGCCTTATAGTTCAGAGTATGTTCCTTGTTCTGACCAAGGAACTTCCGGTATATTTCTGGATTCCTTGTATGATCATAGCCGTAGGCATTATGTATGTTTATATGGCTTTTACCTGTGATGACAGCAGGAATGTTATAGGTTACTACTGTGCAAGAGCATTCCTTCTGGCGGAGCTGGCAGCCTCACTTGAGTGGCAGCTGGCGTGCTTTTTCAGGAATATGACCAGTTCGATTCTTGTTCAGATACTTATTTTGGCTGGAGTATATACTCTTGTCTTTACCTGGGCCCATTATATGGAAGTAGGCATCACACGAGGCGTATTCCAGCTGGAGATTAACAATCATGAGCTGTGGGCTGCGATTGTTATAGCTGTTTTGGTGTTTGCCTTCAGTAATCTGAGCTTTGTATTCAGAAATACTCCGTTTTCCGGGGGAATTGCTGCAGATATTTTTTATATCAGAACCTTGGTAGATATCGCAGGAATCATGATCCTTTATGTGTACCAGAGCCGAATCTGTGAGCTTCTTGCAGAAAAAGAGCTTCGTAATATCCATTCAATGCTCAAGGCTCAGTACGATAAGTACAGAAACTATCAGTCTACC
>JAEEGJ010021178.1_pt1 | contig 14034 bp, 11 predicted proteins | sample 8958761 | NCBI WGS metagenome assembly JAEEGJ01 (sample SAMN16246546, study PRJNA631951) | gut metagenome | biome: gut microbiome; feature: rumen; material: RS-attached | host: Bos | place: Iran: Karaj | collected 2018-10 | reverse complement strand
ATTCCTTGGGAACGCCAATCACCTTGCCCTTGACGCCGGCGTCGAGCTTTGCGGTAAAGTCTTCGGTCGGGCGAGTGCTGGTGGTGTTGTCGTGCGGGTCGATACCGCAGATTGCACCGAGGAGCGTGGCGGCATCTTTAACGGTTGCACCGAAGGGGCCAATCTGGTCCAAAGAGCTAGCGTAAGCGAGCAAGCCATAACGGGATACACGGCCGTAGGTGGGCTTGAGGCCCACAACGCCTGTGCAGGCGGCGGGCTGACGAATAGATCCACCGGTGTCGGAGCCGAGCGCACAGGCGACCGTGCCACTGGCCACGGCTACGGCCGAACCGCCACTGGAGCCTCCCGGAACGCGGGATTCGTCGAGCGGGTTGATGACCTTGCCGAAATAAGAAGTTTCGTTGCTGGAACCCATGGCGAATTCGTCCATGTTCGTTTTTCCAACGATCACGGCGCCGGCGGCTTCGAGCTTTTCAATAGCGGTAGCGGTGTAGGGGGCAACAAAGTTTTCAAGAATCTTGGAGGCGGCGGTCGTGCGCGTGCCTTCGATGCACATATTGTCCTTCACGGCGACGGGGATACCGTCGAGGGCGCCCAAAGTCTTGCCTTCAGCGCGGCGCTTGTCGGATTCGGCTGCCTTTTGAAGGGCGCGTTCGTTCAAGACGCTAATGTATGCATTTAAATTCTTGGTAGATTCAATCTTTGCGAGGGATTCTTCAGCGAGGGCCACGGCAGTCTTGCTGCCGTTGGCGAGCTTGTCGCTCAATTCTTGGATGGTCTCCATTACTTTCCTCCGGACCATTTCATGATGTAGATGCCGAGGATCATGCCGATAACGCTTACCACGTTCAGCTTGATGCCCACACCGAAGGCAAACCTGACGAGATACAGGTCAAGGATTACCGGTTCGGGTCTGTCGGCAAAACCGATGTTGAGGTTAAAGGACGAAACGAAGAAGTTGTGGACGACGTTGTTGTATCCACCAGCATTCATCAGTTCGCCAAGCTGACCGAACAGCACACCGAGGCATTCGCCAAGGATTCCGCCGATAATCAGGCCAAGCACGATAAAAACCAATAAACGGCCAAAAGTATTATTTCGATTCATGGGTGCTAATATAGAAAATAGTGGACTGCTAGAAATGAGTAATGTGTGATGAAGAATGTGTAATGAGATCAATACTGAATGAAAAATTTAATTTTACATTCTGCGTTTTAATTACTCATCTCACATTGCACATCTACTTAATGCTCCAGTCGATGGGTTCCAGGCCCTTGCTCTTTAAATATTCGTTTGCTTTACTAAAATGTTTACATCCGAAGAAGCCTCGATACGCTGACAAAGGACTCGGGTGCGGGGCCGTTAAAATCAGGTGGCCGCGATTTTTGGCGACGAGTTCCTGTTTTTTGATGGCGAAACTACCCCAAAGTAAAAATACCAGGTTCTCGCGAGTCTCGGACAGGCGCTTGATGATGGTGTCTGTAAATTGTTGCCAACCGATTCCGGCGTGGCTTGCTGCCATGTGGGCGCGAACCGTGAGCGATGCGTTCAGCAAGAGGATTCCCTGGTGTGCCCAGCTTTCCAGGTTTCCGTGCGGGGGCGGATTGATGCCCAAATCGTCGTGGAGTTCCTGGAAGATGTTGATGAGCGAGGGGGGCGGCTGGATTCCCATGGGTACGGAGAAGCAGAGCCCGTGTGCCTGGCCCGGGTTGTGGTAAGGGTCTTGTCCGATGATGACGGCCTTGACCTTATCGACAGGACAAAAGTCGAGGGCTGCAAAAATCTGGGATCCCGGCGGGTACACCACGTGGTGTTCTGCCTTTTCTTGCAGAAGTTTTTCTTTGATCTGCTTAAAATAGGGCTGCTCGAACTGATCGGCGAGCAGCTTCAGCCAGGATTCTTCAAGTTTAACGGACATTGACTTTCCTTGCAAGTATTGCGACTTTTTCACCGTAGGCGCGGGTGTAGAATAATATAGCGGATTTTTTGCCCTTTGGTTTTAAACGCTTGATTTCGGCATCGGGGTCGAGCTTTACGCCGCGGAGCTTGAGCGTGATTTTACCGATGTTGTGTTCTTTAAGCATGGCGCGCACGGCACCTGTTGCAATTTCGGTGTGGGCGAGCACTTCGTAGCAGGCAAACCCGGGGGTCGGCAGGGGAGTGGCGCTTGCCACGTAGGCGATGCCTTCTGAAATCAGGTGGGCGCTTGGGTCGCAGGCGAGAACCGCCTGGTTAAAGAGGTGGCTTCGAATGAGGACGGGTGCCGGTTCCGAGATGTACTTGCTGATTTCGCCGAGGGGCAGGTCGCTCTTGCTGGTCGCGGTGCGGTAAGTGCGGTCCTTGCCTTCGAGGCTGTCGTTTTTGTCCAGTTTCTCTTGAAGGTCGTCGTCCAGGGTTTCGGAGGAATGGTCGCGCGTCCGGCTCCATTCGGCAAGCGATTCGCCCGACTTGTCGATGATGACGGCGCGTACGGTGTCCGGATTCTTGGCGAGGGCGCCGAACAGCACGAGGCATTCGCGGCAGTCGCTGTGGCCGCCCAAATAAAGAATCTCGGTGCCGTCGGGGATTTCAGCCGGCGGGTATCCGGGCGGGAGCTTGGCCATGCCGCCCTTGTAATGCCTGCTGATTTCAATGACTTCTTCGAGCGTGGGCGTCAGATTGCGCAAGTCACGCTGGTTTTCGCCTTCGATGGCGCGACGGGCTGGGTCGATGGTGAAGTAGTCGGCCCCGTTTTCGACCGAGCGCACGTCGCAGCACTGGGTGCCTACGGATTTCCCGAGGGCCTGCATGTTGTAACGGTACATGGCGAGGCGGTTCTCGTCGAGGTCGAAGCCGGTAACCTTTAGGGTTTCGGGCAAGAAAAGGCTATCGCCACCCATGCCACAGCAGAGGTCGTTAACGGAGCCTTCGCTTGGCCATAGGTTAGCTTTCCAGCGACCGATATCTTTTGCGGTGCTCTGCTCCAGGGCGAGCTTGTCGCAAAGCAGAAACGCTTTTTTTTGTTTGGCGTCGCCGAAAAACTTTTCGCGGAACTTGGGAACAAGCGCCATGTAGTCCATGATGGCGGCACGTTCTTCGTTACTGAAACCTTCCTTATTCAGGTAGGTGGAAACCTGCAAGGCGTCTAGCCGCTTAGAAAAGGCTTCTTCGATAAAGCCTTGGATCTTGGCAGAGGTGAGCAGGTCCCAGAAATTCATGTTTGCAAAGATACCTTTTTTGAATTTAATTATATTACAAGGCATGAATAATTCCCTTGATTTTATCGGCGATGTTCACGGGCACTGCGATGAACTCCGCGCCTTGCTGCAAAAGCTGGGCTATGTGGAGTCCGAAGGTGCGTTCCGGTATCCGGGCGGTGAACGGTCGGTAGTATTCTTGGGCGATTACGTAGACCGCGGCCCCAAGGTACGCGAAACGTTGAACTTGGTGCGTGCCATGCGCGATGCCGGGTCGGCGATTGCGTTAATGGGCAACCACGAATTCAATATGCTTTCGTTCTGGCAAAAGAACGGCGCCGGTGGCGGCCATGTCTTGCACCGTTTTAAAGACGGCTTTTTACGCGAACACAGCTTCAACAAGATTGCGATTCATTCGCGGACGGTGACCTCTTTCGTGGGGCGTAAGCAGGAATTTATGGATGTCCTTGAATTCGTGAAGACGCTGCCGATTTACCTGGAAACGGAATCTTTTAGGGCGCAACATGCCTGCTTTGATGTCGATGCTGTTGCGGCGTTAAGGCGCGAAGGCATTACCTGCTTTGCCGACGGCAATTTCGATGAACTCATCGCCCGCGCCAATGACGAAGATTTTGAATATGAAGACAGCCTTTTTGTGCCCATGAGTACGCTCTTGAAAGGCCCTGAAATGCCTTTGCCCGAAGGCGAACATTTTACCGATGCCGAAGGCGTTCGTCGCATTAAGACCCGTATTGCCTGGTGGCTAGACCCGACCAAGGCTAGCTTCCGGGAACTTTGCTTTCAGCCGGGGGTTTCGATGGATGTAGAATCCGAAGTTTTGCCGTCGGTGCGTGCACGGAATTTTTACGGCGAAAACGAACGCCCCGTATTCTTTGGACATTATTGGTTGACGGGGCTCCCGAAATTGATTCGTGATAATGTGTGCTGTCTTGATTTTAGTGTTGCCGGTTATCGCGGAAACGGCCGATTGGTGGCATACCGCTTTGACGGCGAACAGAAACTGGATGAAAGTAAGTTCGTATGGGTAGAGGCCTCGTCGCTATAAAGAAACTGGCGTCCCTGAAGTTTACGGCTGTGCTGTTGGTGGCGTTTTTGCTGCTGACTTTTTGGGGCGTGCTGGCGCAGGTCAATGCCGAGTCTGCCGGACTTCCGGCATCTGTCGCGGTGGACCGCTTTTTTGGAAGCTATTTCATTTGGGTCTTGGGCGTCATTCCTTTGCCGGCGTTTAAAGGCCTTGCGGTATTGGCGACCGTGAATGTACTTGCGTCGCTCCTGTTCCGCATGCCTCGTGGATTAAAGAATGCGGGGCTTTGGCTGATGCATGTCGCATTGTTGGTTTTGCTTGTGGGCGGGATTGCCGAAAGCGAAATCAAGCGGGAATACAACGGGTATCGCGACGTGTCTATATCTAATGCGACCGTTTCTTTCTTTGCTGTCGATGACAGCCTGAGAGTGACTCCGGTAGAAGTCGATGAAAAAGAGTACGCTTACTCGGTTCATTATCATGGCAGGGTAGACGATGTAATGGGAACGTCGGTGGATTTGTACAAGGCAACCTACGACCCCTTGCGTTTTGTGCCTTATGCGTTTATGGCGTTGTTCCTTTTAGGGGCGCTTGTTCATTATGCGCTAAAGGTCCGTTGTAAGCAGACGTCAAAAAAACTAGAAGTGCTTAAGGCTTTGTCCTTTGTGGCCATTCTTGCGGCTTTCCCCATGGACGCTCATGCTTCAGAGCGCCCGGTCCCGATTTGGGAGGCTCTGCATTCGGATACTCCCATCTTGGTTGAAAATTCGGTGCGCCCCTTTGATTCTTTTGCCCGAGGCTTCCTCGATGACTTGAGCGGCCGCGTGACGTATAAGAAACTTACGGCGGCAAATGTGGTCCGCCAGATTCTGGTCGCTCCCGGAACGGCTAGAAATTACGACTTGTTCAAGGTGCTCCGTAGCGATGTGTCCGTGATTCTTCACTTACCGCATCAAAAGCGTTATGTGAGTTATGCAGAACTTGCCCCGCTGAAAGATGTTCTCAAGCTTTATGCAACGCGCAACGATGACCTGCCTGCGACCACTGAAATACGCCGTCTTTATTCAAATGTGCTGCGGTACGAATCGGTTGCGGATCGCTCGGCGTTTTCGATTATCGCGAAGCATTCCTTGACACATTCCAATGTGTACCCTCGCCAGTTAAAGGCCGAAGTCCTGTATCACTGGCTGAACCTGGCCTTGTTTGCCTTTGTGGCGGCTTTGCTGGCTTGTATTCTATCTTCGCTGAATGTGGTGTTCCGTTCTTTAAAACTGGACGTCGTTGCCAACGTGATGTGCATCGTGACCTCTGTCATTTTGACGGCAATGTTTGCAATGCGTGCTTATGTCGCTGCCCGTCCTCCAATGTCAAGTTTGTACGAAATCGTGATGCTGGTGGCATTGATGCTCATGGTGTTTGAATCGGGGGCGTTTGTGTTCTGTAAGCGCCGCACCTATACCTTGATGATTCCCGTGACATTTATGGCGGCAGCCCTTTTGTTCTTTGCAAAGTTCGTGTTGGAGCCGGGCGATACCTTCCAGCCGATTCCGAATGTGTTGAATTCTTCGGTGTTCTTGACCGTTCATGTGTTTGCGATTGCGCTTGGCTTTGCATCCATGATTTTGTCGGGAGTGGTAGCCCATTTGGTGCTTTACCGAAAAGCAAAGCAGACTCCGATTTTTTCGCTGATGTATGGAACGCTCGTTTTTGGTTTGGTGTTTACGGTTTTAGGAACGCTTCTTGGTGGCGTGTGGGCTGATTTTGCGTGGGGGCGCTTCTGGGGTTTTGACCCGAAGGAATGCGGTGCGCTGTTTGTGATCCTTTGGGCGCTGCTTTCGCTTCATTTGTGGGCGGGCAAGATTATCTCGCCGCGGGTGTTTGCGCTGTTGAATGCGCTCAACGTGATTGTCACGTTCCTCTGTTGGTTCGGGGTGAACTTGCTTGGTGTGGGTTTGCATAGTTACGGATTCCAGAGTGGCTCCTTGACATGGCTTGCGCTGTTTGTTGGGATTGATTCGATGGTGATTGCGTATCTTGGGTGTCGGAAATTCTAGTCTCTCATCGTACATTCCACATTTTTCTATCTTTCTACCCATGCTTCAATGGGATACACTGCTTTCTGCGACGCGCTACGGGCACCCTGCCGATTTGGACCCGAACCGTTCTGACTTTCATCGCGATTACGACCGCATTGTTTTTTCGACGGCGTTCAGACGTCTTGGCCGCAAGACTCAGGTGCATCCGTTCTCGGTGAACGACCATGTGCATAGCCGATTGACTCACAGCATCGAAGTATCGAGCGTGGGCCGCAGCCTTGCTATTACGGTGTATCATCTGATTAAGAAGTATCTGCCCAAGTACATTAACGAATACCATTTTGGAACGATTGTGCAGTCTGCTTGTCTCGCGCATGACATTGGTAACCCGCCTTTTGGTCATGCCGGCGAAGCCGCTATTCGCGAATGGTTCCGCAAGAATCGTAATTCCGCCCCGTTGCGTGATTTGAGCGAAACAGAAATTGCCGACTTTGAAAATTTTGACGGTAATGCTCAAGGTCACCGCATTTTAAGTAAGCTGGAATACCACTTTTTGGATGGTGGCATGCGCTTGACTTATGCGACTTTGGGCGCCATGATCAAGTACCCGCAGCTTGCGAAGTTTGGTTCGCCCACAAGTTTGTTTGCGACAGAGGCCGACCTTTACCGCGTTACGGCATACACGCTCGGCATTCCCGAAGTGGAAACGGGTAAGTGGGTGCGTCATCCGTTGGTGTACTTGATGGAAGCCGCCGACGATATTTGCTACAGTATTTTGGACGTGGAAGATGCCATTGAACTGGGCATTTTGAGCTACGGCGATGTGCGAGGCATGTTCAGCTATTTGTGCGGCCCCGATGTGAATATCGACAAGGAATACGAAGAAAATGGCCAGAACTTCCGCGACTTCTTGAGTAGCGTGCGCGGCCTTGCCATCCAGAATTTGATTGATGACGTTGCCGTAACCTTCGTGAATAACTATGAAGCGATTATGAGTGGCGAACGCGTGAAGCATTTGACGAATCTTTCCAAGTCCGATGTAATGGAAGGTATCCGTATTGCCAAGCGCTTGGGCGTGGAACGCATTTACCCTGACCGTCGCAAGACCGAGCTTGAAGTCGGAAGCTACACGACGCTTGCCACCGTGCTCGACGCCTTTATTAACGGTGTTTACGATTTCCGCTTGAACGGCAACAATTCTTACCGCGCAGACCGTATTGTTCGACTTATCGGTCAAGCTAAAATTGGCCAGAGCGTGACGGTTGCCGAAGCTTATCACCAGGTGCTCGACTTTGTGAGCGGCATGACGGATAATTACGCGACCTACCTTGCTCGCCAGATTGGCGGCCTTGCCATGGGATATTAAGTCCGTATGGTTTGGCTGTTCGATTATGACCTGACTCTATACGGAACCGAGGAACGGTGCGTCATTAATTCGCTGGACCACCGGATTTCGCTTTTTGTGCAAAAGACGGTTGGCGGTGATTTTGAGTCGGCGCACAAGATTCGTACTGATTACTTGGAACGTTTCGGAACGACGCTTGCAGGCCTGATGGTCATGAATAACACGGAGCCCGACGACTTCTTTGATTTTATCCATGTGCCGGATTTTTTGACTTACCCTAAGAAAGCTCCCGAGAAATTGGCTTTGCTGCAAAGCTTGAAGGGACCGCGCTTCGTGTTTACGAACGGTCGTCATGACTGGAGCGAAGCGGGTATGGCCCACATGGGGATTGATTCGGCGATTGACGGCGTGTTTGACTTGAAACTGCTCGGCTGGGAAGGAAAACCCCACGAAAGCGCTTACGACAAAATGGAAAAGTGGCTTGCGCAAAAGCTCCCGGCGATGGGTTTTGAAATGCCCGAGAACAAGCGCGAAATTGTGCTGCTGGATGATGGCCTCCGTAATCTGGAACCTGCGCATCGCCGCGGTTGGACAACGATTTTTGTGAATCCGGCCTCCGAAAGCGCTCCTTATGTGGATTACCATATTCCGCATCTGATGAATTTGGCGGATTTGAAACTTTAATTTTTTGTATTTTATTCTACGTATGAGAAAAATTTCACTGTTTGCATTGATTTGCCTTTTGGCGGTGTCGTTTGCTCAAGTGATGCCTGAACCTGCCAAGCGTAATGGTTTTACCAATATGACCGTTGTAACGGAGTATTCTGAACTTTTGAAAGAAAAGAATGCCCGCAACGATTCCTTGTTGCCGGCACTCGATGGCGACAAGGCCTTTGCCGAAGTATTGCGTTTGAATCCGAATTTCTGGAGTCTTGGCGGAGCTATCGATAAAGAAGAATCGGTGGTGACCAAGCTTAATGCAAAGGTGATTTTTATTGACGGTATCCGTGAAGATCCTTTCTGCGAAATCGACAAGAATGCCGGTAGTACTGCTGGCGAATGGAATGTTCGCATTGGCGTGGACTTTGTGTCTGGTGGTTCCAATACGGTGCATATCCACGTGCAGCAGTGCTTGGACTACGTGCGCGATCAGTTGGGCTATGCAATCAAGAAGGGCGACAAGGTCGTCTTTGTGCCGCCTAAGAAGGTGCTCGATAAAATCAAGGAAAGCGAAATTCCGGATGCCATTGATATCGACATGCAGCAAACTCTGCTGAAGGCTCACGAAGATGTGAACCTGACGGGTAAATGCCCCAACAATATTGAAGCGTACATCATTTTGATGGATGTCTACAAGCAGGTCAAGAATCAGAAAATGGATTTTGTGGTCATCAACGACCAACTCAACAAAAAGCGCAACGGCGCAGGCCGCGTGCAGAGCTGCGCTTTTAGCCGCGAATGGAACAAACGCTACCACGAAAGCGCAAGCTTTGAATGCGATATCGATAACGACCGCTGCACCTACCGCCAAGAAAATGACGGCAATTCCGAATGGTCGATCAACTACGACAAGGACCGCTTTGAATACATTAACAAAAAGTTCCTGTTCTTCAACAGGAACCCGAAAAGCATTCACAAGGGAGGCACCATGCTCGACTTGCGTCTGTTACGCCTTTCGACGAACTTGTGGCTTGAAGCCTATTTGAACCTGAAGGGTGATCCGGTAACGCTAGGCTTGATTATTGTGCCTGGTGGCGACAAGTCTATGGAAGACTATGATGATGGTGGCGATGACGAAGAAGAAGGCTTGATGATGGAATAGCGAAAAAAGACTTGCAAAAGCTTGCGCGATAGAATATATTTGGGATATACAACAAACTAAGAGGAGGAACAATTATGAAACAAAAACTTTTATTCTTCGCTGCCGCGGTTCTGCTTTTTGCCGCGTGCTCGGACGATTCTTCAATCCAGTCGAGTACGGATAAGACGTCCAAGGTTACGACTTCGTGCAAGTTTGATGACTCCTGGTTCGAAGAAGCCTCTGCAAACGGTGGCTTTGCCTTGAAGAAAATGGCTTATGAGGAGTCGGAGCGGGAGCTGGGACGTAGTTTCTATGTCGTGGACCAGGAGGATTCTGTGCTTTTTATGGTCACGGGAGTAGTTGATGCTTGCAATAGGTTGATTCGTGATATAGGCATGCGCATGGAGGGCGATACGCTCTACGCGACCCTAAACTATGAGCCGGATGTGGAGACAAATTGCCTCTGTTTTTGGGTGGATATGTCGTTTACGGCAGCAAAAAAGTATGGATCAGCGAAGACGATAATTATTGGTGACGAGGTATTCCCGTACCGCGAAAAGGCTGAAAAGGCGGAATCTTCTTCGGAAGAGTGAGTTTTGAGATTCTTTTACCAAAAAAACACCTTTTTGCCGGTCCGCCCGGCATTTTTTATTATATATTTGCTACAGATAGATTTATAAGGAGTTCTTATGAAAAAGTTTGTCAAGGCTTCTCTTGTTGCGGCAATGCTTGCTGCTCCGATCATGGCCGACGAAGAATTTGGCGGTATTGGTGTCACGATTTATCAGATTCGTGACGGCGTGAAGGTGGCCGAGGTTATTCCGGGTACTCCTGCTGCAGATACCAAGCTCCAGGCTGGCGACGTGATTACCGCTGTCGATGGAGTGAGCCTTAAGGGTAACGATATTGAACAGTCCAAGTCCATGCTTCGCGGTACGGTGAACAAGCCGCTCGAAATCACTTATGTGAGCGAAGGCGAAACTTACACCGCCACGATTCGTCGCGCCCAGATTACTGTGAAGGATCTGGAAAGCGCCAAGGTGGAATCTTGGTACAACAAGGCTGAATTCAATGCCCAGGAACTTGAAACCTACGCAAGTGCCACCGAAAGCAACAGCAAACAGCTGGTTGCCGTGCTCCAACAGGGCTCGCTGGTTGCCTCTGATGCAAAGGTGAAGGCCACGAACCTGAATGGTGTTTATGTGGAACGCGTGAATGAATTCGCTCCGAGCCCCAAGGTGAACGGTAGCGTTAAGCCTGCTTCTGCAATGCTCAAGGGCTTTACTCGCAAGGCCATCAGCTTTGATCTGAAGTCTGCCGGTACCGCTCACATTACCATCTTGAACTCTGATGGTGCTGAAGTGGCAACGCTCCGCGCTGACAACGCTCAGCCGGGCTTCAACACGCTTCGTTGGAATGGCGAAAATGTTCCGAGTGGCCGTTACCTTGTTCGTATTGATCACAACGGCTCCGTTTCCGGCAAGAACGCCGTGCTGAAGTAATAAACACTTGATTAATGATTTATAGAAATTCTCTGAGTGCATCAGAGAATTTTTTTTTGTATAAAATAAGATTCTTGCTTGTGAAACAAAGCGTCGGCCAAGGAAGGGGAGGGTGCAGGGAGGGGACCGTGCGGCCTTCGCAACTCTGAGCTAGGTCCCCTCCCGCATAATATTTGATTTTAAATGAAAAAGAAGTGCGTCTTAGGGAGTGAAACTTCCTATATTTGCCCCAACGTGATTTTATCTAGAACCCATCGTCTTCTGTGGGCTTTTTTGGCATTATGGATTTTTGCCATAGCCGCTCCGGCCGCCTTCGGCCAGGAGATGACTCGCTTTGAACTTGAAGAGCGCGTGCAAGAAGAAGAGGATACGACCGAAGTCGACTGGATGAACGACACGACCGGTGTGGATACCATTGAATACCGCGCGGTAGACTTGGTCTATGATGTCGATAAATCGACGTTCAACTTGAACAATAGCGCTCAGCTTAAGTATCGCACTGCGACACTCGACGCAGACACCATCTTGTTTGACCAGGAAAACAGCATCTTGGCGGCAACGGGTGACCCGGTGCTGCGCGAAACCAAGAATCCGTCTCTTTCGGGTATGCGGCTCAAGTACAATATGAAAAGCCGTATTGGTGAAATTTATTACGCGACCACGTATCAGGACAACCAACAGTTGAATGGTATGGAAGTGCGAAGGCTCCCTGACCAGAGAATCCAGATTGCTCGTGGTGACTTTAGTACCTGTAATGATTCCACGCACCAGCATTTCTATTTCTATGGACGTCGCATGGTGGTGAAGCCCAAGGAGACGATTACTGCGCGGCCCGTGGTGCTCAATATTGCCGATGTGCCGGTGGCGGTGCTCCCGATGATTGTGGCTCCTTTAAAGAGCGGACGTAAGTCTGGCCTTTTGACGCCCAAGTTCGGTGGTGACCAGAAACAGGGCTACTACATGAGTAACCTTGGCTTTTATTACGCCGCAAACGATTATTGGGATGCAACACTCAAGGGCGATATTATCGAAGGTGACGAAGCTCGTTTTGAACGTTCGACCTTGACGGGCGAGGTGCGGTACAAGAAACGTTACGTGCTCGATGGAAACGTGTCTTACACGGCGTACCTCGAAGAATTCGATATGGCAAACAGCGGTTACGATATCCGCTTTACGCACAACCAGAACTTGACGCCGGATGGCAAGCAGACGTTGAGTGGCTCGGGTTCATTCGTTTCTAGTCAGAGTATTCGTAAAGACAAGGCTCTCGATGCCGAAACTATTTTGAATCAGCAGGCGAATGCCCAGTTGACCTATTCGGGCCGCTTTGGAACGAACAAGAGCTTGACGGTGAAGGCTCGCCAGAACCACAACTTGGTGACGGACATGATGGAACGTGAAATTCCGGATATCCAGTACCGTATGAGTGGTCAGCTCTTTACGTTTGAATTGGATGAAGATGAAGAAGCGTATGAAGACGGCTCGTTTATCAGCTACCTGGAAAAGTTCAACTACAACTTTAACAACCGCTTTAACTATTACACGAAGCGTGCTCGCGATACGGTCAATGCCGTAGACACGACAGCCGAATATGTGGGTTATACGGGTACGTATTCTATGGATTACTCGGGCACTCTGTTCGATGTCATCAATATCACTCCGCGTGCCACCTTTACGGGTTACTGGACTGGAACGGGTTGGATTAATCCTGAAGATTCCCTCAAGTATCGCAAGCGTTACATGAGCCTTGACCCTGAACATGATGAATATGGTCAAGTGGCTTACAACCACAATTACAGCATTACTGCCGACACAAAACTTTATGGTATCTGGGTTCCTGAAATCGGCCGCTTTACAGGTGCAAGACATGTGCTTTCGCCGAGCGTGTCGTACACGTATGCGCCTGAAATCGATACCGTGAAAAAGTTTGCGCCTCATCCGTTATTGGGTCAGACTCCTTATCAGATTGAACAGAAAACGGTGGGCTTTGGACTCAATAACGACTTTGATATCAAGTACCTGAAGGTGGTGGGGCATGCCGCCGATACGACCAAGGGCGATACGGCGAAGGCGGTAGAAGACCAGTACGGTACACGTCGCTTGCTTACGACTCGCCACAGCGTCTCGTATAACTTTGCCGCAGATTCGCTGCAGTTCTCTGACATCACTTCTTCGTTCGGCTTCCAGATTTTGCCGGATTACCTGTTCACGATCAATACTCGCCATAGCGTGTACCACAAGTTCACCGAAGACCCGAACAAGGTGCAGATGCCGGAACTTATTTACTGGGGTTACGATTTCTCGAAGCGCTTTAGCTGGAGCGGTGAATTCAATGGCGGTCTTCCGTCGCAGTTGGGCAAGTACGAAATGCTCAAGTGGACTTTTGGCTTTGACTACAGCTATAGCTTTAGCAGCACCCGCGTGGCTCGTGACTTGTTCCAGGACCGCGTGACCCATTCTACGGGAATTAGCGCGAGCTTGCAACCCACCAAGAACTGGGAAATGACTTATAGCACCCGCTACAACTATAACGAAGGGCGCTTCGTGACGCATAGCTTTACTTTTAACCGAGTACTCCATTGCTGGCAGCTTGACTTTAGCTGGACGCCTACGGGGCCTGCCGCAGGCTGGAGTTTCTCGATTTACGTGAGAGATTTGCCGGATATCAAGCTCAATGCGGGTAGCACGGAAACGAATTAGACGGAAAAGAAAAATTTGGATGGATTGCGATGGGTAAAACAAAAGTGATTCTGGCGAGCGGATCTCCGCGACGCAAAGAAATCTTGAACCTGATTGGCGTGAACTTTGAGGTGGTGGTTTCGAACGAAGAAGAAAAACCGACTTCGACGAATCCGCTGGACTTTCCGAAAGAAAACGCCTCGATTAAGGCGCTTGCCGTTTCGCGCAAGATGCCTTCCGAAATCGTACTTGGCTTTGACACCCTGGTGTTCCTGGACGGCAAGCCTTTAGGTAAGCCCCATTCCGAAGCGGAAGCTTTAGAAATGCTTACAATGCTGAATGGGAGATCGCACAAAGTAATAACCGGCGTGGCCATTGCTCATGGCGGACAAATTATTAAAGCGGAATGCGAGGAAACAGAGGTTGTTTTTAGAAACTGCTCCAAACAAG
>JAEEGJ010021171.1_pt1 | contig 14036 bp, 15 predicted proteins | sample 8958761 | NCBI WGS metagenome assembly JAEEGJ01 (sample SAMN16246546, study PRJNA631951) | gut metagenome | biome: gut microbiome; feature: rumen; material: RS-attached | host: Bos | place: Iran: Karaj | collected 2018-10 | reverse complement strand
TTGGCCGCGCCCTCGCTGGACTCGTCAACTACCCTGAAGCAGCGAAGGTGAACACCGTCCGTGCTTTTGAGGACGGTGACTATGTGGTCTGCCAGACCGATTACAACTTTTTTGGTCCCAAGGCGGGTTTCGACATTTTCCGCTTTGAAGACGGTCTCATCGTGGAGCATTGGGACAACCTGATGCCCTACGACGGCAAACCGAATCCCAGCGGCCACACCCCCTTCGACGGCACCACCGAGATGAAGGACTTCGACAAGACCGATGCCAACAAAGCCATTGTCCGCAACTTTGTGCAGGACGTGTTGATGGGTCAGCATCCCGAAAACTTGCCTAACTACTACGACGGCAACAACTACATCCAGCACAACGTCAGCATTGCCGACGGTTTGGACGGTCTCGGAGCAGCCCTTGCCGCGATGGCCGAGCAGGGCATCAAGATGGAGTACTTCACCATCCACAAAATTCTTGGTTGTGGCAACTTAATCCTGGCGGTCAGTGAAGGTGCCTTTGCCGGACAGCCCACCTCCTATTACGACCTCTTCCGCATCGAGAATGGCAAAATTGCCGAGCATTGGGACGTGATGGAGACCATCGTCCCCGAAAGCAAGTGGAAACACCAGAACGGCAAGTACAACTTCCCAAAATAATGTCCCGTCGCAAAGACTATCTTCGACAACATAATGCAAAACGGGCGGGCTTTAGCAAAAAAGTCCGCCTTTTTTTGGTAAATATCGTATTTTTGCACTTCTAAACAACGAATGATGACGGAAATTGAAAAACTAAGGAAAGTCCTACACGAAGCCGACGCCGTCGTCATCGGCGCTGGTGCAGGACTTTCCACCTCAGCGGGTTTCACCTATTCGGGGGAGCGTTTTGAGCAATATTTCTCCGATTTTATCGAGAAATATGGCTTCACCGATATGTACACAGCGGGGTTCCATCAGTTCCCGACAGAGGAAGAACATTGGGCCTATTGGAGCCGACATATCTACTACAACCGCTATGTGCCTGCCCCGAAACCCGTTTACGACAACCTCTTGAAACTCGTGCTGGACAAGGACTATTTCGTCATCACCACCAATGTCGATCACCAGTTCCAAAAAGCTGGCTTCGACAAACAACGGTTGTTCTATACCCAAGGCGACTACGGGTTGTTCCAATGTGCGAAACCTTGTCACCAAAAGACCTACGACAATGAGGAAACCATTAGGGAAATGATTGCGGTGCAAAATGATATGAAAATCCCGACTGAATTAGTTCCCCATTGTCCCGTTTGTGGCGAACCGATGAAAGTCAACCTGCGTTCCGATGGCACCTTTGTGGAAGATGAAGGCTGGCACAAGGCCGCACAGCGTTACCTCGATTTCGTGAACGGTCACCAACACGGCAAAATCCTGTATTGGGACCTTGGCATAGGGAGCAACACCCCGACCATCATCAAATTGCCGTTCATGCAGTTGACCTACAAAAACCCCGAGGCGACTTACGCCACCATCAACCTTGGCGAGGCGTTCACTGTGGAACAAATCAATGACAGGTCGATTGTGATTGATGGGGATATTGGAGAAATATTAGAGAAATTGTTGAAGTGTTGATTGTTTAATCGTTTAATTGTTGATGATGAATCGTTTGGACTATTTGATAGATTATCTTCTGAAAGAAGACCCGCGATATTCCGAAATGCAGATTCCGGAAACGGTAGGGGAGAAGCGCGACCTGTTCCGTGCCCTGCGCAATGTGCGTTGGCCGAAACCCGTCAGCGAGGAATTCCTGCGTTTGCAGGATGAGGAATTGCAGTCACAATTACAAGAAAAAGGAATTGTTGACCTAAGCAAACCATCAACTTTCAACTCTAAACTTTCAACTACTCTAAACTCTAAACCCTCAACTCTAAACTATATCCTTTGGCAAGGCGACATCACCCGCCTGAAAGTGGACGCTATCGTCAACGCCGCCAATAGCCAAATGTTAGGCTGCTTCCATCCTTTGCACAAGTGCATCGACAATGCCATCCATTCCGCAGCGGGTGTGCAATTGCGCGATGAATGTTACCAACTGATGCTCCAACAAGGTCACGAGGAGCCGACGGGGCAGGCCAAAATCACAAAGGCTTACAACCTGCCGTGCAAGTATGTCATACACACGGTCGGACCTATCATTCCCAATGGCATCCCGACGGAATACCAAAAGGAACAATTAGCCTCATGTTACCGTTCCATCATGGCATGTGCCGATAAAAACAGGCTTGAAAGCATCGCTTTCTGTTGCATCTCTACAGGTGAGTTCCGCTTCCCCAACCATATGGCTGCCGAAATCGCTGTACGAACCGTTAAAGACTACCTAAACACACATCCCGATAGCAGCATCAAACAAGTGGTTTTCAATGTCTTTAAGGATGTGGATAGGGAAATCTATCAAAACTTGGTTTCGTCCGCTTCATGACAGCAAGGCTCAAGCCCAGCTGAAATTCTCCTTCCCAGCCCCAATCTCAAAATGGCACTTGGCGATGCCAAGGTCGAGAGCGGCATAACCGATGAACGAGAACTTAGCCTTTGCTTCCACGCGGCTGCCTTCATGCAGGATGAACTCGAACTTTTGCTGGTTGACGGCAGTGGGCGCCAACAAAACAGCTTCCATGCCCTGACGGAACCACTCGGGCATGACACCTTCGACACGGCAGAAATGCTCAATTCCTTTCTTTTGCGGATGAGCATTGCCTTGGGTGGCACCATAACCCAGAGCGATTACTGCCACCAAGGATTCACCATTAAGCACCTGGTATTGGTCGGGCTGTTTCTTAAACGACATGCCCACCCAGCAGGTATTCAGGCCGAGGGTCTGGGCCAACAGCACCACCTTCTCCCCATAGTAACCAAGTTTCACATCTTCGCCTTTAGGCCCGACAACGGCGATATAGTTGCCTACCCCTTTAAACCCGCCGTATTTTGCCATCCCACTGGCAAAGGCTTTCGGTTCGTCGGTGACCAACTGAAGGTGCAGTTGGCCTTCCTTATTACATTCGCCAATCAAGGCCTGCAGCTGTGCGACCTTATCAGATTCAATAGGTTTTTGCAAGTATTGCCTCACCGAATGGCGGGCAACGATAGCTTCTTGTAGTGTCATAATGAATTCATTTACAGGTCGCAAAGATACAAATTTATCTTTTTTCGAAAATAAATCAAAAATATCGCTTGCGATATAAAAATAATGTGTACTTTTGCATCGTGAACGATATAAATTTGTGCGATGGAATACGAACAACTCAAATTGGACAATCAACTTTGCTTCCGGCTTTACACGGCAGCACGCCTCACGATGGGTGCCTATCATCCCTATCTTGATCCACTTGGCATCACCTATCCCCAATACCTTGTATTATTAGTGTTGTGGGAGCAGGACAAGCAACCGGTGAACGACATCGCGCACAAGCTGGTGTTGGAAACCAACACTGTCACGCCGCTTTTGCAGCGTATGGAGAAAGCAGGGTTAGTCAAGCGCACCAAAGGCAAGGAAGACACACGCCAGCGCATCGTCTCGTTGACAAAAAAAGGCATTGAAATGCGCGAGCAGGCCAAACACATCCCTGAATGTCTCAGTGCCGATATCATCAAGAATGAAGGCTCGGTAGAAGAAATCACCCAAATGATTCCCACGCTAGACAAACTCATCGAAGGACTTAAACAAACAAACAATTAAACAAATAAACAACCAACAATTAAACAACATTTATCATGGACAAACAGAAATCAATCAACGCGTTACAGTTTTTCGTAACCAACCTTTCCAATCAGGCTTTCGGCCACAAACTGCAAGGCAAGGTCTTCGCCGACCAAGGCTTTGAGAAACTCGGTGCCAAATACATGGGCCACCACGACGAGGAAATGGGCTGGGTCGACAAGTTCATCGGTCGCCTCCTCGACCTCGGCGGTGAGCTGAAGCACGAAATACGCCCCGAAGGCAAACTCTTTACCGACCCTTGCGAATACATCAAATGCGACCATCAGGTTTCAGTAGAAGGCATCGACTTCCTCCGCAAGTGCATGAACGACCTTTGCGAGGATGTCACCACCTTCGATATCATGAAGGAATACCTGAAGGACGAAGAGGAAGACATGTACTGGAGCGAGACCCAACTCGACCTCATTGAGAAGATCGGCTACCAGAACTGGCTTATCAAACAAATGTAATATATGCACAAAACCATCACTAGCATAGTTGTCGCTCTGTTTCTCATGACGACCGTCTATGCACAAAACACTAAAGAAATGACTACGATTTACGACTTTAAGGCCCTCAACAACAAGGGCGAAGAGGTGGACATGGCCCAATACAAAGGCAAAGTCCTCATGATTGTCAATACCGCCTCGAAGTGCGGCTTCACTCCCCAATACGATGGCTTGGAAGCCCTCTACAAGAAATACCAAGACCAAGGCCTCGTCATCCTCGGCTTCCCCTGCGACCAGTTCAAGCACCAAGAACCTGGCACTGACGAAGAGATCGCCGAGTTCTGCCGCCTCAACCACGGCGTGACCTTCCCGCTGATGAAGAAAATCGATGTCTTCGGTGAGAACGCCCATCCCATCTTTGTGTACCTCTGTAACCAGGTGCCCGATGAGGAAGTCCACGGCCTGAAGGACAAGGCTACGATGAAACTCGTCGACAGCCTGAGCAAGTCAGAAGGACGCAAAGAAGGCGAAATCCGCTGGAACTTCACCAAGTTCCTCGTCTCCAAGGACGGCAGCATCATCAAGCGTTTCGCTCCTGTGGCAAAGCCCGAGGAAATGGAGGCTGAGATTGAAAACATGCTCAAATAAGGCTATGGCACACCCTTGTGAAAACTGCAAGATTCGCGCACACTACGATGCGAAGCCCAAATCACTGATGGGACGCTTTTGGCGCTAGCACATCAACTTCTGTCCAGGATGGAAGTCCTACATCACCTCCGTATCGCCTGAAAAGCAGGCCGAACTGAGAGAAAAATATCAATTCACCAAGTATCAATAAACGATACCTTGTTCCTATTAAATCCAACCGCCGCAAGGGTGTTATTCCTTTGCGGTGGTTTTATATTTATTGCGATGTGGCTTATTGAGATTACACAAAGAACAGGCACACTCCAACGACACTGATGACAGCACCTAACACTTCGCGCAACGTTACCTTTTGATGGAAAAGGATGGCTGCAGGGGCGATGATGAGTATGGGTGTGAGTGCGAAGAGTGTCTGGGCGATGCCTGCCGAGGTATATTGCGTGGCCAATAGCGACGCACTGACACCGATGAAAGGACCGAATACGGTGGACGCCAACACGCACCACATCGCCTTGTGGTCGCTTACGGCGTGACGCAACTGGGCAAGTCCGTCTTTATTGAACAGCACTAACGCCAGGAAGAATCCCACCAGCCCGATGTAAGCACGGATGGTGGTGGCTGCAAACGACATGCTGATGCTGACCGGCAGCGGCAAAACGGCATTGGCAAAAACCGAATTGCCCGAGATGCCAGCAGCAGAGAGAGCTGCGCCATAATGCGTCAATCCCACTTTGCTAAGCACCAAGCCAAAACCTTGGCAAATGCCGGCCATCGCCGCAAAAAAGATACCTTTCGCGGGCAGTTTGAAACGTAGGGCATGATGCTCAGAATCGTCACTTTTGGACAATATAGACAGTGCGATACCGCTCAAGGTGATGACCATGCCAAGGATGGCCAAAGGGCGCATCTGTTCGCCAAGGAGCAACCTACCGGTAATGGCCGCCGTAGGTGCCGACAAAGTCATAAAGAGCTGGCCAAAACGAGAACCTATCTTAATGTAGCCTTGCATCAGGCAATAGTCACCGATGACATAGCCCACCAAGCCCGATAGCAGCAGCCAGGTCCAAGTGCTGCCATCAGCATAACGCGGATATGGCACGCCCATCACCAGCCACAGCGTGACGGCAAGAAACGCCAGAGACATCGTCATGCGGACAGTGTTGAACGGCAACGAACCCATGCGTTTCGATCCCACCTCCGCAAACAACGCAGTGGCGGTCCACGAAACCGCAACGCCTAATGATATTAGTTCTCCGATAAACATTTCGGGCGCAAAGATAGAAATTGTTTATCTTTGCACTTCAATAAACACATCATTTTCAATGAAACAATACCTTTACGCCCTCTTATGCATCGCCCTCATCGGCTGTGCCAGTCCGCAACAACAGGAACAAAACGACGAAACAATGAATAAGGAATACAACGAACTAACTGCCTTCGATGTGCAGCAAGAGTTCCAGAAAAACGGCTTCACCTGGTTCACCGAGAACCTCATCCTATGCTCAGGCGACACCACCGAGAGCAACGCCATGACCATTGGTTGGGGCGGCATCGGCAACTACCTTGGCCACGACCGTCCTGCAGTGACCGTGTATGTGGCACCAGCACGCTACACATGGGAGTTTATGGAGAAGCACCCACGCTTCACCATCATGCAGTTCGACGACCTGGAGGTGTGGCAGTATATGGGTAGCAACAGCGGTCGCGATGGTGACAAGGCCGCTGCCCTCGGCCTGCATGTGGCCTATACCGAACACGGCACACCCTATTACGAAGAAGCCAACCTGGTCATCGAGTGCGAGATCATGACGGCATGGCATCAGACGGAGCAAGATTTCCGAAACGACACGCCCAAGAAATGGTACGAAGGCTTTGAGGCCGGCATCCACACGGTGTATGTCGGCGAGGTGATTGGGGCTTGGAGAAGAATAAATTCCATGTTGTAGAGACGCAAATCGAAAATTGATTTCATCGAAATCAAAGATTCAACGACACGAAGTGAGTTAATGCAGAGCATTTGGTTTTCAATGTATTCAAGGATGTTGATAGGAATATTTATCAACGACCGCTTTAATGGATAAACTCTTCAATTCGAGTAAAGGCTTTGATTGTTTTTTTTCATAATTTTGCGCATTCATCAAGGATAACCCAACATGGCAAGCAATCCCGATTCCGTTCAATCTCAAAACTGAATAATATGTCCAATCCATCCAACAAACAAGAACTTATAGTTGCCATGGCCGACGGTTATGCCAAACTCAATGAGCAGATAGCCAAGATGAGCGAAGATGCCATATCGGCCCCCTTCGACTTCGCCGCCGACCCGAAGAAATGCGGTGTGCGCTGGCAATACGACCGCTGTCTCCGCGACCTGCTGATTCACCTCTACGAGTGGCAGGTGTTGATGCGCGAGTTTGTGAACAACATCCGCGAAGGCCACCCGCGTGACTACCTGCCCGACGAGTACCGCAAGAACTACCATGAGATGGACAAGATGCTGGTGGAGAAGCACCAAAACACGCCTTTGGAAGAGGCCAAACGCCTGCTGCAGGAAACTCACGAGGAGATGCTCCGCCTCGCAGAGAGCTTCACCGAAGAGGAACTCTTCACCAAAGGCTACTACAAGAACACCTACACCACCTACATGGCGGCTTATTTCGTGAGCGTCACCTCAAGTCCCTACGGGCAGGCGGTGAAGCTGCTGAAGACGCATCAGAAAAACCTTAAAACGGCGAATTGAACGAATTAAACGAATTACTTATGACCGATACAGAACTGTATGAATTCGACGCCATCATCCTGCAAAACGAGGATATGGATGCCGCATACGTTGAGGTGCCTTTCGACATCAAAGCAATCTTCGGAAAAGGACGCTTGGCGGTTCACGCCACCTTCGACGGCGTGCCTTACGACGGGCAGATCGTCAAGATGGGAACGCCTTGCTTCATTATCGGTGTGCGGAAAGACATCCGCAAACAGATTGGCAAGAGCTTTGGCGACACAGTACATGTAACTTTTTGTGAACGAAAATATAACAGCAATAAAATGACTAAAACAACTATCATTATGGCACTGATTTGCACTTTAGGAATGGTTTCGTGCCAAGCACAAACACATCAACCCGCTCCACCTACGACCGAAGGTGAAGCCGCAACGGTTTATATGACCACCGACATCAGCCCAGAAGGGTTGGTGCGCATCTATGAAGCCTTGGGTGTGGAGGCTCAAGGTCGCGTGGCGGTGAAAATCTCCACAGGCGAATCACCAAAAAGCAACCACCTTCGCCCCGAGCTGATTAAAAATTTGGTGCAAAAGGTGAATGGCACCCTTGTGGAGTGCAACACAGCCTACGGCGGCAACCGTGGCAACACCGAAAAGCATCGCCAAGCTATTGCTGAACGCGGCTACAACGGCATCGCTACTGTCGACATCATGGACGAGGAGGGCGAAATCCAACTGCCCGTCAAGGACACCAAGCACCTGCAATACGACATCGTTGGTTCGCACTTACAGAACTACGACTTTATGATTAATCTGGCCCATTTCAAAGGTCACGCCATGGGCGGCTTTGGAGGCGTACTGAAAAACCAGTCGATAGGTGCGGCATCAAGTGCCGGAAAACTCTACATCCATTCCGCTGGCAAAAGTCAGACGCATTGGACGATTGCCAACCAAGATGCTTTCCTTGAGTCGATGGCTGCGGCGGCACAAGCCGTACACGACTATTTCAAGCAGGAAGGCAAGGACATCGTGTACATCAATGTGATGAATAATATGTCGGTGGACTGCGATTGCGACGGTCATCCTGCCGCACCGCGCATCAAAGACATCGGCATTCTGGCCTCCACCGACCCCGTGGCCCTTGACCAAGCCTGCCTCGACCTCGTGTTCAACCATGTCAGCAGCCAGGGAGACGACGCCAAGCCGCTGCAAGATCGCATCAACAAGAAACACGGCACTCATACCGTGGAATACGCCGAACAGATTGGACTTGGGACGCGGAAATATACCATCGTGAATATTGATGATAAGTAAACAATCAATATGAAATAACTGAAAGAAGGAAACTGCTGTATCGTTTCGAAGACACCATGTATGGCACGCAGGACCCCGTTAATTCGGAATATGACGACAGCTACACTGAAAGTGACTGGAATGAAGCGTACAAATCGCTGACTCAAAAATAACACTATGACGAATCTGGAAAAATGCAATGCTGGAATAGAGTATTCGTATGCCGATGAGGAACTGATTGCCCTCAAAACCGAAGCCATCCGACAATGCGAGATCTTCAATGCCATCGACGGGCGCGACTATATGGCACAGTACCGCCACCTGCAGCAGATGCTGGGTGGGGTGGGGGAGCGCGTGTGGATTGCCAAGACCTTCAATTGCGACCGTGGCAAGAACATCTTCGTCGGCGACGACTTCACCAGCAACCACAACCTCACCATCCTCGACATTCGCGAGGTCTATATCGGTAACCATGTGATGATTGGCCCGAACACGTTGATTACCACCGTCGGGCATCCGCTTTCGCCCAAAGGTCGCAGGGAGTATCACGCCTTGGCCAAGCCCGTGCGCATCGGCAACGACGTGTGGATTGGCGGCAACGTCACCATCCTTCCCGGTGTGACAATTGGCAACAACGTGGTGGTTGCTGCTGGCACCGTGATTAACAAAGACGTTCCTGACAACACTTTGGTCGGTGGCGTGCCAGCGAGGGTTATTAAGACAATTGAGGATGATCTTTGAATGGCACTTACCTCTGATGTAACGATATCCCCTCCACCTGGCCTTTACTGTTGAGAGTATAATATTTTGACGAAATTCCCTATCTTTGCATTTTCACAAATACCACATCATAAATGAAAAAAATCATCATCATCGACGGAGGTCCACGCGTCACTTTCAACACGGCCTCCATGCTTAAGAAATTCGCTGAAGGAGCCAGTTCCGTCAGCGACGAAATTGAGGTGAAGACCATTCGCCTTTATGCCCTCGACTACAAAGGCTGCATGTCGTGCATGGCCTGCAAGATCAAGGGCAAAGCCTCGAATGTATGTAAATTCAAGGATGCTTTGACTCCTGTCTTGGAGGAGGTTGCGCAAGCTGATGGCTTGGTATTAGGCTCGCCCAACTATTTCGGTGAAATCACTGGCCAAATGCGGGCTTTCTTGGAGCGTTTGGCCTTCCCTTGGCTCTCCTACAACGACTACAGCATCACCGCCCCGAAGCGTATGCCCGTGGTGCTGGTGGAGACGCAAAACGGTGGCGTGGGAGGCAGTAACTGCAACGGCTACGGCACGATGGAGCCTTGTATCGCCAAAGCCCTCGGACAACCGGAGAAACTGTTTGCCAACAACACCTACCAAGTGAAGAATTACGCCAATTTCGAGTTGGGAGGATTCTCGGAGGAAGTCAAACGCAAGTATCGCGAGGAGCACTGGGAAGAAGACCTGCAAAAGGCCTTCAATGCTGGAAAACGGATGGCGGAAACGATTATTAGGGCGTGATGAGAAAACTTTTACTGATATTAGCCTTGGCTTGTTCGTTCAGCCTCTTCGGGCAATCCATTGACACGATAGCGATGCGCTCGGCCATCGAGAGGCAGTTGGTGACCTATCCTGAATCCACCTTGCAGGACATCTACAAGAGTTTCTACCAAGAGCATTTCGGTCCGGGCCATATCATCAGCGACACGGCCTCGGCGCGACGCTATCTGATGCGTGAACTCTCGGAAATGGGCAAAACCCAATCGCCTTATTTTGAGCCTACGGGCAGCCAAGGCTATTACATTCGCGTCTATCTCTCCGCCGTCTCCGACAGCCTTATTACCGCCGAGCAACTCTTGGATGCCTTCGTCAGAAGTGCCAATTTGTGGCAAGAACCGACCTTCAGTTGGATGGAAAAATGGGAAGCCATCGTCAGTTTCATCCAAGCGAACAAGATTGAATTAGAAGGCTTTGAAACCGACCTTCCTTTGTTGACCGAAGCCGCCCGAAACAGCCAAGCCGTGCCCCACAGCCGCCATTACAACGAGGCCTATCACCCGCATTACCGCATCGTGGAACGCAGCATTTTTGAACAAGAATTAAAACCAACCTTACAATAGTATCAAATCTAATTATCAATTTATCAATTTATTATGAAACAACCCATTAAAGTAACAGAAGCCATCTTTCCGATGCCCGTTTTGCTCGTGGCCACCTACAACGAAGACGGCACTATTGACGTGATGAACGCCGCCTGGGGCACCATGCTCGACCGCGACCGCGTTGCCCTCAACCTGACCGAAACCCACAAGACTGTAGAGAACATCAAGCAACGCAAGGGCTTTGTCGTCCATATCGCCGATGCAGCCCATGTGGTGGAAGCCGACTATTTCGGTGTCGTTTCGGGCAAGACCGAAAAGGACAAGTTCGCCAAGAGTGGTCTCACTGCGACCAAATCCTCATTGGTGGACGCACCCATCATCAACGAGTTGCCTATCGCCATGGAGTGTGAGTTCATCGAATACCAAAGCGACGAAACGGGCCTTGGCGTCATCGGCAAAGTGCTGCAGACCTCCGTTGAGGCCACTAAGATGAAAGACGGAAAAGTGGACGTGGAAGCCCTGCAAGCCATCACTTTCGACCCCTACACGCACGGCTATTATCAGGTCTCGAAGCGTGTTGGTGATGCCTTCAAGGACGGCTTGAAACTGAAGTAATCAGCAGTCAGTAACTAAGCCAAACAACACCATGCGTAAAATCTTGATTGTTTTAGCCTTTATGACCCTTTCAGTATTGCCATCCTTGGCTCAAATCGACCTCCACAGCCACGCCATCACTAAGGGCTATCTCGATTATATTAAGGCCAATGGCGCCGAGATGGACGAAGGTTTCCCTATTCCCGCTTGGGATGCGGAACAGCATATCGCCTTTATGGACAAGGCTGGCATTCAGACCGCTGTGCTGACCATGCCTGCACCACAACCTTGGTTTGGCGACGCGGAGGCTTCAGCAGCGACGTGCCGCAGCTACAATGAAGAGTGCGCTGCCCTCAAGGCACGCTTTCCAGGGCGTTTCATGTTTTGTGCAGCCTTGCCTTTGCCCGATGTGCCACACGCATTGGAGGAGGCTCGCTATGCCTTGGAGGTCTTGGGAGCCGATGGCATCAAGTTAGCCACCAACAGCTACGGACAATACCTCGGTGACCCTGCTTTGGACACGCTGATGGCCTATCTCGACCAACAGAACGCTGTTGTCATTCTGCATCCACACAAGCCTTCAGCTGTCAATACACAACTGGTTGCCGATGTGCCGTTGGCCAGTTATGAATACTTGGCCGAGACCACGCGCACGGTGCTCAACATGGTAGCACATGATGTATTGGTGCGCTATCCACATTTGAAAGTCGTGGTGCCGCATTGTGGCTCGTTCCTGCCCAACGCCTTGCCGCGTTTCCGCTCGCTGCTGCCCGTAATGGTGAAACAAGGCATGATGCAACCTGTGGATGTCGATGCTAACCTATCACGCCTCTATTACGACCTTGCAGGTGCTCCCACCGACGAAGTCCTCGATGCCCTACTGACCATCACCACACCGGACCACATCCTCTATGGCAGCGACTATCCGTATGTGGCCGAACCCGTACTCATCAGCGGGAAGCAGGCCTTGGAGAACCGCCTTGCCTCGCACGGATTGAATCCGCAAGATGTATTCACAGACAACGCCCGACGTCTTTTTGGCGAGAGCCTACCATTGCGACAATACGGCGAACGCATCGTCCGTCTCGCTGAAATCGAAGTGGTGCCCGAGTATTTGGAGGAATATATGGCTTTTGCTAAGGAAGTAGGGGAGACCTCAGTAAAAGTGGAACCCAGCGTGCTGACCCTCTTCTCGATGCAAACCAAGGAAGACCCTTGCAAGATCTACATCTTGGAAATCTACGCCGACCAAGAGGCTTACCAAAGCCATATCCAGACCGCCCATTTCAAGAAATACAAGGAAGGCACGGCAAAGATGGTGAAGAGTCTGAAACTGATTGATGTCAACCCGCTGGCGGGGATGGTACGGTGATTTGTAGATTTTTTTTATTTTTGCAACCATGATTACAATGTAGATGAGCAAAACGAGTTTAATAAAAGGCAATAAAATTGGCTGTCAGCAGTCAGCCATCAGCAGTCAGCCATGGTGCAACCAAGCTGATAGCTGACGGCTGATAGCTTACAGCTAAGAAGTTTATTAATGCAGTAGTTATATAAAACAATGAAGAAATTAGCAATAACCCTTTTGTGTGCTTTGGCCTTTGCCGCCTGCACCAATAACCAACCTGAAGACAACAAAAACAATCAAAACGACACGAATATGGAAAACACAGCAAAAGTCTATCTAACTCGCGAAATCAGCCCTGAGGCTTTAGTAAAAATCTACAAGGCTTTGGGCGTGGAAGCTAAAGGCCGCGTGGCCGTGAAAATCTCGACAGGGGAGGGGAGTAACCCCAACTACCTGAAGCCCGAACTCATCAAAGAACTCGTTCACGAAGTTGACGGCACCATCGTGGAGTGCAACACCGCCTACGGCAACGGTCCTGGCGACGAGAAGGACGAACGCAACAACTCGGCCGTCCACTGGGAAGTGATCCGCAGACACGGCTTCACCGACTACTTCCCTGTTGATATTATGGACGAGTACGATGAAATCCGCATCCCTGTGAAGGACCAAAGGCACATTAAATACGACATCGTGGGTGGACATATCGCCAACTACGACTTCATGATTGCCCTCAACCACTTCAAGGGCCATCCGATGGGCGGTTACGGCGGTGCGCTGAAGAACCTCAGCATCGGCTGTGCTAGCAGCAACGGCAAGGCATACATCCACTCTTCGGGTAAGATGGAGAAACTCGACATGGCCAAGCTTTGGACGCCCGAATACATCGGCGACCAGGATGGCTTCCTTGAGAGCATGGCGGCAGCAGCCCAAGCAGTGACGAACTACTTCCAAAAGAGACAGGGCATCATCTACATCAGCGTGATGAACAACATGAGCATCGACTGCGACTGCGTTGACCATCCCGCCCCTGTGAAGCTTGAGGACTACGGCATCCTTGCCAGCACCGACCCCGTTGCCCTCGACCAAGCCTGCGTCGACATCATCAACAACCAGCAGGTGACCGCCACCAACGACCCCACCGACCTGCTCAGCCGCATCGACAAGCAACACGGCACCCACACCA
>JAEEGJ010021170.1_pt1 | contig 14036 bp, 9 predicted proteins | sample 8958761 | NCBI WGS metagenome assembly JAEEGJ01 (sample SAMN16246546, study PRJNA631951) | gut metagenome | biome: gut microbiome; feature: rumen; material: RS-attached | host: Bos | place: Iran: Karaj | collected 2018-10 | reverse complement strand
ACCATCAGCATATTCCAGAAGAGAAAAACCCTGGAGCATCAGTCTATTATCCGCAGTTTCCATGAAGCAGTGGAAATGTACAAAGATTACTATCAATATGAGAAGGTTGAAGGATTTGAGCGAAAGCATATCGAAACCATTCCTGAAGAAGCATTCCGTGAAGCCCTTGCAAACGCTATCATTCACCGTGTATGGGACATTAATTCGCATATAAGAGTTTCTATGTTTGATGATCGTGTAGAGATAGTATCCGTTGGCGGACTCCCCAATTCAGTTACTGCTGATAGCTATTTGAGTGGTGACTTATCTGTATTAAGAAATCCGATACTTGCAAATGTTTTTCACAGACTCAAGCTAATCGAGAAATTTGGTACTGGGATCCGTAGGATTAGAGAAGCTTATGCAGAAAGTCAGGCAAAACCGATATTTGTAGTCACAGAGAATCTTATTAAAGTAACGTTGCCTTTGCTGAGCGATAATATGGATTTGACTAAAGATGAGCTTGCAGTTTACAGTGTGCTGAGCAAGAACATCAATAAACCAATCAGCGAGATTATGGCCTCTCCAAGTATTGAATTTGGAAAGAGTAAGGTGACAGAGATATTGAAGCGATTGGCAAACAAAAAACTTGTTGATATAGAAGGTACAGGAAGAGGCACAAAGTATAGGATTAAACCGTAAGTTTATTTTGATTTTGCTTACTTTGCCAAACAATCGTAATTCATATATAAACATATAGCATATATTTCTATTCAAAAGAGAGATTAGAAGGGGAATATAGTTATGAATATATTAGTTATAGGAAATGGGTTTGACATTGCGCATGGATTGAACACATCCTATTCTGATTTCTTGGAGTTTGTCAGAGCATATAGAAGAGATGGTGGAGTTAACGTAGAACTTAAAGAAATCATATCCAATAATGTATGGATAGATTATTTTGATTCCATTTTTGAAGAAAGAAAAAGTGAAGGGAAAGATGGTTGGATAGATTTTGAGTCGGAGATAAGTACAGTTGTTGAAGCTTTGGATCGTGCATTGTTATCATACTATAATTTTGTTGAGAATCCTGTGCGCAGAAACACCCGGGTTGTAATGGATGCTAGTGCTTTTGAGATATTGAACAGGGTTCTTAATATTGATAGTGGCCAAGCCTATTCTCGTGGAAAAAGTAAATACCTATTAGAAATTAAGAAATGGAAGCAGTTGCTCCTTGACGATCTTTACAAACTAACTCGAAGCTTAGAGATATATTTAATTTCATTTTTGAATGAGTGCAAAATTAAAAGCATACCTATAATAGAAAATATAAAACCAGACTATGTAATTTCGTTCAATTATACAGAAACATATGAAGAATTATACGGCAAGCCTTCTTCAATAGATTATATACATGGTATTATTAAAATGGACTCAAATATAGATAATAACAATATGGTTTTAGGAATTGGTGAATTCCTGCTGGATGAACGAAAAGATAAGGATAATGAATTTATAGAATTCAAAAAGTTTTACCAAAGAATATTTAAAAATACCGGGAGCAAATATAAAGAGTGGTTAAAGGAGTTTGACGACAACAAATTACTTAAGGGCTTTAACGAACCTGGTCAACCTTATCATGAACTTAACATTCATATTTTTGGACATTCGATTGATCCTACTGACGGAGATATATTGAGAGATTTGATTGATAATAACCATTCAAATATATACATTTATTATCATAGCAAGGCCGCACTATCAAAGCAGATTGCCAATCTTGTTCGAGTTATCGGAGAAGAGAAGACAATTGAATTGACAGACAATAGCAAGGGCAGAATTAAATTTATACCAATTGTTTCATAAATAAACATTTAAAGAAATATATAGTAGATAAAGATCATATGGTAAATATCAAATTGATATTTAAACTGAGTATAAAGAACTTATTTATACTATTAACAAATACAAGATTAGTCGGTGTGTTGTATGTCAAAAGAAATAAACAATTCAGATTTCGGTGAATCGAATCACTTCGATTTGAAAGATATTAATCGAATCATCGAAGGGAATACACAGTATTACGTACAACTAATTCTTTATAAAAACCCTTGAATTCTACAATGGAACCACATACAATGAACTTAATAATTTACAATTTTGTTACAATTGTAAGGGCTAATTTGGGGTGGTTTATATGGATGGATTTTTCAGCAGAAGAATCAAGCTAATCAGCGGCGCTCTTATAACTGCTCTCTTAATCGGATTTCTTCCCTGGCGCGAGATAAGAGCAGACGCAAACACCCACGGCGAATACAGTTCTTACCCCTTCGAAATAACTTACGATCAGACTTCCTCTTGGGGCAACAGTACCCAGGGACAGTTCGAAGTAACAAATGTATCAGGATACGACGTCACTTCATGGACTCTCGAGATCGATTACTATGACACAGTAACCCTCTCAAATATCTGGAATGTGTCAGATATAACAGATTACAGCACAGATGAGAATATAGTCATCACTTCAGATTCGACCATTGCAGCCGGTCAGACATATACGTTCGGCCTTATAGCTGACGGTATTGAATCAGCTCCCGTAGCTCCTGTAGCAGTAAATGTTGTTGCATATGAGTCGGACGAGCCTGTTATAACACCTACCCCTGAGATAACTGAAGTCCCAACTACAACTGAGGAAGTAATCGTAACAGAAGCTCCTATTCCTACAGAAGAACTTGAGCCTACTGTGTTTCCGTATGCGATATTCTCTGCAAGCACAACGGATGACTTCACTTTCCAGGGCTGGAAGTCCAATATCACAGGAGATATCTATTCAGGCAGGGATTTCCTTTATCAGGGTTCCGAGCTCTATATGGAAGGTTATGCCAGAACTGTAGGAGTAGTTAACCCTTCAGGCTGGATAACATCAATGACAGGTGCCGAAGAGGGCATAGAACCGCTTCCTATGCCGGATTGGTCTGAAGCTATTGCAGCAAAAGAAGCACTTTTGCCTACTATAACTCCGGATGATCTTACATCGCAGAGCAGTATAGTTGCTAACGGTTATTACTATTCTGAAGACGATATAACAATAAACGGTACCGACTTTACAGGCGATGCTGTCATTATCTCCCAAGGCAACATTACCTATAACGTCGATACGCTGAATGCGGAAGAAGAGATAACAGGAAAGATCCTTCTTTATTCTGAAGAAGGTAGTATTACGATAAACGGCACCAAGATAGGCATATGCGGAATACTCTATGCACCGCAGGGAAGCGTTACGATAAATGCCTACGATACCACCATTAACGGAAGGATAGTAGCAGATCAGTTCAGTTATAGCGGTTCTATCCTGAATGTCACAGCAGATCCGTCTGACTTGGAACTTGTTTACGACCTGCCAGATGTTACTGTTACGGCTCTACAGAGCGAAGTGGAAGTAGGGCAGACAGCCGAATATCTTATCGAGATACCCAAAGATAACGTGTATGAGATCAAGTACAGACTCTGTGGAGAAGATGTTGAAGTTACGATCCCTGAGAACGAAGAAGACCCGGTCATATTCTCTTTTATTCCGGAAGAACCGGGAGAATACCTTTTTGAAGCATATGTAGAGCTTTCCTATGGTGAGTTCGTGTTAGACAGCGACACGGTTACCGTGACGGCAATTCCTACGATAGACCCGACAATTACGCCTACATCCGAGCCATCACCTACAACAGAACCGACCATAACAGATACACCGGTTCCGACAATAACTGCAACACCGACTGCAATTCCTACAGTAACAGTTGTTCCTACCGAAACCCCGACAACAACTCCTACTGTAGAACCAACCGTAACTGACACACCTATCCCGACGGTTACAACAACGGTCATTCCGACCGAATTGCCTACGCCGGGACCGACAACATCGGTGACACCTTCACCTGTGCCGACAGAGATACCTGTTCCTTTTACCGAGAAGTATGCGATATATTCCCAGGGCGATCCCCAGTATAACTATCTTGAATACTTTGATCCGGAACTGTGGATAGTTGATCCTGATTCTTGCGGACGAGTAACACCCACATATGTAGCAGCTATAAGCGATATATTCTACGCCGATGGAAAGATCTATTCGGACTTCTACAGGGAGTTCTCGCCTGACTATTCATTTACCATGCGTTTTACTTACAGTAATCCGATACTTGTAGGTAATGCCAGCATAATTAAGATCAAGAACGGTTCGGGAGCAAGCCTGGATATTCAGATAGATATAAGCAAGAGCAGTGGCGGACATACCTGGAAAGACCCATACGGTCAAGGCGAATGGCAGTCGGGTAATGAACCGTACAATTCCATGATCGGCATCAACCTGAACGGTGACGGCATGAAAGACTATGCACTTGCAGAGTATCTTCCGTTCATTGAAAGAAATACGGTTCATGAGATATGGCTCGAGTATGTGGGATCGGAAGAGACTTTATATGTCTATGTAGCCACATACGACAGTAACGGCGAAGTTACAAAGCCTGCAACTCCAACCCTAATGCTTAACATAAGCCTGGCAGAGCTGTTTGGCAATGACCACAGGATGTATATCGAGACGGATCTGGATATGGGTATTCATTCAACCCGTACAGGCGTCTATATCTACGGAATAGAGTTCGATCCGTATCCGGTGATCCACGAAGATGCAAGAGAAGACATAGAGATACTGGGCTTATCGGAAGCAGATCACCATGAAGTCGGAGATCAGATAAGCATAGTAGCCAGAACGAGTCCGGATATAACGGTTGATTCGGCAACGATCACGGTAACTGACGAAGACGGCAATGTGGTTTTCGAACAAGCTGTGGATATCACTTCAAACTACGATGAGATAGCAAATATCGATACAACCGGCTGGAATACGGGTGATTATACTATCGAGATATCTGTAATAGACGGAGCTGGTGAAGAATACACAAAGGAAGTATCGTTAACACTTGATCCTGAGGCGATATATCTTGATCTCGAGAAAGCGCTACTGGAAGACGGTAACATCGATATCTATGGTGAGGTCGATTTCCTTGAAGACGGAACTTATGAACTGAAATACTTCGATCCGGATGAGCTTCTGTGGAAGACCATAACTTCAGACGGAGAAGAAACAAGCGGTATCTTAGGCAGCCTTGATGCAGAATTGTATCCGTATGGGAATATCTATGTCGACCTGATCGCGATAAGCGACAGCGGCGTAAGAAAAAGCATATCCAAGGAATTCCTTATCGAGCTGCCGTATCCGACACCTACAGTAACTCCTACACCTACTGTAACACCTACAGTAACGCCGACTCCGTATGGTGAATTCACTAACGAAGAACTGTTTGCTGATATAGAAGACAGTCAGGACGGAGAAGATATCACATTCATTACTGACATTATCGGTACTGTCTCGGGTACAGAGCTCCAGAGCTATACATTAGCGGTGTTCCCGGTAGATTCAGAAGAGGCTGTATATACATTTACCGATACGAACCCTGTAGATAACGCAACGGTAGGAACGATAGATCCGACACTTCTAATGAACGGCTACTACAAAGTGGTCTTAACCGCTTATGCCGATGGCGGATATGCCTGGGATGAGGTCGTAGTACTTGTAAAGGGACAGGCAAAGGTAGGCAATTTCACGATATCCTTCCTGGATATGACGCTTCCTGTTGCAGGCCTTCCTGTAGAGATATACAGGACATATGACAGCCGTCAGAGAACACAGCAAGGCGATTTTGGATATGGCTGGACTATGTCAGTTGGCGGTCCTGATATCTCAATAAGCACAAACCTTGGCGAAGACTGGGGCACAGAGATGCAGATGGTATTTGCAGTGCCTATGTATTACTGGTCTGAAGTCAACCCTCATGAAGTGTATATCGACTGGGGTAACGGCCACGAAGAAGTGTTTAAGCTTGTGTTGTCTCCAGAGAGCACGCTTAGCTTCGATAACTGGGTAGGAATATCCGCATCGTTCCAAAATACATCCGGAACGGGAGATACGCTGGAGATATTAGACGGAGCAGACAACCTAATATATGCAGACAACAGCCTGTACACATCCGGCCTTCAGAAGTTCGATCCTCAGAACTTCCTTCTTACCAGATATGACGGTATGAAGTTCTATTTCAATAAGGTCTCAGGTCTTTACAAGATAGAGGATACCTATGGAAGAACGATAGAGATAACGGAAGACGGCGTGTTCTATTCTGACGGAAGCTCTATCAACTTTGTCAGGAATGAACAGGGACAGATTACTTCGATTACAGATGGAACATATACGGTAACTTATACTTACGATGCCAATGGCGATCTTGTATCTGTAACAGATAAGAACGGCAATGTTAGCAGTTTTACATATGAAGACCACTATATAACAGGCGTGATCGCTGCCGACGGCACTTCAGTCTCAACGAATCAGTATGACGATGACGGGCGCCTGATCTCCACTACGGATGCAAACGGCAATACGATCACATTCGATCACGATATCGACTCTCGTGTAGAAACAGTTACGAACCGGCTCGGATATACTACAGTCTATACATATGACGAGAACGGCAATGTCCTGACCCAGACAGATGCCCTTGGAAACACTACAACATATACCTATGACGGAAATAACAATAAGATCTCCGAGACAGATCCTCTCGGGAATACGATTACATATTCATACGATTCCAATAACAACCTGACAGGAGCTACGAACGCCGAAGGTATTACGGCTAGTGAATCCTACTCTGCCACCGGTCAGGTGACATCCGTGACTCTTGGCGGAACAACCGCACTTAGTCTTGCATACGATTCCTACGGTAATCTGTCTTCGGCTACAGATGCTCTGGGGAATACTCAAACTTACAGCTATTCAAATGAAGGAAAACTTACCGGTCTGTCTGATAGTATTGGAGATATCGTAAGCATCACTTATGACGGTGACGGCAACGCTGTAAGTGTCACCAACAGTTCCGGCATGGTTACTACCTTTACCTATGACGAGTATGGCAGAGCGATAACGTCTACTACAACTTATCAGGGACAGTCATTGACCGATACATATACTTACGATGCTAATGACAACATAACCAAGGTAGTCAGTGCAGACGGTACAGTCACGAGCTACACATACGATGTGTTTGGCAATATGACATCACAAACCAATAGCTTCGGTACTACAGGATATACCTACGACATATACGGTAATCTCACGAATGTATCGTATCCGGATGGTACGTCTGAAAGCTTTGTATACGATGCGGAGAATCAGGTCATATCGGCAACTGACAGATACGGCAAGACGAGCACATATACTTACGACGCCGCAGGCAATCTGAAGAAGATCACATATTCCAACGGTACGACCAAGACATATACCTACGATGCCTGTGGCAGGGTAAAATCTATTACGCTTCCGAGCGGGGCTGTAACGACATACGGTTACGATTCCATTGGCAGGAATACGTCTGTTACAGATGACGACGGGAATACGACAACCTACACATATAACGATCTTAATCTTGTATCGGGAATGACAGATCCTAATGGTAACACGTATAGTTTCTCTTACGATGGTGCAGGTAATCAGACCGGAGTCACGTATCCCAACGGCGGTTCGTATTCTGCTGTCTACGATGTCAGAGGCAGACTTGTATCCGAGACTGATGCCTTGGGCAACACAACTGCCTATTCTTATGACGATTCAGATAACCTCATAAGCGTAACGGACAGTTTGGGTAATACCACATCCTATTCCTACGATGAGGCAGGAAACCTGACATTAGTAACTGATGCGCTCGGGAACGAGACAGCATATTCTTATGACAGCTACGGAAGGCTTGTAAGCCAGACGAATGCACTTGGTCAGACGGCAAGCATCACATATAACGCCGAAGGACTTGTGGATACTGCTACTGATTTCGGCGGAAATACAACAGATTATTCATATGACAGCCTGGGCATGGTCACTTCAGCTGCCATATCGGGAAGCGAGATCACATATACATATGACAGCTACGGTAATGCGCTTACCATAGGTGATAACGAGTATACGTATACAGGCAATGGTCAGCTCGCTTCGAAGACTGATGCAGCAGGCAATGAGATCAGTTATACCTACAATTCCGACTATCAGCTTACGGGCATCTCGACAGAAGGCGTTTCCGTATCTTACAGCTACGATAAATACGGAAGGATAGAGACTGTAACAGACGGCGAAGGAAATGTTACATCTTATGCCTACGATAACGTCGGAAATCTTGAGACGGTAACATATCCCAACGGCGTAGTTACTACATACGGTTACGACAGTACTAATCTCATTATCTCGATCTGCACAGTAAACTCTGATGGCGATGTCCTTCAGGATTACAACTATACAAGAGATCTTAACGGGAATATCGTAGAAGCCGACGAAGGCAGCAGGACTGTCTACTATGAATATGACGCTCTTGGCAGACTTACTAAGGAGACCGTTGAAGACTCCTCAGGTACGCATGTAACCGAGTATACATACGATGCAAATTCAAACAGATTATCCAAGTCTGTTGACGGTGTCGTTACAACCTATACATACAATGAGATAAACCAGCTTGTACAGGCAGGAAGCGTAACGTATACATATGACGCTTCCGGCAACCTGGTAGCACAGAGCGATAACGGAGTGCTTACGGCAAGCTTTGAGTACGATGAGAAGAATCAGCTCATTAAGGTTACGACAGCCGGTATCAGCGGTGAAGATGTTTATGAATTTGAGTACGATGCTGCGGGCAGCAGGATCTCTCAGACGATTAACGGAGTAACGACAAACTACATAGTTGATTCTTCTACAGGCTATTCTCAAGTGCTGAAATCAACAGAAGGAAGCAACTATGTATCGTATACCAAAGGCTTCGGGCTTATCTCGAGATATGACGGCACAGAGACTCTCTACTATCTGTCTGATGTTACGGGCACGATTAGAGCTCTCGTTGATGAGGATGGTAATGTAACAGATACATACGTGTTCGACAGCTTCGGCAATCTTACAGAATCTACAGGAACGACTGAGAACAGTTACGGCTTCCAGGGCGAGGAGCAGGACGGAACAGGGCTTATATATCTCAGAGCCAGATATATGGATCCTGAGACCGGCAGATTCATGTCCATGGATACTTATGGAGGTAGTCTTGCTGATCCTGTAAGCCAGAACAGATACTTGTTTGCTAACAGTAATCCGGTGAAGTATAGGGATCCGAGTGGACATTTTACGATTCTCGAAGAAGAAACGGTTTTCTGCATTAACCATATACTAGATTCAGCATTGTCGGCTAGCATGGTATATGTTTCGTCATACATTTCACAAGGAGGACAAAAAAAGTGTAATCCAGTTGAAGGTTTAGCTGGTTATTTTGCAAGTTTATTAATTGGTGCTGTTTTTGGTGGTTTTGTTGCGTATTTGCTTGTATTTGCTGAAATATCAGTCCTATGTGCAATCATTATCGGTGTGGAAGCCCTTGTATTGGGAACAATTCTTAATATTTGGGCTGCTACCGAAGCCAAGAATGGAAATATAGTGACTTCATCTGTTTTGGCAGCTGCCGGGGCATCTTCGATTGGTGTGTCTTTTGCGTTAGGCGGAGCTGCAATTAGTGGTTATGTAATGGCAAATAAGCCGAGCTATCCAGTAGCCCAAACAAATACCAATCCAATAATAGGCTGCGATAGAAAAGGAAGTGGTCTAAAAATTGATTTTGAAACCCCAAAACCAGGAGATTTTTCATTAGCGGGTCCGTATCTTGAATTTAAGAATGGATACTATACACAGGAATTCTTTCCACAACCAGTATCGCATGGTTTCCCGGATATTATAGATAATTTTGCTGATAGCGCACAAGGTTACATCTTGCCAGATGGAGCAGCCTTATATCAAGTAGACGGATCATTTAATGGTGTGGATGGTGTCTTTGAATGGATTGTCGATGATGGATATGTAACACACCGAATGTTCAAAACAGGTGCTATAGTAGATGGTATACCCAAATAGAGAGGTAAATATGATAACTATTGAAGATATTAAAAATTGTGGATTAAGATGCAATTGGACATTGTTGTATTATGGTGTTCCGTATCATATGGAGAGAAAAGAAGTTGTTAATTACGCAATTGAAAAGTGTATGGAGGAAGATGACGATCCAGATGTATGTTATCTGGCCGGTTTGACTAAAGATGATGCTTATGAAATAGATAGAACAATAGTAGTTTTGGCGGAAAAAGAAAAAGGTAGTATTGAACTTGCTAAAAAAACCATACAAATTGTAGAAGTCGATAAGGCATTAAGACAATTCTCAGAAACGTACAATGGAAAAACAGAGACAGAAAAAAAACTACAATTGGTAGAAATATGGCATGATTGTGGATGTCCTCCAGACAATGGCACATCATTTTTTGGGAAATACGATTATTTTCCTTCTGATTTATTCTATAAAGAACCATATAGTGGTTTGTATAAAGCCATTGAAGAATGGATAGAAGGAGAAAAGCTGGTAATTAAATCCGCTGAAGTGAAAAGTTAAATTCCACTTCAATACCTCAGTTGAAATTAGTCTTGATATAAGTTGCTTTTGGTCCGTTTCTCGATGGTTCTAAAAATGAAGATGAAATTGTTGAAGTATTGTTAAATAGAATCAATTTGTATCTAGACGAAAATATATAACTGTGGCAGTGACAAAGCACGAAATATGTAAAACGAATCGAAACTTAAGTTGAAAAAGCACTTATAGTATAGATAATATGGATTTATCTTAGAGTGAGAAATATGGAATATATAGATATGAGGGAAAGAATTTCAAGAAGAAATGATTTGGTTGCTAGATATGACACAACCATATATGAATATACCAATATCCGTTTTTATAAAAATATACAATGACAAGCAATTGGCAATTAAGGCTGAGAAATTTAAGGTAGTCTAATTGGATTGCCTTTTTTAAGATGCATGATAGTATTATATCGACAGACTTAATAATTTCGAAACGATTATGGAATTTTAAACAATTAGGAAGTTCAGTAGAAATAGACGAATACCAATATCATGCGCCAACAATGAATCTTATTGACTATTAAAGAAGTTTTTGAGTTCGTTAGTCTAATATGGGTTCTTCTTTCGATTGGAGGATTATCAAATGTATGCAGACAGAGTTTCATTGTATAGAAGACTAGAAGAGGAGTTTCAGTGCAAGCTTCTTGTCTACGTTACAAGTGATCGTCCCAATATGTCTGCGCAGATTGCAGCGGATGTAATTGATTGTTTCATAGATCATCTTGATAAAATTGGACCTTGTCCCAAATTATCACTTTATTTATATACTAGAGGTGGGGATACATCTGCCGCAAGAAACATAGTGAATCTACTGAGAATGTATTGTGATGAACTTCAGGTGATAGTGCCTCATAAAGCTCATAGTTCCGGAACGATTATTAGTTTAGGCGCTAATGAAATTGTAATGAGTAAGCAAGCTACGTTAGGCCCTATTGATCCAAGTCTAATTACTCCGCTGAACCCACAAATACCTGGAGGGACCTATCCCGTTAGTGTTGAAGCGGTTAAGGGATATCTCGAATTTGCCAGAAATGAGCTTGGTATTAGCGACCAAACATCACTAACTAGAATTTTCGAGAAGCTTACCGAGTATGTCCATCCTCTCGTATTAGGAGAAGTCTATCGTTCAAAAGCTCAAATTCAAATGATGGCAGAACAGTTATTAGCAAATCAAGTTATTGACCAAGAAAAAATAAGAAGAATAACAGATTTCCTTTGTAGCGAATCAGGAAGCCATGATTATACAATCAACCGAAGGGAGGCGAAGGATGATCTCGGTCTAAATGTTGTTAAGCCATCATCTGAACAATATACTATTATCAAGAAAGTTTATGATGACATCAATGACGAGCTATTGTTTAACAAACCTTTCCGTATTACCGATATAAACGGTGCATATACTGTGAGGAGAAGCATCCTTGAAAGCATTATTGGTGGAGCAGATTTTTTCTCAACCGAAGGTGTAGTGATTAAAGGTGCTCTTCCTGATGGAAAGGCTGCTGTTCAAAACAAAATTGTGTTTGAGGGTTGGCGACATGATTGTTGTTCAGTTCAACCAGGATTTGACAATGAATCTAGACAGGAGAATGATTATTATGAAAGAGGTACGGACTTTCAACCATAATTTTTTCACATCAACTGCTGCATATACTTATCGGGCTTATTCATCATCAGCTGTTTCTTCAGATGCTCCGACATATGCTTATGTGCAAGATTTAACAGAACAAGAGTTTACTCCTGAAGATGAAGGGAAGTATTCGGTTTTTGAAGTTGCTAACTGGTTTTTATCAAAGGCGGCAATAACGCAAAAAAAACTTCAAAAACTATGTTACTATGCTCAGGCTTGGTGTTTCGCACTTAAAGGATATAAGCTCGAGAATACAGATTATGAGGCTTGGATTCACGGCCCGGTATCACCAGTTTTATGGGAGCGTTTTAAAGGATTTGGCTTTGATCCTATTATTTATCATGGGAATATCAGCACTTCTTTCGCTCCTGAAGATCTGCAGTTGCTAGAAGATGTTTGGGACACGTATGGTAATCAATCAGGTAATGCGCTTGAGGCTTTAACGCATCGAGAATTGCCATGGCTCGAAGCACGTAATGGTTATGAGCCGGATGAACGATGTTCAGTTGTTATCTCTCCTTTGTCTATGGCATCATTCTACAAATCGATTTATAGCGGTGATTGATATGTCAAAGTTAACGCATCAGCATAACATCGATGTTCCATTTGAATTGTGCTTTAAATACCCTTTGGAAAATGGGTATACATTTAAAGAACTTGCACCGGAAAATATAAAACAGTTTCAATCATTTTTGAATAAAGTTTCAAAAATGACTGTATCCCAAGTTGATCAAGCATTCTCAAGAAAACCTGATTCTGCAGATACTTACAAAGGAATGCAAGTATATCACTACGAAGTAACTCGAGCCTTTAGGATTCATGTTGTGAATGAAGCGGGTTTCTATAAAATAATCAGGTTAGACCCTAGACATAAGTTTCATCGTATATAGAGTTGTTACTGACAGTATTATGTCCATATAAGGATAGACAATTCGCTTTACGGTTAGCAAAGTTGTCATAGATATGTTAATGAGTTTAGAATAGAATGTGTTTAAAGATGAAGACCCTTGGTTTGATATGGTTAAGTGGCTTCCTGAAGAGCCCGCGAAGCTTATAAATCCATGAGAGACGCATAAAACGCAGCGGCAGGTTATAACTGTTGTTTTGAATGATTTCTAGCAATCGTAAATCCGGTCGTAAAAAAATACGATTGAATTTGTGGCTGAATACAAGTATAATTCAATCAAAACAAATAGGGGTTGAATCATATGAAGGAAAGCAGACAATTGGAATTTAAAGAAACAATAAGCAATACATTTCTTAAGACTGTAAGTGCTTTTGCCAATTATGATGGTGGAAGTATCCTTTTTGGTGTAAACGATGCCGGAGAAGTTGTTGGAATCAATGATATTGAACAGAAGTGCTTAGATATCGAGAACAGTATAAACGATAGTATAAAGCCTCAACCGGAATATAGTATGGAGATCATTAATGTAGGTAAAACAATATCATTAAATGTTCGTCCCGGTGCTAATAAACCGTATATATATAAAGGAAAGGCTTATAAGCGCAATGATACTTCTACGATAGAAGTTGATCAGATAGAACTTAAAAGACTGATCCTTGCCGGCGAGAATTTGGATTACGAAGAACTTCCATCTCATGAGCAGAATTTGGAATTCTCATATTTGGAACAGGAACTAATCTCTACGACTGGAATAAAAAAACTGAGCAAAGATATATTAAAAACTCTTAATCTATATTCCGATAACAATGGATATAACATTGCGGCTGCAATCGTATCCGACAAAAATGATCTTCCGGGTATAGACATTGCTAAGTTCGGTGAGACCATCAGCATATTCCAGAAGAGAAAAACCCTGGAGCATCAGTCTATTATCC
>JAEEGJ010021169.1_pt1 | contig 14038 bp, 7 predicted proteins | sample 8958761 | NCBI WGS metagenome assembly JAEEGJ01 (sample SAMN16246546, study PRJNA631951) | gut metagenome | biome: gut microbiome; feature: rumen; material: RS-attached | host: Bos | place: Iran: Karaj | collected 2018-10 | reverse complement strand
CCCAGCATGCGGTCATAGCCGCAGTTTGTTGTCAGTCCACGATCCAGCACGGCTACCTTTCCAATGGCAACGGCGGAGTTCGGCACCGTGTCTCCTACATCATACACCTTCACCTCCTCCACGCTTCGTGCTGGATAGCTCATGGTGATGTCTGTCAGCACACGAGGGGTACAGGAGGCTAACAGTATGGCTGCCAAGATTACCACCACATAGTTTACAATCCGCTTTTTCATTATTGTTCTTTTATTCATTTCTGTATCTCAAAATATATAAGTGCACACCGGAACCGACCCCAGTGTGTTTAGTCTTGCTAATTCCTTCCAATAAACACCCTTACTTTTTTGGCAAATAATTGGTAATCTCGATAATAATAGTCATTAGGTAAGGCCATTTTTATATTTCCATGCAGTTTCCTTAATTCCAAACATTCTGCAATTTGCTTCTCATACCCTTTTTGTATTTGTTCCTCCATATTTTTGACATAGATAAGTGCAGATTCATTCCATCCTTTTGTAAGATAAAAAACAGGTAAAGAATATTTCGGCCATAAGGCAGTACATGTAATCTTACTTGTTTCCATACCAATAATTGCAGATTCAATTGTTGAATACTTCTCAAAATAGGGGAGCCCATATATCCTAATATCAGAAACCATACTATCTATAATAGAGCTCACCATTCTATCATTGTCATTATCGGCAATTCTGTACTCTTTAAAATATCCTTCTTCGTACAAATACCCAATATTAATTCCAAACCCGTCAGATGTGTTACCATTATAATTAAGTTGGCTTAACACATTGTTAACCTCGGGGTATTCAACATCAAGTGTTATATTATAATGTTTCACAAAACTTTCACCATGTGTTGAATGAGTAAAGCAGATACTCTGTAAAGCCTCATTTTGTGTTCGTACAAAAGTATATTGGTTTTTTCGTTTGAATCCCATTGATTTAAAAGAATCAATGAGTTGCTTGTAAAATGTAATATATCGTCTCTTTTCCATAAGTTTGTATTTTTTTGACAAAGGTACACTTTTTTCTTTTTCTAAAAAAGATATTAATTATTATTAATAATAATGTATATAATTGAATTGATAAGGTTGTGAAAAAGGAGTATGTTGTATAGTATTAATTCTAAATGGTTTAATACCCAAAGCATTTTTTCCTATGGGAATAAACCGCATATGCGCTCTTTCTAATTTTGGATACACAATACTTTGATTATGTGTAAATCTTGCATATTGGCCGTTCTTTACTTCAAAAAGATGTACCATTCCATCTTTCTCTCCAATAAAATCGATTCTTACTCTTGTACCATCAGCCTCAATGGTTACCTCTCGACCAAGAACCTTTCCACCTTGCTCTTTAAATTCTTCCATAGCTCTTTGTACGCCTTGCTCCCCTTTTTCGTATGGACTAAATTTGTTAAGAACTCCATTTTCATCATTGTTAAAACCCGTGATTGATTGTGGACCTTCTGGATTTGATTCAATATACCACTGCGGAGCATCCAGAGAATTGCCATTCCACCAATTGTTGCCTTCAAGATGTGCCTGTATTCCACCAGCAACACCTCCAATCACAGCACCCGTTACTGCACCGACAAATGCTCCTTGCCAAGCAGCATTAAAAACATCACTAAATGATCCGCCTTGTATCAAGGTATTTCCCCCTCCTATAATAGCACCAGATGTTGCTCCAGAAACACCTCCAGCGATTAATCCTCCAGCAGCTCCGCCAATACCATAGGACAATCCCCCGGTATATGCGCCAACAACGCCAGCTAAAGCACCTACACCAAAGTAACAAAGACCATCTGCGAAATTGTCAATATCACCCCAATTTACGGCGGTATTAATAATACCTCCTATAACAGCAGCAGCAATAAACCACCAAAACTTTCCATCCTTATCTACATACATCAACGGACTATTCATACAATAGCCGTAGCGGTTATAGTTCTGTGCAAAGTCAGGCATCTGCACATAGGGGTCAGGTGAAAGGAATCTGCCGAGCATGGGGTCATAGAGGCGGGCATTCATATTGATAAGCCCGAACTCACGGAGATGCTCATGGCCGCAATAGCCACGGCCAAGCAATAGCACTGGTTCACTGCCAGGAGCATACACCACTTGGTTCTGCGGATTTCGCAGACGCCCCCATGCATCGTAGCTGAGTTCCTGGACTATGGTTCCGTTGGAATTAAAGATGTGTGTGATGCTTCCGAGATGGTCGCGACTGATATGATAGACAGAACTGGTGTTGCCTTGCTTGATGAGCACCGCAAAGCCATCATAATAGCTGCCGCCAAGATAGAGCCGTTCCGTTGTACTTCCGTTTACGACATCTGCCTCATAGCGTCCACCCAAATAATAACGTGTCAGGGAATCGACATTATTATGCTGCATCACCATACGTACGCGGTCGTCGTTAGCATTATAGGTAAACGTTGCCGTATAGCCGTTTTCTGATATGGATTCCGGACGGTTGAAGCTTGTATATGCAATGGATTGTGAGCCGAGCAGCGTTGTTCCGTTCAGTGTGACATCAGTAACGGCAAATGGCTTGTCACTGTCGTTATAGCCATAAGTACCCACATCGCCCTTGCTTGTGATGTTGCCGTAATTGTCGTAGCTGACGCTGACACCACCATAGCTGGTCAGACGGTCAAGTGAGTCATAGCTAAACGTCTCAGTCATATTTTTCAAAATGTCCTGTCTGCTTGTTATGTTGCCAGAGGAACTGTCATAGAGCAAGACATGGTTCTTTAACGTAAGCCCCTCTTTCAATAATAGTCTGGCAGCAGGGAGACCATTGACATGATAGCTATATATGCGATTTACTGCCCCGCTTTCGACTAAGTACGGCAGTCCTTGTGAACTGACGGCTGTCAGTTTGAAGATGGAGTTCGTACCCCATTTCACCTGTGAAAGAGTCTGGTTGGTATAGGTGTAGTTCTCTGTTCCAAGTACGCCATTGTTCGATTCGTAGGCAGTTGAGGCCAATGTGCCTGAAGAGTCATAGGTATGCGTCTGCTGGAACCAGACATTGCTGGTGGCATTTTCGCGGCTTGCTGAAACACGTCCGTATGTGTCATAAGTGATTGTCGTCGAAGTACCATTGGTAGAAGTGACCGATGCCAGTTTATTGAAGGTGTTGTTGTAGGTATAGGTTGTGGTAAACTCGTCATGTTCCTTCGCTGTCATGCGTCCGTACTGGTCGTAGGTCATCTGCGTGGTATTGCCGTTGGCATCGGTAATCTCCGAGGAATTACCGTCAGCATCGTAGGCATAGCTTGTCGTACCATGGCTCGGGTCACTCATTGACGTGCGCCGGCCGTAAGAGTCGTAAGTGAAAGTGACATCGTTACCAAGTACGTTGATTGACAGGGGACTGCCGTTGGCATGGAGCGAATAAGTAGTAGTGCCGCTGTTGTCCGTGACTTGTGTCAGTCGCCCCATGGCATCAAAGGTCTTGACAGAGGTGTTCTGTCCGTTGCTTTCTGTCACGGTGTTGCCGCTGTAGCTGTAAGTGATAGTCTTATCTAGTACTTGTGCAAACTGCAGGATGCGGTCATAGCTATCATACGAATAGGTGTTCCATGTTGATGCTGTATTGGAGGTGAAGGGCTGTGACTCCATTGACAGCCGTCCGTACGTGTCGTATTGTTTGTCACGATGAACGTATGTGTTATTAAATAACTGTTGTGAGGTGCGTATCTCACGGTTCAGCCCATCATAGATGGTGATGGTCGCCGGGCTGGCATTGCTCGATTTTGTGATGGAGTATTGAACAGTTGTTGGCTGGCCATACCATTCATACACCGTTGTGTTGATTGTTCCTGTAGGCAACTCTTCACTTACTACTCTTCTGAAAGCATCGTAAGAATATTCGGTTGTACCACTGTTGTCCGTCTTTGTTACAGGATTACCATAGGAATCATAGGTATATGATATGGTGTTTCCCATTGCATCAGTCGTGGAGCTTAACTGTTTATAAGTATTATAAGTATTAGTAATGGTCAGTTCGTTGTTGGAACTGAACTTCCTGCTTCCCTGAGAGAGCAGTTGCCCGATTGTATTATAGGTCCTTGTTATCTGCTCAGCCGTTAAGCCGTTAATGCTTTTTATGATGGTAGTCGGTAAATAGGCAGTATTGCGTGATGTTACCGCTGTAGAAGTGGTACAGGTAGTACTACCTTTGACAATGGTTTCTGACTGGGAGTCAAGGAGGTCCAACTGATAACGCTCACTGATATTTGTCAGTGGATTATATCCGTATTGTTGAGTAATGGTGTATCCTGCTGACGTACGAGTGACAGTGGTCGGATAATCATAGCTATTATAGCTGAAAGTTGTTGTCCATGTCACGTTTTTCAGCTTGTCGGTTTCCACAGCAGTCAGTACATTGTTTCTTCTAAGTTTATTATATAGTACATTCGTTGTATAGGTGTAGTCTGCGCTCTTTGTGGGAGAGTCAGTACCGATAAGGTTTCCGAAATGGTATGGATCATAAGTCATTGTGGTATGCTGACCTTTGGCGTTGACAGCCTCAATTTCAGTGAAACCACAGAATCCCAGTCCATGCCTGTGGAATACGGCATCGGTATAATAATAATGGTTGGCATCAATCACCGTGCTGTTCATGAATGTGTAACATCCTGACAAGACGGCAATGGGTTCCATTAATTTAATGTACGGGAATGTGGTTGTGCCACCACCGCTCCGAGTATATACACCTGCTGATGGATTGTCTTGGGTAATGACGTGATATATGTTATTTTGAATTATGCCCAGGCTATTCGACATTCCCGTTGCCAGTAGTTCATTTCGCGCATTTCTTTTGTAGGAGAACTTTTTGAAGTTGGTTCCTTTGAAACTTACAAGGATATTTGACGTCGTTGAACTATTTAACCTGATGGGAACCACACAACTGTTGTCGTATTGAAGGGACTCATTCTCTGTACTGATGATATGGCCGTTTCGCATACGGTAGTATCTTAGTGTATCACCTTCCTGACAGACTATATCAGACGTTCCGTCATTGTCGATGTCCTGTATAATGAACTTTTTGTCTTGTGTACAGGTCGGACCATAAAACGTGGAAAAGCTGAAATTGCCATCCCCTTTGTTATACAACACAATCCACTGATTCCATGAGTTTGAGCCTGTTGATATCCAGGGGGTCTCTATGATATCAACAAGACCGTCACCATTGAGGTCGCCGAAAAGACATCTTCTTTGGGAAAAGACTCCTTTGTTTACGCCTCCATAGCTAGTGGGAGTGGATACGGTTGTAATGCCACTGGCACAGTTTTCAAAAGAATAGAATTTGACATCATTATCACCAATGTAGCAGAGGTCTGTTTTGCCGTCTCCGTCGTAATCGAACACCTCAACAATATCTGGAGGGATTGTGCCTGTAATGTAGTCTTTTGTATAGTTTAGTATATGGGTGTTCATCAGCAATTGGTTATTCTCCAGATCGAAGATATAACATTTTGAGGGGCGATTTGTTTCTCCCAAGGGATTATGCGCAGATATAGCCATGATTTCGGCTTTTCCATCACCATTGAAGTCACCTACATAGTAATCTTTGGGCTGGACACATGAATTCAGGACGGTCGGAAAAGAGAAGTACCGCGTATAGGATAATCCTAAGTTTCCATTTGCGTCCTTTTTATAGACAGAGAATATTATTTTATCATTGCTCCCATCTACAACATTGTTTACTTTGATGGGACATTCTTCTTGTGTTCCTTCAAGGTCTGCACATAGCATACGTATGAAGCCTGTACCAGTCGTAACGTTCGGTAACGGGTTAACATAGGTGTTATCCAATTTTGTATAAAGATATATATTCGTGCCGGCACTAGAATTGTCATAATCATTCCATAAGTATCCATATTGAACAGGAAAAGGGTAATACCTATACGGGTTATAGTTTGGATAGCAGATAATGCCGTCGTTGGAGGAGGAGTAGTCAAATCTTCCTCTTATGGCTATAACATCATCGCTGTCTGTGAAACCATATCCGTCTGAGAATTGGCCATAAGAAACTTTAAACTCGTTCAAGGCATTGGTGCCATAGAAGAACCTGAGCGGGTTCAGAGAAGAGCCATTAGCAGAGTAGCCAATCTGTGTCAGTACGGAAAAATTGTCCTGATTGGTGTATGTAAGTGTGTATTCGTTCTGTAGTGTATTATTGAAATAGCATTTGATATTTTGAAGTCTGTGGTATTCTGTGAGATCCATTCCGCTACGGTAGCTAATAATAGTGTCTGGGCGTGACGAAGTGTATTCGAAAGAAATATAGCATGAGGGACTATATGATATGCTATTGATATTATAGGTGTTATACAAAAAGGAATAATTGTAACTGATATTGTTACCTTTGTCGTCCGTTAGTTCAGTAAGTGGATATGTTAGTTGATTGTATGTGTTATAGGTATATCCGAAAGTTCCCTGGTAACCGTTCGGATAAAATACTTTGAAGTATTTCAGAATATGGTCAGTATAATACCCCGTGACCTTAATATGACCTGTTTCAGACTCATACTGTTTTTCTGTTGAACCAGAAGAAATGAAAATCAACCTTGTGCCACTTAGGTAAAAAGCATCATTTTCATCCATCTTTATGCCAGAAGTGGCATCATCGTAATAGATGCTTTTGTTGCCGCGAGTGATTGCTTGGAGTCCTCCTATAGACCAACCTACACCCAAAGTGCCGTTTCCTTGCTGACTGTTATATACAAGAGACAACTCTGGAGCAAAAACACCGTCTGGCTGATAAATATTAATAGGAACGGTGTAAGTTCTTGCTCCTGTCGGTGTAATACCAGACTCGAAATGAATCTCACCAACAGCCTTTGTTATATCAATTTGTGCATGGCTTTGATCATATCCGCTCCTAACAGGTTCAGGCTCTTCAACTGGTAGCTTTTCCGGATCGGCATGGAGTTTGACTAAGTCTGGATAAGTTGAACGAAAGATGGAGTCCGTATAAGCAAGGTATTCCTCGTAGGACATATTACCTATTGAGTCTGTCCTGACAGATTTGACGCTGTCATTCTCGGTCTGTGAGAAAATGCACAATGTGTTTAAGATTAACAACAAACATGTTGCAACAATGCTCAAAGATCTGTGTTTCATAGTTACTGAGTTTTATTTTTTAATTAATTTCCATGTATTTACTTTATTGTTGCTATCGATTCTTAGCACATAGACTCCATTAGGCAGCGCACTGATGTCAATGTCTGAGGGTGATGAGTTTATATCAAGGGAAACGTACAGTTTACCAGAACTGTCAAAGACTGATATATTGGCAGTACCTTGCATACCGAGAATCTCTATATGCAGCACATTAGTCTCTCTATTGGAGATCCTTACCTGTGCATCTTCATATAGACTGGATTTTGAAGAATCCATCGCATGTCGAGGTGACTGACGGTTATTGATAATGATTGTTCGTGACGTGCGGTTCCCCGCATCGTCATACGTGAAGTGTAGTGTGCTTTGCGCAAAGCACACTACAGGGGCTACTATCATAAGTAGCAACATCAAACGTTTTTTCATCATACTAACAATTTCTACAGTTCTATGTATCCCCAGAAGTACCAGTTGTCCATGACCAGGTCAATCTCATAGTCACCAGAGAGGGTAGAGGGCAGCACGACTTCAGTCGCGGCAGAAGTGACAACAGTAGAATAGAGCACCGTCTCATTCTCATCCTTTATATATAGGACATACTCAGGATGGTTGGTTGCGAACGTTAGGGTGTAATCGTTGATATACACCGTGGGAGGATTAATAGGAGACTTTGGCGGTTGGTGACCAATACTTGACGGGTCAAAGATACCACACTCAAATGTAATACTCTCTTGCGCATGCATAACTGAAAACGACATCAGTAAGGCTAATAATAATACTTCGATTCTTTTCATTTTAAATATGTTTTAGGGTTTCGCTGCAAAAGTAGATTTATATTTGTATAGTAACAAGAAAAATTTAAGATGAAATTTCACCTAAAATTTCACCTTGTCTATAAGTTTGATTATCAGTCTGATATATAATCCTTCGCTGTGTTTTTCCTACTTAGAAGTTTACGTCAATGCTTCAAATTATCCCATTTGTTAGCAGATTCCTTTTAATAATTTGTCAAATTCTTTGGGGGAACCGTCTAAACCGTAAAGTTTTTGTAACATTTCTGTACGAATATTGGAAATGTATGATGGTCCAACACCAAGCATGTCGCTAATGTTTTTGGGTTTAAAACCTGCACGTATCAATATACATGTCTTGTATTCCTTGTCATTCAACTGATAAAGATGGGTATTCATGAATTCGTGGAAGTTAGGAAATAAATCAAAAACCTGCTCTTGTAACATCTCCCATTCCTCGCTTGATGGCTCTTTTCCCATAACAGCAAACTGTTTGTAGATAAGAGGCTTTTTCGATAAAGAATTCAGGAAATCTTTTTGCTCATGAATGATCTGTTCCTTTTCTGTGATTAATTTGGAGTTTGCTACTTTGTTCGTCTCAAGCTTTATGATGTCTTGACGAGCCTGCCTTATTATCTTCAGACTTTGAACATATTTAAGTTCTAATTCCCTACGCCTACGGTTTATGTTGCTATAAAGAGTAATGCCTAAAAGCGTTATTAGTATGATGATTCCTATGCATATCCAGATGACTATCGCACGTTGTGACGCTTTTCTTTTTTCTTTAAATGCTATTTCCTGATGACGGGAATAGTCATACATTGCCTGCATACGCTCTACTTCTTCTGTTGTCATATGGGCATACATGGAGTCGTTCATGGCGTATGCATAGTGGTAATACTTGGCGGCAGAATCAGGAATGTGTCGTTGTACGTAAACCATGGCAAGACCAAGTGCACCACCATTCTGATTATTGAAGTCTTCGTTGTCTGTCAATTCCTTACGATACCAGTAACTGGCTGAATCTAGATTGTTCTCAGAATAATATAATAGTCCTTTTGTGTTGTAGTATGCTTCCCGGCCATGTTCTATCTCACCGTCTTGATTGAATAAGCCAGACCTAGATTCGTAAATAATCATATACTCTTTTGCCTTCTCGTAATTACCCATATTTATTAATAAACGAGTAATACTTCCTAATGCAATTGCCGCATCAGCAGAATAGCCATATTGCATATATAACCGAGAGACATTTTCAATTACATGGACTGCACTATCCGACATCGCAAGCATCTGGTAAGCCAGGCCCTGTTGCTCATAATTAATCAATGCTGCTAATGTGTCGTGCCCCATCCAAGCATATTTTTCTGCCTTCTGAAATTGGATTAGATGTTCTCTATATAGTAACTGACTATAAAAGATACTGCCCATTTGTGAGTGTACTCTACTCAGTTGTTTGAAGTCACAATTGTTACTCGTTGTATCGGCACATTCTATGGCTTTCTGGTAATAGTCAAGGGCCATGGGTGCTTCGCCCTGTTCGTGGTACGCACGACCTAAGAGGTAATGGGAAAGCATACGGTCATTGGGCTCGCCGTGATGATTGAAGTATTCCACGTAGGGTTGCACATCGCTGACGGTAAAGGGTTCATCGTTGCGATTGAGCTCGTTGATGCTATCGAGGCCCTGTCGCATGGCAGCATATTCCTGCCGGCTGGTACAACTGACAAGTACCAACAATGAAAGTACTATGTAGGAAAGTCTCTTCATCGAGTGCAAAGCTGCGATTGAGCGAGCGCAATGGAACTTGTTCCAATTGCCGAGCGTAAGCAGTTTCGCAGCGTTTTGTGCTGCAAAGGTACTTATTTCCCTTTACATTCCGATACTTTTTGCTAATTATTTTATAGACTCAGATAATTTGGGGACTCATGATCCACTTTTCGCTTTGTAAATTACTCCGTAACTGATTCATTATTGATGCTTCCAAACTATTAAGCGCCCGAGCCGTTCGGCTCGGGCGCTTAATAGTAGGATAGTGGGTGCTAAAGTGTCTTATTCCTTGATGTTGGGCTCTTCCAGTCCGATACCCTTCCTTTTGTCCACCACCTTCAGCAGCAGGCCCAGCAGCAGGGCTGCCACGCCGAGGGCTGCCAGCATGAGTAGCGGGGCGGTATAGTTGAGTTTGGTAGGGTCTTCAACGCCGGGGTTCGTCTGGTCGAGCACCTTGCCGATGAGCAGGGGGAAAAGCCACAGGCCAATGTTCTGAATCCAGAAAATGAGTGCGTAGGCCGAACCGATGACCTTGGCATCGACCAGCTTGGGCACGCTGGGCCACAGTGAGGCGGGTACCAGTGAGAACGATGCGCCGAGCACGAGGATGGTCAGGTAGGCAATGGCTACGCCACCGACGGCACTACCCTTGAAGAGGGGCAGGATGAAGGCAAACGTCAGGTGACAGCCGATGAGCAGCAGCGAGCCCAGCACGAGCATCGAAGCTGCCTTACCCTTGTGGTCAACATACGAGCCGAGGATGGGCGTGATGAGCACGGCCAACAGGGGGAACACGGCGAAGATGGCCTCGGCCGACTGACGCATGAAGCCCATGTAGCAGTAGGTGACGAGGGCTACGATGGAGAGTCCCAGGAGACCGTATTTCGTGGCAGGCTTCTTCTGGAAGTTGGAAGCGAAGCCGGCAGCAGCTACTACGAGCATGATGATGTACTGCACGATGGTAACGCTGGATGATGCCCAGAACGAATTCGCAGCAGGCTCCGTCAAGTCGAGGTTACACTGCAGCATGTTGACGGCATACTTCTGGAAGGGGAAGATGGCCGAGTAGTAGAGTACGCAGAGCAGGGCTACGAGCCAGAAACCGCTGGAGGTGAGAATCTGTCCCAGGTCGGAAATCTTGAACGGATCGTCCTTCTCCTCGGCCTCACCGGTCTGTGCGTCCAGCTTGCTGTCCATGACGAAATAGACAATGGTCATGATGAGGGCGATGCACATCAGCACCACACCGAAGGCTACTGAGCGGCTGACGCTGACCTCGCCACCCAGACGGGCAAAGAACGGCGAGAAGATCATACACGTGGCCACACCCAGACGGGCCAGTGCCATCTCCGAACCCATGGCCAATGCCATCTCGCGGCCCTTGAACCACTTCACGATACCACGGCTGACGGTGATGCCTGCCATCTCACAGCCGCAGCCGAAGATCATGAAGCCGCAGGCAGCAAACTTAGCCGAGGCGGGCATACCCTCATAGAAGGGACTGACGCCTAACTCGTCGAATACGGGGATGTAGTTGAGGTTTTCCGTGAACCATGCTTCCAGTCCGCTGCCCATGAAGGACTCGCTCACGGCATACCACTTGATGATGGCACCCACAAGCATGACGACGGCAGAGAGCACGGCGGTGAAGCGTACGCCCATCTTGTCGAGAATAATACCGGCAAAGATGAGGAAGAACGCGAAGACGTTAAGGAACACCTCGGAACCTTGCATGGTACCGAAGGCCAGCGAGTCCCATCCACGGGTTTCCTGCATGAGGTCCTTGATGGGTGAGAGGATGTCCATGAAGATGTAGCTGCAGAACATGGCGAGTGCCAAGAGCAGCAACGCGGTCCATCGCATGGCGGCGGAGTCGCGTAGCGTTTTTTGAATTGCTTGTGACATTATTATTTTTATTTTCGTTATTTCGTTATTACGTTATGACGATATTATGTTATTTCGTTACTTCAGCCATTTGTCCAGCCAGTTGAAGTAGGTGCGCTGCCACAGAATGCCGTTCTGGGGCTTCAGCACCCAGTGGTTCTCGTCGGGGAAGATGAGCAGCTGCGCCTCGATGCCCTTCATGCGGGCGGTATTGAAGGCCGACATGCCCTGTGTGGCATTGATGCGGTAGTCCTTCTCGCCGTGGATGCAGAGAATGGGCGTGTCCCACTTGTCAATGAACTGGTGGGGCGAGTTCTTATAGGTCTTGTCGGCATTGGCCGTGCGGTCGCCGTTCCAGTAGGCATCGTCATACTCCCAGTTTGAGAACCAGTTTTCCTCGGTCTCAGTGTACATGGCCTCCAGATTGAAAGCACCATCGTGGGCAATGAAGCACTTGAAACGCTTGTCGTGGTGACCAGCGAGGTAATAGACGCTGAAACCTCCGAACGATGCTCCTACGGCACCCATCTTGTCCTTGTCAACATACGGCAGGTTCTGCACGGCATCGTCGATGGCTGTCAGGTAGTCGGCCATGCACTGTCCTGTCCAGTCGCCGCTAATCTCCTCGCACCACTCAGAGCCAAAACCCGGCAGTCCGTGACGGTTGGGAGCCACGATGACGTAACCCTGCGAGGCCATGATCATGAAGTTCCAGCGGTAGCTCCAGAACTGGCTGACGGGACTCTGCGGTCCGCCTTCGCAGAAGAGCAGGGTGGGGTACTTCTTTGTCTCGTCGAAGTTCGGCGGCAGGATGACCCAGTAGAGCATCTGATTGCCATCGGTCGTCTTCACCCAGCGTTGTTGTACGGTCGGTTTGTTTAACTGGTCGAGGATGTGTTTGTTCTCCTCTGTTATCTGCAAGACAACGGTCTTCTCCGGTTTCTTTGTGTTTGGAGTGACAATATAAAGGTCGGCAGGTGCCGTGTAGCAGTGGCGCTCCATGAGCAGTTGCTTGCCGTTGTTAAGCATCTGCAGCGAACCGAAGTCAGTCCATGTGTCGGTCAACTGTTTTACCTCGCCTTTATTGGTAATTGCATAGAGGTTTTCCGTAGCATGCCAAACGCCGATGAAGTATATCATGGCATCCTTGTTGTCGCTCCAGCAGAAGTCATCGACGTTCGAGTCGAACGACTCCGTCAGGAAGGCCTTTTCGCCTGTCTGCAGGTCATAGCAGCAGAGTCTTTGGCGGTCGCTCTCGTATCCGTCGCGTGCCATGGATAGCCATGCCACGTATTTGCCGTCGGGCGAGAACTTCGGGTTCTGGTCGTAGCCCGGCAGGTTCTTCAGGTTCTCCGGCGCATTGACGGCCTGCGTCTTCAGCGTCTTCGTCGGGTCAACCTCGGGGACCACGTAGTCGGCGGGCTTGCAGAGGTTGACAGTCTTACGCGTACCTATATTATATAAATAGATGTCTGAATCGGTAGAGATGCTGTAGGCCAGTCCTGTTTTCTTGCGACAGGTGTAGGCTATCTGCTTGGAGTCCGTGCTCCAGTCCAGTTGCTCGATGCCTCCGAAAGGTTCCATAGGGCACTCGAAGGGTTCTCCGTCGAGAATGTCCACTCCGTCGGAAGCAATGGTAAAGCCGTTGCCAACGGAGAAGAGAAATGGGTGCTGGATGCTTTCCACATAGTGGTCCCAGTGGCGGTACATCAGGTCGGTGACCAGTCGTCCCGTAGCCTTGGGCAGGTCCGTGGGGTTCTCCTTGATGATGTCGTGGTAGGGGATGCTTTTCAGGATAATGACCTTCTGAAGGTCGGGTGAGAACTTGAATCCCTCCACGCTGCCGTCGGTCTGCGACAACTGCTGGCGGTCGGTGCCGTCCGCCTTCATCCTCCATATCTCTCCACCGGTCATGAAGGCCAGCGTCTCGTTGTCCAGCCAGGTGGCGTCCGTCTCGTTCTTGCTGCCTGTGGTCAGCAACTGTTTGTTGCTGCCGTCGGCGTTCATCACGTAGAGCACCTGGTGGCTCTTGTTCTGTTTCACACTATAGTAGCCCACCTGATAGACAATCCTTTGTCCGTCGGGCGAGGCGGCATAGCCGCTGATGCGTCCCATGGCCCAGAGTGCCTCGGGTGTCATCGTACGGCCGGTCAGTTTGATGTTACTCTTCCCAATCACGTTGTCTTGAGCTTTTATGTTGCCGCCCATCGTCAGCAGCATGGCGGCGAGAATTACTACATATTTCATAGCTTTTTCTTGTTTTTCCTGCAAAGGTACAAATTTTTTCTCTGAAGTGCATAGTTTTACAATTATTTTAGTATATTTGCACCAACAATCTAAAAGATAAGAGACCAATACAAGGATTTTTATTTATTTTAGTAACATCAATAACAATTAGAACTATGAAAAAGAAATTAATGGCAATCGCTGCTGTTTTCTGCTG
>JAEEGJ010021164.1_pt1 | contig 14040 bp, 12 predicted proteins | sample 8958761 | NCBI WGS metagenome assembly JAEEGJ01 (sample SAMN16246546, study PRJNA631951) | gut metagenome | biome: gut microbiome; feature: rumen; material: RS-attached | host: Bos | place: Iran: Karaj | collected 2018-10 | reverse complement strand
GTCGACGCCCCGATCTATATCGACGACACCCCGCAGCTCTCCGTGTTCGAGCTCCGCGCCAAATGCCGCCGTCTGAAGCAGCAGCACGACATCCAGATGGTTTTCATCGACTACCTGCAGCTGATGACCGCCAAGACCGAGCGCGGCGGCAACCGTGAGCAGGAGATCTCCACCATTTCACGGTCTCTTAAGGCCCTCGCCAAGGAGCTGGAAATCCCAGTTTTAGCCCTGTCACAGTTGAGCCGTAGCGTGGAGCAACGTCCAGGATCAAAGAAGCCTATCCTCTCCGACCTTCGTGAATCAGGTGCTATCGAGCAAGACGCCGATATGGTAATGTTCATCTACCGTCCCGAATACTATAAAAACGAACAGGAGAATCCCGATCTGCCGCAAGGCTTCACCTGCATCGACATCGCCAAGCACCGTAACGGTAAGTTAGGCGAAGTCAACCTGAGATTTGTGGGACAATACGCCCGCTTTGAAGAGTTCGGTCAGGACCGTCTCGCCTCTGCCGACGAGATCACCCTGGGTCCCAACCCGAATTTCAACAACACGGTTATTGTGGGTTCACGAATGAACGACGACAACCCGTTCGGACCTCAGCCAGGCATCACAGACGACTATAATCCTCCGTTTTGAGGTGAGAGGTTAGAGGTGAGAGGTGAGAGTTTAATTGAGAGTTTGCTTCATATTCAAAAACTTTTCTTATCTTTGCCGTCCCAAAAGTAAGAGATTTTATATTAAATAATTGAATATGAAGAAATTAGCCGTTATCGCCTTCGGCGGAAACGCCCTTCTGAGAGGCGGACAAAAAGGAACTTACAAGGAACAAATGGAAAATGTCACAGAGACATGCCATGCGTTGCTACCCTTCCTCAAGAAAGACTACAACCTCGTTATCGGCCATGGTAACGGTCCTCAAGTAGGCAATGTCATGTTGCAGCATGAAGCTGGTCACCATCAGTTTGGTGTGCCGGGTATGCCTATCGACTTCTGCGTTGCTGAAACCCAAGGTCTCATCGGATTCATGATTGAGATGGGTCTGGGCAAGACCTTTGCCAAAGAAGGTCTGAAGCGCAATGTAGTCACCTTGGTGACCCAAGTGGTGGTTGACAAGAACGACCCGATGTTCCTGAATCCTACCAAGCCCGTTGGTCCATACTACAGCAAGGAAGAAGCTGAGAAGTATGCCAAGGAGACTGGTGCCGTCTACAAGGAAGACCCCAAAGGTCGCGGCTGGCGTAAAGTGGTGGCTTCACCCAAACCAATCGCCATCCAAAATGTTGGCCTGGTGAAACAGCTTGCTGAACAAGGCCATATCGTCATCACTGTTGGTGGCGGCGGCATCCCTGTCATCGAGAAGGTTGACGGTAGCTTAGGCGGCGTTGAAGCTGTGATCGACAAGGACCTGGCTTCAGCCATGACAGCCATCAACATCGGCGCCGACGAGTTCTACATCCTCACCGACGTTCCGAAGGTATTCATCAACTTCCGCAAGGACAACGAGCAAGCTCTCGACACCATCACCGTGGCAGAAGCTAAGAAGCACATGGCTGACGGTCAATTCACCGAAGGCAGCATGGCTCCTAAGGTTCGCGCTGCCATCCTCTTCGTGGAGGCAACAGGCCATGAGGCCATCATCACCGAGGCCACACGCCTTGGCGACCCAACCTGCGGCACCAGAATCGTTCCGTAAACACTTTGAAAATCAATACATACCATGAAAAAAGGATTTTTCATTATCGCTATGGGCTTGTTGCTTGGCATGACCGCCTGCAACCGCGCATCACTCGTAGGTACTTGGATTGAGCCTGCCGATGACAGCAGCGTCTTTGGCGAATATGGATTAAAGCTGAACAGCGACGGCACCATTGAGTCCATCAACATGGGTTATCGCGAATACCAAACTTGGGAGAAGGTCGACGATATGTTGATCCTCAAAGGCAGATACACCGGTACCAACCCTCGTGATTTCGTTGATTCACTGTGGATTGAGGAACTCACAGAAGATCGTCTGGTGCTGAAGGATTTCGGAAATTATTCCGTGACTTATCAAAGAAAAGCCGAATAATCTCTCCTACCCAGAGGATTACCGAAGTCGAGAGGATGATTCGCAGCCAGTCGCCTAACGACAAGCGAACCACCTCGAACATCTCACCGCCGAATTCGACGATGAGTACCTGTCCCACAAGAATTATAGCCAAGGTCAAGACAAAGCCCTTGGCTATATTTTTTGTAAACAAGCCATTCAGCGCCGAACGTCCCGTCATAAAGGCCTTGGCGTTGAAGATATTCCAGAACTGCATAAACACGAAGATCGTGAAGAAAAGCGTATGTTCTCTAGGTGTGACCACGCCGTCTTGCTGGAAATAATAATAGAACCCCAGAAACACGGCGACAAAAAGCAGGCCTACGCCAAAGATCCTATTGGCCATGGGTCGGGTGATGATATAGGCATCGCGTGAGCGTGGCTTTTCAAACATCACCTTTTGATCGGGCGGCAACGAAGCCAATGCCAAGGCTGCAAACGTATCCATAATCAAGTTCACCCAAAGCATCTGCGTCACTGTCAACGGCGATTCAGTGCCTAAAACGGCGCCTAACAGCACGATAAGACATGCCGCCACGTTGATGGTCATCTGGAACAGGATGAAACGCTGGATATTGCGATATAAGGAACGTCCCCACACCACCGCACGGGCGATACTTTGGAACGAGTTGTCGAGAATTGTGATATCGCTGGCTTCTTTGGCTACGCTGGTGCCATCGCCCATCGAGAGACCGATCTGTGCCGCATTAAGGGCGGGGGCGTCATTGGTGCCATCACCGGTGACCGCCACCACCTCCCCTTTCTGCTGGAGCAGTCGTACCAGCCGTTCCTTGTCCATCGGTCTAGCCCTTGACATAATCTTCACATCGCCAATCCTCTCAAGCAACGCTTCGTCGCTCAGCAGCTCAAACTCTTTGCCGGTGATCATGTTCTTTTCTTCAGTATCTCCTTCTTTCCACAAGCCAATTTGACGTCCGATCTCCCTGGCAGTAGCTGAGGTATCGCCTGTGACAATTTTGACCTTAATCCCTGCATCGATGCAGTCCTTGATGGCATCAGGCACTTCCTCACGAACAGGATCGGCGATAGCCACAGTGCCGAGATAGCACAAATCTTCGATAGCCAATTGCTCGCCGTCGAACATGGCATCCATCTCGTTGCGATCGAGGTAACGGTAAGCGAATCCCAAGGTGCGCATTGCCTGACTTTGGTAGAGTGACAGTTGCTGTTCCACCAGTTCCATGCTATCCTCAATCGGGCTCTCACCTTCTTCCAACCGGATCTTCGAGCAATGCTTGAGCACCAGTTCCGGAGCACCTTTCACATGCATCAGCAGCAGTTCGGGATCGTCAGTATTCACAAAGGTTGCCATGAATTTGTATTTCGTTGAAAACGGCACCTGACGGACGATTTTGGCATGGTCGCGATAGCTGATGTAGTCTATATTCTGATTAAACAGCCAGTTAAGCATAGCTGCCTCGGTGGGGTTGCCTATCGTCTTGGCTTCCTGCTTGTTGGAGAAGTCGAGAAACGCCGTTGAGTTGATGGCTATGCCTTCCTTGATCAGAAAAGAAGTCTGTGAATCATCGAGCTTGTTGTCGTGCAACCCGTAGATTTTGAAGTCGCTAACGCTCATGCGGTTCTGCGTCAGGGTTCCCGTTTTGTCAGTGCATATCACCGTGACAGCGCCCATGGTTTCGCAGGCATGCATCTTGCGTACCAAATTATTGGTTTCCAACATTCTACGCATGCTTAACGCCAAGCTCAGCGTGACGCTCATGGGAAGTCCTTCAGGAACGGCCACCACAATCAAAGTAATGGCAATCATCAGGGAATTCAAGAGGTAATGGGCAAAATCCATCCAGTCGAATGACACGCTCTTGTCAACGACAAAATACATCAAAAGCCTGAAAACCAAAATCAGGCCTGCCACCACATAACTCGCTATGGTGATGGTATGTCCCAATTTATCGAGTTGCTCGTTAAGTGGGGTCTTTATCTTGTTATCGATTTGGGCACCGCGATATACCTTACCCCACTCAGTGGCATCGCCCACACGTTCCACTACGAAAATGCCATTGCCATCGATGACCGTGGTTCCGCGGCAGACGTAATTGGACGGATAGGTAGCCTCATGGTCGAACTCCTCTTCCCTAACGGTCTTCTGTGCCATGGGCTCGCCAGTCAGCGACGACTCGTTGATTTGCAGGGCTATAGTCTCAACCAAGGTGCCATCGGCAGGGATTTCGTCGCCTGGGTTGACAAACACCATGTCGCCTACCACCACATCCTTTCGCTCGATTCGTGTGATATGCCCGTCGCGCATCACCGTCACCTTTTCCTCGTCTTTCGACTTGTTTAGGATGTCGAACTTACGATTGGCACTCAACTCGAAGACGAAACCCACCGTGGTTGCCAACATCACCGCGACGAAGATGCCAAGCGGCTCCAGCAGGACTTCCAGACCAGCCGTGCCTCTGAAATATTGATACAGCGACACCACCACCGACAGCGTCAGGGTTATGAGCAAAATACGGATAATCGGATCCTGGAACTTTTCAAGGAAAAGCCGCCACACCGGCTCCTTGGGTGGAGGAGTCAGCAGGTTGTTTCCGTGTTCCAGCCTACTTTGTTCGACCTGTTCGGAAGTAAGTCCGTGCCTATGGTCGCCGCTATCCATTTATGCCTGTTGGCCGTTCAGCAGAAAAGTAACGTCGGTGTTTGGCTCAATCTCGACGGCTTCCTTGCCATATTGCATGACGATCATCTTCTTGCCGCCTTTGAGTGTCATCTTACCATCGGTAACCCAAAGCGAGGTAGCTTCACGAAGTCCCACAACCACCATCTTCTGGTTGACAGCGAGATACTCGTTGATACGATCCTGACGGGTCTCGCCACCGTGCTTGATCATCTTGTCGATCTCAGGATGAGGATCCAAGTAGTGAGGATTGATCTGGAACGGCACCAGATTCAGGGTCTTGAACGAAGCCGGTTGCACGATGGGCATGTCGTTGGTAGTGCAGAGTGTAGGGCAAGCCACGTTGCTGCCAGCGCTCCAACCGATGTAAGGCACACCAGCCAAAGCACGCTCACGGATGGCATCCATCAAACCGTATTTATGCATCTCAGCTACCAGATGGAAGGTGTTGCCACCGCCCACCACGATCAGGTCAGCCTCTTTCACGGCTTTCACCTTATCGTCGAAGTGATGCACCGAAGTGAAATTGGTGAAGCCGAACTTCTCAAGGAACACCTTCTGAACACGTGCTTCGTAAGCATCATAGCTGTCAGGATAGGCTTTCCCAGCGATGTTGACGCCGGCAAAGGGAACGAAAACGACGCGGCTATTAGGTTTGAGGTTGTTCTGCAGGCAGAAATATTCAATCTGGTTGCATGCCCAGGCAAGATAGGTCTCCCCGAAATTGGTGGAGTTGCTAATCAATAATAGTCTCATAATACAAAGTGTTAAGTTTGTGCAAATGTACTGCTTTCCATAAAAAAAATCAAAAAATAATTGCGTTGAACTAAAACAATGGCTACTTTTGCATTGAAAATCAACTAACCCTAAAATTTTAAACGATGAAAAAAGTATTGTTAGCTATTGCTGTTATCGCTTTGATTGGTTGCGCTTCATGTTCAAAAACCAAGGTTTGCCACTGCTATTATGACTATACCGGTCTTACCGGCAACGGCACCCAAGATCTTGGCCAACAAATCATTAATGACGGAACATGCGCTGATCTCGAAACCCAATCCGCTTTCAACTTTAACTTTGGTACTCTTGGAACAGGAAAGGTTCGCTGCGTGAAAGAGTAATGCAAGAATTTAAAACCATTGGGCCCATCATACTGAAAGTATTGTTGGGCCTTTTGTTTATTGTCTCGGCGGTTTTGAAGATCGTCGACATGGACAAATTTGAAATCTATATTTACAGCTACCATTTCTTCAGCCGGAATTTCAGTTTTTTGGTAGCGAGGGCTGCTATCATCCTCGAATTGGTGTTAGGCATTGGATTGATTTCCATGTGCTTCCATAAGTTGATGTGGTGGGGCAGCATGATAATGCTTGCAGGCTATACCTTGCTTTTGGTATATGCGCAGATTATCGGACGTACCGACAGTTGCCATTGTTTTGGCGAGCTGCTCCCCTTCAATCCCTGGCAAAGCATCTTTAAAAACATCGTATTGATGGGTTTGTTCGCCATGATTTACAAGGTAAAGGATTTCAGTTTCAAAGGAAAATGGTTGGCATTAGTAGGAGTTCTCATCGTTTCTTCCGTAACGGTGTTTGCCGTATCGCCTCCCGACAATTTCATTTCGACTTACAACAAGGATAAGAACGTGAATGAGGCCTTGTTTGCCGAGATGCTGTCCACACCGCCCATGGATGCCTTCCACCTTAATGAAGGAAAGCAGGTCATTGGCATATTTTCAACATCATGCGAATATTGTCAGCTGGCAGCCCACAAGATCTCACTTATGCAACAGCGTTACGGCTTCCCGGCTGAAAATATGACTTACGTCTTCATTGGCAGCGAAGAGGGCATCGAGACGTTTTACGAGAAGTCGGAATCAGCCGAATACCGAAGTGTGCTTCACGACAACCCCATTAGTCTATTGAGCATCATCGAGGGTAAATTCCCCACCATAGTCTTCCTTGACAACGGCACCATTGTCCACAAATACGAATTACGCGACATGAAAGAGGATGAGATCAAGGCCTTTTTCACTCAGCCTTGAAGTTTGATTCCATTTCCTTCAATCTTGCCATCTCGTCACGATAAGCGGCAGCGGCGATGAAATCCATCTCCTTGACGGCTTTCTCCATGTTTCGTTTGGCTTCGAGGATGGCTTTCTCGATCTGCTTCTTAGTCTTGTATTCAACCTGTTCGGCTGCGATGCTTGAGAGGCGTTCCTCTTGCTCAGGATAAGCCACAAATCCCTTTCTACCAGTGGCTTCAGACAATGACACGTCGATGGCTTTCACGATGGTTTTGGGCACGATGCCATGCGCCTCGTTGTAAGCGATTTGCTTAGAGCGGCGACGATTGGTCTCGTCGATAGTCTTTTGCATTGACTCAGTGATAGTTGAGGCGTACATGATGACCTTGCTCTCGGCGTTACGGGCGGCACGGCCTGCCGTCTGTGTCAACGAGCGTTCCGAGCGCAGGAAGCCTTCCTTGTCGGCATCGAGGATGGCTACCAGGCTGACTTCAGGGAGATCCAAGCCCTCACGGAGAAGGTTCACACCTACCAGTACGTCGAACTCACCTAAACGAAGCCCTCGCAGGATCTCCACACGTTCCAAGGTATCCACGTCAGAGTGGATGTATCTTGCCTTGATTTTTAGGTTGTTGAGATAGGTATTCAGCTCTTCTGCCATGCGTTTGGTCAAGGTGGTCACCAGCACACGCTGCTGCTTTTCCTTCACCTTACGGATCTCCTCCAACAGGTCGTCCACCTGGTTGACGCTCGGCCTCACCTCGATAACTGGATCGAGCAGACCTGTGGGACGGATGATTTGCTCCACATACACGCCTTCACTCTGTTGCAACTCATAATCGGCTGGTGTAGCGCTGACATAGATTTTTTGTCCCGTAAGCGCTTCAAACTCATGGAATTCCAACGGTCTGTTATCCAATGCAGAAGGCAGTCGGAAGCCATATTCCACCAAGGTCTGCTTGCGTGAGCGGTCGCCTCCATGCATTCCTCTGATTTGGGGCACCGTGACATGGCTTTCGTCGATGACGGTGATGAAGTCGTCAGGGAAGTAGTCCAGCAGGCAGAACGGCCTTGTTCCAGGCTTACGGCCGTCGAAATAGCGGGAATAGTTCTCAATGCCAGAGCAATAGCCCAACTCCCGCATCATCTCAATATCATAGTTCACTCGGTCCTCCAATCGCTTGGCTTCCATATTTTTACCAATCTCACGGAAATAATCGGCCTGCTTGAACATGTCCTGCTGAATCTCATCGATGGCTGATTTCAGCTTGTCTTTCGAGGTGATGAAGATATTTGCCGGGAAGATGGTGACCTCCGAGATCTCCTCGATACGGCTGCCCGTCACGGGATTGAAGCTCTCGATAGCATCGATCTCATCGTCCCAAAACACAAGGCGGTAGGCGATGTCAGCGTATGCAGGAAACACATCGAGGGTCTCCCCTTTTATTCTGAACTTACCTGGTGTAAACTCGATCTCGTTACGTGTGTACAGAGAGTTTACAAGGGCCTTGGCCACGTCGTCGCGCTTCATCTGTTGTCCACGAGTAAGGTAGATGACGTTTTCGGTGAAATCGTCGGGATTGCCAATGCCGTAAAGGCATGACACCGAGGAGACCACGATAATATCCCTCCTCCCCGACATCAATGCTGTAGTGGTGCTTAAGCGTAGTTTCTCGATGTCGGAATTGATGGAAAGATCCTTCTCGATATAGGTATTGGTCGAAGGGATGAAAGCCTCCGGCTGATAGTAGTCGTAATACGAAACGAAATACTCGACGGCGTTTTCGGGGAAGAACGCCTTGAACTCGCCATAAAGCTGAGCTGCCAGCGTTTTGTTATGGCTCAATACCAAGGCGGGGCGGTTGAGTTGAGCCAACACGTTAGCCACGGTGAAAGTCTTGCCCGATCCCGTCACGCCAAGCAAAGTCTGGGCACGGTCGCCACGCTGCAAGCCCTCCACGAGTTGCCGAATGGCTTCCGGCTGATCGCCCGTAGGCGCAAAGTCCGATACCAGTTTAAAGTCCATGGTTCAAATTGAAATCCATCATCACTGGGAAATGATCTGAACCTTTGAATTTCAGACGTTTAAACGCCGTTGGCTGGATCTGGTCATTACCCCACACATAGTCAATTCGTAACATGGGGAGTTTGCCTGCATAGGTACGTCCCACGCCTCTTCCTACCTTAACGAAGCCGTCGGTAAATCCTGCCCGCTTGATCTGATGATAGGTATATGACAGCGGCGTGTCGTTGAAATCGCCGCAGAGCACAATGGCACGACCGTCGTTCGGGATATCCTCAAGCATCTTGCTAACTTCCTGACTACGTTTCTCATAGGCATTCTTAAGCTTCACAAGGATGGATTTGCTTTTGGTCTTCACTTCTTCCTTACTATTGCCGGTATCCGAAAATACCGTGATCTCATCGTTGGTCAGCTGGAATGAGGTAAGATGGCAGCAAACCACATAGAAGACACCCTTTTTCCCAGCATCCACTTTAGCCACAGGGCCGTACGCATTCTCCCCTCCCATGGCCTCGTCAGCATCCAAGGCCGAGAGCGGATATTTCGAAAAAATCACATTACTGCCATAATGTTGTTTGGTATGGTAATACTGGTAAGGCATCTTGAGCAACTCGCCATATTTGGCAATGCAGTCTTTCCTTCCCAACTTCGGCATAAATTCAGAGAATTCCTGAATACAAAGCACATCGGGATTATTCTCTAAGACGAAGTTAGCCACACGATTGGCAACCTCTTCGCGACTCTTTCCTGACTCATGATAATCACTGAAATTCAGCACGTTATATGACATCACACGTAACTCACCACCTTCTTGAGCCGAACCTGCTGAAAACGACTTGTAAACACCTGGTATTGAAATGATTAATGCTATAATTGAGAACCATGCCATTTTTGACCACAACAATAGCAAAAACATGAGTATCACGATGTTATACAGAAAAATCACCCAGAATGCTAAACCGAAATAGGCCATCCAAGGGAATTTGACTGGATCCACATAGCTACTCAGCACACTCATGACCATGGCCATCAAACCAATAAAGGCCAGGATGGTCAGCAGAAACACGAACAGTCTTCCGAAAAAGCCTCTCTTCCTACTACTTTTCTTGCTGTTGCTTTTTTTCTTCTTCGATTCTTTCTTATCTTCTTTCATCACAAATCAATATAAACGGCCTTTCTTTTTCCAAACCAGAATGATGATCAAACCCACCAGCATACCGCCGAGATGGGCAAAATGAGCCACATGGTCACCAGCAGAGAAGAGGCCCGTCATCAACTCGATCACTGCATAACCCACCACGAACCATTTGGCCTTGATTGGCATCACGAAATATAAGTAAATCAATGAGTTGGGGAACATCATACCGAATGCGAGCAGCAGGCCATAGATAGCGCCCGAGGCTCCCACTGTAGTCATGTAATTGAGATATTCCGACATTGGTATGATGGATGAACCCATATTTACATTCTGATAATGAGATAGATGCGTAACGTATTCAATGTATTGAACCCCTTCCTGCATCAAACCAGCGCCCAAACCACAGAGCAGATAATAAATCAGGAAACGCTTTGCTCCCCAAATGTTCTCTAAGGTATTACCAAACATCCAGAGAGCGAACATATTGAAAAACAGGTGCGAAAAATTGCCATGCATGAACATGTAGGTCAGCGGTTGCCATGGTCTGAAGCCTGAAGCCATGAAGAAATGGAGGCCTAGCGTATCGCTCAGATGGATGCCGAAACGCACCAAGACGATGTCGGCTAAAAACAGGATACCATTGATAATCAATAAGTTTTTGACTACTACTGGTAGAAAAGAGAAACCGGTTGGACTATATTGGTTATTCATAGTTTTTGAGTTAATTCTTCGAGGGTGAGTAAAGTGTAAATCTTTTTGCCGTCAGGGGCAATTTCAGCCACGCTGCAGCCGAACAGCTGGTCAGCGATGTTCTGCATCTCCAGTTCCGACAACGGTGTCTGCGCCTTGATAGAGAGCTGCGAAGCCATGGTTTTAGCCATGCACAGCTTACGGTCGAGCTGCAGGTCAGTACGGTTGATCTTGTAGTTGTCGAGCATCTTCTCCAACAACTCGGCGGGAGTACATTCTGAGAGGTCGGCCGGCGTGCCATTGATCATGAAAGTGGTGGCATTGGCCTGCTCCAAAACGAAGCCCAAGCGCTGCAGCTCGGGAAGCATCTCACGCAGAACGGAGGCATCGTTGGCATTCAAGGTGAAGGGCTGGGGAAACAGTTCCTGCTGCGAATGACCCGAGTCGCTTTCCAGCTCTTTCAGGAACTTCTCAAAGAGGATGCGGTAATGCGCCAAATGTTGGTCGATGACAAGTAAACCTGACTTGACGGTTGTAATGATATATGACTGATTTAATTGGATATACTTAGATTTATCTAAAGTATTACTTGAAGTATCTTTGGGATCATCTTTTGGGGATTCATCGGTTCGTTCACCGTAGAGCAAACGCCAATCACCGGGGTCACTTTTCTTCTCACCAGCACTATAACCGCCACCAAAAGAGCTCTTCGAAAACTCCTTTTTCTGATGGAAAGGATTGTATGTTGGATCGACGGGAATGGAAGGCTGCACAATGGGATTGGACGATTTGACCACCTCACCGAAGTCGATGCCGAGATTGGTCGGCTCGTCGAAGTCGATCATTGGCGAGAGGTTGTTTTGGCCAATGGCCTTGCGAACCGCAGCATGCAGAATGGCATATACCAACTTGACATCCAAGAAGTTAACTTCCGTCTTCGTAGGATGGATGTTGACATCGATATCCGCCGGGTCGACCTCAATATTAAGGAAATAGCCTGGGAAGCTATCCTTGGGGATCATCTCCATGAAAGCATTCTCAATGGCATGATGCAAGTAAGGATGTTTGATAAACCGCTTGTTAACGAAGAAGTACTGCTCGCCACGGGTCTTTTTGGCGAATTCCGCCTTTACAATGTAGCCGTGAATGCTGACGCGATCGGTTTCTTGATTGACAGGCAGCAACTTACCGTCGTAATTGCTACCGAAAAGTCCCATGATGCGCTGTTTGAGGTTGCCGGGATAGAGATGATATAGCTCTTTACCGTCGCTGGTGAGTGTGAAACCCACCTCAGGATTCATCAGGGTCACACGGGTAAATTCTTCTACCACGTGACGCATCTCAGCAGCAGGTGATTTCAGGAAGTTGCGTCGTGCTGGGACGTTGAAAAACAGGTTCTTAATAGTGAACGTAGTCCCCACTGCCATCGGCACCAGCGTCTGTTCCTTGACCACGGAACCTTCGTTGATAATCTTCACTCCTACTTCGTCTTCCTTACGGCGGGTCTTGAGCTCCACCTGAGCGATGGCTGCGATACTGGCCAATGCCTCACCACGGAAGCCCATGGTACGGATGGAGAACAGATCTTCGGCTTTGCTGATCTTGGAGGTAGCATGGCGCTCAAAGCAAAGGCGGGCGTCGGTTTCCGACATGCCACAGCCATTGTCGACCACCATGATCAACGCCTTTCCAGCGTCTTTCACGACCAGGTCGATCTGTGTGGCACCCGCATCCAACGAGTTCTCCATCAGCTCTTTAACCGCCGATGCTGGTCTTTGAATAACCTCACCCGCAGCGATCTGGTTCGCCACACTGTCAGGAAGTAATTTGATGACGTCGAGCATGACAGCAGTTATTTGCCCATTAAACCAGAGACGATATTGGTAAACATCGGGGTGCAGAAGATGTAGTAGAATGCCACCACCACGATGCCGACGATAATGATGGTTTTCAGCATCTTAGAACGGCGCTCACTCGGGTCTTCCCTATCCTTGTCAGTCCCCCATTTCTTGCGCATCTCAAGGCGCAGCTGCTCCTCGTGGCTTAATTTGGAGTCGTATCCAGCCTCGGCCTTCTTGCGCTCCCATTCTTCCTTTTGAGGATCGTAATATCTTGGAATATAGTTGAATCCCTTCGGTTTATGTCTATAAAAGAAACCCATTTCCTTTTGTTTTAAATTAACTTGCAAATATACGGTAAAAATCCCAATCCCGCATGAGAAACAGGAAGATTTATTATCTTTGCACCGTCATGAACGAAAGAAAACCGACACGGACTTGGCTGCCTACGCTGCTGATACTATTAGCGGGGGTATTGCTTTTCGTGCTCAACCTGGTGGTGGGCAGCGTGAGTGTCCCCTTGTCGGAGTTTTGGGCTGTCGTGACGGGTGGTGGTGACGAGACTTACCGCACCATCATCCTTGAATACCGTCTGCCACAGGCGATTACGGCTTTGTTTGCCGGCATCGGGCTGTCCATTTCCGGTTTGTTGATGCAGACCCTTTTCCGCAACCCTTTGGCTGATCCGTCGATACTGGGTATCTCCAGCGGTGCCAGTCTGGGTGTGGCCATCGTGGTGCTGCTTACTGGAAAGCTCAGCGGCATGGCGGTCAGCGCCATGCCGGGATGGTCCACCGTAGGTGTGACCATCGCCGCATTTGCGGGAGCTTTCCTGGTACTGTTGCTCATCCTGGCTTTGAGTTCACGGCTAAAGAGCATGGTGAGCCTGATCCTGGTTGGCATCATGATCGCATACATCGCCGGCTCGGTGACCGACGTGCTGAAATTCTTCAGCCAAAAGGAGGACGTTCACACCTTCGTCATCTGGGGTTTCGGCAGTTTTTCGAACGTTGGGAAGAGCCAATTAGGCTATTTAGCGGCCACAACCACACTTGGAGTAATACTTTCATTCTTGCTATCTAAATCATTGAATTTATTCCTTTTAGGAGATAGATACGCAGAGAATCTTGGACTTAATTTAAGGAGAGCGAGCCTGCTGACCATCTTGGTCTCCGGATTCCTGATGGCCGTCATCACCGCCTTCTGCGGACCCATCGCTTTCATCGGTCTGGCGGTACCCCATTTGGCAAGATTTACATACCATACCAGCAACCACTTCGTGTTGACGCCCGCAACGGCCGTCATCGGCATGGATTTGGCCCTGCTCTGCAACCTCATCGCCAGGCTGCCCGGCTTCGACGGCAACCTGCCCATCAACTCCGTCACCGCCTTAATTGGCGCTCCCATTGTAATTTACGTTATCTTTCACCGCCAAAAAGTGTTGTCGAAATGAAAGAAGTGCTGCGTACCATCGGACTGAAAATCGGCTACAAGGGCAACGCCTTGATGCCTCCTATCGATACGACTTTGCACGAAGGAGAAGCTGTGGCGCTGGTCGGGGCCAACGGCAGTGGCAAGAC
>JAEEGJ010021163.1_pt1 | contig 14040 bp, 10 predicted proteins | sample 8958761 | NCBI WGS metagenome assembly JAEEGJ01 (sample SAMN16246546, study PRJNA631951) | gut metagenome | biome: gut microbiome; feature: rumen; material: RS-attached | host: Bos | place: Iran: Karaj | collected 2018-10 | reverse complement strand
ACCAGCCACCATACAGGCGGAGAAAGCAGGAGGCACCTGCATGATATCGCCCACGAAGCGTGGCAGTGTCCCGAGAATCAGTTCCCGGGTGATATGCGCCGTCGGATAGGTCTGATCCACGGCGTGCTCCATATCGTAGCTTGGCGTGGTAGCCCCTAACTGCAGGGTAGCCGTATACTCCTTCGTGTGGAGTTGCAGCGCCTCAATCTGTTTGGTGGCCTTCCCCGTGCAGAGGATCAGCACACCGGTAGCCAGCGGGTCGAGGGTGCCGGCATGTCCCATCTTCACCCGTTTCACATGAAGCCGTTTCGACACCAGATAACGGATGTGTGCCAGTGCCCCAAAGCTCGTCATGCGATAGGGTTTGTTGATATAGATGTAGGCGCCCTCGTTAAAGTTCATGCCTTCTATAAACTCAGCAGAATAGTCACGACACCGATGATGGCACAATAGATACCGAAATAAATCAGTTTGCCACGCTTCACGATGTCAATCATCCACTTACAGGCCAGACAGCCTGAGAGGAAAGCCGCCACAAAACCTACCAAAAGAGGTACGGTTCCGATACTGCCCATCACAGCCTCACCTTTCATGGCCTTCATCACATCGAGCAGGGCCTCTCCCAGAATGGGCGGTATCACCATGAGGAACGAGAACTGTGCCAGTTTCTCTTTCTTGTTGCCCAGCATCAATCCTGTCGCGATGGTAGAGCCTGAACGTGAGAGGCCAGGCAGCACGGCACAGGCCTGTGCGATACCTATCACAAAGGCGTCTTTCCAAGAGATATGCTCTTTCTGACGCGGACGGGCAAAATAGGAGAAGATCAGCAGTGCTGCTGTCAGTAGCAAGCAACAGCCCACAATCAGCAGGCCAGAACCGAAGATTTCCTCCACCTGATCCTTGAAGAACACACCCACGATGCCGACGGGAATCATCGACACCAGGATGTTCAGGAAGTATTTCGTCTCTGCATTCATTTCAAATTTGAACACACCCTTCACTATCCAGCTAATCTCCTTCCAAAGGACGACCAGCGTCGACAAGATCGTGGCCACGTGTACTACCACGGTAAACATGAGATTCTCCTCACCATCCTGCATGCCGAAGAGCGCCTGGCCGATAGCCAGGTGACCGCTACTGCTCACAGGAAGATACTCTGTAAGACCCTGTATAATGCCCAGGATCAAAGCTTCTATCCAATCCATCTGTTTATTTACGATTTACGGATTTACGATTTACGATTTTGGTTTACGGATGACCGCATAGATCATTGACACAAAGCCCAGGAGACATACCACCGGGGCTACCTTAATGCGACGTGCGCTGAAGATGTCGGGCTCATAGGCCGTATCCGTAGAGGCCGAACCCGCCATCAGCAGAAAACCAACGATCACCACTGCCATGCCTACACCCAGCAAGATGAAGTTCGTCTTATCAAATGCAAAATTTCTCTTGTCCATATTTATTTAATGTAATTACTCCTTTACTCCTTCTCTCCTTTACTCCTGACTCCTTAAATCTTATACAACTCGCCTGGGGGCATGCGGAGGAAACGGTTCACGGAGATGTAGGAACACGTCAGCGTGATGACCAGTCCGAACACCAACACAGCCAATCCCGTGATGACCAGCTCTCGCCAGGTGATGATAAGCTGGATGCCCGGCTCGTAATAGTAGAGCCCATAGACACCACTTCCCAACACGATAATGGCAATCAGGGCAGCAAGGATTCCCACAAGCAGTCCCTGCTTCATAAACGGCCTGCGGATAAATCCCCACGAAGCACCCACCAGTTTCATCGTGTGAATGAGGAAACGGCGCGAATAGACACTCAGTCTTACCGTGTTGTTGATGAGCGAGAACGAGATGAACGTCAGCAGCACAGCCAGCACCAGCAACAGGATGTTCAACTTTGCGAGGTTACGGTTCACGCTGTCCATCAGGTCCACCTGATAAGCCACGTCTGTCACCTTAGGATTCTTCCTGAGTTCCTCACTGATCCACACCAGCGAGTCGGCATTGGCGTAGTCGGAGTGCAGCTGCAGCTCAAGCGTAGCCGGGAACGGGTTCATGCCGAGGAACTCCGAAGGATCGGAGCCCATCGCCTCTGTCTGTTCCTTCAGGGCCTGTTCACGACTGATGTAGTGGATGTCCTTCGAGAACGGGCGATGGATCAGGTCCTGCTGGAACTGCTTGGCATCGCCCACGCTGACCTCGTCGTTAAGCACGACCGTCACCGTCAGATTCTCCTTGACCCACTGCGACAGGTTGCGCGATGTCTGCACAGAGAACACCACCAAACCCAGCAGCACAAGCACCATCGCTGTACTGATACATAAGGTCACCAACTGCACACCCTGCCGGCGGCCAGTCTTCTCACGTCGTCTTTTCATGTAGGTTTACGTACGTAATCTTTTGAATTCGGGTGCAAAGTTACAAAAATAACCGCAGATTACGCAGATTATACAGATTATTTTTCATTTTTCTGCGTAATCTGCGTAATCTGCGGTAAAAAAAGACTATCTTTGCAGCCATTATGAGTACAATTATTTATCCTTCGCCCGTCTTCGGCCCTGTTCACAGTCGCCGTCTGGGTATTTCTTTAGGTATCAACTTGCTGCCTGCCGACGGCAAAGTGTGTTCTTTTGACTGTATTTACTGCGAGTGCGGTTTCAACGAAGACCACCGTCCTACCCTGCCCCTCCCCACACGTGAAGAGGTGGCCGCCAAGCTGGAAGAGAAGCTGCAGCAGATGGCCGCCGAGGGCCAGTTGCCCGACGTACTGACCTTTGCAGGCAACGGTGAGCCCACCTGTCATCCCCACTTCCCAGAGATCATCGACGATGTCATCCGCCTGCGTGACCAGTACTGTCCGAAGGCGAAAGTCTCCGTATTGAGCAATTCCACGATGATCCACCGCCAGACCGTCCACGATGCCCTGATGCGGGTGGACAACAACATCCTGAAACTCGACACCGTCGATCCTATATATATAAATAAGGTGGACCACCCCAACGGCACCTACGATGTAGAAAAGATCATCGACCGTATGAAAGCCTTTAATGGTCATATCATCATCCAGACCATATTCATGAGGGGGGAGGTATGGAGACAGGAGTCAGGAGTCAGGAGTCAGGAGCCTGTAGATAATACTGGGGAGGAGTATGTCGGTCCCTGGCTTGAGGCCGTCAAAGCCATCAAGCCCCAACAGGTGATGATCTACACCATCGACCGCGAGACACCCACCATAGGGCTTCTCAAGGCCACCCACGAACAACTCGACGCCATCCGCGACAGTGTGATAGCCGCCGGCATCCCCTGCACAGCCTCCTATTAAAGAACAAATCCCTGCCGGTGGCAGGGATTCGATTGTTATTTGCACATGATGCCGCGCTTGGAGTTTTCCAGGAAGCGGATGATGTTCTGGATCTCAGGACCATCGGGCACCTGGTCACGAATCTGTTTGATGACATCGAAAACGCTCGTCTTACCGTGGAAGAGCAGACGATAGGCATTGGCGATGTGGCTCTGAACCTTCTTGTCGATCTCGGCATAGTCCATCACCGTCGTGTTGGGACCGCCATACTCCATCGGATTACCACCAGCAATGACGTAGGGAGGCACGTCGTGCGAGAAGGCCGTGCCTGCCTGAATCAGCGCGAGGTCTCCGGCACGGGTGTTGGCATTCTGAATGGCACCAGAGGAGAAGATGACACCATTGCCGATCTCGCAGTCGCCGGCAATCTTCGTACCATAACCGAACACGCAGTGGTCGCCCACCACCGTATCGTGGCTGATGTGGGTTCCTTCGAGCAGGAAGTTATGGCTACCGATCTTCGTCACGCCGTCGCGGTTGGTACCACGGTTGATGACGACATTCTCGCGGATGACGTTGTTGTCGCCGATCTCCACATACGACTTAGCGCCACGGAAGTTGAAGTCCTGCGGCAGGGCAGCGATGACGGAGCCCTGATGGATCTTGTTGCTCTTACCGATGCGCGAGCCGTCGCAGATGGAGACGAAGGGGAAGATGATGCAGTTGTCACCGATCTCCACGTCGTCCTCGATATACACGAAGGGGAATATCTTACAGTTGTTGCCGATCTTCGCCTTGGGAGAAATCTCGGCTTTGGGACTTATTTCACTCATATTTATAACATTTTTTATCTTGCTCCGCCTCCGAGGGCCTGGTAGAGGTTGACGACGGACTGCATCTTTTTGAACTGGTCGCTGACCTCGTTGATCTCGGCATTGAGCAGGTTGCTCTGAGCGGAGATGACCTCGAGGTAGGTGGTGTTGGATGAAGACTCCATAAGCTTGCGGGTGTCGATAACGTTCTGCTTGAGCACTGCCACGCGCTTGGCATCGAGTATCACCATATCTGCATAGCCATTGTAGGAAGACAGGGCATTAGACACCTCGTTACCAGCCTTATAGACAGAATTCTGCCAGGTGTTGAAAGCCTGTTCATACTTATCCTTGGCCACCCTCAGGCCAGCGACGATCTGTCCATGCTGGAAGATGGGCTGCACCAGGCTTCCGACGGCCTGCAGGAGCCACTTGCCGGGATTCACCAACCCATTGTTATTGGTGAAAGCGGCTGTTCCCGTGATGGTGATGCTGGGATAGAAACGGCTACGGGCAGTCTCGATATCATAGAAGCACTGGGCCAGTGCCATCTCGTTGGCATGCACGTCGGCACGGTTGGCCAGCATCTGGATACCCACGCCTGTGGCAAACTCAGAGGGCAGGTACTGATCTGCGAAGGTGATACGGGGGATGGTCTGTCCGGGCTGTCCAATCAGCAGCGAGATGGAGTTCTCGATCTCACGCGTCTGGCGCAGAATGTCGATCCTCTGCGTCTGCACCTGATAGTAGGCGGCCTCAGCACTCTGTACAGCGGTAGAGCGGTAGCCCACGCGGTTCTCGTGCATAAACTTCATCTTCTCCCAGGTCTCCTTCGTCAGCTGCTCCATATCGATGACGATCTCCAACTGGCGGTCGAGCATCAGCAGCGTGTAATAGAGGTTGGCAATGGAAGAGATGATGTTACACTTCACCACCGTCTGATAGTCCTTGGTGGCGATGAGCTGCATCTGCGCCGAGCGCTTCACGGAGAGCAGGTTGCCGAAGAGGTCCAGATTCCAGCTGGCCGAGACAGGCAGCGTGTAAGACTTTGTAGCGGCGGCACCGTCGAACGACTGGAGTGTTCCCTGCGGACTCAAAGTAACAGAGGGCAGGAAGGCCAGTTTGGCGACCCTCAGGGCCTCGTTGACCATATGGACATTAAGGGCAGCATTGAGCAGGTCAGGATTGTTTTCGAGACCCTGCTGGATGAGCGACTGCAGCTGCGGATCGGTGAAGACACTACGCCAAGGCATATTGCCGAACGACTCGGTATCGGTCACAACAAGCGTATCGGTCAGAGAGGCAGGATCACGGACAATGCCGTCGGCCTTCACGTCGGGACGCTCGTATTTATTGTAAAGTCCGCAACCTGTAAGCAGCGTTGCTGCAATTAGAAAATTAAAATATTTAAAAAATATAAAATTCTTATTCTTCATAATCCTTACATTCTTACATTTTTAAATTTTTAAATTTTCCATTACTTCTCAAGCTCATAATCGACAGGTTTCGCATGTGCATACTGAGCCAGCTCAGCGGCCACAGCCTCATTCTCCTCATCGTCGAACTTCAGCGGGCTGATCTTCTCCTGCAGCGACTGGAATATAACGAACAGCGTCGGAACGACGAAGAGCTGGAGAATCGTACCAATCAACATACCACCCACAGCGGCAGCACCCAGCGTCTGGTTACCATTCTTACCTACACCCGAGGCGAACATCATCGGCAACAGACCGATGACCATAGCCAGAGAGGTCATCAGGATAGGACGCAGACGGGCACCGGCACCCAGAACGGCTGACCAGGTGATGGCCATACCCGTCTGACGGCGCTCCAGGGCAAACTGCACAATCAGGATGGCGTTCTTTGCCAACAGTCCGATCAGCATAATCAGCGAGATCTGCATGTAGATGTCGTTAGCATGTCCGAAGAGGTTGGTGAACAGGAAACAGCCTGCCAGTCCGAAGGGAACAGAGAGTACTACTGACAGCGGCAGGATGTACGACTCGTACTGTGCCGACAGGATCAGGTAGATGAAGATGAAACAGAGCAGGAAGATGACTGCCGTGGTGTTCGAGGCCTTAGCCTCCTCACGGGTCAGACCTGAGAACTCATAGGTATATCCCTGCGGCAGCGTAGTGGCTGCGATGTCGCGGATGGCCTGGATGGCTTCACCAGTAGAGAAGCCGTTGGCCACAGCACCGGTCACGTTGATTGACGTAAACAGGTTGAAGCGGTTGATGTTTGCCGGACCATAGACGCGCTCCAGGTTACAGAACTCCTTGATCGGCGCCATACCAGAAGGAGTTCGCACATAAATGCTGTTCAGCGACTCCTTCGTCTGACGGGTCTCAGGCAGTCCCTGGATCATCACACGATAGAGCTTACCGTAGGCATTGAAGTTAGAGGCATACAGACCGCCGTAGTATCCCTGCAGTGTGGTGAGGATCGTAGAGGGCGAGATGCCGCTCTGCTTACACTTGGCCACATCGACGTGAACCATGTACTGCGGGTAGTTCGGGTTATAGGAGGTCTGCGCCATCTGGAACTCCGGACGCTTGTTGAGCTCAGCAATGAAGTCCTTCACAATGTTGTAGAACTTCGTCAGGTCACCGCCAGTGCGGTCCTGCATCACAAGCGAGATACCTGAGTTGGCGGAGAAGCCAGGAATCATTGGGGGCGAGAACGCCAGGATCGAGGCATCCTTGATATGGGCGGTCTTGATGAAGATCTGGGCAGTAACACCCGTCGCATCATAGGGATTGAGGAAGAAACGATAGATACCATCGCCCTGCCATAGTCCGCTGATCTTCCACCAGAGACCCTTCTGACGCTCCTCGAAAGGCTTCAGTTTGATAACGAACGTAGCCTGGTCGGAGCCGGAACCTGCAATAAAGTTATAACCCTGAATCTGCTCACGGCTCTGAATAGCCGGGTCGGCAGCAAGGATAGAGTCCAATTCGTTGATGACCTGACGCGTGCGGGCCACAGAGGTGGCAGGAGGCATCGTCACGGTACAGAACATGGTACCGGTATCCTCATCGGGCACCAGACCGGTCTTCGTGGTAAGCATCGTCACAACCAGCACAACAATACCGATCACCACCGTCAGGATGATGGCCAAAGGCTTGCGCACCAACTTCTCCAGAACATTCTTATACTTGGACGTCGTGGTTTCGAAAGCCGTATTAAACGACTGGTGGAAACGGTCGATACGCGACAGTTTCTTCTCATGTCCCTCTGCATCGTGGGGCTTCAGGAATACGGCACAAAGAGCCGGTGACAACGTCAGGGCGTTCAGAGCCGAAATGATAATAGAAACAGCCATCGTCACACCGAACTCGCGGTAGAACGTACCAGAGGTACCACCGATGAATGACACAGGCACGAACACGGCAGCCATCACCAGCGTGATGGAGATGATGGCACCTGAGATCTCATTCATGGCATCGATAGAAGCCGTCATCGAGGACTTATAACCCTGGTCGAGCTTCGCATGTACGGCCTCGACCACCACAATGGCATCGTCCACCACAATGGCGATAGCCAAAAGCAAGGCAGAGAGCACCAACAGGTTGACGGAGAATCCCATCACGTTGAGGAAGAAGAACGTACCGATCAGAGACACAGGAACGGCAATCAGCGGGATGAGCGTAGAACGCATATCCTGCAGGAAGATATAAACCACGAGGAACACGAGCGCCAGAGTCATGAAGAGGGTGAACACCACCTCCTCGATAGAAGCATAGAGGAACTCGGTCACATCGTAGTTGATCTTATACATCATGCCCGGGGGAAAGAGCTTGGCCTGCTCCTCGAGCTCAGCCTTACACTTCTTGGCGATATCGTTGGCGTTAGATCCTGGAATCTGCTGTACCATACCCAACACAGAGGGAACATTATTGTTTCTCATCGAGACAGAATACATCAGTCCACCCAGCTCAATCTTGGCAACATCCTTCAGTTTCAGGGTTGAACCGTCGGCCTTGCTCTGGACGATGATATTGCCAAACTCCTCAGCCGTCTTCAGACGACCGGTATAGCGCAACGAATATTCGTAGGCCACATCCGACTGCTCTCCGAAGGTACCTGGTGCAGCCTCAATGTTCTGCTCAGCCATCAGGTTCGAGATGTCACTCGGCATCAGGCCATGCTGCTTCATCACGTCGGGCTTCAGCCAGATACGCATGGAGTAGGTCTTCATACCAGGGCTCTGCACATCACCTACACCCTGGACACGCTTCAGAGCCGGAATGATATTGATATTCGCATAGTTAGTCAGGAACTGGTCGTCGTAACGTCCGTCAGAAGTCAGGGTGTACATGATCACCTGAGAGGTCTGACGCTTCGTTACTGTCACACCCACTCGCGTTACTTCGGCAGGTAACAGAGCCTGAGCCTGGGAGACACGGTTCTGCACGTTCACGGCACACATATCGGCATTCATACCCTGACGGAACATGATCGTGATGGATGCCGAACCCGACGAAGCCGTCGAGGTCATATAGTCCATACCTTCCACACCGTTGATACTCTCCTCAAGCGGCGTGATCACAGAATTCTTCACGGTCGCAGCATCGGCACCTGGATACTGGGTGTGAACCATCACAGTAGGCGGTGCAATGTTGGGGTACTGCTCAACAGGCAGCGACACCAGACCGATGAAGCCCAACAGCACAATGACGATGGAGATCACCGTCGAAAGCACCGGGCGTTTGATAAATGCTGTAAAAGTCATACTAAATTTACTATTTGACGATTTACAATTTATGATTTACTTTTTCATCGCTCCGACGATATCTCCAGCGCTCATAGCCTTGTTCTGCTCCTGAATCTTCTGCTGGTAACGTTCTGGGGTGATGGGAACAATCTCCATGCCGTCGGTAAGTTTGGTAATACCGTTTGTAACGAACTTGTCGCCCGTCTTCAGACCCTCGGTCACAATGAAGTTATTTCCATCGTTCTGCGGATCAACCTTGATCTCTGAATATTTAACCTTATTGTTCTCGCCGAGCAGATAAACGAACAACTTATCCTGCACCTCTGACACACAACTCTGAGGAATGACTATGGCATTCGAGTTGCTGTGAGGAATGACAATCGTTCCTGAACCACCACTCTTCAGCAGCTTCTCAGGATTCTGGAACACGGCAATCATCTGGACAGAACCTGTGACAGGATCGATGACACCACTCATCTTCGTCACCTTACCCTCCAGTCCATACATGCTACCGTCGGCCAGCTTCAGCTGTACGGAAGGCATATCCTTGATGGCACCACTCAGGCCACCAGCGTTCTTGCCCATCTCCAGCACATCCTTCTCGTTCATCGAGAAATAGACCTCCATGGAACTGATGTTGGAAACAGAGGTCAGCGTATTGCCGGCACTCACGAGGGTTCCCACTTTATATGGCAGCGAACCAACGACACCTGATGCCGGGCTCTTCACATAGCAGTAGCTCAGCATTTCCTTGGCAGAAGCCAGAGAAGCCTGAGCCTGAGCCAAGCCTGCCTTTGCCTGTTCGTACTGGTTGGTGGCCGACTGGAGCTCGAAATCACCAATCACACCATTCTGATGCAGTTTCTGTGAGTTCTCAAAACTCAGCTTGGCTGTGTTGCAGCCAGCCTCAGCTGTGTTCACAGCAGCCTGCGCCTGACGGACTGTTGCCTGATAGGTTACATTATCCAACACGAACAGCACCTGTCCGGCACTTACCGTCTGGCCTTCCTTCACATTGATCTGAGTAATGAAGCCCTGAACCTTCGGATGGATTTCCACGTCCTGTACACCCTTGATGGTAGCCGGATAGGTAGACTGCATCGTTGTGCTCGATGTACCCACCGTCACTACTGGGAACTCATTGTCGCCGAAAGAAGGGCGACCACCGCCACCACCGCAAGAAGCCAACAGCACCGTTGCGGCAGCGAACATCAAAATCTTGTTCTTTTTCATACTTTTAACTATTGTAATTATTTACGTTTCGAAAACATTAACCCCCGAAAACTACGGAATACCATTAGTTTTCGGGAGGCAAAGGTACGAAAAATATATCTGACGATATATCGTCTTCAAACGTTTTTAACAAAGTTTATTGCCTATTAGAGTTTTATATATATCTTTTTGCGGTAAAGGACATAGCCGATGACGAAGTTGAGCAGCACAAAATAGATGGCATAGGCCAATGAAGCCCACTTCAACGGCTCGATGACGGCATGGATGCCGTTGTAGACCATTTCTGACAGTCCGATGTTCTTCAGAAGGATCTGCAGCAGCTCGCTCGACACATAAAGGGCGAGGGCATTGACGCCGAAGACATGGAAGAAGGTCGTCCAGCCTGATTTCTTCTGAATATCAATCATATACATCAGGAAAGCCTGCAGCAGCGAAGCCAAGCCGCAGGTCATCATCACGTAGCTGGGACTCCAGATGCGCTTATTCAACGGCAGTCCGTAAGACAGCAGATAGCCGCCGATCACAAGCACCGTTCCCACCACAAAGAGTGCTATCACCTTCTGTTCTATCGTCTCTTTCTGACGGATGAGCATACCGCAATAGAAGCCCAGCAGCACATGAGCCACAGAGGAGATGGTAGCCACCAGTCCCTCCGGATCAACCGGACTCTTGTGATAGATATGGTCGTAGCCGAAGATATTCAGGTCTGCCTGTGCCAGGAAGTTCACGCTGGCATCCTCGGCATAGCCGTTGCCGAAGACAAGAATGGCTGTATAGATGGCCAGCAGGGCGATAATCGTATGAATTGTGTACTTGTGGTTGCAGAACAGGGCGAAGAGCGACACGATGCCGTAGCAGAGTGCAATACGTTGCATGACAGCCCAGATGCGCAGATGTCCGAAACAGAGCAGGTCGCCTTCGATGGCATGATCGAACCAGTTGATGAACAGACCGATGACGAAGAGCAGTACCGTCCGCTTGATAATGCGATGGACTACCTTCGGCGTGGGTTTGAACTCCGACTTCACCAACGAGAGATAACACGAGATACCCATAATGAAGAGGAAGAACGGGAACACAAGGTCGCAAGGGGTCATGCCGTTCCACTTCGAGTGTTGTAGCATCTCAAACGACTCGCCCCAGCCGTTATTCACAAGAATCATGCCTGCCACGGTAATACCACGCAGGATGTCAAGGCTTAACAATCGCTGACTACTTGCCATATTCCAAATACTTTTGAGTGATTTCACGAGCCACATCGACAGGACTACCTTCAGGGGCTGGGGAATAAACGTTCTGCTGGAGGGTCCAAGGCTCTTCCATTGCATAGTAGTCGAGCTGCACTTCCTGAGGTAAAGCCATCTGGAAAAGTTCTGCTGCCGTCTTCGTCGCATTCGGACCGCCACCAAGGAGTTCGGGCTGAGGAGCCGTCTGCGCCTTCATTTGGGCAGCAAGGGCATCGAAGTAAGCTTTCCAACGAATATAGTAAAAATCTTTCAGCAGCCCCTGCCATTCCTTATGGGCATAGTCGCGCAGGCCGCCGGTGTCGGCACAATAGCGATTTCCCCAAGTCGTAATCTGCACGCGGGCATTCCACTCATAGAGCTTCTTCTCCTCTGGTGTAACGCCAGCATTGACGGCATCCTGTGTCCAATGTCCCACGCGGAACTCAGAACGAGTACCCAAGAGTCTGTCCTGCATCAGCAGCATATCGAGGAAACGTGCCGCATCCTTGTCGAATTCCTTGCGGGCAAAGCCCTTGTAGTCGGCAATGGTATACTGATACTGCTGACGGGCCTGGTCTGCGAGAGCCTGCCGAGTGATATCCACCAAATCGTACTCGAAGTTATTGTTACCACGATATTTCTCTGCCACGCTATTCATCAGACGGGCAGCCTCCTTCGTGTCGGCAGGATCGTAATAATTCTTCATCTTTGACCATGATGAAGCCTGGAAGTTATTCAACGAGGGCCGACCGCAGAAGATACTCTCGTGAGGGCCTTGCTGATTGTTGCCAGCCGGACAGTTATAGATACTGTTAGCCAGGATGAGCCAAGCCTTCTCGATGGTGGCATCCTCCACACCGTAACGTGCCTTCACATAGTTCTTAACCCAGTCCTCCTTCGTAAACTTCTCAGGACGCCAGGGCAGTTCGCTCATCAGCTCGAACATCACTGGATTGTTCTCTGAGCCCTCCATCGTAAAGCCGATACCCTTACAATGATCCTTGGAAACGTAAAAGTTATTCAGCAGTTGATCCATACGGCCATGCAAGCCTACATTGGCACCGAAGTTCTCGAGCAAGCAGAACAGCCACTCATGCTGCTTATATCCGACGTCGCGTTTCCAGATGCTGGGAATACCAAACATAGGACGGCACTCTGAGAAGAGGTCGAGGACGAGCAGATCACCTGCCTTCATGCCGTCGACCATAGCAGGACGAGGATTCTCCGTCCAACCCTGGATCACCCAGACGGCATGGGGATTCACGCGCTTCATGGCCTGCATCATTGCCTCGCCAGCCTTGGCATAGTCGATATTGGGGTCGTCATTACTCTCGTGGAAAGGATCCATCGAGTAATAATCAGCCTTGCCGAAGAGTTTGGTCAGCTCATTATAATATAAGGTGGCAATTTCTGCAAAGCGTGCATCTGTCGGCAGAAGGTTAGCAGGACGCTGGAAACCGTTCCAGAGGCCTGCATCGGCCACGTTCAGGCCAAGCTTTTCTTTGGCATCGTGGGGCACCATGCCACAATAACCAGGCAACACGGGGTGCATGTCGAGCTGTTTCATACGGGCAAGGATCTGCTTCTGCAGTTTCTCCTGACGGTCATACCATGAGAGTGGCAGCGGACCACCCCACCCTTCAAGATTGTTCATCTCCCACCAGGCGAGGAAAGCCGGACCAGCAATGAATTTCCCTACCTCTTCCTCTGAATAGCCCAGCTTCAACAGCATATTACGCCAGACGCACTCTTCGCCGACGATAGCCAGCGGCAGGTTTACACCGTGCAGCGCCATCCAGTCGATCTCCTGCTCCCAGCGCTCCCAACCCCAAAAGGGCATCGAGTAGCTGAAGGTGCAGTAGTTGAAGTCGTAACGCAGGCCCAAATCGGTCTCATGACGTTCTTTCTTTGTCACGGCAGGAAGCTGTGCAGGCAGTTTGGCATGCATCTGGTTCCAGGAAAGGTGGATGCCCGCATAGTACTTCAGGTACCAGTTCACGCCTGAGGCAATGTTCACCCAGTTATTCCCTCGCACCACAACCTTCTTACCTGTCTGATCCAGTTCGAAGAAGTCTTTCTGACTCTTTACCTTCTCAATCTTGAACTTGGCAGAAGCGCCTTTGTCAATTCTCTCGAGCAATTCATCAACAGGATTACCCCACGTCTGCAGGGCCATCAGAATCGCAACAATAGTTAGTAGTTTTCTCATAATCAGTTTATATTAGTTTCATTTGTTTTGCTTTTTCCATGAGTAACGCCATGAGCGGTTCCCGCTCGTTTTCGACTTTATTATCGAGGACGGCATCCTTCAGATACTGCTTCAGTACACCCACCTCACGAGAGGGTTTCAGGTGGAACATCTCCATGATCTCATTGCCGTCGATCACAGGCTGGAGCAGCCGCACATAATCTTTCTCCTTCAGATCGGTCAGCTTCTCACGGACCATCCGGAAATTCTCGAGGAACATCTTCTTCCGAACCTCGTTCTTCGAGGTGATGTCTGCCTCACAAAGCGTCATCAGGTCTTCGATATCCTCTCCGGCATCGTTCATCAGACGGCGTACAGCAGAGTCTGTGACTTCGTCGTCGGCAATGGCGATAGGCCGCATGTGAAGGTCAACGAGTTTCTCTACATACTTCATCTTCGCATCCAACGGCAGCATCAGTCTGCGGAAGATCACAGGCACCATCTTCGCACCTATCATATTATGATTATGGAAAGTCCAGCCAACAGCAG
>JAEEGJ010021158.1_pt1 | contig 14043 bp, 12 predicted proteins | sample 8958761 | NCBI WGS metagenome assembly JAEEGJ01 (sample SAMN16246546, study PRJNA631951) | gut metagenome | biome: gut microbiome; feature: rumen; material: RS-attached | host: Bos | place: Iran: Karaj | collected 2018-10 | reverse complement strand
GTTCGTCTCGCGTGATATTGGTGGCGATCATGGCGTGGGCCCCCTTTTTCCTGTTATGGACGGGATTGTAGACCATAAAAAACGGCTTGTCAAGGACAAGTGTCGCGCGGAAACGGACAGAATGCGAAAAAAATTTACAAAAAAGAGTGTATTTATGACAGCAGTGGTGTATAATCGAACCGTACCACTTCAAAAAACCATAGGAGGACTCAAATGAACCTACTCAGCGTGTTACTTAAGATCATGCTTGCCGAAAAAGCCCTCAGCGCTCTCTCCGGCAAGACCGGGCTCAGCAGCTCGGCTCTGAAGAAGCTGCTGCCCCTCGCGATCCCCCTGCTCCTGCGTTATATGACCAGCAACGCCTCGTCCCAGAGCGGCGCGCTGTCGCTGCTCGGCGCCCTGACCCAGCACTCCCTGGCCCGCAACGCCGAAGAGATGCTCCGCGAGGCCGATGAAGAAGACGGCGGCAAGATCGTGAAGCACATCCTCGGCGACGACGACAGCAAAGTCGTGCATTCCCTCTCCGCCGAGACCGGCATGAGCGAAGGCGAAGTGACCCGCGGCCTGAACGGCATGGCTCCGCTGCTGCTGAGCGTGCTGGCCGCTTCCATGCTCTCCGCCAACAACCAGTCTTCCAGCAACTCCGGCTCCATCGACCTGAGCAACGTGCTCAATATGTTCGGCGGCTCCCAGCAGACCTCCAATGCCAGCCTGCTCGGCTCGCTCCTGGGCGGCGGTTCCACCGCGCAGTCCTCTGCCAGCAACAGCCTGCTCGGCGCTCTGCTCGGCGCCACCCCGACCACGACCGTGCAGCAGCCGGTCCAGCAGCAGCAGAGCACCAGCCTGCTCAACGCGCTCCTCGGCGGCGGTTCCTCCGCGCCGGTGCAGCAGCAGTCTTCCAGCAGCCTGCTCGGCTCGCTCCTCGGTGTGACACCGGTCCAGACCCAGACCCAGGCGAAACCCAAGCCGAAGCCGAAGCCGCAGCAGCAGGTCCAGCAGGTGCAGCAGGCGTCTTCCGGCAGCCTGCTTGACGCGCTCCTGGGCACTTCCACGCAGCAGGTCCAGCCCGTGCAGCAGACGTCTTCCGGCGGCCTGCTCGACGCGCTCCTCGGCGTGACCCCGACCCAGCAGGTTCAGCAGCAGACCGTGAACAACCTGAACGGCAACAACCTGCTCAGCCTCCTGCTCGGCGCCATGCAATGATGAGGCAACAGGCATCAGGCATCAGTTAATAGCGAAAAAGTAAGACCGGGAAGTCCGAAACGGACTTCCCGGTTTCTTTTTATCTTTTTTACTTTTCGAAGACGACGGTGGCCTCTTCGTTATAGAACAGGGAGAGATATTCCTCCAGCGTTACATTGAGGCTGAAGATGCGGGACGCCGCCTCCTCGCCCACATAGCGGTAATGCCAGGGCTGGTAGGTGAAGCCGGTGATCTCCTCGCCGCCTTCGGGGTAGCGGAGGATGAAGCCGTAGCGCCAGGCGTTTTTCATCAGCCACTGCTGGGTCGGCGTTCCGGCCTGCGAGGCGTCCAGCGCGGGGCTGGCGGCGTCGACCAGGTCGACGGCCAGGCCGAGCTCATGCTCGCTCCGGCCCGGCACCGCGATCTCCAGGGAAACGGAAGCGGTGGCTTCGTCAGGGGTCATCCCACCGTCGATCCGGCGCTGGATCTCGCCATCGTACAGCTCGAGCTGCTCGTCGATGGTGCGGTAGGCGGCAGCGATCTTCGGGGCGCCGCCCGCGCCGCGGCAGTCGGCAAGCATGGTCTTCAGCGCGTCGGCACAGGCCTTGTCGACAAAGAAACCGTCCTCGGTCTCGGTCTTATGCACGGTGTAATCGGTCTCTTCCAGGCCATTCCAGGGGTTCACGAGTGTGAGGATACGGGAATTCAGGCTGCGGTCCTGCCAGCCTGAGATTCGGATAACAGAGATGATGGCGGCAAGGATCAGAAGCGCGAGGAAAACGATCACGACCCAGAAGCGCCCGTTTGTCTTCAAGCTGCGCTTGCTGTTCTGTTCAGACGGCATTGTCGTTCCTCACCTCACTTCGGCGGTACAGAATATACCACGACTGCTTCTATTTTAATAAGACGCCAAAAAAGCGAAAAAGTTTCATGAAAATTCACGCAGATGGAAAACCATCTGCGTGAATTATATCACATCGCTGAATAAAATCTATGAACAGAACGAGAACTTCAGTCTTTTTAAGATTTGCTTTCCGCTATCTCCCCCGCCGCATGGCCACGTACTCCTCCAGCGTGACGCCGAGCTTGGTGATCTCCTTGGCGAACTTGACGCCGACGTAGCGGTAATGCCAGGGCTCGAACATGATGCCGGTGGTCTCGGAGGTGCCGTTGGGATAGCGCAGGATGAAGCCGTAGTCGGCGCAGTGCTCCGCCAGCCATTTCTGCGTGTTGGTGTACTCCTGCCACTGGTCGAGGTAGGGATAGTGCTCGTCGATGATGTCGGCGGCGAGGCCGAGCTCGTGCTCGCTCGTGCCGGGGAACGCGACGGCCTCCGCGGCGAGCGGGACGGCGTCCTCAAAGGTGTAGCCTTCGGCCATCACGCGCTGGACCTTGTCGTCGAACAGGCCCTGCTGGTAGGCGTGCGTGCGGTAGGCGGAGCAGATGATGGCGTAGGCGCCCTGCATGCGGGCATCCTCCATCATCTGCCAGACCGTGGCGGCGCAGCGGGCGTCCATCTGGTAGTCGCCGATGACGGTGTCGAGCTCGACGGTCCAGTCGTCGGGGACGGGGTTCCAGGGATTCACCAGGGTGAGCAGGTCAAGCTGAAGATCGTCGAGACGCTGCTGTTTTTTTGCCGGAAGGTCTTTGAGGCGCTCGGCCGCCGCGCGGTGGTAAGCGATCTCTTCCTCGGCGAAGTTATGCATCGTGTCTTCCAGCTGACGGAAGATCGCGGCGCCCGCGGCTTCCTTCTGATGCTCCGCACGCAGCTTCAGCCCGTACTGGATCAGAAATCCGGCGACGACAGCCACCACGAACAGGATCAGGGCGGCAGTCACTTCTTTTTTCGCAGAGCTCATGGCTCAACCCCCATCAAAACAACTCTTCGAACTTGTAGCTGATGTCTTCCTCCAGGCTCATGCGGAGCTCTTTCTTCTCCGAGATGCGCCGGATGGACGGGATGTGACGGATCAGCACGATGGCTGCCGTCAGCACGCATACGATACGCAAGATCGGAAGGTCGAGCACCAGGATGGCGACGATGATGGCGCCGAGCGCGCCTGCCATGGCGCCGACGGAGAGATACCGCGTAAGAAACGTGCCCGCTATGACCAGGATGGCCGTTATGATGCCCAGCGAGAAATTGACGCAGAGCATGGCGACGATCAGGCAGATGCTGGCGCAGCTGCCCCGGAAACGGTTGAACACCGGGAAGAGGCGGCCCAGCACCAGGCAGAACCCGGCAAACGCGAAGCCGACGTCGGCGTGGTGCTTGATGGCGAGCAGCGCGCCGCCCAGCAGGACGGGGATAAAGTCGCGCGCGAGTTCCAAGCCCAGGAGCTTCAGAAAGCCGACCCAGCCGAACAGACGGCGGAAGTTGGAGATAAACATGCTCTTTTTGCCGATCCGGTGCAGGTCGCGGTGGAAGACATAGTGCGACGCGATGGAAAGGGTGCTGATGCTGCCGATGTTGTACGCGAAGAACGCGATGATCAGCAGCAGTATCCAGTAAACGATCATTCTTTATCTCCTTTCTGCCGGATCACCATGCGGATGGGGGTGCCCTCCAGGCCGAATACGGAGCGAATCTGGTTTTCCAGATACCGCTGATACGAAAAATGGAACAGCTCGCGGGAGTTGCAGAAGACCACAAAGCACGGCGGACGGATACCCGTCTGCGTCATGTAGTAGATCTTCAGGCGGCGGCCCTTGTCGGTGGGCGGCTGCACGCGCATCTGCGCGTCGGCCAGCACGTCGTTCAGCATGCCGGTGGTGATGCGCATGGCGCTCTGGTCGTTGACGTAGTTGATGAGGTCGAACAGGCGCTCGGTGCGCTGGCCGGTCACGGCGGAGATGAACACCACGGGCGCGTAGCTCATGAAGCTCAGGTCGCGCATGACGTCCCTGCGCATCTTCTCCAGCGTTCCCGTTTCCTTCTCGATCAGGTCCCACTTGTTGACCACGATGACGCTGGCTTTGCCCGCCTCGTGGGCGAGGCCGGCGATCTTGGTGTCCTGGTCGGTCACGCCGTCGCGGGCGTCGATCATGATGAGGCAGACGTCCGCCCGCTCGATGGCGAGCTGGGCGCGCATCACGGAGAACCGCTCCACGCGCTCCTCCACCTTCGATTTCCGGCGGATGCCGGCGGTGTCGATGAACACATACTTGCCGTACTGATTCTCCAGCGGCGTGTCGACCGCGTCGCGCGTGGTGCCGGCCATGTCGCTCACGATCACGCGCTTTTCGCCGAGGAGATGGTTGATGAGCGAGGACTTGCCGACGTTCGGCTTGCCGATGACGGCGACGCGGATAACGTCGCTCTCTTCCTCCTCTTCCTCTTCCTCGGGGAAATACTTGAGGCACTCGTCGAGCAGGTCGCCGGTCCCGTGGCCGTGGATGGCGGAGACGGGGATGGGGTCGCCCAGGCCGAGAGAATAGAACTCATAGACGGCAGGGTCGGTGACGCCGGTGGAGTCGGCCTTGTTCACCGCCAGCACGACGGGCTTGCGGGAACGGAGCAGCATGTTCGCCACGTCCTTGTCGGCCGCGGTGACGCCGGTGCGGATGTCGGTGACGAGGATGATGACGGTGGCCGCGTCGATGGCGATCTGCGCCTGCTCGCGCATGAACAGCAGGATCTCGCTGTCGGTCGAGGGCTCGATGCCGCCGGTATCCACGATGTCGAAGGTGCGGCCGCACCACTCGCACGAGGCGTAGAGCCTGTCGCGCGTGACGCCGGGCGTATCTTCCACGATGGAGAGCCTCTGGCCCACCAGTTTATTAAAGAGCATCGACTTGCCTACGTTCGGCCTGCCGACGATGGCAACAAGAGGTCTTGCCATGGGTATTTGCCTCCCTTTATCGGAACCCTCAGCGACCGTTCATCGCGAGGGATTGTATCGGTAGTATTCTGTTTCCTCCGCGGGCGATACCGGCGCCGCGGAAGGGGCTTCAAGAAACCCGCACATGGCGTCCAGCAGCTCGAACCCGTCGGACTCCGTGGGGATGATCGGCACGCCGAGCGCCTGCTCGGCCTGCAGAAGCGTCACATCGTCGAGGAAATCGCGCTCCTCGCGGCGTAGCATGTTCTGCGAGATGAGGAGCCGGTCGCCCAAAGGCTTCCCCTGCAGCTGGGCGATCAGGTCGCCGCCGGTGATGAGGCCGGAAACGGTGATGCTGCGGCCGAAAAAGTCGTTCAGAACGGGATACACGGCGCCTTCCACAAGCGGGAAGCGCGCCCGGACCATGTCCGTAAGTTTCTGCAGCAGCGGCGCCGCGGCCACGCCGCAGGCGACGGAAAAGCGCTGGGGGCCGGGGTCATCCATCAGCCTGAGGGCGGAAGTGAACTCCGTCTCCAACAGGCGGAGCATGCCCACGCCGTTTTCCAGCTGGGTATATTCCTCGTAGAACTCGTCCGGCGGAAGCTCGCGCCCGGCCTTGAGATACAGCTCGTCCCCGCAGAAGAAGATGCGGCTGCCCAGCTTTTCCAGGCACTCGTTTCCGAAGGCGGTCACCTGGTCGATGGTCTCGGCCGCGTGTTCCGGCGTGAACGGGATGAGTGGTTCCAGGCCTTCGCGGTGGCGCGTGAGGCCGACGGGGACGATGGAGACGCTCCAGACGCCGGGATAAAGCGCCGCAAGCTCGCGCATCGACCGGTCGAGCTCCTCCCCGTCGTTCCAGCCGGGGCAGCAGACGATCTGGCAGTTCATGCGGATGCCGGCGTCGGCCAGCCGCCGCATGATATTCATACATTCGCCGGCGCGCGGGTTTTTGAGCATCCGGCAGCGGAGCTCGGGGTTGGTGGCGTGCACGGAGATGTTCACGGGACTTACGTGCAGGGCGATGATACGCTCGATCTCGCGCTTGGAGAGGTTCGTGAGCGTGATGTAGTTGCCGAGCAGAAAGCTGAGGCGCGCGTCGTCGTCCTTGAAATACATCGTCGGCCGCATGCCCTTGGGCAGCTGGTCGATGAAGCAGAACACGCAGTTGTTGGCGCAGGAACGCGGACGGTCCATCAGGTAGGTCTCGAAATCGAGGCCCAGATCGCCGCCCTCCGGTTTGCGGATATGCAGTTGGTACTCGCTGCCGTCCGCGCGGGCCAGAACGAGATGCAGGCTGCGATCGTAAGCGTAGAACTTATAGTCGAGCACATCGCGTATGACGTTCCCGTTGATGGAAAGCAGACGGTCGCCGACCGAAGCCCTGCCCTCGAGGGGGCTGCCTGAGTCGATCGAACGGATCACATTTTCCATAGCAAAAAGGAAAAGGAGGAAAGGCTGCCCTCTCCTCCTTACTCATCCTGTCGTCTTACTCGGCCTCTACTTCGATAACCTGGCGGCCGTTGTACTTGCCGCAAGCCTTGCAGGCGCGATGAGGCATGACGAATGCGCCGCAGTTGGGGCATGCCACCAGTGCGGGAGCCTTGAGCTTCCATACGGAAGAGCGCCGCTTATCACGTCTCTGTCTGGATACTTTTCCTTTTGGGACTGCCATATTGACACCTCCTGATACCAGCTGTTCTGAGCAGCTCTGTGATGTTGATTACTCTTTATCCAAAAGCTGCTCAAGCACAGCAAATCTTGGATCGATCTCTTTCCTGCATCCGCAGGGGCCGAGGTTGAGGTTCGCTCCGCAGCGCGGGCAGAGGCCTTTGCAGTCTTCCCGACAGAGGAACTTGGTCTCCATGTCAAGGATGAAGCAGGTCTCCAGGATCTCTCCGGCGTCGATCTCGGTGCCTTCCAGCACGAAGTGTTCGGGATGCGCATGGCTCTCCTTCGCCACGATGGTGGCGTCCACTTCGGTGATCTTCTCGGAGGGAAATTCGGTGCCGCACCGGTCGCAGATGCACTGCATCCGGGCGGTGACCGTACCCTGCATGCGGAGGATGCCGGCTTCGTTGAAAACAACGCCCTCGGCGTGGGGCGCGCCGTCATACGCTTTGACCGACGGGAAGACCAGCCTCTCCGTGTCCAGGTCCAGTTTGAACGGGAGCCGGACGGCGGGATTTACCAGTATTTCTCTCAGGTCAAGACGCATCGATCGCACCTCACAGGCGGCGAGCAGTCGCCGCAGTCGCTATAGTATTATAGTCGAAGGGATATGGGTTGTCAACAGAAATTTCCTGTTTTTTCAAAGAATTCTTCGCCTTCGGCGTCCGTTTTTATTGACGGTTTCCGGCGCTCTGTGCTATCATGCAGGCATCCGGAAAGAACGGGTCTTGCCAATGAAAGAACTGACTGTAAAAAAGAATGACGCCGGCCAGCGCCTGGACCGTTTTCTCTCCAAGGCGGTGCCGCTGCTGCCCGATTCGCTGCTGCAGAAATACATCCGCCTCAAGCGCGTAAAGCTCAACGGAAAAGGCGCCAAGCGCGATACCCGCCTGCAGGAAGGCGACGTGCTGAGCCTGTATATCAACGACGAGTTTTTCGAAAAGCCGCGGGAGGAAAACTCGTGGCTCAAGATCGGGACGCCGAAGCTCACGGTCGTCTATGAGGATGAGAACATCCTCCTCGCCGACAAGAAGCCGGGCGTTCTGTGCCACAGCGCGGGCGTCTGGGATTACAACACGCTCATCGCCAACGTCCAGGCGTATCTGGCGCAGAAGGGCGAATGGAAACCGAAGGAGGAGAACTCCTTTACGCCGGCGCTCTGCAACCGCATCGACCGCAACACCGGCGGCATCGTGATCGCCGCCAAGAACGCGGAGACGCTGCGCATCCTGAACGAAAAGATACGCGACCGGGAGATCGAAAAGTACTATCTCTGCGCCGTCGTCGGACGGCCGAAGCCGCCGGAGGGCAGGCTGGAGAACTATCTCTTCAAGGACGCGGTGAAGAACCAGGTGTATGTGAAGAGCAGGCCGGAACCGGGCGCCCGGACGGCGGTGACGGACTACAGGCTGCTGCGCTCGAAGGACGGGCTCTCGCTGGTGGAATGCCGGCTCGAGACCGGGCGCACGCATCAGATTCGCGTGCAGATGGCGCACGCGGGCTGGCCGCTCGTGGGAGACGGGAAATACGGCCGGGAGAAGCTGAACCGGAAATACGAGGAGAGCGGGCAGGCGCTGTATTCGTACCGTCTCTGCTTCACCTTCCCCACCGACGCCGGCATCCTCAACTATCTCCGCGGGCGGGAGTTTTCCGTGGACCCGCAAGGGATCGACTTCGTGCAGAAATATTTCACCCCGTGAGACCGCGGGATGATGAAAACAGGACGGCTTTTCAGCCGTCCTGTTCGTTTTATTTTGGAGAGGCTCAGCGGAAGAGCGCCGGCGTCCAGTAGTGCTGCTGGTAGAGGTCGGTGAAGCGGTAGCACATGCAGAGCGCGCCTTCGCCGAGGTCAACATTGCAGATCTCGAAATCGTCCGCATCGGATACGACAAGCTGGTCGCCGAAACGGTACGAATCCTGGTAGACATTGTCATACGTGTAGTAGTCGCAGATGAATTCGATGACATCGCCGGCTTTCAGGCCGATGGTGTCCTCATCATCGATCTCGACGTCATCAGCGGGAGCATTCTGCAGATCGACCGGTGTGCCGGTCTCAAGGCCAAGCATGCTCTTGGCAACGGTCTCGGTCTCTTCCTCATCGTAGTAGGCACGGACGCCGATGATGTCGCCCTCTCCCTCTTCATCGAAGCGGATCATAAGATCGACGCGGTCGCCGTTCAGGAGCGCGGGCACGCGGCCGTAGTAGAATTCGCCCTCGCCGGTAGCGACGGCATATTCCTGATAGTAGGCTACCGGATGCCCGTCGATGGCGACCCAGGAATTGTCGGCCGGCTCGAGCAGATACCCGTTGTCATCAAAAGAATCCGCATAAATGCTGTCCAGACCGAGATCGATATAGCCCTCGCCATCGTCGTAGTAGAGGTTGTACGCAACGTTTTCGATGAGCTCCCACTGCTCGGTCGGCAGGGCGATCACATATTCGCCGTTTTCGTTCTCGGACCATGTGAGCAGCGTCGGGTCGAAGCTGTTTTCGGCGATGTAGGACACGGTGTCCTCCACGCTGATGGCACGGCCGGTGGAGTAGTAGCTGCCGCTGCCGCCGAGGAACGCGTTGAGGAGCGCGCCGATGAGTTCCTCACTGCCCGCCGAAGAGGACGGATAGCCGCCGGTGAGGATGGACGGCGAGAACCCGCCGTAGCCGGAAGCCGCCTGGCCGCCGGTCTCAAGGCTCGCGAAGGCGCGGATGCACTCGGAATAGCTGTCGTCCATGCCGATGGCGCTGTAGGTGCTGCAGGCCTTCTGGACGTTTGCCGTCTTGCGGTACGGGAAGTAGATGGAGACGCCGTAGCAGTCGGACATGTCGGAAGAGGTGCGGTTGTACTTCACGGCTTTCTGGATGGCGGAGACAAGGCCGCTGGCTTCCGCGGTCCCGACGCGCTTGGCGAAGTGGACCAGGTCGATCTGGTCGATCATGGTGCTGCGGGCGAATTCACGGGTGCCGTTGCGGGCCGTGGAAACAGCCTGATACTGGTTGCCCTTGATGAGCTCCGTCAGCGACTTGGAGAAGTTCTTCAGGTTGTCGGGGACGGTGTGGGCAAGCTCCGCGAGGTCGACGACGGAGAGCGTGGCGCTCTGGCCCCTAGTCTGGCTGGCGCAGGTGGTGACAAAGTCGTCCACGATGTTCTTGCCGATCTCCAGCGTGGGCGTGGAGGTGTTGGCGGAGAGCTTCTTCAGCCAGTTGGTGTAATACCAGCCGATACCCGGCTCGGTCTCTTCGGAGGCGACGAGATAGTCGGCGTAATCGTCGAGCATGAGGCCGGTCTCGAGGGTGGCCATCAGGCAGGCGTCGAAGCCGATAAAGTCGAACGTGACGCCGGCGTTCTTCAGGGCCTCGTCGATGCCGGCGAGGGTCATGCTGCCGGCGCGGGTGAACTTCTCGTCATGGCCGTAGCCGGTCACGGAACCGCCGCCGTGATCCCAGAGGATCAGCTCGTTGCGGTTGGCGGGATAGTTCGCGGCGCACCACTTGATAAAGTCGGTGAGGGTGGAGGGCGTCGTCATGGGAAGGGCGCCGATGTTGTCCCTCACGAGGCGCAGGCCGCCGGTCTGGATCTCGTAGATCTGGTTGGTGGTGGAGGAGACAACGTTGTTGTTCCAGCGGGAGCAGCCGCCGGTGTAGACCAGAAGATGCACATTGTCGGCAATGGTCGAGCTGATCATCTCCTGCAGGTCCTTCGTGGCCATGACGCTCCTCGACTCGAGGTCAGTGCCGCACATGTACACCATGATGGTGACGACGTCCTTGCCGTTGCCGATGATGTTGGTGCGCTTGGCGCGGGCGCCGGTGGCAACTGACGTGTCAGCGGCGGTCATGTTGGTGGAGGTCACCTGCTGGGCTGTGGACCCGTTCAGGATGTTGTTAAACGTCGACGGCGAGATGCCGTATCCGCTGGCAGCCGCGGGCGCAGCCGTCGGCTTCGGGGTGGCCGTGGGCTTCGGCGTCGGGGTCGGCGTCGGAACGGGTGTGGGCGCGGGCGTTGAAACAACGACAGCCGGCGTCTGGGTGGCGGGAACAGTCGTGGTAGACCCGGTATTCAGGCCGCGGCCGAACAGCAGGTAGGCGATGATGAGCACGATGATCAGCGAACCGCCGCCGGCGCTCCGCTTGATGGTGCTGCCTCTCCGGTTCCCGGAACCGGTCTGATGGAACTGCTGCACATTCTGCTGTTTTCCCGGGCCGCTCTGCGGGCGCCCCTGGGAGCTGCCTACGGGACCGGTGCCCAGGCCTTCGCCATGGTGCTGTATCGGGCCGGCTGAACCTGATACTTTTCTCTTTCTGCCGGATGGCTTCTGGTTGTTGTCCATTTTTGTCCTCCTCTATCCACATCTGTGAACTGCGGTCCAAAAAAGCCAGTTTTTCACTGATACCAAGTATAACTATCACTTTCTGTTTTCGCAAGAATAAATTGTAAACAATTCGACACCGCGCCGCAGTTTTCGGCACGGCATCCGCGGTACTGCGCCGCCGCTCTTGACAGCCGGGCGCGGAGGCGCTAAGCTTTTGTCATCCTTTCCAAGGCAGGGCCTGACCACCATGAAAGAACTTACCTTCGTGACGCACGGCTTCGGGCCGGTATACGATGAAAACTCGCGCATCCTGATCCTCGGGAGCTTCCCTTCCGTCAAAAGCCGGGAGATGCAGTTTTATTACGGGCATCCGCAGAACCGGTTCTGGAAGCTGCTCGGGATGATATACGGGGAACCGGTCCCGGACACCGTAGACGGGCGCCGGGATTTCGCGCTGCGCAGCGGCGTCGCCCTCTGGGATTCCATCGAGAGCTGCCGCATCGCCGGCTCCAGCGACAGCAGCATCCGCGACGCCGAGCCCACCGACGTCCGGCTGATCCTGAACAAAGCTCCCATCGCGCGCATCTACGCAAACGGCAGCACCTCGCTGAAAATGTACCGCAAATACCAGCTCGCCCGCACCGGCAGGGACGCCGTCGGCCTCCCTTCCACCAGCCCGGCCAACGCCGCCTGGACGCTGGAAAAGCTGTACGAGGTATGGAAGCAGATCGCCGAATAGGGCATCTTCGCAGCGGAAGTTACCAATTTTTGCGGGTTTTTCGGCAAAATGACCGAATTTGGAAAAAAGAGAGAGAAAAAACGCCTGTTTTTTCTCTCTCTTCGTTTCTTGAATCACAGCCGCCGATATGGTAAACTATTAACAAATAATGGAAAAAACTTCAGAAAGGCCGTGTTCCATGTTTATCGATTCTTTCTTCAACCGTTTTGTTCTCCCCGATGATCTGCGCGATGCGGTATCCAACGCCTCCTGGCGCTGCTACCCCGAAACGAAGGATCAGCTGCTGGAGCTCTGCTACGGGCCCACGCACTCCTCCCGCTATGACGTCACCTATACCATCCCCGGCAAAGGCGTGTTCAAGGAGGCGGAAGTCGTCCGCTGCAAGAACGGACCCGCCGTCAACTTCATGGAAGACTATATGCGCCGCCGTGACCCCGACTGCATGCGCATCGGCGACGATCTTCCCACCGACAAGCCGCGCTTCAAGGATGTCTACGGCTACGAGTTCTCGCAGCTGCGCGCCGAGACCATGGAGTGGTTCAAGGGCCAGGGCATCATCCTGCTCCCCTTCCGCGCTGGCGGCAAGTACTTCGGCTACGACTCGCTGATGATCTGCCCGTCCAACGCCGCGTTCTTCGCGCTGTCGCTGGCGAACATGCAGGGCTTTGTCAGCATCCACGACGTGCAGCCCGGCTACACGCCGCGCGCCATCATCTATGTGGCTCCCCCGTTCCGCCTGACGCATTTTGAAGGCAAGCAGGTCGTTGTGCATCAGCGCAGCGAGAACCTGCACGAAGTGTTCGCCTTCAACCTCTATCCGGGCCCGTCCGCCAAGAAAGGCGTTTTCTCGATGCTGCTGGATATCGGCGAGCACGAGGGATGGGTCACCAACCACGCTTCCGCGGCCCTGCTGGAGACGCCGTATGAAAACGAGGTCGTGTTCATGCACGAAGGCGCGTCCGGCGGCGGCAAGAGCGAGATGCTGGAGGATATCCACAAGGACGAAAACGGCCAGATTCTGGTCGGCACGCACCTGGTCAGCGGTGAGAATTACTACATGACCATCGGCGAGACCTGCAAGATCTACCCCATCGCCGACGATATGGTGCTGTCGCACAAGGATTTCCAGAACGACTCCGGCCACCTGATGATCGCCGATGCCGAGGACGGCTGGTTCCTCCGCATGGACGGCGACAATTACTACGGCAACAGCCCGATGTACGAGCGCGTCAGCATCCATCCGCCCGAGCCGCTGGAGTTCTTCAACATGGACGGCACCCCCGGCGCCACCTGCCTGATCTGGGAGCACACCCTGGAGTCCACCGGCAAGCCGTGCACCAACCCGCGCGTCATCATGCCGCGCCGGATCATCGAGAATATCGTTCCCGGCGACGAGCCGCAGGAAGTGAACGTCCGCTCGTTCGGCGTGCGCATGCCGCCTTCCACGGTGGAACACCCGAACTACGGTGTTATGGGCATGGTGCAGTTCGTGCCGGCCTCCATCGCCTGGGTCTGGCGGCTGGTGTCGCCGCGCGGGTTCAAGAATCCTTCCATTGCCGACACGGCTGCCGGCAGCGGCCTGAAGGCTGAGGGCGTAGGCTCCTACTGGCCGTTCTGCACAGGCCTGAAGGTGACGCAGGCCAACCTCCTGCTCCGTCAGATGCTGGACACGCAGAACTCGCTCAACATCCTGATCCCCAACCAGCATATCGGTGCCTATCAGATCGGATTCATGGGCGAATGGCTCGTGCGTGAGTATCTCGCGAGGCGCAACGGCATCGTGCGCATGAAGCACCTGGTGCCCGCCCGCTGCCCGCTGTTCGGCTACTCCCTGGAAGAAATGAAGATCGACGGCCAGTACGTCCGCCGCACGTTCCTCCGTCCGGAGTTCCAGTCGAAGCTCGGCTTCGAGGGCTACGACGCCGGCGCCAAGATCCTCACCGACTTTATCAAGGAACAGGTGCAGCAGTTCATGACCGACGACCTTGACCCTGTCGGGAAACAGATTCTTGAGCTCGTCCTGCGTGACGCGCCGCTGGAGGACTACCTCGCCATCACCCCGATGAAGCTCCGGTAAGCAAACTTCAAAAGATAAAGCAATGCCCGCCGAACGGCGGGCATTGTTTTTATTTTTGGTTATTTTCAATTCTCCGGGATCATTTGCCGCTCATTTTGCGAATCTCGATGCGGCGCTGTCTGTCCGCTTCAAACTGCGGCAGGATCTTGGGACGGTCGAAGTAATCGATGCTCTCCTGGAAGGTGCGCTTTCTCAGATGGATGGCGTCGAACTTGCAGCGGGTGGTGCACACGCCGCAGCCCAGGCAC
>JAEEGJ010021157.1_pt1 | contig 14043 bp, 7 predicted proteins | sample 8958761 | NCBI WGS metagenome assembly JAEEGJ01 (sample SAMN16246546, study PRJNA631951) | gut metagenome | biome: gut microbiome; feature: rumen; material: RS-attached | host: Bos | place: Iran: Karaj | collected 2018-10 | reverse complement strand
AGGAAGCCCGGGCGATGGGCCTGCGCCAGGTCCTCTCGCCTGTGTTGGAAATCGCCCGCGATCCCCGCTGGGGCCGGGTGGAAGAGACCTACGGTGAGGATCCTTACCTCATTGCCGAAAACGCCATCGCCTTCGTCCGCGGCTACCAGGACGCCGGCGTCGCCTGCACGCCCAAGCATTTCGTCGCCCACGGTTCGCCGACCGGCGGCCTCAACTGCGCCAGCGTCAGCGGCGGCGAGCGCGAGCTGCGCAGCCTTTATCTCTACCCCTTCGCCCGCGTGATCGCGGAAGCCTCCCCCTGGTGCATCATGAGCTGCTACAGCAGTTACGACGGCGTGCCGGTGACGGGATCGCGCTACTACATGACAGACCTGCTGCGCGGCGAATTGGGATTCGAAGGTTACACCTACTCCGACTGGGGCTCCGTCGAGCGCCTGGAGAACTACCACCATGTGGCCGCCGACCTGGAAGAAGCTGCCTGCATGGCTATTACGGCCGGCGTGGACCTCAATGTATTCAACGCCTACTCGAACCTGGCCAGGCTGGTGGAGGACGGACGTATCGACATCGCGGTCATCGACGAAGCGGTCCGCCGCATCCTGCGCGTCAAGTTTGCCCTCGGGCTCTTCGAGGACCCTTTCAGCGCCGGTGAGCTTGCCTCCGTCCGGAGTGCGGAGCACAAAGCGCTCGCCAAGCGCATCGCCGACGAGAGCGCCATCCTGCTGGAGAATGACGGCATCCTGCCCCTCGACCTCTCCCGCATCCGCAAGATCGCCGTCCTGGGACCCAACAGCGACCAGACCATCTTCGGCGACTACGCCTGGCCGGACGCCTTCGCCCGCGAGGGCGTAAGCCTGCTGGAAGGCCTGCGGCAGCGCCTTCCCGCCGGTGTGGAAATCCTGCACGCCGAAGGCTGTGACTGGTGGAGCCAGGACGGGAGCGGCATCGCTGAAGCGGCCCGGCTGGCCACGGAAAGCGACCTCGCCATCGTGGCGGTCGGCTCCCGGAGCACCTTCCTCGCCCGCGAATCCAAGTGCAATACCTCCGGCGAAGGCAACGACCTTTCGTCGCTGGACCTCCCCGGGCGCCAGCTGGACCTGCTGAAGGCAGTCAAGGCGAGCGGCAAGCCCCTGGTCGTCGTCCTGATCTCCGGCAAGCCTTTCGCGATGCCCTGGGTCAAGGACAACGCCGATGCTTTCCTGGTCCAATGGTACGGCGGTGAGCAGCAGGGACTTGCCCTGGCCGACATCCTGACCGGTGCCGTCAATCCCTCGGGCCGGCTCAATGTCTCCTTCCCGCGCAGCACGGGCAACATTCCCTGCTTCTACAACTATCTCCCGACCGACCGGGAGTACTACGGCGGCCACGGCGGAACTTATGAAGAGCCGCGCGAGCGTTATGTCTTCGAGAAGCCCTATGCCGTCTGGAACTTCGGCGCGGGGCTCAGTTATACGACTTTCGAATATACGGGCCACAGCCTGGAACGGCGTACGCTTGCTCAGGAAGGCGACGTCATCCGAGAAGTAATCACCGTGAAGAACACAGGCGGGCGGGACGGTCATGAAGTCATCCAGCTCTACGTCCGCGACCTGGTCAGCTCCGTCGTAACCCCCGTACAGCAGTTGAAAGCCTTCAAGAAGGTATTCATCCCTGCCGGCTGCGAGGCGAAGGTCAAGCTGGAAGTCCCCGTGGAGGAACTGTCCCTGGTCAACGCCCGGATGCAGCGTGTCGTCGAACCCGGCGCCTTCGAGATCCAGATCGGATCCGCCTCCGACAAGATTCATTTTAGAGATACCCTGAACGTCTTATGAAAAAATATCTGAGCATCCTTGCAACAGCGCTGCTGTTCAGCGCATGCGGTACGCGCTACGTGGATCCCTTCTCGAGCGTGGACCCCTTGATCGCCACCTGCGGCGACGATGACACGGATTTCTGGAATCCCAAGGAAAACTTCGTTCCCCATTCGGCGGCCCGCTGCACCCCCGGCGTCCTGACCCCTTTCGGGATGGTCAACGTCGGACCGGTGACTCGCCACATCGAAGGACCGCCGTCGGGCTACAGCGCCCATGATACGACCATCACCGGATTCGCCTTCATGCGTACGAGCGGCTCCGGCTGGTCCGCCGAATTCGGCAACCTGCTCACCATGCCCGCCAACGGGCCGCTGAACACCTGCTACGGCCTCAAGGACGGCACGCACGACGGTTATTTCTCCAGCTACAAGGCTGAGTCCATCGAGGCTGAGCCCGGCTACTATGCCGTCACGCTCGACAAATACCGTATCCGTACGGAGTGTACCTCCAGCGAACACTGCGGCGCGCTTCGCTTTACCTTCCCCAAGGAAGAAGTCTCCCGCATCCAGTGCGACCTGGCGTTCCGCATCACCGGATCTTCCGCCTGGCAGGAGGTCAAGGTCCTCAATGACAGCACCTTCGTCGGACACATGAAATATACGCCCAACGAAGGCGGATGGGGCAACGGGGACGCCCACATCTACTACGATCTGTACTTTTACGCCGTCCTGGACAAGGCCGTCAAGGACTGGGGCTTCTGGAAGGCTCCCGTACCGGACGGCATGAAACGCCTGGAGAAGCAGTGCAACAGTGAAGAATACATGCAGATGCTGGACGCCTCCACCATCATACACGACAGCTCCGAGATGAGCGGCAGCTGCATCGGCGTATTCGCCGAATTCCCGACCGAGGAAGGCGAGCAGGTGGAGATGAAGGTCGGTTTCTCGTTCGTAGACGCGGAAGGGGCCCGGAAGAACTACGAGGCCGAGGTCAGAAACAGCGATTTCGATGCGATGCGCGCCGCCAACCGTGAGAAATGGGTCCGGGAACTCTCCCGCATCCATGTCGCGGGCGGCACCGTGGATCAGCAGAAGATCTACTATACCGCACTCTACCACACCATGCTGGATCCCCGGGTCTTCACCGACTGCGACGGCCGCTTCACCGCCGCCGACGGCACGGTCGGGAAAGCGGAAGGCTATACCCGCAGAACCCTGTTCTCCGGCTGGGACACGTTCCGCAGCCACACCCCGCTGTATACCCTCATCAACCCGACGGTCATCAACGACCTGCTCGCTTCGCAGATCGCCCTGGCCGAAGAGTCCGGCCGCGGCTACTACAACCGCTGGGAAATGCTCAACAGCTACACCAGCTGCATGCTCGGCAACCCGACCAACTCCGTCCTGGTAGATGCCTATCTGAAAGGCATACGGGGTTATGACACCGAGAAAGCCTTCACCTACGCGATGAATTCCTCCGAAATCCCGCTGGAAGGCTACAGCAACTACCCTGACGACATGGTCATCGTGTCCGTCATGCTCGAGAACTCCTATTTCGACTGGTGCGTCGCCCGGCTGGCGGAGGCGATGGGCAAGGATGACTTCGTCGCCGAGTTCGACCGCCGCAGCCAGGAGTACCGCAACTGGTGGAATCCTGCAGTCAAGTGGTTCTTCCCCAAGAATCCGGACGGAAGCTGGAGGGAAGTCGTCGAGAATTGGGACAAGCGCTGGTTCTACGGCAGTTGCGAATGCAACCTGACCCAGCAGGGCATGTTCGTCCCCCACGACCTGGAGGGGCTGGTCGAACTCTGCGGAAGCCGCGAGGTCCTGATCCGGAAACTCGACGAGATGTTCGAAAACACTCCCTGGACCTACGGCATCAACAATTACTACCTCCATGGCAATGAACCATTGCACTGGGTCCCCTTCCTGTACAACCGGCTCGGCGAGCCCTGGAAGACGCAGAAATGGGTGCGCAAGATCCTGCAGGAGTGCTACACCAATGACGTCGAAGGCCTGACCGGCAACGATGACGAGGGCCAGATGTCGGCCTGGTATGTGCTGAGCGCGGCCGGCCTGCATCAGATCTGCCCCGGCGACCAACGGGTCGAGATCTGCTCTCCCCTCTTCGAGGAAGTCACATTCGACCTGGATCCGGCCTTCTATCCCGGAAAGACCTTCACGGTGCGTACGCACGGAAAAGGCGACTACATCCAAAAAGCGAAGCTCAACGGGAAAGACTTGACGCGGTGCTGGCTGGACTGGGATGAAATCGCTTCCGGCGGCACGCTGGAGCTTTGGCTCGGGACCGAGCCCAACACAGCATGGGGACTGCGTGATTCGCAATCACCTAATTAGTAGCATTTTAAGCCAAAGCCCTTCCTTATTTTGGCGAAGGGCAATTCATCAAATCATTACAAATCAGAAAGTTACGAATTACGATGAAAAGATTCGCTTTCCTCGCGCTGATGGCAGCCGCAACAATGATGATGGCTATGAGCCTGCCACTCCATGCCAAGGTAACGATGCCGCCCTTCTTCTCGGACCACATGGTACTGCAGCACTCCGCTGAGATCAAACTCTGGGGCACGGCCGAGCCCGGTGCCACGGTCAAGGTCAAGGCTTCCTGGAAGGGCGGGCATGCCAAGACGGTTGCCGGACCCGACGGGTGCTGGTCCCTGACCTTTCGTACGCCCGGTCCCGGCGGCCCGCACACGCTGACCGTCTCTGACGGGGAGAAGCTGAGTTTCAGCGATATCCTCACCGGCGAAGTCTGGCTCTGCGGCGGTCAGTCCAACATGGAGATGCCCGTCGGGGGCGACTGGGGCCATGTCAATGGCTGGGAGGAGGAACTCGCCCAGGCCTCCACGCACGATAACATCCGCCTGCTGCACGTTGCCCATCGCATTTCGGCCAAAGAAAAAGAAAGTATCGATATCGAGAACGACGGCTGGACCCGCAGCACGGCCGAGACTGTGAGTCCCTTCTCCGCAAGCGCCTGGTTCTTCGGCAAGGAGATCGCTGCCCGGACCGGCATGCCCGTCGGCCTGATCGAGAGCTGCTGGGGCGGCACATTGATCGAATCCTGGACCTCTGCCCGGACGCTCGGGCCCATCGGGCGCTTCCAGGCGCAAATCGACATGCTGAAGGAGATGCCGGACGACCCAGCCGGCCGGAAAGCCATCTTCGAGCAGCAAGTGGCCGAATGGGAACAGGCCATGTCCCGACTGGATTACGCCTACACCGACGGCCGCCTCGTCTGGGCGCAGCCCGAGGCTGACCTGGAAGGCTGGACGGGCTGCAAGGTCCCCGGCTACCTCCAATGGCAAGGCCTCTCCGGCTATCACGGCTTCTTCTGGATGCGGCGCGAGATCGAACTCCCGGCCTCTTGGGCAGGACAGGATCTAGAGCTGCGTCTGGGCGGCGTGGATGATGACGATTTCACCTGGTTCAACGGGGAATATGTCGGGCACACCGAGCTCTGTGTCATCCAGCGCCGCTATGCCATCCCGGGCCGTCTGGTGCAAGCGGGTCATAACACCATCGCCGTCCGCGTCCGGGACGGCGGCGGCCTTTCCGGCATCATGGGCGATGACAGCAATCTGCACCTGCGCAACCTCGCTACGGGAGAGACCATTCCCATCAGCGGAGACTGGCGCTGCCGCGAAACCGTCGATCCGGCCAAGACCCCCGTTTTCCCCATCGACCTGGACAGCAATTTCAACGGTCCCACCACGCTCTACAATGCCATGATCCATCCCTTGCGGGACTACCGCATCCGCGGCGTCATCTGGTACCAGGGCGAATCCAATTCGTCGGCGGCAGCCGACTACAAGGTCTACATGCCCGCGTTGATCCGCGACTGGCGTCAGACCTGGGGCTATGATTTCCCCTTCTACTTCGCCCAGATCGCCAGTTACATGAAGGAGCAGACGGGGCCCGAGCGCTCCGAATGGGCCGAACTCCGGGAAGCGCAGCTCCAGTCCCTGGCTGTCGCCGGGACGGGGATGGCCGTCTTGATCGACATCGGTGAAGCCGGAGACATCCATCCCAAGAACAAGGCCGATGTCGGACGCAGGCTGGCGCTCAATGCCTTGCATGGCACCTACGGGCAGGACGTGGTCCCCAGCGGTCCCCTGTACGCCGGCTATAGCATCGAGGGCGACCGGATCCGGATCCGTTTCGACTGGGCCCAGGGCTTGCAGAGCGCTGACGGAGAGGCCCTGAAGGGTTTCTGGATCGCCGGACCGGACCGGGTCTTCCATCCCGGGACGGCTGTCATCGACGGCGAGACGGTCGTGGTCAGCAGTCCGGAGGTGAGCAATGCCCTCTCCGTGCGCTACGGCTGGGCCGACAACCCGCCTTGCAACCTGGTCAACGAAGCCATGCTCCCCGCTTCCCCCTTCCGCACTGACAGCTGGGAGCACTGAATTCTCAAAAAACATTATATTTGTCAGTTGATATAATAGTGGCTCTTTATGAGAAAGATATTCTGCATTTTATTGGGACTTTGTATGATTGTCAGTTGCAGCCAGAAAGAAAAGGAAAGCGGCTATGTCGGACCGTCCGACATCCGGATTGAAGACGGCGTGATGACCCCCGAGACCCTGCTCTCCCTGGGCCGGCTTTCAGACCCCCAGCTTTCCCCGGACCAGACGAAAATCCTCTACGGCGTCAGCTACACTTCCATCGCGGACAACCGCAGCTGCCGCAACCTCTTCCTCTGCAACCCGGACGGAAGCGGTCGCATCCAACTCACCCGCTACGCCAAGAGCGTCAGCAACGCCCGCTGGTCCCCGGACGGCAAGGAGATCTGGTTCGTCCAGGGCGGTCAGATCTGGAAGGCGCCCTTCCTCGGATCGAAGCTGGGCAAGAAGGTGAAAGTCAGCGAGATACCCGCCGGCGTCGGCGAATTCAAGCTCTCCCCCGACGGGCAGCAGATTCTCTATACCTCGACCATCAAGAATCCGGCCCTCGTGCAGCCCGCCGACACGGATCCCGCCCTCGACAAGGCCCAGGCTTATGCCACGGAAGACCTGATGTACCGGCACTGGGACCACTGGGTGACGGAAATCCCCCGCACGTACGTCGCCACGACCTGCAACGGGACCATTACCCCCGACAACTCGCTGGACCTGCTCGGAGAGGAACTGTTCGAACTTCCGACCGAGCCTTTCGGCGGCATCGAACAGCTGGACTGGGCCCCGGACAACCGGCACATCGCTTACAGCTGCCGCAAGAAGACCGGCAAGGAGTACGCATTCTCGACCAATACGGACATTTTCGTTTATGACATCCTGACCGGCGCGACCGTCCCCGTGACCGCGGGCGGCGGCTACGACACCGATCCCGTCTGGAGCCCCGACGGCAAGCGCCTGGCCTGGATCTCCATGCCCCGCGACGGCTACGAGGCCGACCAGCAGTGCCTGATGGTGGCCGACATCGACTTCGGCGCCCAGCCGGAAGACGGCCAGAGCGCCGAAATGAAGGTTTCGAACGTCCGTGAACTGACGGCGGGCTTCGACCGGGACGCTTCCGGCATCGTCTGGGCGCCCGGCAGCCTGTCCATCTTCTTCAACGCCCTCACCGACGGCCTCCAGGCTCTGTTCATCGTCAATGTCGAGGAGGAGCCGCACATCGGCCGCATCACGCTGGAGGACTGGCATTACGACTTCTTCTCCCCCTTCGCCGTCCTGCGCAGGGAGAAGGGCGTCGAGTTGCTCGCCAGCTACTACTGTCTCAACTTCCCGGCCGAACTGGTCTCCATCAAGATCGAAGGCGGGCAGGTCGCATTCGACCGCATCACGACCGAGAACGACCGCATTTTCGCCCAGCTGGACGAGCCGACTTCCGAAAGCGTCTGGATCGAAACCGTCGACCACCAGCAGATGCAGTGCTGGATCCTCTATCCCCCGAAGTTTGACGCCTCCAAGGTCTATCCGGCCATCGAAATCGTGCTGGGCGGCCCTCAGGGCACCAACAGCCAGGACTGGAGCTACCGCTGGTGCTACCGCCTGATGGCCCAGCAGGGCTATGTGGTAATCCTGCCCAACCGCCGCGGCACCACCGCCTTCGGCCAGGAATGGAAGGAGGAAATCAGCGGCGACTACTGCGGCCTCAACATGCAGGACTACCTCAGCGCAGGCCGTTATATCAAGAGCCAGCCTTACGTGGGCAAACTCGCCTGCGTGGGCGCCTCGTACGGCGGCTATTCCGCCTATATGCTCGAAGGCCTGCACGGCGACCTGTATGACTGTTTCATCGCGCACGCCGGCATCTTCGACGAGAAGCAGCTCTGGTTCACGACCGAAGAGATGTGGTTCGCCAACTGGGACAACGGCGGCCTGACCGAATACGCTTTCGAGCCCGGCCAGCAGGGTCCCGCCGGCGACGGCATCACTTTTGGAGGCATGCAGCAAGCCGGGGCTCCATACGCTACGACGCCCAAGGCGCAGCGGCACTATGCCAATTCGCCTTCGACGATGGTCACGAAATGGCACACGCCCATCCTCTGCATCCACGGGATGATGGACTACCGCATCCCCTATGAGCAGGGCATGGCTGCCTTCAACGCCGCCCAGATGATGGGCGTGCCGTCGAAGCTCCTGGTGTTCCCGGAGGAGAACCACTGGATCCTCCAGCCCCAGAACGCATTGTTCTGGCACAGAAACTTTTATGACTGGCTCGAAAAATGGCTCAAACAATGAAACGCTTGCTGATGATCGCGGCGCTCGCCGCCGCTCCCCTGGCCTTCGCGGCCTGCAACCATCCCGCCATCGTCCCCGATGAGGAACAGGAGAACAAGCCCGCCCAGGCGATCACCCTTACCCGTGCAGAGGCCGGCATCAACGCCGGATCCAATGCATTCGGACTCAATGTCTTCCGTACGATCAACGCTTCGGACAAGGTCGATGACCTGTTCATATCCCCGCTGAGCCTCTCGCTCGCCCTGGCGATGACTTCCGCCGGCGCGGACGGCACCACGGAGGCGCAGATGCGTCAAATGCTGGGCTTCGGCGAGGCCACCAACGCCGAGATGGCCGAGTATTTCCGCAAGATGACGGAAGCCCTGCTCGACCTGGATCCCAAGACCACGCTCCAGATCGCCAACGCCATCTGGACCGACAAGGGCATCACGCTGAAGAAAGGTTTCGTCTCCGACGTCACGAAATATTACCACTCCGAAGCCAACAGCGCCGACATGTCCGCCACGGCGACCATCGACGCCATCAACCGCTGGTGCTCCGAACATACCAACGGCAAGATTCCCAAGATCCTGGACTACGATTCCCGCGGGCTGGCCGTGCTGCTGGTCAACGCCCTGTATTTCAACGGCATCTGGAAGACGCAGTTCACCGACACCTTCGAGGGTAAGTTCAAGGCCCTGGACGGCAAGGGCGTGAGCACCCCGATGATGCGCGCCACGCGCGACATCCCTTATGCCAGCGACGGCAAATGGGAGATGGTCCAGCTCGCCTACGGCAACGGCGGTTTCGTGATGGACCTGCTGCTGCCCGTGGATGAAAAGGGATTCGAGAAAGGCGTCTGCAGCCTGGACGCCGACGAATGGAACGCCTTGACTGGCGCCCTCCGTTCCCGGGAAGTCCACCTCGAGATGCCCAAGTTCAAGATGAACTATGAAATCGTGCTCAACGACGTCCTGCAGGCCCTGGGGATGACGGATGCCTTTACGGGCGCCGCCAACTTCAGCAAGATGTCCGATGCGGGCATGTGCATCGACTTCGTCAAGCAACTGACCTACGTGGACGTGAACGAAAAGGGCACGGAAGCGGCCGCCGTCACGGCCATCGGGATGAAAACCACCGCCATCGGACCGTCCCACACCGTCTATTTCATTGCGGACCGCCCCTTCGTCTTCGCCATCCGCGAAGTCTCCACCGGCGCCATCCTCTTCATCGGACAGAAAACGAAATAATCCCCCTGATTCAAACCTATGTTGCATTTCGTCCTTTCCATCGTTGTCGGCGGCCTGCTGGGGCACGCTGTCGACGCCGGCTACAACGGCCGCCTGTTCCACTATATCAACAGCCCCGAGAGCGAAGCCATCGCCCTCTTTTCGCCCGAAGTGGTGGCGAAGGGCAAGGGCGGCTGGCGGGGCGAGCACGCCGGCAAATGGATGTACGCCGCTTCCCGCGCTTACGAGCGCACCGGCGACCCGAAACTGCTGGCGAACCTCGTCTCCGTAGCCGACTACCTGGTTTCACTTCAGGAAGAGGACGGCTACCTGGGCTGCTACCGGAAGGACAAGCGATTCTACCACCGCCCTTCCCCGGAAGCCATGGTGGTCGACTGGGACACCTGGATCATCGCCTATCTGATCAAGGGTTTCACCGAAACGACCGTGGCGACCAGCGACCCGAAATACGCCGACTGCGCGCTGCGCCTGGCCGAATTCCTGCATTGGACCGTTTTCGACCAAGGCATCCAGATCGCCCAGACCGGCATGCACAGCGGCATGGCGGGCTGCGGCATGCTGGATCCGCTCTGCGACCTGTACAAGCTGCGTCCCGAGCCCAAAGTACGGGCGCTGATCGACGAATGCATCAAGGAGATGGACGAGACCCCCTGCCTGCAGCTGATCACGCTGCTGGTCAAGGATTACGACGTCTCGCTGATCGGCAACGGCAAGATCTATGAGATGAACCGCTGCCTGACGGGCCTCGCGAAAGCGTACCAGCTCTTCGGGGATGAGCGCCTGCTGAAGGCCTGCCTCAACGGCTGGGAGAGCATCCGCAGCACACACCTGACCACCCTGGGCGGCCCCTGGGGCGGCATCAACTGCTGCTATGAGCTCTTCAACCGCCCGGCGGAATGGGCGCCCTACGAATGTACGGAGACCTGCTCTTTCATGGAATGGATGCATTTTACCTGGGAGATGCTGCAGATCACGGGCGAGGGCAAGTATGCCTCCGAGCTGGAAAAGACGGCCTACAACGCCCTGATGGCGGCGCGCGCCGAGGACGGCGACCGCTGGATCTATTACGTCCGCACAAACGGGGATTTCGGCCCCGGGGCGGACTGGAGTTGCTGCTGGAGTAGCGGGATGACGGCGCTGGAGGATGTGCCCGTCTATATGTATGAGGCGCGCAAGGACGGGGTGTATGTCAACATTATCTCGGAGTCTTCCACCACCCTGGAGGTCCGGGGCAAGCAGCTCTGCCTTGAGCAAATCGCCGATTACGCCCGTACCGGCACGGCGGAGTTTGTCGTTTCCGAGACTTCCGGCACCTGGACGCTGGCGGTGCACCAGCCGGAGTGGGCTCCTTCCTTCACGGTCAGTGTCAACGGCAAGGAGGTCAATGCGGCCGTCAAGGACGGGTATATCCGCGTCCGGAGGGCCTGGAAGGCCGGTGACCGGCTGACGCTGGAGTTCCCTTACGAGATCCGCACGCTGGAGCGCAGCTGGGAATACAGGAACGCCGGCAGCCGGGAGCACAATTTCTCCAACTGGTACAACGGCTTCACGAAGCATTATGTCACCTTCTGCGCCGGTCCGCTGGTTTTCGCAACCGACCACCTGGACAAGTTCGCCGAACAGCATCCGGTCTTCCTGACACGGGAGCAGATCGCGGCCGCTGCCCTGGAGCGCGGTGTCTCCCCTGCCGACCTGACGCTCCGCGCCGGCGACACCGTCCTCAAGCCCATCTGCCAGATGCCCGCCTACGAAGGACCGCAGAGCCGGTTCATCTGGTTCCAGATCGACAAGCAATAAGTATAGACATACTTATCCACCTCTTGCAGGCCGTTCCATTTTTGCAAAAAAAAGGAACGGCCTTTTCGTTTTTTTCGTAACTTTCGAGGGAGATTGCGAAATTATTGATTAATCGGCCTTATGAAAAGAAGAGATTTCCTAAAAGTCGCCGGCAAATCCATCGCGGGATTTGCCATCGCCCCCACCCTGCTCGATTCGTGTGAAGGAAACGGAGGAAACGGAGGTACACCGGACACCCCGGAAGGCCCCGCCGTGGAAAAGCCCACCGGGCATTTTTCCCTCTGGCAGCTCACCTCAGCCTCGGATACGATCGGCAACTCATACGTCCTGAAGACACGGGAGGGCAACCTGATCGTCATGGACGGCGGGATGGAGACAAACGGCGATGCCGAGAAACTCCGCGGTTATATCAAGTCGAAGGGCGGCAACAAAGTCAAGGCCTGGTGGCTCTCACACCCCCACGGCGACCACATCGGCGCTTTCCTGGCCATCACGAACGACCTGCAGGGGATGGCGATCGATACCGTTTACTACTCGCGTCTCTCCGATGCGGCGAAGGCCAAGGAGGGCGGCGGCGCTCTTGCCCAGCGTCTCTACGACAGGCTGGATGTCCTTGCCGCCGCCGGCGTGAAGGTAGTCAATCTCAACCTCGGCAGCCGCTACGACATGGACGGCATTTTCATCAAGGTGCTCGGCATCGCCAATCCGGAATTCCTGACCGCCAGCCAGGGCACCAGCGTCTATAACGAGCAGTCCGTGATCGTCCGCTTCGAAGATGACGCAAAGAGTATCGTCTTCACGGGCGACGCCAGCGAGCAGGCGGGCGACAAAGCCATCCAGAAATACTTCAAATACCTCAACTGCGATTACATCCAGATGGCGCATCACGGCCAGAAGGGCGTACGCGAGTCTTTCTACAAGAACATCGAGTTCAAGCACTGCCTCTGGCCCACGCCCAAGTGGCTCTGGCAGGCCGGAGAGGCGGGCACGGCCTACGCAGACAATCCCAATGGCTACAACACCCACCTGACCCGCGCCTGGATGGCCGCAAAAGGCATCCCCGAAGCGAACCACCACGTCGCCTGGCGCGACGTCGACTGGTACCTGGCCTAGGACTTCCAACCCCGGACTTTACAGACAACTTAATACCTGATCTATGTTAACCAACCACAAGAAGAAAGCGGTCGTGGCGGCATTGTTTGCCGTCTTCACGGCCCAGTTGTGCGTCACGCAGGTAGCCCCGGCACAGACCGGATCCCTGACCGTACACGGCGTGGTGGTCGATACACAGGAGCCTCCGCAGCCCGTGATCGGCGCGACCGTGTTCGTCAAGGGGACCCAGAACGGGACCACTTCCGATGCCGTAGGCGCCTTCGACATCAAGGCCCGGAAAGGAGACATCCTCGTGTTCTCCTGCATCGGCTACAAAGATGTCGAGTACACGGTCACCCGAGCCATCGGCGACCTCTCCATCGCCCTGCCGGATGACGTGAACATCCTGGAGCAGGCGGTCGTCACCGGTATGACGAGCCAGCAGCGGAAGCACATCGCATCGGCCGTCGGCATCATCGACAACGCCAAGTTCACCAACAAACCGGTGACCCACATGTCGCAGGCACTCCAGGGAGGTACGACCGGTATCCTGGTGCAGCAGTCCTCCGGCGCGCCGGGATCCGACAATTCCACCATCAAGATCCGCGGCATGGCTTCTCTCGTGGGCACGAATCCCCTCGTGCTGGTCGACGGTTTCGAATTCGACCTCAACAAGCTCGACCCCGCAACCGTGGAAAGCGTAACCATCCTGAAGGATGCGGCGGCGGCCTCCATCTATGGTGCGAAGGCGGGCGGCGGCGTCATCCTCATCACCACCCGCCGCGGTATGGCCGGAGCCGTCAAGGTCAACTACAACGGCTACGCCGGTTTCCAGAATCCCCTATACATCCCCGACATGGCGGATTCATGGGAATACATGGAATATGTGAACCAGGTCAACAAGAATACCGGCAGCGCCCCCACCTACTCCCCCGACGAGATTGCTTCCGCCAAGGCGGGAGACGACCCCATCAGCTATCCCAACACCCGCTGGGCAGACCTGCTCCTGCGCCGCTCCGCCCCCATCACCGAGCACAACTTCTCCGTGTCCGGAGGTAACACGATCGGCCGTTTCGCCCTCTCCGCGCAGTACCTCAAGCAGGAGGGCATCTACAAGGTCAAGCCCGACAGTTTCGAGCGCCTGACGGTCCGGGCCAACACCTCGGTCAACATGACCGACAACATCCTCGTCTTCGTGGATACGTTCGTGGGAAGGGACATCTCGGCCGCGCCCAACAGCAACCTCTACAGCCTCGTCTATTCGATGCCCGCCAACATCGTCGCCAAGTATCCGCGCAAGGAGGGTTTCGAGACGGACTATTACGGCTACTACATCGCCTCCTACATGAACGCCTACGCACAGGCGGAGCGCGGACAGTTCGACACGTCGATCCGGGACTACGTCACCATCAACGCACGTCCCCAG
>JAEEGJ010021155.1_pt1 | contig 14043 bp, 11 predicted proteins | sample 8958761 | NCBI WGS metagenome assembly JAEEGJ01 (sample SAMN16246546, study PRJNA631951) | gut metagenome | biome: gut microbiome; feature: rumen; material: RS-attached | host: Bos | place: Iran: Karaj | collected 2018-10 | reverse complement strand
CGTGATCGTCGTCTTTCCGGCACCCGTACCGCCCACGAAGGCGATCTTCTGGCCGGGATAGGCCGTGAGCGTGATATCGTAAAGTACCTGTTTCTCAGGGACATAACTGAAGTCCACATCCGTCAGGGACACCAGGCCCTCCAGCTTTTTGAGATTTCCGTTCTCTTCCTTCCAGGCCCACTGTTCCTTCCCCTGTTTCTCCAGGGTGACCGTGCCCTCGTCCAATTCGGGCGTCTCGTCCAGCAGGGCATAGACGCGGTCCGTACCGGCGGCGGCCATCACGATGCTGTTGATTTCGTTCGAGATCTGCGTCACAGGGCGCGTAAAGTTCCGCTGGAGGGTCAGGAACGACACGAGGGTACCGAGGGTAAGGGCGGCGCCGTCGAGGCCGTTCAGGAACCACGGAGACACGGCTCCGGCGAAACCGGCCAGCGGCGTCGCGCCGGCCGTCTTGGTGTACCCCAGCGCGATGACGGAGCCGATGATGGCGAGCAGCACATACATGAAGTTGCCGATGTTCGAGTTGATCGGCATGATGATGTTGCCGATCTTGTTCGCATTGAAGACACTCGAGCGGAGTTCCTCGTTCAGGCCGGCAAACTGCTCCAGGGCCTTCTCCTCGTGGCAATAGACCTTCACGACCTTCTGGCCGGAGACCATTTCCTCGATGAAGCCGTTCACGCGGCCCAGGTTCCGCTGCCGCTCCACGAAATACTTGCGGGAGAGTTTGCCGAGGCTCGTCGTCACCTTGTACATCAGGAATGCCATCAGGACCGAGACGACCGTCAGCGGAATGCTCAGTACGAGCATGCTCACGAAGGTCGCCAGGATGGTCACGAGGGACTTGAACAGGTTCGGGACGCTGCTTCCGACCACCTGGCGGAGCGTATCGACGTCATTCGTATAAACGGACATGATGTCGCCGTGGAAATGATTGTCGAAGTAATTGAGCGGCAGCGTCTCCATGTGGGAGAACAGGTCCTTGCGGATGCGGAGCATGGTCCCCTGCCCCACATGGATCATGATGAGGCTCTGCACATAACCGGCGATGATGCCGACGAGGATGATGGCGCCCAGTTTCGCCAGGGCGACGGCCAAAGGCGCGTAGTCCGGCGCGGCGGCGGCCGTCATCGGCAGGATGTAATCATCGATGAGGCTGCGGGTGAAGAGGGACGAAGCCAGCGACGTAATGGACGACACGATGATGCAGAGCGTGACCACCACGAAGTTGACCTTGTAGTGCTTGAAGATGTATTTGAACAGGCGGAATACCGTCGAGTCCTTCTTGAGGTCCTTGAGGGAGGCGCCAGCCCGCGGGCCGCGGTCCTGACCAGGTCGATTGTTGAATCCGGGAGGCATAGGCTAGGCTTGAGGTTGGTCGAAATCGCCCGAGCCGCCGCTCGTCTGCATTTCGTAGATTTCCTGATAGATGGCGTTGTCGCGGAGGAGGTTCTCGTGCGTGTCGAAGGCCGCCACGCGGCCGTTGTCCATCACGATGATGCGGTCAGCCTCCTGGATGGAGAGGATGCGCTGGGAGATGATGATCTTCGTCGTCCCCGGGATGCGCGCGTTGAAGGTGGAGCGGATGGCGGCGTCCGTCGCCGTGTCCACCGCCGAGGTGGAATCGTCCAGCACCAGCACTTTCGGATGTTTCAGCAGGGCCCTGGCGATGCACAGGCGCTGCCGCTGGCCGCCGGACACGTTCGTTCCGCCCTGGTCGATCATTGTATCATAGCCGTCCGGGAAACTCCGGATGAACTCATCGGCACAAGCCTGCCGGCAGGCCTCCTCGCACTCTTCCAGCGTCGCGTCTTCCTTGCCCCAGCGGAGATTGTCGAGGATGGTCCCGGAGAACAGCGTGCTCTTCTGCAGCACCATCGCGACCTCGTTCCGGAGGACCTGCATATCGTACTTGCGGACATCGACGCCGCCCACTTCCACGTTTCCGCCCGACACGTCGTACAGGCGCGCCATCAGATTCACAAGGGACGATTTACCGCTGCCGGTACCGCCGATGATGCCGATGGTCTCTCCCGCCCTGATGTGCAGGTCGATGTCCTCCAGGGCATAATCACCGCCCTGTTTGTAGGAGAAATAGACATGATTGAAGTCGATGCGGCCGTCCGGCACCTGCATGACCGGTTCCATGGGATTGTCCATGTCCGGCTCCTCGCAGATGACCTCGGCGATACGCGCTCCGCTGGCCGCGCTCTGCGTCAGCTGCACGAAGATCATCGACAGCATCATCAGCGAACTCAGCACCGTCATGATGTAGCTGAAAAGCGAAGTCAGCTGGCCGGTCGTGAGGCTTCCTTCTACGATGAAATGCGCACCGAACCAGCTCAGGGCGATGATACAGGCATTGACGATGAGGTTCATCACCGGGCCGTTCAGGGCCATGAGCGTCTCCGCCTTCACGTTCAGGGTGAAAAGGCCGAGGGCGGCCTTGTCGAACTTGCTCATCTCGTGGTCCTCGCGGACGAAGGCCTTCACGACGCGGATGGCATCGACATTCTCCTGCACGACGCCGTTCACCGCATCCACCTTCAGGAGGATCTCCTTGAACAGTTTCGCGGCGCGCGTGATCAGGACCGCGAGGAAGACGCTCAAGACGACCATCGCGATGAGGAAGATGATACTCAGGCGCTTATGGATCACGAAGCACATCGCCAGGGCCGACACCATGTTCAGCGGGGCCCGGAACGAGATGCGAAGCAGCATCTGGAACGCTCCCTGGATGCTGGACACGTCGGTGGTCATGCGGGTAACCAGCCCGGCGGTGGAAAACTTGTCGATGTCGGAGAAAGAGAACCGCTGGATGTTCTCGTACATTGCGAGGCGCAGATTCGCGGCGAGGCCTGTACTGCTGTACGCGGCGAACCGGCCGGCCAGAATGCCGAAAATCAGGCTCAGGAAAGCGATGCCGATCATCATCGCCCCATACTTGTACACATCCGGCAGACTGCCTGCCCCGATGCCTTTGTCGATGATGGACGCCGTCACATACGGAATCAGCACGCCCATGATCACTTCCAAGGTCGTCCAGAGCGGAGTCAGCAGCGCCGCCGCCCTGTACTGCTTGACTTGCCTGAGTATTGTCTTGAACATAAACGCAAATATAACAAAAAACTTGAAGTTTCGGTATATTTCGTTTCGACGGGATTGTTCAAGATTCCCAGCAGGCGGAAGCGATCCTTAGCGCTCGGCGCGGATGGGGTTGGTGAGGAAGTCTTCGTAGGCGAGGCGGATGCCGTCTTCCAGTTCAGTCTTGTAGGTCCAGCCGAGGGCGGTGGCCTTGGAGACGTCGAGGAGTTTGCGGGGGGTGCCGTTCGGGCGGGAGGTATCCCACCTGATGGCGCCCGTATAGCCGACCACGCGGGCGACGAGTTCCGTCAATTGCTTGATGGTCAATTCCTTTCCGGTGCCGGCGTTCACAGTTTCGTTGCCGGAGTAGTTGTTCATCAGGAAGACGCAGAGGTTCGCCAGGTCATCGACATAGAGGAACTCGCGCAGCGGCGAGCCGTCGCCCCAGCAGGTGACCTCGGACAGGCCGGCGACCTTCGCCTCATGGAAACGGCGGATCAGCGCCGGCAGCACGTGGCTGTGCTCCGGATGGTAGTTGTCGTTAGGTCCATACAGATTCGTGGGCATCACGGAGATGTAGTCCGTCCCGTACTGGCGGTTCAGGAACTCGCAGTACTTGAGCCCGGAAATCTTCGCCAGCGCATAGGCTTCATTGGTCTTCTCCAATGCGCCGGTAAGAAGGCAGCTCTCCGGCATCGGCTGGGGTGCGAGACGCGGATAGATGCACGACGAGCCCAGGAATTCCAGCTTCTTGCAGCCATTCTGCCAGGCGGCGTGGATCACGTTCATTTCCAGGATCATGTTGTCGTACATGAAGTCCGCGAGAGCGCTCTCATTTGCCACGATACCGCCCACCTTGGCCGCGGCCAGGAACACGTATTCCGGTTTCTCGGCGGCAAAGAAGGCTTCCACATCGGCCTGGCGGGTCAGATCCAGTTCCTTGTGCGTCCGCGTGACGATATTGTGATAACCCTGGCGCTCCAGTTCACGCACGATGGCGGAGCCGACCATTCCGCGGTGGCCCGCCACATATATTTTCGCGTTCAATTCCATCATAATGTACCTCTCCTTCTGATATGCAGTTCAATGGCTCCTTCCGGGAAACAGGACCTATCCCGACATACGAGCGCGAGATACCCTCCCCCGCCGGCGCCCGGCATCTTCCACGCCAGCACGCCGTCCATCGGACCATATTTGTCGATATACTCCTGCACGCCCGGCTGAATCATCGCCGGGAACATCGACACCTGCGCTTCGAAAGAGGCTTTGTAGGCCGATGCGAAACGGTCGATGTCCATCGCAAGGATAGCATTCCAACAGTCGTCGGCCGCCCTGGCCAGCGCTTCCACCTTCGGCTTCGTGATATCCTTCCCTTCCACCACGGAACAGCCCGGGCGGCGCGGGAACATCGGAATCATGCACAGATGGTCCTCCAGCCAGCAGAGGACCTCCTCGTCGTGGCAGGATTCGATCTTTTCCGGCCAGAAGCGGTTGTCATACCAATGGCGCACCAACCCCGGCATGCAGATGCCGATGGCATCCTGCGCCCCGGAGATGATGCCGTCGGACCGCTCAGGATCGTTCTCGAAGCAGAAGACGAGCTTCGCCAGCATCTCCGGATCCATGTTCGGCAGCTGGAACGGCCAGATCTTCCGGATCATGTTCCGTGTCGATGTGGACAGCCCGCACCGGTCCCGCACCTCGAAGGTCGGCTCCAGGGAGATGGTCAGGGCCCATCCCGGCGCAAAGCAGGACACATACGGCTGGTCGATCCACGTTCCCGCGAGGTCAAGCCGTGTGGGTACCTGGCAGCGCGTCTGCTTCAACGCGGTGCTGGACCGTGCCTCCAGGCCCGCCTGCGGCGTGCGCTGGAGCACGATGTACTCAATCCCCCGCTCCTCGCAGAGCCGCCTCTTCTCGTCGTTCCCGCCGTCCTCATTGACGACGAAAACGTCGGGCTTGACAATGTCAAGTGTCGGGACAAAGTCCATGATGCCGTCGCCGGCGTTGATATACGCATCCTTGACATAGCGGATGGCCTTCACCATGAACAGCCGCTCCTGCTCGCTGTACACGGTCTTGTGATGCTTATAATGGAGGATCGTCTCGTCGGAGCCGATCCCCACATACAGGTCCCCGAACTGCGCCGCCTGCCGGAAAAACTCCACATGGCCGCTGTGCAGCAGGTCGTAGCACCCTGATACAAATACTTTTTTCGTCATTTCACGATACCTTTCTCCAGATATTCCGCCAGGTTCATCCGGACCTTTTCAGCGGCGCCTTCGCCGGCGACCTTCCCCATATCGTGATCGACCATCAGTTTCACAAGCTCTTCGAAGGAGGTCTTCTGCGGATTCCAGCCCAGCTTCGCGCGGGCCTTCGTCGGGTCGCCCCAGAGGTTCACCACGTCCGTCGGACGGTAGAAATCGGGACTGACCTCCACCAGAATCCGGCCGGTGGCCTTGTCGATGCCCTTTTCATCGGCACCCTCGCCCACGAACTCCAACTCGATGCCGACATGATGGAAGGCCAGCCGGCAGAAGTCGCGGACACTGTGCTGGACACCCGTCGCGATGACGAAATCTTCCGCCTTCTTCTGCTGCAGGATGAGCCACATGCACTCCACGTAATCCTTCGCATACCCCCAGTCCCGGAGGCTGGAGAGATTGCCCAGATACAGCCTTTCCTGCTTGCCCTGGGCGATGCGGGCCGCCGCCAGCGTAATCTTCCGCGTGACGAAAGTCTCGCCGCGACGTTCGGATTCATGGTTGAACAGAATACCTGAGCAGCAATACATTCCGTATGCTTCCCGATACTCTTTCACGATCCAGAAGCCATACAGTTTGGCCACCGCATAAGGGCTGTAGGGATGGAACGGCGTGTTCTCGTTCTGCGGCACCTCCTCGACCTTTCCGTACAGTTCGGAGGTCGATGCCTGGTAGATCCGGCAAGTACCGGCCAGTCCGCACTGGCGGACGGCCTCCAGGACCCGGAGAACACCCGTCGCGTCAATGTTCGCCGTATATTCCGGCGAGTCGAAACTCACCTGCACGTGGCTCTGCGCCGCGAGATTGTAGATCTCGTCCGGACGGACCTTCGCGATGACCTGGATCAGACTCATCGAGTCGCACATGTCCGCGTAATGGAGATGGAAATGCGACCGGCCTTCCAGATGCGCGATGCGCTCCCGGAAATCGACGGAACTCCGGCGGATGATACCATGCACGTCATACCCCTTTTCCAGGAGGAATTCCGACAGGTACGAACCGTCCTGTCCGGTCACGCCGGTGATGAGCGCCGTCTTCATCGGATGATGGCACTCCTTTGTCAAGCTTATGCCAAGTGCCGACTCAATCTGTTTGAGACTCTGGGCGCCGATGCCCACTTTTCCGGCCATCCATCGGGAAACGACCGTCTCGTCCTTCCCGATTTTCTCGGCCAACTGGCGCTGGGAAATCCCTTTTCGGGCCAACGTGGCCTTAATTCTGTTGATAATCTCGTAGTCTACCATGTAACAAAGATACAGAAAATCGACGAACTTGACAATATTTTCAAGCACAAAATAAACGCTTGACAAATCAATGCCAAGCGTTATAGATTCTTTCGTCGGGCTAAGCCCGCCTCGGAAAGACACGCTAGAGGACGGAAAGAGCCTCCTCCGCCGCCGCTCTGTCCTTCGCCCGGATGACGAAGGAAATCGTCAGTTCATCACCGCCCTGCGCCGCGGAGACGATGCTCACACCGTGAGCGCCGAGGGCCGAATAGATGCGCCCCGAAGTACCGGGAAGGTTCTTCATCCCGTTGCCGCAGACGGACAGGAGGCAGACGTCCTCGATGACGTCGATAGCGTCATCGATGGAGACCTGACCGTCGCGATAGAGGGCCGAAAGGGCGTCGATGGCCGCCTTGAGGTCCCGGGTGGCCACGGCCAGCGTGATGCAGAACTCGGTGGAAGGCTGGGAGATATAGCGGATATTCACGCCGCCGCGGGCGAGGGCGCCGAAGATGGAGGACGAAACGCCCACCTTGCCCACGAGGCCGGTACCGCGGATGCTGATCAGGGAGAAGCCGTCTTCCACGACATATCCCGTCACGACATGGTCGGATTCGGGTTTCTTGGCGGAGATGACCGTCTTGCGGGCCGGATCGGCCAGGTCACGGACGATGACGGGAAGATCCGCCTTCATCATCGGCAGGAGCGCCGCCGGCTCCATCGCGCCGTTCTCGACCGAGCAGAACACCGCGGCCTCCTCATAGGTGAGGGCCGGGCGCGACAGAATCTTGTCACCCAGCACATAGACCTCCGCAGCCGTGTTGTCGCGGGCTGCGATCGTCATGGCCATCAGGTCCTCTCCCCTACGGCCCAGACGGATGCTGTAGCCGAAGGAATTATGGCCGTAGCCGCTGGAGAGCACGTAAAGGCCGGGAACATCGGTACGGGAGCGGAGCCTTTCCATGGATGTTTCCCAATCCACGCGCAGGGCGCCGTCGCGGTCCTCTTCGCAGACCATTACCTCGGCACCGTCGACAAAGGTTCCGCCGACGACGGCGTGGACCGTTTCGGCGCAGAGGCGGGCGCACTTGCCCAGCACATAGTCGCGGATGGTCGTGAAGGCCGGCCGATAGACAACGCCTTCATCGACATACTGGCGGAGGGCCTTCAGTTCCCCGTCCACCTTCTCGCCGAAGGCCGGATCGGGCACCAGACCCTTGAAATATGCGGCGATTTCCTCGAATGCAGGCTTCGTGTCGGCCCGATGGTATAAGGCCGATTCCAGCACGTCGATGAACATCTGACGGATCTTGTGTTCGGATTTGACGACCAGGATGCCGTCTTCCTTGGGAAGGCTGCCCAGATATTTGGCCGAAGCTTCGGTCAGTTTGAAAACTCGTGTTATCATCGTTCGCAGTTATATGGTCTTGTAAAGTTACGGATTATTTCAGAGAATTGAACAAAATTTCCAAGGGATGCAGCGCTTTGAAGCCCGTCCCGTCGAGAATCTGCTGACGGCAGGAAGTACCGGGCGCCGCGACAAGGGTCTTTCCCGGGCTTTCCGCGGCCTTTCGCACCGCCGGAAAGAGAACCATCTCCCCGATGGCCATCGATGTCCTGTAGTGCTCCTTTTCATAGCCGAACGAGCCCGCCATGCCGCAGCAGCCGCTGGGGATGACATGGACCCGCGCACCGGGAATGAGCCGCAGCATTTCCGCCGACGCCCCAACCCCGATGAGCGATTTCTGGTGGCAGTGTCCATGGAGCCAGATATCGGCGTCCAAAGCGCGGAAGGCGTCCGTGCCGATGGATCCGTTCCGCGCCTCACGCGTCAGGAACTCGTCAAAGAGCAGGCAGTTTGCGGCGAGTTTCCTGGCTTCGGCCCGCATCTCCGGCGGTACCAGATCCGGATACTCGTCCCGGAAGGAAAGGATGCAGGAGGGTTCTATGCCGATGAGAGGCGCGTCCTCGGAAATGACGTCCTTCAAAAGAGCGACATTCCTGATTGCCAGTTTCTTAGCGAGCCGCAGGCAGCCTTTTGACATGGCGGCGCGGCCGCTTTCCCCGTGCTTGGGAATTTCCACCCGATAGCCCAGGCGGTTAAGCAGCCGCACGAAGGTAAGGCCCAGCTCCGCCTCCTGGTGATCGGTGAATTCATCGGCAAAGAGATACAATTTCCGGCCATTGGCAGGCTGCGGTTCCATCGCGACGAGTTTCCGCATGCCATAGCGGCTCAGCGTGGGAATCTGCCGGTCGGCGGAAAAGCGGACGATGCGCTTGATCAGCGCGGCGGAGGGCTTCCAGGTGGCGAAGAAATTATACAGAGGCCGGACGCAGGCGCCCAGCGCCTCTATCGACGCCATCCGGGCGACGAGCCAGCTCCGCAGCGGCGTGCCGTGCCGGTCGTACTTTTGCTGCAGCACCTCGCTCCGGATACGGGTCATATCCACGTTGGAAGGGCATTCGGAGAGGCAGCCCTTGCAAGCGAGGCAGGAGTCGAGGACGGCGGCCATCTCGGGACTGTCGAAGTTTCCGGTACCGCGCGTCAGGACTTCGCGGAGGATGTTGGCCCGGGCGCGGGTGGAGAAGGTCTCGTCGTGGGAGACCTTGTAGGCGGGACACATCGTTCCGCCGATGAGATTGGATTTCAGGCAGGCGCCGGCGCCGTTGCACTGCTCGACAGAGCACATCAGCGCATGCGCCTGGGAGCGGACGCCGCTGGCACCGTCGACCTTGCACTCGTCGAAGGCCGCGCGCCAGTTGTAGTAGGTTCGCATCGATTCGATCGGGTAGGTCTGCCCGACCTCGAACCGAAGATCCTCGTCCATCGGCGGCGTATCCACGATCTTGTTCATGTTGAACAGGCCGTCCGGGTCCCAGGTCCGCTTGACCTCCTGCATAAGCCGGTAAACCTCAGGCCCGTACATCAGCGGGATGAACTCACCCCGCAGCCTTCCGTCACCGTGCTCGCCGCTGAGGCTGCCTTTGTGCTTTCGCACCAGCAGGGCCGTTTCCGTGGCGATGTCCCGGAAGAGCTTCCGTCCTTCCGCGGTCTTGATGTTCAGGATCGGGCGCAGATGCAGTTCTCCCGTGCTGATATGCCCGTAAAACACGCAGGAGGTATGGAGACGGTCCAGCATCTCGCGGAAATCCTGCATATAGGCCGGAAGACGCTCCGGCGCCACGGCCGTATCCTCGATGACGCCGATGGGCTTGGCATCCCCCTTCATCCCGCTCAGCACGCCCAGGCCGGCCTTGCGGAGGTCCCAGACCCTGGCGACCTCGGCGCCATAGACACGCGTGCAGGTGAAAACCAGGCCGGAAGCGGCAACGTCTTTCTCGAAGGCCGATGCCAATGCGTCGATTTCCTCGCGGGTGTCGCCCCAGAACTCGGCGATCAGGACCGCGGCGGGAAGGCCGTCGATGAATGTGGTATTGCGCTTGAGTTCGATGTTCTGGAAACTGAGTTCCAGGATCTTGCCGTCCATCAGCTCCACCGCGGCCGGGCGGTGCCTCAGGGCGATGAGATTGGCGTGAAAACTGCCTTCCAGCGTGTTGCAATGGGCACAGACGACCATTTTCTCCTTCGGCGGAAGCGGGTCCAGAGAGACCGTCATCTCCGTGGTGAAGGCCAATGTGCCTTCGCTGCCGGCAAGGAGCTTACAGAGGTCCGGAGACTCGACCGCCTCGTCGATGGCGTAGCCGCAGCTGCGGCGCTTCAGGCTTCGGTCGGGGAAATTCTCCTGCAGGAGTTCCCGGACGGCGGGACAGTCCCTCCATTCTTCCAGCTGTTTCAAGACGGCATCCAGAAGAGGGCGTTCCTGTCGATATCCGGGCTCCTCCAGACGGGCCGTGTCGAACTCCGTTCCGTCGGACAGAATGCCCTTGCAGGCCATCACGTGATCGCGCGTACTCCCGTACACCAGGGAATGCGTTCCGCAGGAATTATTGCCGAACATGCCGCCCAGACAGCAGCGGTTGCTGGTTGATGTTTCCGGGCTGAAAAACAGGCCGAACGGTTTCAGCTCCAGGTTCAGTTCGTCCCGGACGACGCCGGGCTGAATCCGCGCCCAACGCTCTTCCGCATTGATTTCCAGGATTTTGTTCCATCCCTTGATATCCACGACGATCCCCTTTCCCACGACCTGACCGGCGATCGAGGTGCCCGCCGCCCGCGGAATCAGATGCGTCTTCTGGGCGCGGGCCTGCCGGAGCAGCTGCCGGACATCGTCGGCGCTTTCCGGAAACGCGACGCCTACCGGCATCTCCCGGTAGGCGGACGCATCGGTCGCATACGCCATCCGGTGCAAAGGGTCGGTATGGATCTTCATGCTACTCCAATTTGAATATCCGTTCCATCAACTGCCACTTCTCCGTGGAAGCGGCATCAGGGTCACAGCCCTGGAACTGAGCCACATAGGCCTCCCACTCCGCCTGTCTGGGCAGCGTGGCGAGCCGGGCGTTGTCCTTCTCGAAATCGAAGTCATCGACCGTATCCATGATCATGAACAGGCGCGTTCCGAGACGGTAGATCTGCATGTCCAGGATTCCCACTTCCCGAATCCCCCGCTGCACTTCCGGCCAGACATGCGCATGCGCTTCCACATACTTATCGATCAATTCGGGCTCATTCCTGAGCTCCAGCGTCTGGCAATACCTCTTCATGGCGGAAAACCGTTAGGAGAAAATGATGGTCTTGTTCTTGAACGTGAGTATCTTGCGCTCGATGTGCTTGGACACCGCGCGGGAGAGGACGATCTTCTCGAGGTCCTTTCCTTTCAGGACCAGGCTCTCGGGAGTGTCCTTATGGGTGATGCGGGCGACATCCTGCTCGATGATCGGGCCGGCGTCCAGGTCGGCCGTCACATAATGGCTCGTGGCGCCGATGATCTTGACACCGCGCTCGTAGGCCTGGTGATAAGGCTTGGCACCGATGAAGGCCGGCAGGAAGGAGTGATGGATGTTGATGATGTGGTGCGGATAGGCGGCGATCATCTCATCGCTGATGATCTGCATGTAACGGGCCAGGACGATGAAGGAGACATCCTTCTCTTTCAGGAGCGCCATCTCCGCGGCCTCGACCTCGGCCTTGTTGCTATGGTCCTTGTTGATGCTGAACACGTAGTACGGGATGCCGAACTGGTCGGCCACGTAGCGCAGGTCCTCGTGGTTGGATATGATGCAGGGAATGTCCACGTCCCATTCTCCGGACTTCCAGCGGGCCAGAAGGTCGTACAGGCAATGGCTCATCTTGCTTACAAAGATGGCCATACGGGGCTTGCGGTCGCTGAAATAAACATGATAATCAATGCCGTAGCGCTTGCTGTACAGCGTGCCGAAGTACTCGCTGATCTTCTCCCTGGGGATCTGGAAACCGTCCAGCTCCCATTCCAGTCGCATAAAGAAATGCTTGTCAACGTTATCTGTATACTGATCCAGATAAACGATGTTTCCGTTATTGTCCGATATGAACTTGGTGATTTCTGTGATTATGCCCTTCTTGTCCGGGCAATGCAGAAGGAGAATTGCTGTATTCATTTACACTGCTAACTGATAACCAGCGCCAAAGATAGTCATTTTAAATAGTTTTTATTATATTTGAAATTGGTTAATATCGGATTTTATGAGCCCTTCCGTAAAAAGCGTCTTGCTTGACTCCATCTCAATTGTCCTGGGTGTTTTCATCACCTTTGCCATCCAGGGCTGGATAGACAAGGCCCACGACCGCAAGGAAGTCAAGTCCGCCCTCTGGCTGGTCCGTACGGAACTGATGAACAACCTGCAGGACATCAACACCCTTAACGATTACCTGAATCAGGAGCGTGCCTCCGCCCAGTACCTGATAAGGCATCGTCAGGACATAGACTCCTGCCCCGCCGACTCCATAAAATACCACAGCGGAATAATCCTGGCAGAAGTGAACGCCACCGTAAGCAACGACGCGCTGGAGCTTCTTCAGTCGTCTTCCCTCTTCCAGAAACTGGGGAACAGCCTCCTTTCAATGAAGATAATCCGCGCCTACGACAGCTGTCAGCTGACGGTAGACATAGCCAACCGGCATATCTCGGAAAGAAATGCCAAGTTGGAGAATTCCATTAACGAAGACAATGTCAAGGCCGTTACATATGACGGAGCCATAGACCTGCCAAAATTCATAAAGACGGACTACGGCTTCTATTCTGTGATGTGGATCATAAATCAGGTAGTTGCAGACCAGACCGCGGACATAGCCGACATCCAGGAAGCCTTGACGGCAATAGACAATTATCTAAGCAGACAATAATAACAAATTAAAATAAAAGCGATTATGAAAAAAGAAGCACCAGGAAAGGTTATCATCACCCCTCGCCCGCCTGTAGGCAGCGGAGAAGAATCGGATATCGTTTTGAAGAGCAGCATCCCCTGTCCTCAGCCTCTAAGCGAAGAGTCTCCTGAGGCTACGCCTCTCGACACCAGTGACGAAAAGGCTCCGGATCTGAGCAAAGTCGCCTTGGATCTCAAGGACAAAGCCAAAGTTGTGTGCAATCAGGCTCCTTTATCAGATAAATTGTCAAAATAATTTATACTGTGTCATAAGTTGACACTTTGACGCCGTACTTTTGTCCCTGTCATATCTCGAAGATGTTTTTGTTGTTTTATCGGGAGCGGGCGACAATAAGTATCGGCGTCTTGAACGTATGCGGAGCCGCGAGGCTCGATGTGACCCGCAGGCCCCATCCCGGGGCCTCAAAAGGGACATCACCGCTCCGATAAAAACACTCTGATGACAATAGAGACCCATCCGTTGGAACCTTTCCTGCCGCAGGACGCTTCAATCCTGTTTCTGGGCAGTTTTCCTCCGCCCCGCGCGAGGTGGTCAATGGATTTCTTCTACCCCAATTTCAATAACGATTTCTGGCGCGTAATGGGGCTGGTACACTTCGGCGACGCACAGCACTTCGTAGATTCGGCCGGCAAGCGCTTCGACTACGAGGCCGTAGTCAATTTCTGCCGCGCAGCCGGCCTGGCCTTCTTCGACACCGCTTCGCAGGTGCGACGCCTCAAAGACAACGCCAGCGACGCCTTCCTGGAGGTGCTGCAGCCCACGGACGTCGGCGCCCTCCTGGCCCGCCTCCCCCGCTGCTGCACCATCGTCACCACCGGCGGCAAAGCCTCGGAAGAACTGGCAGCCCTGCTGCGCGCCTCTTCCTGCTCTGCGGCAGTCGTCGAGGTTCCCGCCCCCGGCACTAGCGTGGATGTTTCGGCCTGGGGCCGCACGCTTCGGTGGTGGCGTATGCCATCCACCTCCCGCGCTTATCCCCTCGCCCTCTCCGCCAAAGCCGCCGCCTACGCCTGCCTCTGGCCCTAACTCCCTCCACTAGTAGCCACACCCCGGCGCCGGGAAGGTATCTCCCTGTCGGAGCCCGTGGCCGCCCGTGGCCTCGTGAACGGGAGGGGCCCGCGCTTATGGCGTGGGAGGGATGAGC
>JAEEGJ010021148.1_pt1 | contig 14045 bp, 11 predicted proteins | sample 8958761 | NCBI WGS metagenome assembly JAEEGJ01 (sample SAMN16246546, study PRJNA631951) | gut metagenome | biome: gut microbiome; feature: rumen; material: RS-attached | host: Bos | place: Iran: Karaj | collected 2018-10 | reverse complement strand
CAAGGTCATCGATGTTAATGCCAAAATCGGCTAAGCCTTCTTTGGCGACTGTGTAGATGCCAAGGTTCTGCATGTTGTTGAGCATGAGTCTTCCGATTAGGAACTCCATCGAGAAATAGATGCACTGCCTCTTGTCGCTATGGAGAAGGTCTTCGCGGCAGTTTCTCCAGTTGAGTCCGCCATAATCGCGGACCATCTCGCCTAAGACCTCGAATTGCTCAGTTATATGGGAATCATGGACGCTTCTACCGAAACGTTCGCCGATTCTACGTTCATATTCTTTTTTGAATTCTTCTTTATTTTTGAACATGTTTCTTGCTTCCTTTCTTTTTGCTAGGCTTCTCCACTATCCTCTTGAGGATAAGAGCGGCGTAGCTGCCTAGTTTTATCGTCACATGGTATGGGCGGTTTTCCGGCCCTCCAGGAGATGTGTTCACATTTAGACCATTGTATTGGTTCCATCCGCCATAGACGTCTTTGTCGCTATTGAAAAGCTCATACCATTCGCCTTCGTTATGGACGCCGACATCATATTGCTCGTAATAGTTCGGGGTCATGTTGAAGACGAAGAGAAGGTCGCTCTCACCGACGTGTCTTTCGAATGCGAAGACGCTTTGATCGGCATTATCGACCATCGTCCACGCGTAATGGCATGGGTTATATTCCTCAACGTGCATGGCAGGCTCAGCCCTGTAGATGAGGTTAAGGTCCCTCACAAGCCTCCTCACGGAGTCGTGCTTTGGGAAAGTCAAAAGAACCCATGGAAGGGAACGGTCCTCATTCCATTCGTCGAAGGAGGCAAGCTCGTTGCCCATGAAGTTGAGCTTCTTGCCTGGGTGGGCGAACTGATATGTGAGGAGATTCCTTAGGAGAGCGAACTTCGTCTCATAGTCTCCGCTCATCTTGTTGATGAGGGTGCCTTTGCCATGGACGACTTCGTCGTGGCTTAATGGGAGGAGGAAATTCTCACTCCAGAAATAGGCCATCGAGAAGGTGATTCGGTTATGCTCCCATTTCTTATATATCGGGTCTTTTGAGTAATACTTGAGGGTGTCGTTCATCCAACCAAGGTCCCACTTATAGTCGAAACCTAGGCCTCCGAACTCGACAGGTTTGGTGACGCCTTGGAAATCGGTTGAGTCCTCAGCGATCATCATGACGTCTGGGTGCTTGTAATGGATCTTGCCATTGAGCCTTTTGAGGAACTCGGTGGCACCGCCATTCTCGCCATTGTTCTTATTGCCATCCCAATAGACGATGTTGCTCACGGCATCGCATCTGATTCCGTCGAAATGGAAATAGTCGAGGAAATAGTTCATCGCCGACATGAGGAATGAACGGACTGGGTCTTTTCCAAGGTCGAATAAGCAAGAGCCCCACTGACTGAAAGTGTGCTTAGGGTCGCTATATTCATAGAGGCAAGAGCCATCGTATTCCCTTAGGGCGAACGCATCATTGGCGAAGTGCACAGGCGCGAAGTCGAGGATGACCCCAAAGCCCGCTTGGTGCATGCGGTCGACGAAGGACATGAGCTGGAATGGGTTTCCATATCTTGAATCAACACTGAAGAAACCTGTGGCCTGATATCCCCAAGAGCCATCGAACGGGTATTGGGTGATCGGCATTATCTCAACGTGGGTGAAGCCTGATTCCTTTAAATAAGGAATAAGGTAATCGGCGATTTCCTCATAGGATGGGAAACGGTCACCGATCTTGCCTTTCCAGCTTCCGATATGGATTTCATAGATCGACATCGGCTTGTCGAAGTTGCGGTCTCTCGTCTCTAGCCACTGCTCATCATGCCAAGCAAAGTTCTCGATATCGAAAAGGCGGGAGGCAGTAAGTGGACGCATCTCGCTATAGAAAGCGAAAGGATCGGCCTTGTCGACATACTGGCCTTTCGCGTTTTTGAAATGGAATTTATAACCTTGGTAATTGTAAAGATTTGGGATGAAGATCTCCCATGTGCCCGAATCATCGATTCGGTTCATCTTGTCTCTAGAGTAGTCCCAGCCGTTCCAATCTCCGAGGACGGATACGTCCTCAGCTAAAGGAGCGTAGAGCCTAAAGACAACGCCAGACGTGATGCCTCTTTTCTCGAAGTGGGCGCCGAAGAAACGATAGGCCTCAATGCTTTGACCCATTAAGAAATCGTAAAGGATTCCGAATGCCATACTCGTTTCTCTCCTTCTTAAGCCACAATTATAGGTTACCTCTTTCTTTTAGAAAAGAAAAAGTCATTGTTTGTTTCCTTTGCCCTATCCTCTTGCTGGTAGTAAAATCTTTCTCGGTTAAAAGAGGTATTTAATTATGTCAAAATGCATGGCTGTCAATGCCGGAAGCTCTTCCATCAAGTACAAACTCTACGAGATGCCAGAGGAAAAAGTTATTTGTTCAGGTTTGGTCGAGAGAATCGGCCATGATGATGGACACTTCGTCATCAAGTTCAACGGCGAGAAGAAAGAAGAGGTTCTCCCTCTCCCAGATCATTCCGTCGGCGTCGAGAGGATTCTCAAAGCCCTCCTCGAATTCAAGATCATCGCTTCATATGACGAGATCAAAGCCGTCGGCCACCGCGTCGTCCAGGGTGGAAAATACTTCAGCAAATCCGCTTATTTCGATAAGGACACCGAAGAGAAGATCACCAAGCTCATCCCACTCGATCCTCTTCACGCGCCAGCCCACTTAATGGGTTTCCACGCCTTCAAAGACGCGCTTCCTGATGCCACTGCCATTGCCGTCTTCGATACTGCCTTCCATCAGAGCATGGAACCAGAGGATTACTTATTCCCAATCCCATACGAATTCACCGAGAAATACGATTGCCGTAGATACGGTGCGCACGGCACTTCCCACAACTTTATCGCCATCGAGGGCGAGAAATACGTCAAGGATTCCAAAGACAAGAGAATCATCTCCTGCCACCTTGGCTCTGGCGCTTCCCTTTGCGCCATCAAGAATGGCAAGTGCGTCGCCACTTCCATGGGCCTCACCCCTCTTGGCGGAATCATGATGGGCACCCGTTCGGGTGACATCGACCCAAGTGTCTACTACTACCTCTGCGATGAAGCCAAACTTCCATACGACGAGGTCTACGATATCCTCAACAAAAAGAGCGGATTCTTAGGCGTCAGCGGCGTTTCCAATGACACCCGTGACGTTGAGGAAGCTGCAGCCAAAGGCAATGAGAGAGCCAAAACCTCCATCGCCCTTTGGGCCAGAAGAGTCGCCGACTACATCGGTTCTTACTACGTCCGTCTTGGTGGCGCTGACCTCATCGCCTTCACCGCAGGTGTCGGTGAGAACTCCGCGAAATTCCGCGAGGAAGTCCTTAAGAGAATTGAAGAATCTCTTGCACTTAAGATCGATTACGAGAAAAATAATGAACTTCACGGAAAGGAAGGACTCATCTCCAAGGAAGGTTCTGCCATCAAAGTGGCCGTCATCCCAACCGACGAGGAAGTCATGATCGCCCGTGATTGCATGAAAGCATTAGAAGGAACCCTTTAATGAAACTTGACCCAATCATCAAAGCCTACGCCTTAGAGCACAAGAAGGAATTCTCCCTCTTTAAGCAGGCCATCAAGAGATATGACAGGATCGCTATATTCCGTCACATCAGGCCTGATTTCGACGCGATGGGCACCCAGATGGGTCTATACACCTTCATCAAGGACAACTTCCCTGAGAAGGAAGTCCATTTCCTTGGCGATAACCATGTCGCCTACACCCCTCGCATCTTCCCCGAGACCGAGAGACTCAACGAGAGTTGGTTCAAAGAACCATTCCTCGCGATCGTCACCGATGTCGGAGACCATGAGAGAATCGCCGACCCTCGCTATAGATATGCTTCCTATATCTGCAAGGTCGACCACCACCCATTCATCAAAGAGATAGCGAAACACCCTATCCTCGATATCAATAAACCAGCAGCCGCAGAGCTTATGTGCGACATCCTTCTCTCATGGGAAGGAACGGTCATGTCCAAAGAGGCCGCAAGGTATTTTTACATCGGAATTGTTGGGGATTCTGGAAGATTCCAGTATAGAAACACGACCGGTCATACCTTCGCTGTCGCTAAAGCCTTATGCGACACTGGCATCGACATCAACTCCATCTACCTTGAGATGTATGAGAGAAAGCTTGAGGACCTTAAGTCCGAGGCCTATATCCTCTCTAACTTCCACGTCTCCCCTCATGGCGTTGCCTATTACATCCTTAGTGATGAGACTCTCAAAGAGTTAGGCATCACCCGTGAACAAGGCAAAGACAACGTCAACATGTTCTCGAACATCGAAGGCGTCAATGCCTGGTGCTCCGTCACCGAGGACAAATCAAGCCCGAAAGACTATTGCTGGAGGGTCTCGATCCGTTCGAAACACAAGGACATCTCCGGTGTCGCGAACAAATGGAGAGGCGGAGGACATGCGCTCGCTAGCGGAGCGAAAGTCAAATCCCTTGAAGAGCTACCGCTCCTCATCGCCGATCTAGACGCATTATTCGAATAAATAAAGGGCTGTCAAATTGACAGTCCTTTTTTCTTTTCTTTGAAAAGGGTTTCATTTTCCGTCCAAAGACTTAAAATACTCTCATGACAATTTATACCGGATTAGCTGATTTAACTGACTTTCCATTGATACTTCTCTACGTCGTTGCAGCTGCGATCGTAGTCATTGCTTCGCTTAAATTAAGCGATTTCCTTAATATCATCGACAAAAAGAGCAACATCTCAGGCGCATTCCTTGGTGGCGTGCTTCTTGCCATGGTCACCTCTTTGCCGGAGTTATTTTCCTCCCTTACGGCGACCGTCTTCGTCAAGAATAACGACTATGTTTTAGGAAACGTCCTCGGAAGCAACCTCTTCAATATGATGATCTTCGCTCTCATCTTCTTTTTCTTCTTTAAGAGGATGGTTGAGAAGAAAGTCTCCAAATATTTCTTAGTCAGCATGGCTTTCTGCGGTGGCCTCTATGTTTTGACCACCATCGCTGGTTTAGTCTTCGTTCCACTTAAGTGGTTATTCGGTTACTTCAACCCAGTTAGCCTTCTCATCATCGCCGTCTATGTGATTTCGATCATCAAGACCCCGAAGATCGAGGAAGCCGAGGAAGAAGAGGAAAAGGAAAGCAAAATCACCCTCAAAACCGCGGTCATCTTATTCGTTGTCTTTGCGGTTGTCTTGGTTGCGGCCTCAATCTTCCTTACCCTCCTTACCGACACTATCAGCGATAGATATCATCTTGGCGCTTCCTTTGGAGGAGCCCTCTTCCTTGGTGTCGCCACTTCTCTTCCTGAGCTTACTTCCACTATCAACCTTGCGAGAAAGAAGAACTTCCAAGCCGCTTACAGCGACCTCATCGGAAGCTGCATCTTCAACTTCGTCATCCTCACCTTCTCCGATGCTCTTTCATTCGACTGCCGTTCAAGCGTCTACCGCTTCGACCAGAGCGCCTTCATGATGATTGTCTTCGGCGCGGTTGAATTCGTCGCTCTTCTTATCGGCCTCATCCTTCTCATCAAAGGTGTCGATGGAAACAAGATTCAAAACAGAATCATCTTCTACGCTCTTGGAGCGGTCTTAGTTGCCTCCTACATCGCCTTCATCGTTCTTAGCAACGTCGATTTGGCCATTCCTTTCGCTCCGTTCATCAAATAAAATCCCCTGCAATTCCTTAGGATTTTGTTAGACCATGGACAAAAAATCCAAGAAACACCAGATAAACAAATATCTTTTCTATAGCAAGCGTTATAACGCGACTTTACCTGTGTACGCCCGCACTGAGAAAAAGGCCATGGAAATCGTGGATATCGCTAACCTCTATAACGATTCCGATTGGACTAGATATTCAGACAAAAACAAATTCAAAACCACCATCCTCATCGATGACGATCCTGAGGCTCTCGAGAATGAGGAATACGAGATCGTCATGGACGCGATGGAGAAACGAAAAAAGCTCGTCGTAGACACAAGGGCTTAAAAATCAGTAAAGATTTACTTCTAAACTTTATTAATAACCAGTTTATCGACAAGCATGTCGCTTTATTTAGTGCGCTTATGCGCGTAGAATTACCATGCGGTTTTTGGACCGCTAGTAGGATTTAAAGATATGTCAGAAAAAGTTATTGAAGAAAAAGGACCTATCACCGAAAGCTATCTTAAGAAGTTGGATGCTTTCTGGCGCACGGCAAACTACCTTTCGGCTGCCCAGCTTTATTTGCTAGACAACCCATTACTTAAACGCCCACTTACCGAGGCTGACGTCAAAAAGAAAATCGTCGGCCACTGGGGCACTGTTCCAGGACAGAACTTCATCTTCGCCCACATGAACAGAGCCATCAAGAAATACGACCTTGACCTCATTCTTTTGAGCGGTCCAGGACATGGCGGAAACTTCTTCATTGCCAACGACTACATCGATGGCAGCTATAGCGAGATCTACCCAAACATCTCCCAAGATGAGGCAGGTCTTAAGAAATTATTCAAACAATTCTCATTCCCAGGAGGAGTCCCAAGCCACTGCGCCCCTGAGACCCCAGGGTCCATCAACGAAGGCGGCGAGCTTGGCTATTCCATCGCCCATGGCTTCGGTGCCATCTTCGATAACCCTGATTTGATTGCCGCTGTCGTCGTCGGCGATGGCGAGGCTGAGACCGGCCCACTTGCCACTTCTTGGCAGAGCAACAAATTCCTCAACCCAATCACCGATGGTGCGGTTCTCCCAATCCTCCACCTCAACGGTTATAAGATCAGCAACCCAACCGTCCTTAGCCGCATCCCACACGAAGAACTCGTCATGTATCTCCGCGGCATGGGCTGGGAACCAATCTTCGTCGAAGGCGATGAGCCAATGAAGATGCATAAGCTCATGGCGGAAGCCGTTGATACCTGCATCGAGAAGATCAAAGCCATCCAGAAACACGCAAGAGAGAATAACGATCCAACCCGTCCAATCTGGCCAATGATCGTTCTTCGCACTCCAAAAGGATGGACCGGACCTAAGTTCGTCGATGGCAAGATGGTCGAAGGATCATTCCGCGCCCACCAGGTCCCACTCCCAATGGACAAAGAGGGACAGCTTGCCGAGCTTGAGGCTTGGCTCCGTTCCTATAAGCCAGAGGAATTATTCGATTCCGAAGGACATATCCTCCCAGAAATCCGCGAACTCGCGCCGAAAGGAAACTCCAGAATCGGTGCCAACGTGCACGCCAATGGCGGTCTCCTTCTCCGCGACCTCCGTATGCCTGACTTCCGTAAGTACGGCATCAAGGTCGAAGGACATGGCGACAAAGAAGGCCAGGACATGATTGAGCTTGGCTCCTTCGTCCGCGACATCATCACCCTCAACAAAGACGCCAGAAACTTCCGCGTCTTCGGACCAGATGAGACCTTATCCAACCGTCTCAACCACATCTTCGAGGTCACCGACCGTCAATGGGATGCCGAGACTCTCCCAACCGATGAGTTCTTAGCCGCCGATGGCCGCGTCATCGACTCCATGCTCTCTGAGCACCTTTGCGAAGGCTGGTTAGAAGGATACCTTCTCACCGGACGTCATGGTTTCTTCGCTTCCTATGAGGCTTTTGCCCGTATCATCGACTCGATGGTCGCCCAGCACGCCAAATGGCTCAAGGTCTGCAATCAGCTTCCTTGGAGAGAGGAAATCGCTTCCCTTAACCTCATCCTTGCTTCCACCGTCTGGCAGCAAGACCATAACGGATTCACCCACCAAGACCCAGGCTTCATGGATCATATCGCCAACAAGAAAGCCGACGTCGTCCGCTTATATCTCCCACCGGATGCCAACTGCTTGCTTAGCACGATGGACCACTGCTTACGCAGTAAGAACTACGTCAACGTCATCATCGCTTCTAAGCATCCACGTCCGCAATGGCTTTCCATGGATGAAGCCGTCAAGCACTGCACACAGGGCATCTCCATCTGGGACTGGGCCTCTAATGACCAGGGCCAGGAACCAGACATCGTCTTAGCCTGCGCTGGCGAGACCCCAACCCTTGAGGCCCTTGCCGCTGCCGACATCATGCATAAGGAACTCCCAGACGTTAAGATCCGCTTCATCAATGTCGTCGACTTATTCAGACTTCAGCCAAAGTCACTCCACAAGCATGGTCTTAGCGATGAGCAGTACGATATGCTCTTCACCAAAGATAAGCCGATCATCTTCAACTTCCACGGCTACCCAACCCTCATCCACGAGCTTACCTACCGTCGTCACAACCATAACCTCCACGTTCATGGCTATCACGAGGAAGGAACCATCACCACTCCATTCGACGTCCGCGTCCAGAATGAAGTCGACCGCTTCCACCTTGTCCAGTCGATGCTTCTTAAGCTCCCAGGACTTGGCAACCGCGGTGCCTACCTCTATCAGAAGATGAGCGACAAGCTTGTCGAGCACAAGCAGTTCATCCACGATAAGGGCATCGATCTCCCAGAGGTCGCCAACTGGAAATGGGAAGGCAAATAAGCTGAAACCTTAAAAAATAAAAGGCCTGTCTTATGACAGGTCTTTTTTGTTGCTTATTTGATTTAGTGGATATCGAGGACGCCATCCTTGAAGAACGGCATGTTGTCCCCTAAGAGACACTCATCATCCGGATAGAAGGAGACATCCACCACGTCATCGATGTTCATCTTGTAACGGGCTGGGGTGAACCTTCCTTCTTTGAGGACGAAGTTCCCTTCTTTCGTCTTCTTGATGAAGCAGTTGTTCCTTAAGTCATAAAGATAGAAGGCAGTAGCGTCATCGAAGTATGGGTATTTCTCTAGAAGAGAGAGGGCCTTGAAATAATAGAGGGCTTTCTCACGGTGCTTGCCTTGGTGTCTTGCCTCATTGAGATTATCTAGCAACTCGGAGTGTTTGACGTTCCTTGAGATCTCAAGTCGAGCGACCTCACCGATATAGCGGATATATGGGGTGATTGGGTCATGGTCAAGATGGAGGAGCGCGCCTAAGACCTCACGAGGGAAGCCATACATTGAGAGTTTCTCAACGCGGTACTTGCCATCGTGACCTTCGATCGCGTCATGGAGAAGAGCGGTGACGATCTCGTATTCGGTCGTGCAGCCTAAAGCGACTCTGATGACGTGATACATATAGCACATGCCAGAGGCATCGACCTCGGTCTTATGGGCGTCCAGGGCGATTTCGAAGGCGCTTCTGACAAGAGGCGTATCCATGAGTTTTCTTTCGATAAAGGCGTAATGCCTTACTTCCTCTTCCCCTTCCTTCTTGATAAGGGCGAAGGCCTCTTTCTTGAGGGCGTCGATGATACGCTGGATGTTCTTATTGGCTAAGCCGGCATCGAGGATGCTGCTGTCGGTCTTGGATGAGAGATAATAAGCGCCCAAAAGATTGAGGTTGGTCTCATAATCCCTGTCTTCGAAGGAAGAGCAGGCTTTCTTTGGATCAAAACCCTCAGGGAATTTGGCCCTTCTTAAGATGATCCCAAGATTTCCTAAAGCGTATATGAAATCGAGACGATCCTCATTCTTCTTGCCTTGGATGCCTTTGGAGATCAAAGGGGCCTTTGGCAAAGAAAGGATCGCCTCAAGGGTACTGTGGTTATGAATCTCGTTATTCTCTAAGAAAACCATCTTATGTGCGTTTTGCTTAATTAATTATTGTACTTTTTCCCTTTTCCTTACAAGTGAAGCGCTTAAAAAAAGCCTAAGTTTTCTTAGGCCTTTGGTTTTTTATTCCGCTTCGAGAGGAACGAAATCGAATTTGAAGACGTCGAAGAGTCCTTTATCGACCAAACGGAGATGCGGGATGACGGCAAGAGAGAGGAATGTGAGCGAGAAGAAGGCTTCTTTATTCTTATCGACGCCCATCGCGTAGGCTTTGTCGATGAGGCGCTGGCTCTCTTCCTGAACAACCTCGCTTGGTTTGCTCGACATTAAGCCCGCGATATCGAGTTCGACAGAGTCGACTGTGCCATTCTTCTTATCGACAATGACCATGCCACCGCCGATTCTTCTGAGTTCGTTGGTTGCCTTGAGGAGAGACTCATTGTCATCGCCAAGAAGGATGATGTTATGGGAGTCGTGAGCAACGGAGATACCCATCGCTCCGCCCTTGAAGCCATAGCCTTTGATGAGGGCTTTGCCGATGTTTCCGGTCATTTTGTGTCTTTCTACGACGATCATCTTGAGGAGGTCGGTGCCTTCAAGAACGACATCGCCGTCTTTGGAAGCGACTTCCATGATGGCCTCACCGGTCATGACGCCACTTGATTCGGTGGTCATGATGCGGGCTTTTTTGGATTTAATCTCGATCTTGAAGTCGTCGGCGGTGAAATCCTTCACGTGGACGGTGTTCTTGACGAAGTCTGGGAGATAACGTTTCGTGGTATCAAAGAGAGGTTTGCCATCTTTGGCGACGAGCTTGCCATCTTTGAAGACCATCTTGGCGTTGAAGTCCTTGAGGTTATCCATGACGACGAGGTCAGCGAAGTAGAAAGGTGCGATGGCGCCTCTATAACGGAGGCGGTAGCATTCGGCGTTGTTGAGGGTGGCGATTGCGACAGCGACGATTGGATCAACGCCGGCTGCGACGACCTTTCTCAAAGCATCGTCGAGATGCCCGTTCTTCTTGATCTCGGCAGCGTGCTTGTCATCGGTGCAAAGGATGACTCTGCGGTAATTCCATGGGGTGATGGCTTTGGTAAGTTCCATGCTTCTTGTGTAGGAGCCAACGCGGAGATGGGTGTAAACGCCTTTGGAGATCTTCTCTTTCATCTCCTCGACGGTGACGGATTCGTGGTCGGTCATGATGCCACCGCAGAGATACCCATTGAGCTGGTCGCCCTGTAAGAGAGGAGCGTGGCCATCAATGACCTTATCGGCTTCGTGGGTGGCTTCGAGTTTCTTAAGGGTATCTGGATCGCATCCGATGACGGCAGGATAGGCCATGAATTCACCAAGGCCGTTGATGTCTTTATCAGTGATATTGTCGGCGATGTCTTGGCCATTAAGGATGGCGCCGCTTGTTTCGAATGGGGTGGCTGGGACGCAGCTAGAGAGCTGGACTTTAATATCGAGAGGGACGTTTTTGGCGGCTTCGACGACGTAATGGATGCCGTTCATGCCAAGGACGTTCGCGAGCTCATGAGGATCGGCGATGATGGTTGTTGTGCCATGTGGGACGATCATCGAGGCGAATTCCTCTGGGGTGCTTTGTGAGGATTCGATATGGACGTGACCATCAATGAGGCCTGGGATGACGGTCATTCCAGCGATGTCATATTCGGTTTTGCCTTTATAGCCTTTGCCAATGCCAACGACGCGGTCATCTTTGATGGCAATATCGCCTTCTTCGACTTCACCATCGAAGAGATTGACGTATTTGCCGTTTTTGAGAAGAACGTCGCATTCGGTCTCTTTCAAAGCGGCTTTGATGTATTTCTCGAGCATTAGTTGTTTCCTCCCCTACATAGGAAAACACCACAAAAACCCTTCTGAGAATCAGATGGGTTTGAATAAAGTGTTATTCATAACTGACCATATTATCACATGCGCGGAAGGCAATTTCTTATTGAAAGCGGTATCAAAGACCTTCTTTTATTAATATCGTGCGACCTATATTCTATTTCGTACGATTTTATTTTATAATTAGTTAGGAGAATTGTTATGTGTGTTATAACCGCGACTGAATTGAAACAGAATCTTGGCAAATACATTGAGTTATCCAAAGAAGAAGACATCATCGTCAAAAAGAACGGAAAAATCGTCACTGTTTTGACCTCACCTTCCCCTAGAGATAAAGACGTTTCCTCTTTCTTTTCACTCATGGGAAAGTACGAATACTTCGATTATGAGTCATATCTTAGGGAAAGGGATGAAAACAGATGAGAGTCCTGGTTGATACAAACGTCTTCCTTGATGCGATCCTGAAAAGAGAGCCGTTCTTTGAGGATTCCAAGGAGTTTTTCTCATATTTCAAAAGCAACAAACACCAGCTATACGTCTCCTCTATGTCCTTCCGTGACATCGAATATGTCCTTAGAAAAGTCGAAAAAGACCCATTCGAAAGAAGGAGAACGCTTAATATCATCTATTCCTTTGTCCACAAAATCATCGACTTGGGACCGGACGATGTCATAAATAACCTTTTCAGCAATTACAAAGATTTTGAAGACGGTCTCCTAATCGAATCTGCGAAAAGAAACCTGTTGGACGCTATCATAACCAACAACAAGGACGACTTCCTTGATGGAGGCGTTCCAGTATTTACGCCAAAAGAAGCCGTATATTATCTAAAGAAAAGCTAAAAACCAAACAAAAAAGCCCTGCAAATCAGGGCTTAATTTGTAACTGGTCGAGATGATGAGATTCGAACTCATGATCTTCTGCTCCCAAAGCAGACGCGGTAACCAAGCTGCGCTACATCTCGAACATTGGCGCGCCAGACAAGATTCGAACTCGTGACCCACAGATTCGTAGTCTGTTACTCTATCCAGCTGAGCTACTGGCGCACAATTCGCTCCTCTTTCATAGAGCGCCCATAAATAATATTACTTCAACTAAAAGTTGGCAAGCGAATAATAGAGATTTTCTAAGAGTTTTAAAGAAAAAGAGGCGCCTCCCCTTTTAACGGGAATGAAGCGCCCCTACTTGTCTTTTTATCTTTCTTCCCATCCAGTGATATCCGGGATGTCGATCGATTTGACTGCGCCATAGGAGAAAGACATTGCAATGCTACGGGAAACGACACCTGCATAGGGATCCATGGTTGAGTATGTAACGTTTCTGACAAGGCCATGCTCAGCATCAGCGATGAAGGAGAGCCAATGCTTATCGCCCTCATCGGTGTGTTTGCTGATTTTGAGGGTGAAGCGGGTCTTTTCTTCGCCAAGATCATCTTTCTTCGCATCGAAAACGGCCTCTTCCTCTAACTTTGGGTTAACCTTGACTTCATCTTTGAAGGACTCGAGGAAGTCGATATAACTGATGAAGTTCTTATACTCTACGCCGTAATCCTCGGCATTGTACTTGAACCAATGGGATTTGCTCTCGCTATATTCATAGGCCACGGTTTTCCAGCCGTCTTTGTTGAGGAAGGCCCAGGTATCGAGATCTTTGCCCGAGTCGATCGAATGGCTTGTCGAAGCGCAGATATACTCAGTCCTGAATCTGCCATCCCCTAAGTCCATGACGACCTTCATGTTGTCGTATTCGTAGGTCTTCTCGAAGAAGGCTCTATACATCTCAAGCGTCCCTTCGTAGTCTTTGGCATTGGTTCTCCCTAACCCACATGAAGAGAGAGGGAGAATGGCCGCGACGGATAGAGCGCTGACTAATAATTTTGTTTTTCTCATTTTAATTAATCCTCCTTTGGAATTAATCCTTGAAAACCATACTACAAAATGTATTCAAAAATCAATATATGCTATAAGCATAAATTGTAAAAAAGAGAGGCACTGCCCCTCTTATTTGCCGGTCATATCTTCCCAGCCGGATATGTCTGGGATGTCGATTTTCTCAACGTCGTCGTAGGTCATTTGGAAAGTTACGGACGTGTAATCGCCATTGTAAGGGCCACAGCCATCTGGAAGGTTGAAGCTGGAGGAAGCTTGAAAGCAAAGGTCGGTTTTTCGATCCACACCGCCCCAGATATGCGCATATATCTCTTCATCGTCATCGTCTCCAAGATATCTCGACCAATAGACAAACATATCTCCGAGGTCATTTGGGTTCTTAACTGTGTAATTGTACTTTTCCCAGTATATGCACGTGTTGTTGTAGTTTTCTTTTCCTTCGCTTGTGGAAACGAAAGGTTCAATCCACTCCTCAACCTTATTAACGAAATCAAAGCATCTGATGTAGCTCTTGTAATTCTCCTCGTAGGCTTTCTCCCCGCGATAGTATTGCTGAGTGATGCTCGTTGTGCCTGTGCCCTCATTCCAAGGGGTTTCTTCTTTGGCGACGATCTTCTCCCCGTTCTCGTTCACGAAGCACCAGGTTTGCGAAACGGTTACGTAGAACCATCCTTTCCCTTCGGAATAGACGTACTGCTCTGCGAAAA
>JAEEGJ010021147.1_pt1 | contig 14045 bp, 13 predicted proteins | sample 8958761 | NCBI WGS metagenome assembly JAEEGJ01 (sample SAMN16246546, study PRJNA631951) | gut metagenome | biome: gut microbiome; feature: rumen; material: RS-attached | host: Bos | place: Iran: Karaj | collected 2018-10 | reverse complement strand
GGCACAAGCGGACCACGCAGGTAATACTTGGAAATGCGCAGCCATGCCTCGCCGTCGCCGAGGTCTGCCGCCTTGCGGAACCACTGCAGGGCAAGGGTGGAGTCGTGCTGCACACCGGCACCGTTCTCATAGCATTCGCCCAGACGCACCATGGCAGCCACGTCGCCCTGGTGGGCTTTGTCGATAAGTTTCTTGTCGGCCTGAGCGTGACATAACATAGGCATCAAGGCCGTGATAATAAGGATTAAACCGTATTTTTTCATCTTGATAGGATATAATTTCGCGATGCAAAGATACTAAAAAAAATCCTTATACGTTATTTACACATTATTTTTACCTACTTTTTGTCATGGATACCATTGAAATCGTGATAGAGAACACCCACGAGCGCCGCCAAGTGCGCCCGGGTATCAGTCTTGCCGAACTTGCACAGGAATACTATACCGAACTGGGACGTATGCCCCTTGAAAACCCAATATTGGGGGGGCTTGTCAACAATAAAGTCGAACACATGCAGTTCCGGCTCTACAGTCCCAAGACCGTTTATTTCTTCGACATCCACCACCCCCATGGCTGGCGCATGTACCAGTCGTCGCTGACCTTTATGCTCTACAAGGCCGTCCGCGACATCTATCCTGCTGCACGTCTCTCCGTAAAGCATTCCATGCAGGGCGGTTTCTACTGCACCATTGAGGGCATCGACGAAGAGCGTATCACCATCGCACGCACCGTCCGCGACCGCATGATCGAGCTGCAACATCTCGACCTCCCCTTCCAGCACCGCTCCATGCTCCTCACCGACGCCATTGAGCATATCAAAACCTGCAACATCCCCAAAACCCTCGACCTGCTGCAATCGCTCAACCAGCTCTACATCACCATGCATGTGCTCGACGACACCATGCACAAGATGGCCTCAAAACTCGTCCCCAGCACCGGGTGCCTCAAATATTGGGACTTCCACATGTATGCCGACGAGGGCTATATACTCCAAATGCCCGACCCGCACCACATCGACCGGCCTCCCCTGCTGCCCGACACTCCCAAGCTCTTCAACATCTTCAAGCTCCACCACCTCTGGGTGGATCGTCTGCACCTCTCCACCATCACCGACCTCAACCGCATTGTTCGCGACAATAACCAAGCGCAGCTCATCCACATTTCCGAAGCACTGCATGAGAAATGCTACTCCGAGATTGCCAACATGATTTACCGCAAACGCGACCAAGTGCGCATGGTATTGGTGGCAGGGCCTTCCTCTTCGGGCAAGACCACCTCGTGCCGCCGACTCAGCGTGCAGCTCACCGTCATGGGATTTGATGTCAAACAGCTGTCGCTCGACGACTACTTCGTCTGCCGTGCCCGCACACCCAGACTGCCCAACGGCGACTACGACTTCGAGTCCATCGACGCCCTCGACATCCCTCTGCTCAACGACCACCTGCAGCGCATGTTCAACGGCGAGAGGGTCGAGATTCCCACCTTCGATTTCCTCAAAGGCGACCCCTTCTACGACGGCAAAAGCATCCAGCTCGGCCCCAACAGCATCCTTGTGGTGGAAGGCATCCACGCCCTCAACCCCAAGCTCACTGCACAGATAGCCGATGAGCTCAAATTCAAAGTATATGTCTCCACCCTCACCCAGATAGCCATCGACGACGTGAACAGCATCCGCAGCAGCGAGAACCGCATGCTGCGCCGCATCGTGCGCGACAACAACTTCCGCGGATGGGACGCTTACAACACCCTGCACCGCTGGCACGAAGTGCGCCGAGGTGAGGAAATCAACATCTTCCCCTATCAGGAGCAGGCCGATGTTATGTTCAACTCGGCCCTCCTCTACGAACTGGGCGTGCTGAAACTCTACGCAGCCCCCCAGCTCAAAAAAATACCGGAAAACTGTCCCGAATACGCCGAGGCACAACGGCTGCTCGACTTCATCGACATCATCGAGCCCATCGAGCCCACCTACATCCCCCCCACCAGCATCATGCGCGAATTCCTCGGCGGCAGCAGCTTCAACTATTAATTCTCCACCACCAGTTTCTTGGTGGCCACACCGTGGGGCAGATACAGGGCTGTTATGTAGGTGCCGCTTGGCAGGCTACTTACGTATTTTCAATAATTTGACAAGCCAATCAGTTTAACCGGCAAAAACTGTCAAGCGATTTCAGGAAAACACATTTATATGTTTAATCCCGTCATCAACTATTCCACCACTATCTCATCGCAGAAGAGCCAGCTGTCGTTGCCCTTGGCCAAGTGCCATTCGGGTAGCGGACCTGGATTCTTGGCCACCACACGCAGGTGGCGTGCGGTGATTTTGGGGTTGCGGATGGTCAGCGTGCGGACAAAGCCGCCGCGGTCGCGGAAGTCGGGAGTGAACTGCTCGGTATGTGCCAGCTGCCACTCCTTGCCGTCGGGCGAGGTGTAGATTTCTATGGTCTGCGGGGTGAGTATCCAGTCGTTGGCATTGTGGAAGAAGCGCATGGTGATATTCTTCACTGCGGTTGAGGTTCCCAGGTCGAGATTGACATCGACATCCTTGCCCCAGTAGCCCTGCCAGTGGCCGTCGGTATAGGTCTCGTCGCTGCCCAACACGCCGTCGGTGAGGGCGTTGTCGCCACCGCCGCTGTACTTGGCCTGATAGTTATTGTAGCGGGTGTTGAGCTTCTTGAGTTTGCCGATGGCTTTATGGAAAAGAAGATATTGTTCGCTGAAGACGGCTTCGTCCCATTTATTGTAGCTGACGGCTCTGACCAAACAGCTGCGCCCTATTGTGAAGGGGCGCTTGTAGAGGTTGGCGCCTTTGGAGGGGGTGCGGCCGTCAACGGTGAAGTAGATGGGACGGTCTTTGAAGAGGGTGCGCAGGGTGACGTACATCTTGTTGTCGCGATAGTCGTTGGTGATGAATATCTTCTGGCGCAGTTCCTGCACCTCGCTGCCCAGCCGGTCGAAACGGGCGCAGACAATGTCGCGGCTGTAGTCAGTGTTCTCCTCGTCCCACAGGCGCAGGTATTCCAGTTTCAGGCTGTGCAGGTGGCGGAAATAGCGGCGGCAGGCATCCTGGATGGCTGCCACGTCGGGGGCATCGTCGGAGTTGAGAGTGCGGTAAAGCATGACCCGCAGACGGCTTTTTTCGGCCACGGCAAGCACCCGATGGCAGGTGTAGGCAAAGTGGGGCACGCGGCTGCTGTCCACTATGGCGAGGGCACGGCGCACGATGTGTTCCACGCTGTCGCAGCGCACCAGCATCTCGTCGCTGACATCGATGGGGTTGAACCCCATGAGGGGCTGCAGCAGAGCCGCCGTATTGCACCAGTCGCCTACCCATTGGTTGCCGTTGAAGGCACCCACGGTGTTGATCATGCGGGTGACGGAGTAGGCGGGCGAGGCATCGGCATCGGGGTCGATGCGTCGATATTCTATCTCGAAGAGTCGGTCGTAGTTCTGGTTGAACAGTTTTTCGCGCATGGCAAGTTCCTTGCGGGCCTTGGCGGGGTCGGTGGCGGTAATGGGGTGCCATGCCATTTCGGCGGCCCATGCCATGGCGTGCCATCCGTCGGCAAAGAGGCCTTCGCCGCTGTCGTCCCACGAAGTGTTCATCAGTCCGCGGGCACCAGCCAGATGGCCGTCGCGGGCAAGGTAGGCAATGTTTTCAATATAGTTGCGCACGGAGGGGGCTCCGCTGGCATGGCTGACGCTGGGGGCCACCCAGAAGTCATTACCCTGTTCGCGGTGCAGCTGGGCAAAGGGTTCTATCATGTCGGCATAGCTTTCCGCCGCCCCATAGCTCCACACGATGTACTGCATGTCGCGGGGCAGTTTGCGGAGCATGGCGGGGTTCTTGGCCACTATGTCGCCCCACATGAGCACACCGATGCGCGAGGCATCGTCGTGGGCTTCGCGCCAGGCCTGCTGCACAAGGTTATACACGCGGTTGATGTGCTGGCAATACACCTCGTCGGCACCAATCTGGTCCACATACTGCTTGGCGCGGCCGCTGCCGAGGCCCTCGGTCTCGTCGCAGTTGATGTTGAAGAAGCGGCTGCTGTGGTATGCCTGCACGGCATTCTCTATCTGGTCACGGAGAAAGGAGTAGGTCTCCTCCTTGGCGGGATTGAGATTGGCATAGCCGTCCATAAGGCTTTGGTAGAATGGGATGCGGAGAGTCTTCTCGAAGTGGGCGAAGCACTGCAGGTTGGCCATCATGAAGGGGTCGTTGGAGTACTCGTAGCTGTTCAGGCCGCTGTAGCCGGAGATGTCGGGGTAGAGTTCGTTATAGAGGGTATGCTCCGTGTAGTAGTTGCCGAAGTTGAGTTTGTACTGCTCGGAGAAGGAGCGTGTCTGGCGACGGAACTGGCGGTTGGGGATGGGTCCGCGGCTGATGTCGTCGAGCCATCCGCGGAACTCATAGGCAGGCCAGTCGGTGATGGTCATGCAGGGCACACGGTCGCCATAGATTTTCTTCAGCTGGTCAAGGGTTTTGAGGGCATAGCCCCAGCCCTCGTTGCCCACACAGGTGACGGTCACCCCCTCGGGGGTAATCTGTAAACGGTAGGCCTGATGCTGGTTCTGCGCCCCTTCTATTTCACTGACGAAATTGCGGCGGGGAGTGAACGACCCCGCTGCGAGAGTGCCTTGCCCCATCTCCACCCGCTGAGGTGTGGGGATAACGCCTATATTTACCGGTTCCTTTTGTGCCACGGCAGTCACGGCCACGGCCAGCATGATAAGTAGTATGCCTTGCTTCATGTGTGTTGCAGTTTGGATATTTCAATCGTACGAATTGCAAAATTACGATTATTTTTTGTATTTTTGCATTTTTGAAAAGGAAAAAGATGAAAAAGATACTCTTTGTATGCCACGGGAATATCTGCCGCAGTGTGACGGCGGAGTTTGTCTTCCGCCACATGGCTGAGGAGGCCGGGGTTGGATACCTTTTCGAGGTCGATTCCGCCGCCACGAGCCGTGAGGAGATTGGAAACCCCATCTACCCTTTGGCACTGCACACCATGGAAACCCACGGCATTCACGGTGCACGCCACGCCGCACGGCAGGTGACGCGGCATGACTATGATTATTACGACCATTTGGTGCTGATGGACAGCGAGAATCTCTATGGCATACGGCGCATTATCCCCGACGACCCGGAGGGGAAGATAAGCCTGCTGCTTGACCACACCGACACTACTGACCGGGCGCACCACGGACGCGATGTGGCCGACCCGTGGTACACACGCAACTTCGACGCTGCGTGGAAGGACATCACCGTGGGCTGCCGGGCATTGTTGAAAGAACTATTGGGACAGAAGCCATGATTTATGAATTAGACCCGCACTATCCAGGCTTCCCAAACCCCGAGGAGGCAGAGCCCGACGGCATGATAGCCATCGGTGGCGACCTGTCGCCCGCCCGGCTTATCAACGCCTACTGCTGCGGGATATTCCCCTGGTACGATGACGGCGAACCGATACTGTGGTGGTCGTTAGACCCCCGCATGGTGTTGTTCCCCGACGAGTTCCGCTATAGCAAGAGTCTGCGCCGCGTGGTGCAGTCGGGACGGTTCGAGGTACGGATAGACACCTGTTTTGAGGATGTAATGCGCAGCTGCGGCAAGGTGGACCGCACGGCTCAAGGGCAGGACGGCACCTGGATTACGGAGGAGATGGTTACAGCATACGTGTGTCTGCACAGGCTGGGACTTGCCCACTCTTTCGAGACCTTTTACCAGGGGCGGCTGGTCGGCGGGCTGTACGGGGTGAGCCTCGGTCCTTTCTTCTTCGGCGAGTCGATGTTCCATACGATGACGGATGCCTCGAAGGTGGCCTTTGTGCGGCTTGTGGAGTTCTGCCGGGCGCACAGATTCCGCCTTATCGATGCCCAGCAGGAGACGACGCATCTGGCCAGTCTCGGCGCACGTCCCATTCCCCGCAGCGATTACCTCATGGAACTGAACGTCATCCGTGGCGACAACACCTTGCAGGGCAATTGGGGGCAGTTATCCGGCTACCACTGGTTGTAGTGGATGCGTGAGGAGTCCCACTTGTCTTTGGGCTGCTCTCCACCTCCAGGGTGGCCGATAGGCACCACGCAATAAGGCACCACGGTGGAGGGAAGACCAAGAGCCTTCTTGACGGGAGTCATACGGTCAACATAGGGATAGCAGGCCGTCCAGCAGGCACCCAGGCCGTAGGCCTCGACAGCGAGAAGCAGATTCTCGGTGACGGCACCCATGTCGTCGCGCCATGTGCCGTTGGGCTGCTGCACGGCGGGGGCATCGGGATTGTCGCGCGGAGGACGCACCACGGTGGTATCGGCACAGATCACTACCACTGCGGCCGACTGCTTGTACATGCGCATATTGAAATTGTCGCCAAATATCTCGTCATAGCGAGTGGTGTCGGTCAGGACGACGAAGCCCCACGGCCGTATGTCTCTGCCCGAGGGGGCAGCCATGGCGGCGCGCAGCAGGTTCTCCATCACGGCAGCGGGAATGGTGTCGGAGGTGTAGGAACGGACGCTCTTACGGTTCAGGATGTTTGCCATCACTGCCTCGGCGGGATCGGAGGCAGCGGGTTGGGGTTCGGTGTGGCTACAGGCTACCAGCATGGCAACAGTTGCCAATAAAAGGATTGTTTCCTTCATGTTTACAGATACTTATTAATTACTACTGCTAACGGAGGCACTGCAGATAGCGGTGGATGGTCTCCTCAATGCCCAGGTAGAGGGCGTCGCTGATGATGGCGTGGCCAATAGAGACTTCGTCGAGCCAGGGTATCTGCTGATGGAAATACTGGAGGTTCTCCAATGAGAGGTCGTGCCCAGCATTAAGTCCCAGGCCACATTCGCGCGCCACGGTGGCTGCCATGAGGTAAGGGGCTATGGACTTGGCACGGTCGGCAGGATACTGTCGGGCGTAGGCCTCGGTGTATAGCTCCACACGGTCGGTGCCCGTGCGCGCGGCCATCTCTATCATCTCCGCCACGGGGTCGATGAAGATACTGACACGGATGCCACAGGATTTGAACTCGGCCACTGTCTCGCTGAGAAAAGCCTGGTTTTTCACGGTGTCCCAACCGGCATTGCTGGTGAGTACATTCTCGGCATCGGGGACAAGAGTCACCTGTGCAGGTTTTATCTCCTTGACAAGTTCCACAAAACGGGGCACGGGATTGCCTTCGATGTTGAATTCGGTGGTGAGCACCGGTTTCAGGTCAAAGACATCCTTGTAGCGGATATGCCGCTCGTCGGGACGTGGATGGACGGTGATGCCTTGCGCCCCGAACCGCTCGCAGTCCAGGGCAAACTTGACCACATCGGGCACATTGCCCCCGCGGGCATTGCGCAGCGTGGCCACTTTGTTGATGTTTACACTTAACTTGGTCATTTTGTTATAATGTTTTAATGATTGAGTGAATGCTTGAATGAGTGAATGTTTGAGTGGCTGGCGCGGTCAAATTACTCAGACAATCAAGCAGTCAAACCTTGTCACTGTCGCGCTTGGGATTGCGCGGAAACCAGCCTTTCCTCACTCGCTCGCGCTGCTTGAAGAGCTCGATGATTGACCATAGACTGGAGAATCCCGCCACACCCAGCAAGGCGGCAGGCACCACGCCGTTGGCAAACAGGGAGCCGGCAAGGCACCCGATGCCAAACATCAGGAACAGCCACCAGCAGCGCACGCCCCAGTAGTACTCGGCTTTGATGACAATGGGATGGAACACCCCTATGCAAAGAAAGGCTGCCGCCCCGATAACGAGACCCGTGACATTCATTGTTGTTGACAAATTTTAAACTCCTTGCGGATAGGCTCGACATAGTCCAGTTTTTCCCAGGCAAAGAAGTCGACGGTCTTGGTGTAGGCCTTTCCTTCGGCATCGTACATGGTCACCTCGGCGGTGTATGGGTCGCGCCCAATGTGACCGTAGGCGGCGGTGGGAGCATAGATGGGGTTCTTGAGACCGAAACGCTCTATGATGGCGTAGGGGCGCATGTCAAACAGATGGCCAATGTGCTGCGCTATCTCGCCGTCGGTCATGTCCACATGGGCTGTGCCGTAGGTGTTGACATACAGTCCCACTGGCTCGGCCACGCCGATGGCATAGGCCACCTGCACCAGCACTTCGTCGCACACACCTGCCGCCACCATGTTCTTGGCTATGTGGCGGGTGGCGTAGGCTGCCGAGCGGTCCACCTTAGAGGGGTCTTTGCCGCTGAATGCACCGCCGCCGTGGGCTCCACGTCCCCCGTAGGTGTCAACGATAATCTTGCGTCCTGTCAGTCCTGTGTCGCCGTGGGGACCGCCTATCACGAACTTGCCCGTGGGGTTGACAAACAGCTTGTAGTCGCCCGAGGCAAAGAGAGCCCGGTTTTCGTCGCTCAGGCGCGCCAAAACGCGGGGAATAAGGATTTCCTTTACGTCTTGCCTGATGCGCTCCAGCATGGCCTTTTCCTCGTCGAATTCGTCGTGCTGGGTGGAGATGACGATGGCCTCGATACGCTGGGGTTTGCCATTGTCGGCATATTCGACAGTTATCTGGCTCTTGGCATCGGGGCGCAGATAAAGCATCTGTTTCCCCTCCTTGCGGATGCGGGTGAGTTCCTGCAGGAAGATATGCGCCAAGGTGATGGGCAGCGGCATCAGCTCGGGGGTCTCGTTGCAGGCATAGCCGAACATCATGCCTTGGTCGCCCGCGCCTTGTTCTTCGGCTTTGGCACGGCTCACGCCCTGGTTGATGTCGCCGCTCTGCCCGTGGATGGTGGAAAGCACCCCGCACGAGTTGGCCTCGAACATATACTCGCCCTTGGTGTAGCCAATGCGGCGGATGACATCGCGCACGGTGTCCTGTATCTCGACATACCCGTCGCAGGTCACCTCACCGCTGACCACCACAAGGCCAGTGGTCACCAATGTCTCGCAGGCCACATGGCTGTCGGGGTCGCGACGTAGGAACTCGTCCAACAGCGAGTCCGAAATTTGGTCGGCCACCTTGTCGGGATGGCCCTCGCTTACTGATTCAGATGTGAAAAAATAGCTCATAGTTTTCTGCCCGGTGTCCGGGCACACATTAAAAAGTTTAAATAAATAATTTTGCCCACATGGGCACACTTACAAAGGGAACGAAAAGACGTGATTGTTAGTTATGAAAATCATGTGTTTAGCATTATTTTTCAGTGGTTGCAATCATTACAAATCTATCCACTTTGCGGGTGCAAAGATACAACTATTTTTCCACACAGCAAGAAAAAGTTTCATGCCATGTCAAGAAAAAGTTGTAACTTTGCATTTTGGAATTATCTGCAAACACATTAAAGCATGTCAGACATTAACACTGCAACAAGGACACCTGTCCATACCAACGAAACACTAATAAACCTGCGCAAAAAAGCAACGGAGTTAGCCATTCAATCCGAGAACGAGGAACTGCTGGCTGAAGTTGTTGCATTGCTAAGTGGTATCAAGTTGCCTTGCACATACACCCATGAGGAGTTTGCCAACGTCCTTCATGAGGCCGAGGCCGACTATGAGAAAAGACAGTGTGTTAGCCACGAACAATTGTTTGCACAGTATGGGCTATAGCATCTTTTGGACGCGTCGCGCCTCAGAAGATATTGCAAGCATCTTTCGTTTTTACTCGACCATAGCGGGAGAGCGTGTAGCAAGACACAGACTACTTCGTATCAAGCAAGACCTACTTTGCCTGACAACAATGCCACACATTGGTCATCTTGACAAAGACTACCCCCATACACCAAGTTATCGCTATTTGGTAGTGTTAGACTACCGAATCTACTATTTCATCGAGGAACAGACCGTATATATTGCAGCCATATGGGACTGCCGACAGGGAAGCTCTGTATTTGAGACAATCATCTGAGTCAGATAATAGGAGTCCCCGCCACTCTGACGGGGACTACCATTTTTTTCGACTGGTTATACCACACACAACCTAATTGTTATCCTGAACAAGGCGCACAGAGAAACCGTAGCAGCGAAGGCCATAGGTCATCGTGTAGAGATAATCGCTGCTAAAGTCCAGGAGGTTCGCGCTGCTCTCAGAGTTGGGCGTGGACGACCAATAGACACCATTGGAGCCCGTACCTAAGACATACGTGCCGTCGCGGATGCCCGCAGCAGGCAGGAATACTGCACCAGCACCCTCCATCTGCTCCCATTGGGCAAGGGTGTAGTTGTTATGTGTCCAACCAAAGTTATTCGATGCAAAGCCAAATGTGAAAGAACAACCAGTAGGCAACGTCCAACTGTCGGGCAGGAGAATCACTCCGCCCACACCGTTTATATTGCCTATGCCATACTGATGGTTATTGAACAGGTACTGCCATTCCGACGGTGTGAGCGTATGCCACTGGTTGACGGTGTTGCCCCCGTTGCTGATGGCGTTATTGCCCCAGTCAATAAAAGTGCCGTAGTCAACACTATTGGTGGAAGAGAGTGTAGGATTGTTGCCCGTGCCCCAGCCGAAGAGGTCTATCCAACCACTGTAAGTGGTACTGATATTGCTGTTGTCTACACCCACAAAGTCATACTGGTGTTCGGCAAAACGCCACGTCTGGGTGCTCGCCTGATACTGCAGGTTGCCCATGGAGAAACGAACTTGGTCGCCATCATCGTTGATAGTGAACAGACCGGGCAAGACGCCCTGCGGCAGCGAATTGACGAAGCTCAGATCGTTCTCACCAAGGGTAATGGTAGTGTACTGGCTGCGGGTGACAGGAATAGTGGTGTTGGCAGTCTTGATGCAGTAGCGGCTGTCGTCGGTGTTCAGTTCTATCTCCAAACCGGTGTAACTGCCATCGGGCAGATAAATGAAGAAGTCTGCTCCGTTATCGATAGCCTGTGCTGTGGCACAAGTCAGCACGGTGGTGGTGCCTGTTACGGATGTAGCACTGCTGCTGACGGGGGTCAGCACGGGGTCGCCACTGTTGTAGTTCACCGTAAAGGTGCCGTTAATCGGGGTAGCAGCGGTGACAGCTATCGAGCTGATGCTGGTGTTGGCCTTGGTGAGGTGCAGCTTCAGTGCACCGCAGATGTTACGAAAAGCAAGGGTGTTGGTGTTGCTCTCGGCATACATGGGAAACTCCTGCATGGAACCTGCAACATAGGTCTGCGTAGTGGGAAGAGTGATGTTCATGCCATCGGTAGTCAGCGTGGCAGGATAGTAAGCGTGGCAGGGAGCTGAGACGTTGCTACCGCTTACGCGGGTGAATGCCGCTGTGGTGGCGGGAGTCTGCGGGGTGGCAGAGTAAATGCCGTTGCCGCCAGTGCCGTAGATGGCAATCTGGTCGCCGGAGACCCAGTTGAGGTTGGTGCCATTGAGGACGGTCTTGCCCTGGATGTCGGTGCAGGACTCCATGGTGGCGGTAAACTGGCTGTCACCTGCTTCCTCCTTATTGCAGGAGGAGAATATTAATAGTGTCGATAATGCCACTAAAGACATTAGGGTCATTAATGTTTTCTTCATTTTCTTCTCTCTTTTAAGGTTAGTGATTAGTTGAATGCCGTGCCGTCGAAGCTGCCGCCACCGGTGAAACTCTCGTTGCCGCCTGTCAAACCTTGAGGCATTGGGGGCTGTGTGCCACCCCCATGACTGAGGGCATAGCCGTTCTCGACGCTGGTCTGCAGCGTCCTTACTGTGGGGATGATGTACTCCCGTCTTTGCGTTTTGTGCATATGCTTGTTGTGTTTTTAATCACTGGTGGATACCTGCACCAAACCAAATAAAACCAATAGAAGGAAGCATATAAAAAAGAAGCGCGGGTATCAAGCTCATTGCTCATCCCGCTAACCTGGCCTTCGCATTGCCATCCTGCTGAGAATAAGCAATGCCGAGCCCACGCTGTGCCGATATACAAAAAAATGTATATTACACACCAATGGACATTGGCGCTTGCTTTACCGTGCAGCAGGATAACGAATTTGCGAAGTTCGGTTAGCCGCAGATAAAACGTTTCGCTCAACGTCTTTCTTATTATGTCCTGTTTCCCACCCGCTTACCCGTCAAGGGTTCGGATGGTTGACATTGCAAAGATACAACTTATTTCGCAATTGACAAAAAAAGTAGAGGTCAAAAAAGCAAGAGCTAAGAACTACAATTGAAGGTCGGCTGTAGTTCTTAGCTCCTATTTTGTTGTTCCTATGAATCAGTCTCTCCGGTCGCGGCCGAAGAGCTGGCCTATCCATTGACGGTTGAGGCGGGCGATGTTCTGCCGTTTGATCTCCTTGGGGCATTCGGCCTCGCAGGCATAAGTGTTGGTGCAGGAGCCGAAGCCGAGTTCGTCCATCTTCATGACCATCTTCCTGACGCGGTCGGCGGCCTCGACTTTGCCTTGCGGGAGCAGGGCAAGGTGGCTCACCTTGGCACCGACAAAGAGCATGGCACTGGCATTCTTGCAGGCGGCCACACAGGCACCGCAGCCGATGCATGCGGCGGCATCCATGGCTTGGTCGGCCTTGTGCTTGGGAATGGGGATGGTGTTGGCATCGGGCACACCTCCGGTAGTGGTGCTGATATAGCCACCAGCCTGTATAATTTTGTCGAAGGCGGTGCGGTCCACCACCAGGTCGCGGATGACGGGGAAGGGTTTGGCACGCCAAGGCTCAATCCAAATCTCGTCACCGTCGTGGAACTTGCGCATGTGAAGCTGGCAGGTGGTGATACCGTCGTCGTTGCCGTGGGGACGGCCATTGATATAGAGGCCGCACATGCCGCAGATGCCTTCGCGACAGTCGTTGTCGAAACAGACGGGGTGGGCGATGCGGTCGTTGGTGAGTTTCTCGTTGAGTTGGTCGAGCATCTCGAGGAAAGAGCAGTCGGCGCTGATGTTGTCGATTTCGTAGGTCTCGAAGTGTCCCTTGGCACGGGCATTTTCCTGCCGCCAGATATGTAATGTGAATTTCATGGCTTATTTATAGTTACGTTTTGCAATCTTGATGTGTTCATAGTTGAGAGGTTCGGCCGTCATGGTCTCGGGCTGTCCGTGACCATGGTATTCCCAAGCGGCCACGTACATGAAGTGTTCGTCGTCGCGAAGGGTTTCGCCGTCCTCAGTCTGATGCTCGGTGCGGAAGTGTCCACCGCAGCTTTCCTCGCGGTGCATGGCGTCGGTGATGATGAGGTGTGCCAGCTCGAAGTAGTCGGCCAGGCGGTAGGCTTTTTCCAGTTCGGGGTTAAATTCATCGGCAGTGCCGGGGATGAACACTTCGTGCCAGAAATGGTTTTCGAGTTCGGTAACCATCCGCTGAGCAGTGGTGAGGCTCTCGGTGTTGCGAGCCATGCCCACGTACTCCCACATGATGCGACCCAAGGCTTTATGGAAGTGGTCGACGGTGTGGGATGGAGTATCTTCTGAATGTTCAGATTTTTCCGAATTCTCGGATTTGATGTTCAGGAGGGTTTGGAGTCTTTGGCGGACGGATTGTTCGGCTTGGTCGAACTCGGGGGTGTTGGCAGAGATTTTGCCCACATAAATCTGGTCGGCCAGGTAGTTCTGCATGGTATAGGGCAGGACGAAATAACCATCGGCCAGTCCCTGCATGAGTGCGGAGGCACCGAGACGGTTGGCGCCGTGGTCGGAGAAGTTGGCCTCGCCTGCGGCAAAGAGACCAGGGATAGTGGTCTGCAGTTCATAGTCAACCCAAAGACCACCCATAGTGTAGTGGATAGCGGGGTAAATCATCATGGGATTCTCGTAGGGATCAACATCGACAATCTTCTGGTACATCTGGAAGAGGTTGCCGTATTTCTGCTCCACCACGTCGCGTCCCAGACGCTTGATGGCATCGGCGAAATCGAGATAGACTGCCAGGCCTGTCGGGCCCACGCCGTAGCCGGCATCGCAGCGCTCTTTGGCGGCACGGGAGGCCACATCGCGCGGCACGAGGTTGCCGAAGGCGGGATAGCGGCGCTCGAGGTAATAGTCGCGCTCATCTTCGGGAATGTCGTTGGGGCCTTTCTCGCCACGACGGATGGCCTCGGCATCCTCCTTCTTCTTGGGCACCCAGATGCGGCCGTCGTTGCGGA
>JAEEGJ010021145.1_pt1 | contig 14046 bp, 12 predicted proteins | sample 8958761 | NCBI WGS metagenome assembly JAEEGJ01 (sample SAMN16246546, study PRJNA631951) | gut metagenome | biome: gut microbiome; feature: rumen; material: RS-attached | host: Bos | place: Iran: Karaj | collected 2018-10 | reverse complement strand
CAGCGTATGCTAAATTTTTGTTAGCGTTTATTTTATTTTGCAATTTACGTGTTGCAACGGCTTGCTTCTCCGACTTCCACAACCCCGTCGAAACCATTACTGGCCCAGAATGAAGTTAAACCGTTCGGCTCAGAGCACAGGCTCTTTCGCCGGGTTTTACCAACATCCTAACCGTTTGCCCTTCGTGCAAACGGAAGGTTATTTATAATATAACACTTAATAAGTGCTACATACAATACTATCGTAAGTTCCTTATCTTGAAATCACGTTCGGCTTCACGCTGCATATCCTTCTTGGCTATATCCGCCCTCTTGTCATACAGCTTCTTGCCTCGGCATAAGCCTATCTCTGCCTTGGCCTTACCCTGTGAAAAATATACCTGTAAAGGTATGAGCGTATATCCTTTTTCTTTGGTCCTGCCAATAAGCTTTCTGATCTCACTCTTATGCATCAGAAGCTTCTTGGGTCTGTCCGGATCTTTGTTAAAGATATTGCCCTTTTCATAAGGACTTACATGCATACCGTATATCCAGACTTCTTCGTTCTCTATACGTACGAATGCTTCCTTGATACTGCAGTGTCCCATCCTGATGGACTTAACCTCAGTACCGTGAAGCACAATACCCGTCTCGTATTTCTCATCGACGAAGTAGTCGTGATATGCTTTTTTGTTGTTGGCTATAAGTTTTATCTTATCCGACATTGTTATACTCCGCCTGAAATATTATTCAGGCTCAACCATGGAAAAATCTATTGTTCTTAAGAAAGTATCGACACTGTCGACCTTAACCTTAACCTCTTGTCCCAGGATAAATCTCTTACCGTGTGCGGTTCCTTTCATCTCATAGGCCGCCTCATCATATACATATCTGTCTCCCGGAAGCTTGCTGATATGTACAAGGCCTTCGACTGTATTGGGCAGTTCGACATATACTCCCCACTCCGTAACGCCAGATATGACGCCCGTAAATTCTTCTCCGATGCGTTCTTCCATATACTGTGCTTTCTTAAGCTTTACGGTCTCACGCTCAGCTTCTTCCGCACGTCTTTCAAGTTTGGATGACTTATCTGACACGAGTGTCAGAATTCCGTTGTAATGCTCTATTCGATTCTGCTTCATCTTACCGTGAAGCTCATCCTTAATTATACGATGAATCTGAAGATCCGGATAGCGTCTTATGGGCGAAGTAAAGTGGCAGTAATACTTGCAAGCCAGGCCGAAATGTCCGGTGCAGTCCACAGTGTATTTTGCCTGTTTCATGCTTCTTAATGCCATTCTGGAAATTAAAGCCTCCTCAGGCGTGTCCTCAACCTGAGTTAAGAGCTTCTGTATCTCTTTTGGGTGTATCTCTTCCCTGCCGCCTTTTAAGTGGTAACCGTGATTATTGATAAATGCGGCAAGCTTCTCTATCTTCTCGGGATCCGGTGTATCATGTGTCCTGTATACGAAAGGAAGTTCTAAGAAGTAATAATGTGCCGCAACCGTCTCATTCGCCATGAGCATAAAGTCTTCTATCAGCTTTGTCGCGGCATTCCTTTCATAAGGATGTATATCAACAGGGCGTCCGTCCTTATCAAGCTCTATCTTGCTCTCTTCGAAATCAAAGTCGATTGAGCCTCTTTTCCTTCTGTTCTCACGTATGAGCTTTGACAGTTCATACATTTTATCAAGCATATCCGTAACATCCGGATACTTGCTTCTTTCTTCCTCGTCTTTTAAGTATATCATCTTATTGACCGAGGTGTAATTCATCCTGTGGTTGACATTGATCACGGATTCGGTAATCTTATAATCCGCTACCTTGCCCGTCTTATCGATACTCATGATACAGCTTAAAGCAAGCCTGTCTTCACCCGCATTAAGCGAGCAGATTCCGTTTGATAATCTATGCGGAAGCATAGGGATAACTCTGTCGACCAGATATACGCTCGTACCGCGACTAAGTGCCTCTTTGTCAAGAGCCGAGCCTTCCTTAACATAGTTGCTTACATCCGCTATATGAACGCCTAATGTGTACATATCGTTTTCATAAGACAGCGAAACGGCATCATCAAGGTCTTTGGCATCCTCGCCGTCTATAGTAACCATAAGGACGTTTCTTAAATCCTCCCTGCCGGAGAGTTCGCCTTCGTCTATAGTCTCACTTACTTTTTCGACCTGCTTCATCACGGCATCGGGGAATTCCACATTAAAGCCGTATCCCTTGACTATGGACATTATATCCACACCGGGATCGTTCACATGGCCCAAAATCTCCGTAATCTTACCTTCAGGACTGTGTCTTTCGTCTCCGTAACTGATCATCTCCACAACAACCTTATGGCCGTCCATTGCGCCCATACTGTCCTCGGATCTGATATATATGTCACTTGAGAGCTTGTTGTTATCCGGTATTACAAAGCCGAAACTCTTGTTGGATTTTTCGTAGGTACCGACAACCTGCGAAGTGCCTCTTTCAACTATGGCAACTATTTTGCCCACGGTTCTTCCGCCGCCGTTTTTAGCTGACTTACCGTAGCTTTTTGCCGGTCTTCTGTCTGCCGTAAGTTTCACCTTGACCGTATCAAGATGGAAAGCGCCTCCGGTGTTTTTCTCAGGGATAAAGATATCCTCTTCCCTTCCGTCAACTTCAACAAAGCCGAAGCCCTTCTGATTGCTTATAAATGTACCGATCAGTACATTCTCATCTGCATTTGAAGTTGAAACGGTCTGGCCTTTACCCACAAGGCTGTACCTGCCACGCTTGTTTACTTCAATCTTGCCGGCAAGCATAAGCTCCTCTAAGATCGAAGACAGTTCTTCCCTGTCCTCGCTTCTTACCTGTAATATGATGGCAAGTTCCTTCTCTTTCATGGGGACATACTGCTTGTCATCCATCAAAGAAAGGATTACCTTTTTTCTTTCTTCTCTGCTCTTCTTCATAATATCCTGTCACTTATACAAAAACACCCTGCGTCATATTGTATCATAACGCAGGGTTAATCTTCACAAAACAGTTGAAATATCAGAATCTCTTGATATCCAGAACTATTGCTATAACAAGGAACGCTACCGTAAGCCACCTTGTGATCTTAACCAAGGCACCTTCCATTGAACGTCCTTTGTTCTTGCCCCAGTAACTCTCAGCCGCACCGCTTATTGCTCCGAGTCCTGCAGACTTACCTTCCTGCATCAGCACTATAGCTGCCAGTACTATACTTACTATTATAAAAATTATTGTTAAAGCTGTTCTTAAAGCTGCCATTTACGTTTACTCACCTTCCTGATAATCACGTTTTTTGACCACGCTTATCAAGTCTATCATAAGGTATATGATTTTTCAACTAATTTTTTATCTGATAAGCAGGCTGTGTCCTGTCATCTCAGCCGGCTGCTGCTCACCCATGATATCTATGAGTGTAGGAACTATGTCCGCAAGCACTCCGTTTTCCCTTAACTTTGCACCCTCAGGTCCGTTGACCAGGATGAAAGGAACGGGGTTGGTTGTATGAGCTGTGAAAGGCTCACCTGTCTCATAATCTATGAGCATCTCGGCATTACCGTGGTCTGCACAGATGAACATCGTACCGTCTACTTCTTTGATAAATTCCACAAGCTCGCCCACACACTTGTCGATGACCTCGATAGCCTCTATAGCTGCGGGAAGTACTCCGGTATGACCTACCATGTCAGGGTTTGCAAAATTACAGATGATAACATCATAGATACCGTTGCCGTCCTCATCCTTGGCAGTTATAGCCTTGGAGAGTTCATCACATACCGTATATGCACTCATTCTTGGCTTCTTATCATATGTAGGCACATACTTGGGCGAATTGACAAGGATCCTGTCCTCGCCCTTATTAGGCTCCTCTATTCCACCGTTAAAGAAGAATGTAACATGAGCATACTTCTCTGTCTCTGCGATTCTCGCCTGCTTTAAGCCCTTGGCTGCAAGCCACTCACCGAATGTATTGGTAATCTCCACCTTGTGGAATGCTACCGACTTATTGGGTATTGTAGGATCGTACTCTGTGAAGCATACGTATTTAACATCAAGTCTCTTTCTGTCAAATCCCTTGAAATCATTGTCACAGAATGCTCTGGTTATCTCCCTTGCTCTGTCGGGACGGAAGTTAAAGAATATGATTGAATCTCCGTCCTTGATCGTTGCAACGGGAGCACCGTTCTCTTCTATAACCATGGGTACCACGAACTCATCCGTAACACCTTCATCATATGACTTCTGGATTCCCTCTGTGGCTGATGTTGCCTTAACGCCCTCACCCTTTGTAAGTGCGATATATGCTTTCTCAACTCTGTCGTAGTTATTATCTCTGTCCATTGCGTAGTATCTTCCGTGAACAGAAGCCACCTTACCTACGCCGATCTTAGCCATCTCTGCTTCAAGTTCTTCAACATAGCCCTTGCCGCTTGCAGGGGGTGTATCTCTTCCGTCCAAGAAGCAGTGAACAAATACCTTGTCAAGGCCATTACGCTTGGCAAGCTCTAAAAGTCCGTATATATGTGTATTGTGTGAATGTACGCCACCGTCACTTACAAGACCGTACATATGAAGCGCGCTGCCATTCTTCTTGCAGTTATCAATTGCCTCCATAAGACCGGGATTCTCAAAGAATGTTTCATCCTGAATCTCCTTGGTGATTCTTGTAAGCTCCTGATATACGATACGACCGGCACCCATGTTAAGATGTCCGACCTCGGAATTACCCATCTGTCCGTCGGGAAGTCCTACCGACATTCCGCTCGCATAACCCTTAACAAAGGGATATTCCTTCATGAGTCTGTCCATAACGGGTGTGTTGGCAAGTGCAACGGCATTGCCCTCCGTCTTCTCATTAAGTCCGTATCCGTCAAGTATAAGTAATACTACCGGTTTCTTAGCCATTTCTTCATCCTCCTGTCTGGTTATTATTCTCTGCCGTTCCAACAGAACGTGCAGAGACTGTCCTTATCTATTCCCACAGATTCGATAAGGTCATCCAATCTGTGATAACGAAGAGACGTGAAATTAAGTTCCTTTCTTATCTCTTCATTCATATATGCATAACGCTCAGAATCGGGATCGGCATATTCCTGCAAGATGTTCGGGACAACATCCTCTCCCTCCTTCTTCGCTATTATTCTCCTTGTTATAAGATCCATCTCAGATGAGCTTCTTGAGAAGTTAATGAACTTACATCCGTATACAAGAGGCGGGCATGCAGGTCTTATATGCACTTCCTTGGCGCCGCTCTTATATAAGAACTCGGTTGTCTCACGTAACTGTGTACCACGCACGATTGAATCATCTATAAGAAGAAGGCTCTTATCCTTTATAAGATCATGCACGGGTATGAGCTTCATCTTTGCGATAAGATTTCGTCTGCTCTGGATTGTAGGCATAAAACTTCTGGGCCATGTGGGCGTATACTTGATAAACGGTCTCGAGAAAGGAATACCGCTTTCATTGGCATAACCTATCGCATGAGCCGTACCTGAATCAGGTACACCCGCAACGATATCGGGCTTCGCATCATCACGCTTTGCAAGTAATGCACCGCAGTTATATCTCATCTTCTCTACGCTTATTCCCTCATATGATGAAGAAGGATAACCGTAGTATACCCATAAGAATGTACATATCTTCATCTTGGTGCCGGGCTTGGCCATAGTCACAACCGCCTCGGGTGTAAGTACGACTATCTCTCCGGGGCCCAACTCTCTTAACGGTTCGTATCCGAGGTTAAGGTAAGCAAAGGATTCAAAAGAAGCACAGTAGGCGCCGTCTTTTTTACCAAGTACCACGGGAGTTCTTCCCAGCGCATCCCTGGCTGCATATATTCCCTTCGCCGTAAGCAAAAGGATGGTCATTGAACCCTTGATAACGGACTGAGCATACTGTATTCCTTCAACTATATTGTCTCGCTGATTAATAAGCGCAGCCACAAGCTCGGTCGCATTGATATCGCCACCGCTCATCTCGAGGAAATGTGTATTGCCCTTGCCGAATACCTCAGCAACGAGTTCCTCCGTATTATTAATCTTGCCGACTGTGGAAATGGCGAATGTGCCGTGATGCGAACGCACGATTAAAGGCTGGGGCTCATAATCGGATATACAACCGATACCCATCTTGCCTTCCATCTCATGAAAATCGCTCTCAAACTTCGTTCTGAAAGGGGAATTCTCAATATTGTGAATAGCCCTGTTAAATCCTTTCTTGGTATCGTATACAGCCATTCCGGCTCTTCTTGTACCAAGATGAGAATGATAGTCTGTTCCGAAGAACAAATCAAAAACACAATCTTCTTTGGATGCTACAGCAAAAAATCCGCCCATTAATGATTCTCCTTAAATCGTTAGCCTTAACTACCCGTCCATTATTCTATTATTTTCTTGCCCGTATGTCTATATACAAATTATAAAAAACAGAAGGCGGATAAATCCACCTTCTGCCATCAAATTGTATATAAACCGATTACTTATTATCTCTTACTTAGTCGTTATGGTTACTGCATGCCAGTACCCATCCGAACCAACCGAGCCCGATACGGTAACGATCTTACCCTTTGTAAGGCCCTTGGAATTGTTAAGTGATGTTGTGGAATCAAGCTTAAACTTCATTGTACCGCCTGAAGTATTAAGGTAAAGCATTCCTTCGTTCGAATTGCTCTCAACTGAACCTGAGAATGTTGTTGTGGTAGAACCTACTGTTGCGCCTGATGATCTTGTTCCTACAACCTTGGCTGCATGCATATTCGCATCGGAACCTCTGTATACATAGGCCGTAACCTTATTGCCGGGTGTGAACATGAATCCGCCTGATGTATCGGTATCCGAATCAATTACAAGGTACATAACTCCGCCGTCGGTATTAAGATAAAGCACATTGGATGTGGACTTATCCGTAGGTGTTCCCTTAACTTCAGTAGTATTGGCAGGAGCAGAACTTGATGAAGTACTTGATGTTGAAGTGCTGCCCGATGAACCTGTTCCCGAATTGTCCGCTATGCTTATCGCATGCATATATGCATCGGAACCTCTGGATGTAACAACCGCAATCTCCTTACCCACGGTCATTATCTTAACACCGCTGTAATCTGTTGTGGTATCAAGCTTAATATGCATCTCTCCGCTGCTTGTATCAAGATATAACATATCTTCCGTAGTAGCTTCCATCACCTTACCGGTAACGGTTGATCTGTTGGAGTCGATTGAAACATTGGCATTGACCTTACCGCTTACGATGCTGTCAGCATGAAGATTCGCATCGTCTCCTCTGTATATTCCGACTGTAACAGCCTTACCGGGTATGAGCATCTTACATCTGCTTGTATCCGTATCGTTGTCAATCTTAATAACATAATTACCTGATGATGAAGAATAAAGCTTAAGTGTATCGGATGTCGTTCCCTTGCTGACAGTGCCCTGAACGGTAGCCAAAAGTGTTCTTGCATTAACCTGCCCGCCGGGTATAAGTGCAGCTGCAACTCCGAATACAACAGCCATCATAGCCATCTTCCTTGCTCCGCCTTCTCTGGCTGAAGCCATAAGGTTCCTTATCTTAACGATATCGCTTAAATCCATTATAGTTTTCATTCCTTTCACCAAACATGTACTCTCTCTGTGTTCCATTCCCGAAAAATCCTTATTATTCTCCATATGATCACTCATATCAGCACCTCCTGTAATCCTTCCGGGATTAAATCCCGCTTACAACCCATATCAATCCAAAAAGTAAAAGCAATCCGTATATCATCTTCTTACGCCGGAGAAGAAATCAAAGTAACTCTCCTTATCCTCCTCTCTGATGTCGGTTCATTATGTATGTAGCTCCTGGTCAGCTTCTCTATCTGCCTGATGTATCCGGCGAATTCTTCATCGCTCATCATCATCGGAACGCTCTGTATGCTGTAGAGATCTCTGACCGCATCGGCATCCTCATCAGCGTAGTAATCAGCGAAATCCTGTGCGATTCCAAGCAGTGCAAACTGTGCACCTACATCGCTTAATTTCGACTCATCGGATCCGACCACTTCTTCAAGTTCCGAAGCCAATCCGTATGTGTGCTCAAGTGTTCCTCTTACCTGTCTCTGTCCGCACACCCTTATCAGTCCTCCGTCAAGCAAAAGCTTGATCTGTCTGTAGAGTGTGGCCTGCGGGATATCGCTTAAAGCACCGCCGATCTCTCTTACGGTAACATTACCGTGATGATGTATGTATTGGAGAATTCTGTGTCTGACCTGATTGAGCATAAGCTTCTGCGCATCTGCGGCGCTTATTGCTTTCTTTCTGCCCATCTGATATCTCCCACCTTACAAAGGTAAATTGTGATCTGTATACTGTGCTGTATCCGCTTAATCACTGACCTTTGTTATTCTCAATTATGATTATATTACTAAAAATGATAATAGTCAAGCATTTTTTAAGGCGATTTTGAACTTTTTTGTCAAAATCGCCTGCTTTTAAATCCTGTTGATTCCTGTCTTTTTATCCCCTAGCGGATCGTCGTTTTTTCGTTGTTCATACGCCAGTCTATACAGCGTTTAAGATAATGCAGATAATCCGGATTCTTACACATTCCTTTTCCGTCCACATCGGATATCTTCGCCACATCCATACCGTTGCAGGCCGTTGTCTTCATGACAATGTTAAGTGCCTCAACATCCGTATCGTTGGCAATGTATGTTCCTATACCGAAAGCAACTTTTGCCTTGTCCTTAAAATATCTGTATATCTTCGTTGCTCTTTCAAAATCAAGACTGTCAGAGAAAAGCAGAGTCTTGGTCATAGGGTCGATACCGAGTTCTTTGTAATGATCAATCATCTTCTCTCCCCACTCATACGGATCTCCGCTGTCATGTCTGACACCCGAGAAGAGTGTTGAATATGTAAGCCTGAAATCTCTTAAGAAGCAGTCTGTGGTTATTGCATCCGTAAGTGCCGTTCCGTTCAATACTCCGTACTCCTTAACCCACGCATCAAGCGCATACCAGTTGGAGTATGCCGGATTATGCTTATGATTGCCCTGTCCCACGCACATTATCCACTCATGCGCCATGGTTCCCACAGGCGTCAGACCGTGCTTCTTGGCAAGATATACATTGGATGTTCCAACAAATTTGGAATTCGTAAGATTCGCAGCCGCCAGCTCTTTTACCGCAATATCCTGAGCCTCTCCCGACAAGCGTCTTCTTAAACCGAATTCAGAGAAGGGGCCGAGTTCATATGTACCGTTCTGCACCCCTTCTATCTTAGCTTTAAGTCTCTTTTTAAAACTCTCCAGCAGCTTGTCGTAATCATATGCCATACGGAAGTACACTTCATTGACAATGGCAAGCGTCGGGATTTCATACATGGATGTATTAAGCCATGTGCCGCCAACCGATATGCTTAATCCGCATTCCGCATCGGTATCTATCTTATAATCGTCATATCTCGGCTTCCAAAGACGTAAAAAATCAACGTATGAACCCTTGATCCACTTTATGGAATTAAGATAATCAAGTTCATCCTCATTAAATCTTAAGTCACAGTACATACGGATCTGATTGCGTATCTCATCCACCATTTCAGTTGTGAAATGAACATCTTTATTCCTGCACTTAAAATCCCATGTTGTCTTGTAATCGCTGAACTGATGATAGATTGCCTGTCCCATCGAGAATTTGTATGCATCGGTTTCCAAAAGCGAATTGATTATCTGTTCCATATTCTCTCCATTTCGTATAAACCCTTCGTTGTCCGCAAGATGCGTAAAATGATTCTACCATATATCCGCAAAAAATTACAGAAACACATCCGCTCTTGATAATCCGGAATTATAGGGTTAGAATGGTTGAGATGATTAATTACAGCATGGAGGTGTCCGAAATGGAGACAAAGACAGACAAAATTATTACAGACAAAGAAAGGGCATTGGCTATGGGCAGGACCAGAACACTTACTTATATAGCTTTGGCCACAGCCATCATTTGTGTACTCGGGCCTTTATCGTTAAGCATACCCATATCACCCGTTCCTATATCGCTTACGATATTTGCCATTTATATTGCGGTCTATTCGCTTAATATGAAGTGGGCAATCGTATCTACACTTTTATACATATTCACAGGCCTTGTGGGACTGCCTGTATTCTCAGGTTTTTCAGGCGGACCCGGCAAGTTGTTCGGACCCACCGGCGGCTATATATTCGGCTATATATTTGTTGCTCTTTTTACAGGGCTCTTTGTTGATAAATGGGAAAGCAAAAAATACATGCACATTATCGGCATGGTTATCGGCGTAGCAATCTGCTACATGTTCGGTACGATATGGCTTGCAAGAGTTGCAGGCATGGACTTTAATGCAGCTTTAGCCGCAGGCGTGATTCCTTTCATTCCTGCAGATATCGTTAAGATGATCTTAGCCGTTATTGCAGGTCCCGCATTAAGAAAAGCATTGAGAAGAATCTGACTGTATCAGGACGTGAATATCTCATTTATGTTCCTGATATGGTTTTTCTTTGAGGACGCGACTATAACGCGATCGCCTGCCTTAATGACCGATGATCCGGACGGGATTATAGGGGCACCGTCTCTTATGATGGCCGCAATGAGCACATCCTTTTTAAGAGCAAATGCCTTGTCCGCAAATGCCATATCAAGATGCATGCATCCGTTTCCGGCTACAAATTCCATTATCTCGGCTCTTCCTTCTGCGGCATGATAAAACTTACCGATCTCGTTATCCTCGCCGTCCATCTCATGATTGCGTAAAAACCTTAACATCTTCAATGCCGACAGTTCTGTCGGAGATACCGTGATATCAATATTAACCTTGTGCAGAAGCTTAACGTGCTCAGGCTTATCAACCCTTGTAATAACCGAAGGAATACCGCTCGACCACGCATACATACTGATTACGAGATTCGTCTCATCATTGTCGGTAAGCGATATCATAACGTCGGCATCCGAAACCTTCTCTTCTTCAAGCACGTCTATGATTTCATCCTGCGAGCATATAACCTTAACACTCTCATACTTCTGCATAAGATGTCTGCACTGTTCGGGATCGTCTTCAAGCACCGTAATCGAAGCCCTGTCTTTTATAAGCATATCAAGCAGAAATTCTCCGGTGGCTCCGCATCCTGCAATGACTATCCTGCCTGCCTTGCACTTGCTTATTCCCAATCTGTCAAGTACTCCGCCGATATTCTTCTTATCTGCAGTGATATCTATGCTGTCGCCTTCTTTAATAACAAAGCTTCCGTCCGGAATATATAGTTTCTCTCCTCTTATTACGGTCGTTACAAGAAAATCTGACGAAACTGACTGCCTGATCTGCGCAAGTGTCTTATCCTTAACAGGCGAATCATCAAGGACATTAAGATTGATCATCTGTACATTGTCTTCCCAGAATCCCTCAAACTTCATATATCCGGGCATACCTATATTGCGATAAATCTCTTCAGCCATATCTGACTTCGGTTTAATAAGATAATCTATCTTGTATTCTTTCTTAAGGTCTTCCTGTTCGTTAACAAAATCAGGATGAAGTATGCGTGCAGCAGCCCTTAATGTACCCAATGACTTGGCCTGCATGCAGCTTAACAGATTGATCTCATCGACATGTGTCATCGCCACGATTGCATCGGCTATCTCTGCTCCCGCTGCGATAAGCGTCTCTCTTGACGCACCGCTTCCGACAATACCGTTGACATTGTATCTGTCGGTCACTTTATCCACAAGTTTCTTCTCTTTATCTATGACAGTAATGTCATAATCCGTATTTGATAAGTACTTTACAAGCTGGCATCCCGTTCGTCCCAAACCTACGATTATAACCTTCATATCTTTTTAATATCTCCTTATTCCGAAACAGCCTGTGCGCCTTTTTGTCTTAATTTCCCGAGTCTGTCAGCCTTATGCCTCTCAAGTGCGAAGTATACTTTCTTAACCGACAGTCCCTGGAACAGCACCGTATAAAAAATTGTAACGTATGTCACAACCATGAATATCTTATATACTTCTTCCGGCAGATATGCCGCGGTACCTAAAGCAAGAGCAAGCGAAAGTCCGCCTTTAAGTGCCGACCACGTCATAAGTGTGACATATTCATACAGATTGTAATTGCCCGGTATCTTTCTTCCCGTAAGTATTGCACTGAACATGACTCCGAGCATTCTTGAAAGCACGAGGAAAAGCAACGAAACCGGAATTATCACAGCCATATGAATACAACTGTTCATGTCGACCACAAGCATTCCGATCATTACAAAAAGGACTGAGTTTAATATGTTCTCCAATATCTCCCAAAAGTCCTTATAAAACTCGGACGGATCGATGACCTTAACTGTTCTCTCCATCTTATCCATGTTGTACGAAAAATACATTCCGCAGACCACTGAAGCAATGACACCCGAAAAGCCCAGGTGCTCGCATATCATATATACCAGCGAAACATCCAAAAGAGATATAAGAATATATCTGATAGGATCCTTAGTAAGTTCCATCAGTTTAAAGAGAACAAATGACACGGCAAGCGCCACCGCAACCGCTCCGACAATCTCTTTAAACATAAGCGTAAAGAAGTTGCCCTCTCCGCTTCTTAAGATTATCGATCTCACAAACACAAAAAGGGTTACGCCCGTTCCGTCATTAAAAAGCGATTCATTCTCTATAACCGAGCAAACATTCTTGGACAAGCCAATCTTATTTAGGATACCTGTTGCAGCAATCGGATCCGTGGGTGATACTACACAGCCAAGCAAAACGCACATCCATATGTCCATCGGAAGACCAAGCAAAAGTGCTATTCCGTAAAAGAATGCCCCGTATATAAACGAAGAAATAAGTGTTGTCAAAAGCGCCAGAAGACATATGGGTCTCAGGTTCTGCTTAAACTTACCCATATTGACCTTGCCCGCACCGGCAAAGAGCATAAAGCATAACATACCGTCCATGAGGTATTCTTCAAAACCGAAGTCTCCGAGATTCTCAACAAAGCCTCCAAGAACACCATTCGGATATATGAACTTAATCAAAAGAAGTATTACCGAGATTATCAGCGAAAAAAGAATTGTAGCAATATCGCTCTGTATATGGAACAACTTCTCGTTAAGTATTCCGATACACACGATATAAGCAAGAATTATAATCAAAAAAACCAATATCTTCATGTCTGTTACTCCACCTCAGACAATTATAGCAGTTTTTCTGTTTAAGGTATAGACAAACCCCCGAACCAAATCGGTCGGGGGTCTGTCAAAAGATCATTACGGGATAAACCCTTTTAAATCAATTATGCATTAACGATCTGGCCGAAATCGGGCTTAAGTGAAGCACCACCGATGAGACCGCCGTCGATGTCAGGCTTAGAAAGCAGCTCTGCTGCATTGCCTGCGTTCATAGATCCGCCGTACTGGATACGTACTGCTTCAGCTGTAGCTGCATCGTACATCTTAGCAATAAGATCACGGATAAGCTTACATACTTCTTCAGCCTGATCAGCTGTAGCTGTCTCGCCTGTTCCGATAGCCCAGATAGGCTCGTAAGCGATAACAAGGTTCTTAACCTGATCAGCTGTTACATCTGTAAGATCCCAACGTATCTGTCTCTCAATCCACTCCTTGTAAGTACCTGCCTTACGAAGAGCAAGTGACTCACCACAGCAGAGGATAGGCTTAAGACCTGCTGCAAATGCCTTCTTAACCTTAGCATTGATAAGCACGTCGTTCTCGCCGAAGATATCTCTTCTCTCTGAGTGACCGATGATGATGTACTCTACACCCGCATCCTTAAGCATGGGAGCTGAAATCTCACCTGTGAAAGCGCCCTTGTCTTCGATGTAGAAGTTCTCTGCACCTACATGTACGTTAGTGCCCTTAACTGCCTCTGCTACGGGAACGATGTCTATAGCGGGTACGCAGTATACTACGTCAACATCATCATTCTTAACAAGATCCTTAAGTTCTGCACAAAGTGCAACAGCCTCACTGGGAGTCTTGTTCATCTTCCAGTTACCTGCGATTATTCTTCTTCTAGCCATTATATTTCTCCTTTATTTATTGTCTGCAGCGTATA
>JAEEGJ010021144.1_pt1 | contig 14046 bp, 17 predicted proteins | sample 8958761 | NCBI WGS metagenome assembly JAEEGJ01 (sample SAMN16246546, study PRJNA631951) | gut metagenome | biome: gut microbiome; feature: rumen; material: RS-attached | host: Bos | place: Iran: Karaj | collected 2018-10 | reverse complement strand
CCAGCACCACCACAAAGGGCTTCTCCCCCTTCTCAGCGGCCAGGGCCAGGATGTCGCTGATCTCGCAGTATTCCACGCCTGCGGTGTAGGCTACGATCCCCTGGTGGTTGGCGGTCTTGCCGCCGTGGCCAAAGGGCAGGCACACCTCGTCCAGCTTCTTGCGGTTCACCTCGTGGACGATGATCCGGGCGTCCTTAGCCAGGGCCACGATCTCCCGCAATGACCCGTCGGGCTCGGTCTGGACCAAAATCTTGTCGATGCTGCGGCCCGCCTTCACCGCCTCCTTCACCGCGTTGCGGCCGAAGATCAAAAAGGGCAGCTCGTCCGGCTCCTTCTCCTCCAGCTGCACGGAGGCGGGGGTCATGAGCTTGCCGGCCTTCTCCCGGCGGGGCTTGTCGTTCCCGTAGGCGTAGGGCTTGCCGCCCTTCTCCGGCCGCGAGGCGCGTAAGCCGTTCCCCTGATCGCGGTCGAAGCCCTCCCGGCGGTCGCCGCCATATCTCTGGCGGCCCCGGCCGCCCTCGTCTGCGCTCTTTCTGAATGCCATGTTCACTCTTCCTTTCCTGCTTCTTCGTTGACTTGCACGGCCACCGCCATGAGCTCGTCCACCCGTTCCTCCCGGCCCAGGACCCACAGGTGCCCCAGCAGGGTCTCCAGGCCCGTGGCCACCCGGTAGTCCATCACGTTGGCGTTTTTGGGCACGGTGCCGCTGTGGGCGTTCCGGCCCCGGCGATAGATGGCCAATTCCTCCTCCGTGAGCAGGGGCTCCAGGGCGAAGAAGGCCCGGGCCTGCCCCTGGGCGCAGACCATTCTGGCCGACAGGAGATGGAGGTTGTGAACCGTTTCAGGGTGGGTGTGGATGAGATAAGCCCGGACGTAGAGGTCGTAGACCGTGTCCCCCACGTACGCCAGGTTCAATGCCGGTATCTGCCGAGGGTCCTCCACCGGGTAGCGGAGGGCCCGGCTCATGCGCTGCTGAGCGTTCAGTTCCATGCGGGTATGATGTCCTCCCCGTTCGCTTCCCCCGGCGTGGGGCGGATGGCGTAGCCCCAGCTGCCGTCGGCCGCCCGGGCGTAGGACACGTCCGGCTCCAGGGCGGGGACCTCCACGCTGTCCAAAAGGTTGTAGTTGGCGTCCACCAGCAGCAGGGATTCCCCGTAGCGGCTGAGGCCAAAGCCGGTGCAGAGGGGATCGGCGTCCGCCGCCTCGCTGCCGCCGGTGAAATAGACCAGCAGATACTCCCCCGCCTCCAGCGTCACGTCGGGGAGCCTGTACTTGTAGCTTTGCTTGGGGTTGTCGGTGAGGCCGTAGTCCTTCAGGTTCAGGTCCCGGTTGGAGCCGTTGTAGAGCTCCACCCAGTCGGGCGTATCCAATGTCTCGGACACCAGGGACTCGTGGTTGGCGGTGCAGATCTCGTTGAGGATCAGGGTGCCGCCGGAAGGGCCCTCCGCCAGATATCGCCAGAGGAAGAAGCCCACGCCGCCTATGAGCAGGAAGGTGATCAACAGCCCCAGGGGGAGCTTTAGATCCGGCCCCCGGCGGCGGCCGCTGAATTCCTCCTCGAAGGAGGGCACGTCTGCCGGCGCGCCTTCGCTCTCCTCGGGAGAAAGCAGCTGTATATCGTTGGTTTCGTTGCGTTCCATGGAGGTAAGTATATCATGGATCGGCGGGATTGGGAACAGCTCCGCCGCATATTTTTTCAGGGAGAAGCAGGAAAAACTTGCGCGGCAGGCCGTAAACCGCTATAATGTTTTATAATATGGGGGGAAAGGAGGTCCAGCATCCATGATCAAGACCGCGAAATTCGGCGGCTCGTCCCTGAGCGACGCCGGTCAGTTCCAAAAGGTGGCCGCCATCGTCCGGGGGGACCCGGCGCGCCGGTTCGTGGTGGTCAGCGCCCCGGGCAAGCGCTTCTCCGGGGACGACAAGATCACGGACCTGCTCTATCGCTGTGCCGCTTTGGCTGGCCGGCGGGAGGATTTCTCCGCCCCCTTCGGCCAGATCCGGGACCGGTATCTGTCCATCGAGCGGGATCTCGGGTTGGAGCAGGCCCACATGGGCCCCGCCTTGGACGAGATCGAGGCAGCCTTGCGCACCGGCCGGGCCAGCCGGGACTTCGTGGCCAGCCGGGGCGAATACCTCTGCGCCAGGCTCATGGGGGCGTATCTGGGCGCGCCCATGGTGGACGCCGCCCAGCTCATCCGCTTCAAGGAGGACGGGACGCTGGACATGGAGCGGACGGCCTGCTACTGCGCGCCGTTGAAGGACCTGCCCCTGGCCGTGATCCCCGGCTTCTATGGGACCATGCCCGACGGGTCCATCCGCACCTTCTCCCGGGGCGGCTCCGACATCACCGGGGCTATCATCGCCCGGGCGGTGGGCGCCAGCGAGTACGAGAACTGGACGGACGTGGACGGGTTCATGATGGCCGACCCACGGATCGTGCCGGAGGCCCGGGTCATGCACGCCGTGTCCTATACGGAGCTGCGGGAGCTCAGCTACATGGGCGCCTCCGTGCTCCACGAGGAAAGCATCTTCCCCGTGCGGGAAGCCCGCATCCCCATCCACGTGCGCAACACCAACCATCCCGAGGCCGGGGGCACCTGGATCGTCAACGAGGGCACCCTCATGAAGGAGCATCGCCACGGCCTGGTGGCGGGCATCTCGGGGCGCAAGGGGTTCACCATGATCACCCTCACCAAGGAAAACCTGCACAAGCAGGTGGGGTTTGGGTACGGGCTGCTGAAGATACTGGACCGGCACGACATCAGCTTCGAGAGCATGCCCTGCGGCATCGACAATTTGACCGTGGTCCTGAACGACGCGGACATAAAGGGCAAGATGGACCAGCTGTACCACGAGATCCGGACGGAGCTGAAGCCGGACACCGTGGAGATCGCCAGCTCCATCGCCCTCATCGCCACCGTGGGCCATGGCATGGCACGGACTTTGGGCGTGGCCGCCCGGCTGTTCACGGCCCTGTCTGAGGCGGGGGTCAGCTCCCGGATCATCGACCAGAGCCCCAAGGAGATGAACCTGATCGTGGGCGTGGACCAGCGGGACTTCGAAACGGCGGTCCGGGCCATCTACCGGGCGTTCTGTCAGTAGACGGTTTTGGTTTTTTCTTTTGCCGCTTTTTCTCTTTAGGCTAAAGAGAAAAAGCGGCGGAAAAAGAGAAATGCAAGAAGGAGTATAGCTTTTCTCCCTAAAGCTACACTCCTTCTTTAAGTTCTTTTTGGTCCTTTTTCTTACAAGAAAAAGGATCAGGCTTTCAATAAACACCTTACCCCATACACCAGCAGAGCCGCTTGGTGCGGTCCACGGTCATGCCCAGGTTGGCCTGGAGGGAGAAGGACTTCTCGTTGTCGCAGAACACCTGGCCATAGGGGGTCCAGCCCCGATCCAGGCAGAAGTTGATGAAGAACTTCTCGATGGCTCGGCCGATCCCCAGCTTTCGGTACTCGGGGAACACCTCCAGCAGGCCCATGGACCCGTCGGCGTGGAGGCCCATGAACCCCGCCAGCTTCCCCTCATACTCCGCGGCGAACAGCTCCCCCTTCTCGATGTGCGCCCGGGCCTCCGCTTCGTCCTCGATATCGTAGTGGGCCAGGAACTGGGGCAGCTCCTCCACCCGGAAGGGCCGGATGAGAAGGCCGGGGCAGTCCCAGGCAAGCTTCTCCCCCTTCAGATACGCCACGTTGCAGCAGTAGCCGCTGAGCTGCAGGCCGAATCGCGCCCCCAGCGTCTCGGGGACCCCCGGCCCCCGGGCCACCACGCAGCGGGGATCAGGCCGCCCCACGAAAGCAGCCAGCCCGGCCTCGGGGCTCTCCGCGGTCAGCAGATAGAAGTCCGGCATCTCGCTGCGCCGGACGAGCACCGTGCTCCCCTCGAAGTAGACCACCTGGCCCCGGCCCCGTCGAAGGGCTTCCAGCATGTCCACATGCCATATATACTCCCGCTCCAAAAAGCGGATGGCCGCCTGCTGCCGTTCGCTGTTCATCGCTTCACTCCGCTCAGTTCCTTATAGAAGTGCTGATAATCCTTGTCCCCGTTCCAGTCGCCGCCCCACTTCCAGCCGTGGGCGATGAAGACCTTGTAGCAGTAGTCGCTGTGGTCGATCATATGGGGCCGCTTGTCCTTCCGATCCAGATACTCCCGCGCCTCCTCCGGCGACACCCGGCCCTTGTTCATGTAGGGGTTCTGGAGAGGGTTGATGTCGATGGCCGCCCCGAAGCTGTGCCAGGACAGGTGGGCGGTGCCGGTGACCTGCCGGTAGCAGAAGGCGGAGGTGTTGTTGGCCCGCATGGAGTTGCCGTCATCCCCGGGCTGGCCGAAGTCGTCCACCAGCTTCACGGAGGCCAGGGGGTACTGCTTTTTGTAGAGCTTATAGAAGATGTCGATCACGTCCCCCGCCACCTTCCGATGGACCATCAGCTCCCCCTCCTGCTCCACGCCGTCGAAATCGATGTACAGGATCCGCACGTAGCGCAAATCGTCGTAGCTCACCCGGCAGGGCTCCCCCTCGGCCGGGTAGCTCATGCCCGTGATCCGCGCCTTCAGCTCGTCGGTCAAGGTCACATAGAAGAACCGATCGTCCTTCTTGTGGTTCACCCGCTTCTGGCCCTCGTAGGGGTCCGGGGTGGCCGTGGGCACCGGGGTAGCCGTGGGCACGGGCGTGGGCGTGGGCGTCGGTTCCGGGGTGGGCGCGGGCGTCACGGTGGCCTGGGCTTGCGGCGCGGCGATCACCGCCTCCTGGGCTTTAACAGGGGCGGCGGTGAGGGTGGGCGCAGGGGCGTCCGCAGCCACGGGGGCCGCCTCCACATCGGATGGCGCGCCCTGGCAGCCCATCAGCATCATGACCGACACGGTCGTCAGCATAAGTCGTTTCTTCCACATGGCCCCATTATAGCGTATCTTTTTGGATATGTACACAAAAAGCTCTGGAAATCCTGAAATTGTATGGTATAATGGTCAATACGTAAAAACGAAACAGGAGAATCACATCATGAAAGTCAGCCAACTTTTGGGCGAACGGTACAAGGACCGGGTCGCGGACATCGAGAGCCAGAACCTGATGACCCGGGGCGGATATATGAAGCAGGTGGGCAACGGCATCTATTCCCTGCTGCCCCCCGCTACGCGCATCCAGCGCAAGATCGAGAGGATCCTCCGGGAGGAGATGGATTTGATCGACGGGCAGGAGGTCCTCTTCCCCGTGGCCATGCCCGCCGCCCTCTGGCAGTCCTCCGGCCGCTGGGACAGCATCGGCAGCGAGCTCCTTCGCTTCAAGGATCGGTCCGGGGCGGACATGTGCCTCGGCATGACCCACGAGGAGGCCGCCGTCCACATGGCCAACAACATCGCGGGCACCTACCAGAAGTACCCCTTCATGATCTACCAGATCCAGACCAAGTTCAGGGACGAGCCCCGGGCCCGGGGCGGCCTCATCCGCGTCCGGGAGTTCACCATGAAGGACGCCTACTCCTTCCACACCTCCCAGGCGGACCTGGAGCGGTACTACGACCGGTGCTACCGGGCCTACGAGCGCATCTACGCCCGGGCAGGCATCCCCGAGGTCATCGCCGTCAAGTCCGACTCCGGCATGATGGGCGGCAAGGTGAGCCACGAGTTCATGCTCCTCACCGATATCGGCGAGGACACCCTGGTCATCTGCCCCGAATGCGGCTACCGGGCCAACATGGAGGCGGCGGAATGCATCGTCCGCAACGAGGCGGACGCGGTGCAAAAGCCCCTGGAGACCGTGTACACCGGGGAAGCGAAGACCATCGAAGACGTGTGCACCCTCCTGGGCAGCAAGGCGGAGAAGTCCTGCAAGGCCGTGGTCTACCAGCGCAACGCCGACGACAGCTTCGTGCTCATCTTCACCCGGGGCGACATCGAAGTGAACGAGACCAAGCTGACCAACTACCTGAAGGCAGTCGTCCACCCCGCCGTGGACATCGAGAACGCCAATCTCTGCGCCGGGAACATCGGCCCTGTGGGCCTTGCCACCAAGGCCACGGTCCTCTTTGACCGGTCCCTGGTGGGCGCCACCAACCTCATCTGCGGCGCCAACAAGGAGGCCTACCACCTGACGGGCTTCAACCCCGCCCGGGACCTGCCCGCGGACACCGTGTACGTGGATCTGGGCAAGGCTCAGGCCGGCGGCGAATGCCCCAGCTGCCACAAGCACAGCATCCAGATCCGCCGGGGCATCGAGGTGGGCAACATCTTCCAGCTGGGCCGCCGGTACACCGAAGCCATGGGCATGACCTATGACGACGAGAACGGCAACCGGGTCAACCCCATCATGGGCTGCTACGGCATCGGCGTGGGCCGGCTCATGGCCTCCGTCTGCGAGGAGAAGCACGACCAGTACGGCCCCATCTGGCCCATCACCATCGCCCCCTGGGAGGTGGAAATCTGCGCCCTGAGGGCCGACAACGCCGAGGTGAAGGCGGAGGCTTCCAAGCTCTACGACGAACTCACCCGGGCTGGGGCCGAGGTGCTGCTGGACGATCGGGCCGTATCCGCCGGGTTCATGTTCTCCGACGCGGACCTGTTCGGCTGCCCGGTGCGCGTCATCGTCAGCCCCAAGACATTGGGCCGCGGGGTCGTCGAGCTCGCTACCCGGGATAAGAGCGTGAAGGAGGACGTGGCCCTCGCCGACGCGCCCGCCCGGGTCCTGGCCCTCATCCAGGAGCTCAAGGACCAGGTGTGGGCCAAGGTGCCGGAAAGCATCTGACCTGATTTCAACATGGACGGCCCCACGCTCCTGCGGCGTGGGGCTGTGTTTTCCGTTTTTTTACTTTTTTCAGCGGGGAAAAAGGCCCCGACGGTTTGCTTTTCCCCCGGGTTGCGTGTATACTACAGGATAAATATAGAAGAAGCAAGGAGTTCCCTGTTCCCGTGAAAGATCGCAGTCAGATCTGGAGCATTCCCAACCTGATCAGCCTGTTTCGGCTGCTGCTCATCCCCCTGCTGGTGGCCCTCTATTGGAAGGGCCGGACCCTGGCCGCCCTCATCGTGTTCGGCGTCTCCGCCGCCTCCGACATCCTGGACGGGCAGATCGCCCGCCGGTTCGATATGGTGACGGACCTGGGGAAGATGCTGGACCCTCTGGCGGACAAGCTGACCCAGGGGGCCGCCGCCATCTGCGTGGCCCGGAACCACCCCCAGCTGTTCCTGCTGTTCGGGCTCATGGCCGTGAAGGAGCTGACCCAGGCGTATATCGGCGCCCGGTCTATGAAGCAGACCGGACAGGCCTTCAGCGCCCGGTGGTACGGCAAGGCCTGCACCGTCATCACCACCACCTGCCTCATGATCATGTTCGCCTTCCCCAAGATACCGGAGAGCTGGATCAACGGCATGCTGATCCTGTGCGCCATCGTGATGCTGGTCACGCTGGCCCTCTACGCCAACTACTTTATCAAATCCAGAGCGGCCGCCGTCCCAGGAAAGGAGCAGGCCTCGTGACGGGCGTACAGATGGCCGTGTTCGATCTGGACGGGACGCTCCTTCAGCACGGAGCCCTGACCGGGGAAGCCGTTCGGATGCTGCGGACCCTGCGCAAAAACGGCGTCCGGGTGGTCATCGCCACGGGGCGGCACCGGGGCACCGTGCCCCTGCGGCTGAAAAGCCCCCGGCTGGTGGATTACCTCATCTGCTCCAACGGGGCCCTGGTGGCCCCGGCCGGCGGGTCGCCCCTGCAGGAGAAGACCCTGTCCGGGGCGGAGCTGAAGGCGTTGATGGACCTGGGGGACCGGTTCGGCTGCCGGTATTCCGTGAACATCGGCAGCACCACCTTCCTGTCTCGGCAGGCGCCTTTGCAGCGGCCCAAGACCGACTGGCTCAGCGACACGAAGAAGTACTTTTGGCGATACTACATGTACCCCCTCCACACCCGGACCGTGGAGGGCTGGGGCGACTACCTGGCGCGTCCCGACGCCGGGGCGGAGAAGGTGATCTGTATCCCCGCCCGTGCGGAAGAGGAACGCACATTTCGAGCCCAGGCGGAAGCCGACGGTCGGTTCACCGTCTCGGGCTCCAACCGGATGACGGAGATCACCGTCCGGGGCGTCAGCAAGGGCAGCGCCCTCCGATTCCTGGCGGAACGGCTGAACGTGCCCCAGGAGGCCATCGCGGCCTTCGGCAACGACGACAACGACCTGTCCCTGCGGCCCTATGCGGGCCGGTTCATCGTCCCCCGGGATGCCTCCCCCGCCGCCCTGGCGGCAGCGGATCAGGTGGTAGAGAGCATCCTGGCGGCGGCCCTGGGGCTGTGCATATCTTCCGAAGGAAAAGAGGCGAAGCGGTCATGGTGAAACGTCGGGTACCCATCGCCATCGGCATGGTGGCGCTGACGCTGCTGTGCTGCCTGTGGGGGCCCGTGCCCCGGCTCCTTTTCCTGCTCCTCTGCGGCCTCGCCGCCACCGGGGAGACCTGGGCCATCCTGTCGAAGAAGGGGCCTTGGACCTACGGGGCCCTCCCCCTCCTCTTCGTGCTGGCCTGTGGCACCCTGAGCTTCTTCCATGGGAAGCCGTTCTGGTACGCCGTGGCCTTCTTCGCCGCCGCCCAAATCGTTCTGGCCCTGGGCGCCCTCGCCTACCGGGAGGGGCATGGGCAGGAAGCCCTTCGGGCGCTGACGGTGCTGGTGTACCCGGGGAGCCTGTTCGGGCTGCTGCTCTATTTGAGCCAGCTGGAGCGCTGGCTCTGGCCCTTCGCCGTGGGGCAGCTCACCGCCTGGATCTGCGACTCGGCGGCCCTGATCGTGGGGAAACAGTGGGGCAAGCATCGCCTGTCCACCCCGGTGAGCCCTCACAAGACCTGGGAGGGGTGCCTGGCCGGCGCCGTGGCGGCCCTGCCCACGGGCCTTTTGTGCTGGGCCCTGTTCCGGGGCGGCTGTCCCCTGTCCCCCTGGGCCTGGATGCTCGTTTGCCTCGTCTGTTCCAGCTGGGGGCAGCTGGGGGATCTGGCCGCTTCGCTGGTGAAGCGGGCCGCCGGGGCCAAGGATTTTTCGAACCTGTTGGGGCCCCACGGCGGGATCATGGACAAGTTCGACAGCATGGTGTTTTCCATCCCTTTGGCCTATCTTTGTTTGAGAATCGCGGGGGTCATGTGATATGAAGAAAAAGGTCCGTTTGGACAAGGACAGCAAGAAGCTGCTGTTCATCGTCAACCCGGTGGCCGGGCGCAAGGTCTACAAGCGCTACTTCCCGGAGATGATCCAGCAGTTCATGGAGGCCGGGTATCTGGTCACCACGTATCTGACCCAGAGCCCCGACGACGCGGAGCGATACGCCGCCCTCTGCGGGGCCGACTACGACCGGGTGGTGTGCCTGGGCGGCGACGGCACCTTTGCCCAGGTGGTGGCCGGCATCAAGCAGTGCGGGAAGGACATGGCCATCGGCTACGTCCCCGCCGGGTCCTCCAACGACTTCGGCGCCCTCCACGGGCTCTCCTCCGATCTGGTGGCCGCCGCCCGGGACGCGGCCTCGGACCAGGAGAAGGCGGTGGACTGCGGCACCTTCAACGGCAAGCTGTTCGTGTACGTGGCTGCCTTCGGCGCCTTCATCGCCACCTCCTACGTCACGAGCCAGGACCTGAAGAACGCCCTGGGGCGACCCGCCTACTTCCTGGACGTGATGCGAGAGCTGCCCCGGATCAAGGCGGAGCATATGAAGGTCACCGCCAACGGCCAGACCTACGAGGGGGACTATATCTTCGGAGCCATCACCAACAACACCTCCGTGTCCGGGGTGGTGAGTCTGCCCGAGGGGGCCGTGGTCACCGACGACGGGAAGTTCGAGGTGGTGCTCATCGAGAATCTGACCACCCTGCCGGAGCTTTCCGACACGGTCTACTCCGTCCTCTCCGGGGACTTCATCTCCCAGCAGATCACCTTCTTCCACGCCAGCGAGATCACCATCGAGGCGGAGAACCCCTTCGACTGGACGCTGGACGGGGAGTATCAGAAGGGCTCCACCCTGGTCCATATCCAGAACCACCGGCAGGCTTTGCGGGTCTACGCCCCCGAGACAGGCGCGCCCGGGGAGCCCTTGCCCTGAACGCGCATAGGAGGCACATGCCATGCAAAGCGAGAAAAGGAAGGAACTGATCCGTTCCCTGAAGTTTTTGCTGTTCTCTATCTCGGCGGGGGCCATCCAGATCCTCAGCTTCACCCTGCTCAACGAGCTCCTTCACCTGCCCTACTGGGTGTCCTACCTTATCGCCCTGGTCCTCTCCGTGATCTGGAACTTCACCCTGAATCGGCGCTTCACCTTCCGGGCCGCCAACAACGTACCCGTGGCCATGCTGAAGGTGGCGGCCTACTACGCGGTGTTCACGCCCCTCTCCACCCTGCTCGAGAAGTATCTCACGGACACCGTGGGCTGGAACGAATACCTGGTGACCTTCCTCAACATGGTGATCAACTTCGTCACCGAGTATCTCTTCGACACCTTCGTGGTCTTCCGGGGCGCCATCGACACCAACGACCTCGCCCAAAGGGAAGCGGAGAAGGAGCGGGCTCAATAAACCCAGAAAACGCAAAAAGCGGCGCGAAGCCGCTTTTTTTCTTGTCTTTTACAGCTTTTTCATGACCGCCTGCACCAGCTCCTCCACCGGCAGCGTGCCGTCCAGGGTGAGGACCGGGCAGGGGAGCTGTTGCTGCCACAGGTCGTGGAGGGCCCGGCTCCGCAAGGGCGGGACGCCGTCGTCGTAGCGGGCGGCCCAATCGAGGAAGGCCTGGCTCTGGTCGTACATATCCCCGCCGGGGAGAACTCGCGCGCCGTACCGGGCGTACTCCCGCTGCCGAAGCCGCTCCATACGCACGGGCGTGGGTGTATCGAGCCGCACCGCCAGGGTGAACCGGGGGATCAGGGGGTCGCCCCAGCCCACCAGGGAGCCGGATAGGACCGCGTCCTCCGCCGTGTCCAAATCCCGTTCCATCAGCGCCAGCCGCTCCGGTATGGGCCGCTTCAGGGTGTACATGGGCTCCGCGGGCAGCCAGTAGTAGTCGTCGGTGTCCAGGAACCGGAAGCCAGCCCTGTCCGCCACGGCCCGCCCCAGGGTGCTGGTGCCGGAGCCCGAGGCCCCGAAGATGTGGATCACGCGCTTCATGCTTCCGGCAGGTTCAACCCTTTCAAGGCGTCGCCCAGGGCGTCCGCCAGGGTGAAGGAGGTCTGTTTCTTGGGGTTCACCGCCTCCCTGAGGGGGCCGATGACCGTGTTGAAGCGCCCCTCGTCCCGGTAGATGCGGTAGAGCTCGACGGTGTTCCGGGCGTCCCATAGGGCGTCGTGCTGGTGACCTTCGAAGCTGATGTCGGCGATGTTCACCGCCTGCTCCAGGGAAAGCTCCCGCTTCAGGCCCACGGCCTGGGTGAAGATCTTTTGGAAGTCGGCCCACTTGTCCGCCAACCGGTCCAGGGGGAAGTCCAGCTCCTTCATCCTCACCTCGCCCCGGAGCTGGTCAAGATCGCTGCCGCTCCAGGCGTAGACCGTCTCCGCGTCCTCGCACCAGGCGGCAAAGTCCTTCAGCACCGTCTCGAACCCCGCGGCGTCCGCCACCATGTCGTTGGTGATGCCGGTGAGCCTGGCGTACCGGGGCGGTATCTCCCCATAGGCGGGCTTCACCAGGGCCCGGAAGCTGTCGACCTCACGAAGGTCCTCCCCCAGCTTCACCGCCCCGAACTCGATGACCTCCTGCCGACACAGGTCCCACTGGCGGCGGAACTGCTTGTCCACCGGCTTCATCTCCAGGTCCATGAACACCCACGCCATATCCTTTTCCCCCGTTTACAGCTTTGCCTCGTACCGCCAGCCCTTGTCCGTCCGCGCCACGGGCGCGAACCCGCAGGCCGTGAAGCAGCGGATGGAGGCGATGTTGAAATCGTAAATCTCCCGCACGCCCAGGGTGGGAAAGCCCAGCTGCCGCCCCCGGTCCATGAGGGTTTGGATCACCTGCCGCCCCACGCCCCGGCCCCGGTACTCCGGCACGCCGATGACGATGGGCAGGTCCGTTCGAGAGAAGGCCACGTCCCCGATGGGCGCGAAGCCCTCCCCCGCCCTGGCTTCGATGAAATAGAGCTCCCCATGCTGGTCCAGGTAATCGTACATGTTGTACAGTGTCTCCCGGTCGTAGGGCCTTTTCACCCCGTCCACCAGGTACACGAGCTCCGGATCCTGATACCATGCGAACGCAAAATCGGCTGCCCCATCGTACCGGCGCAGCCGCAAAGTCTCGTTGATCTCCAGTATTTCGGGCTGTTCCACGCCCTCGATGGCCATGCTCAGCCCTCCGCCTTCTGCTGTTCCAGGGCTTTGTACTCCCGGGCGAAGTACCGCATGATGTCCTGCCGGGTGACGATGCCGATGAACATGCCCCGATCGTCCACCACCGGCACGAAGTTCTGCGTCACGGCCACGGACAACAGTTCGTCCATATCCGCCATCACGTTCACGGGCTTCTTCACGTCCGTCCGCATGGCCTCCCGAAGGGGTATCTGCTCCCACTCCGCCTTGTTCTCGTGCTGGAGCACCTGTCGGAGGAGGTCGCCCTCGGTGACGGTGCCGCAATACTGGCCCTCGTCGTCGATGACGGGGACCGCCGCAAAGCCGTACTGCCGAAGCTTCTCTATACCCTGCCGGAGGGTATAGTTCTTGTGCAGCACGCACACCTCCTGCTTCGGCTTCAGAAAGAACAACACATTCATGAGCTATCCTCCTGATATCACTTTATTATGCTTTGTGTCGAAAGTCAACCGACGCTCGCAGGAATACACAAACCATTCACAATCGCAGGCGGCCGATACAGGCGCCAGACCATTTGCGGCAAAAATGATATTGTTTTCTACTGGCAGGTAGAAATGGCGTACCGCCATTTCCTTTATCCGATTGCCGCAAATTAGCCGTGTTTTCGACCTCTCGCGGTAGGTTACTACAGCTTCGGGTCGAAGAACACGGCTTCTGACGCGCTTTCTTGGCCGCCTGATCAGCTTGCCAAAATGTTTTTTGACAAGCTGAGGTCCGGCGTTTATCTCTGGGCTTTCAGCGTATGGGTGGGGCCCCAGTTGTTCAGGATTTGGACGGAGGAAAAGCCGGCGGACAGCAAGGCCTCCGTTTCGTGTTGGACAGTCAGGGGCGTGTCGTAGTGATACAGCCCCTCGTCCCGGATGCCCTGCTCCGCTTTGAGATGAAGATACTCCGCGCACCGGAACCGCTCCTCCTCATCGGACGCGGCAAAATAATCCGTCAGGATAAAGTAGCCGCCCGGCTTCAGCGCCTGGCGGACTTTTTCGTATAAGGGGACCTTCTCTTCCTTGGTGAAATGATGCAGCGATTCCACGGACACGGCGGCGTCGAAGGCGCCCTCCCCCAGCGGGACGTCGAAATAGGAGCCCTGCACCAGGGTCAACGCCTTGTCGGGGAACTTGCGGCGCAGCGCGTCCAGCATCCCCGGCGCCAGGTCGATGCCAGTGACCTTCGCCATGGGGACGGTTTCAAAGTAGTACCCCAGCTCCAACCCCGTGCCGCACCCCAAATCCAGGATCTTCGCACCGGCCGTCTGCGGCAGGCAGGCCGCTGTGAAGGGATAGAATTCCCGTGCCGACGCGATGCTCGTCAGCTGGTGATCCTCGTACCCCTGCAGGCGGGCGTCGAAAAACGCCCCCATTTCCTCCAGCTTTTTGCTTGGCCTCTCCAAGCTTTCCTCTGCCATGTCCCTGCCGCCTTGCGTCATTCGTCCTCCCCGTCGCCTTCCGCCCCGTCCTGGGCCGCCTGCTCCTCCTGCTGCCGGCGCTCCATCTCCTCCATATAGAGGAAGTAGCCCAGCTCCTCCATGCTCATCTTGTCCATGGTCATACCTCCTGTTTAATGAAATCATTGGTCTCCAGCCACCCCACGGACCGCTTCAGGGCCTCCACAGTCTTGGTCTCCAAGACGCAGCGGGCGCCCCGGCGGCGGGCCAGAGAAAGGCGGGCCGAAAGGGCGATCTCGCCGTCGCCCAAAGCCAGGTGGTTTCGGGGCGGGACCTCGGTGCCGTCGTGGATAT
>JAEEGJ010021143.1_pt1 | contig 14046 bp, 10 predicted proteins | sample 8958761 | NCBI WGS metagenome assembly JAEEGJ01 (sample SAMN16246546, study PRJNA631951) | gut metagenome | biome: gut microbiome; feature: rumen; material: RS-attached | host: Bos | place: Iran: Karaj | collected 2018-10 | reverse complement strand
GTATTATAGTGCTTTTCTTCTATAATATCAAATATATGTCATTCCCCGGCTTGACCGGGGAATCTACATAATACGGTCCAATGCAGATTGTCGGGTCAAGCCCGACAATGACAATTAATTATTTATTTAATTGTCCAGCTTACAAGTTCACAGCCTTCTGGAAGAATTATGTAGAGGTCATGAACACCACTTACGCCGCTGAACTTAGTGCCAATCTCGGTGCCGGCGCTGCCGATTCCATCTATGTTAAGCTGGATTGATTTGCCTTCTACTGGGATGCATTCTGCGGTAAACTCTGTTTCGGTTCCTTTGAACTCTACTCCCTTGAGGCAGAGGTATGCACCATCTTTTACTGCAACTACAGTCTGTTTTGAAGTAACTGCAGCGTTTCTTGAAGAAGCGAAGGTTGCAGCTGGAACAACATTACCAAGAGCAAAGTTTCCGAGCTGGTCTACACCCTTCTTTGTTGACTTCTGGATTGGAAGGCTTCCATCAGCATTTACTGCAAAATTATCTATAAATACATTGCGGTATCCGCCCTTTTCGCAGCCTACTGTTTTTTCAAGAGTCTGTGTGTGGTATGCAATGTACCAGTTACCGCGGAAGTTGAAAATCCAGTGGTGGTTGTTACCCCATGCACCAAATACTGTTCCAGGATTTTCGAGAGTGTAGCCCTTGTACTCGAAAGGTCCAAGAGGATTCTTTGAAGTCATATAACCGATAACTGCAATTGGCATCTTGTCTGGATCTTTTGTATCCTTTCTGTCCTGCCAGTTTGTACAGTATGTATAATAGTAAGTATCACCAATCTTATTGATTCCAGAATCTTCAAAAAGGAATGGAGCATCAATTACCTGTGGCTCGCCTTCAATGTGAACCATATCCTCACTCAAAGCGGCACAACGTGCATTCATTGGGTGCTCATATTTATCTGGATCGTGTCCACCACCAAAGTAGATGTAAGCACGGCCGTCATCATCTACCATTACTGCAGGGTCAAAAAGCCAGTTGATTTTTGCACAGGTTGGAGTGCTGCGGGAAATAAGAGGTCCCTTAATTGGATCAACAAAAGGTCCAACAGGTGAATCACCTTCAAGAACACCAATTCCGTTTCCACTGTCTGCAAAGTAAATAAAGAACTTATCTTTACCATTAATATTCTTCCAGCAAACAGCAGGTGCCCATGAATTGCTTGCCCACAAAGCTGCTCCTGCAAAATCAGTTTTACCTGCAACTTTGATTTCGCCGCAGTCTGTCCAGTTTACAAGATCCTTTGTTGAAAAAACATTGAGCGATGTAATCTTGTTATATCCGTTATCAAGCTTACCCTTTGTAAACTCAAGCTGCTGCATATCGTTTGTTGAATAAACATAAAGTGTATCATTATAAACAAGAATTGCAGGGTCAGCGCCATACTTATGAGCCATAATAGGGTTGTTTTCTCCAGGCATCTTAAATGCCTTTTCAGCCATAAGCTTCTGCATTTCTGTTACAGGTGTTGCCGTAAGCTTTACTTCAGGTGTTTCAACTTTTTTTTCTTCATTCTTTGAACAAGACATAAATAATAGTCCTCCGGTTATTACGAGTAATAAAACTCTTGCACATTTCATGATTTCATTATAGAGTTTATTTAAAATAATGTAAAACGTTTAACTAACTTTTAAGGAAATTCCATGAAAAAAATATTGATTTTGTGCTTACTTTTTGTATCTGCACTATTAATCTCCTGCAAAGAGAAAAAAAATAATAAACCTTCTTTTGACTCAAGCCCTATTGCACAGGCTATCAAACAGGAAACAAAACCTATCACAAAAGAACAGCTGGACCGCATTCCAGAAACTTACAGAGTTTCTGTTGAAAACGGCGGAACAATTGAACACATCACCTATAAAACAAAAAACTATTTTGGCGACGGCAAGGCTTATGAAAAGAAAGCAAACGTGTATCTCCCTGCCGGCTACAACAAAGACGATTCATCAAAAAAATACAAGGTACTTTACCTCATGCACGGTATTGGCGGCGATGAAAACGAATGGGGAATGACAGACGATAAATCTACTGTAAAAAAGATTATGGACAATCTTACAGTAAAAGGTGACATTGAGCCGTTTATCATTGTTACTCCTAACGGTCGCGCTGGCTTTGATAAAGATTCAAACAATGCCTATCTTGCTTTTTATAAATTTGGCGAAGAACTTCGTAACGACCTCATTCCTTATATGGACAGCCACTACAACACAAGTGCAGACCGCGACCACCGGGCAATGGCTGGTCTTTCAATGGGCGGTATGCAGACTATCAATATTGGAATCTGTGAATGTCTTGATCTTATAAGCTGGTTCGGTGCCTTTTCTGCTGCCCCAACCTCTTACGAAGCTAACAAGGTTGCCAATACTCTCAATCAAAACGAATCACTTCCTATTCACTATTTCTACAACATCTGTGGAAAGGATGATTCAATTGCCTATGCGTCTCACGCCGCTGCAGCAAAACTTCTTCCGCGCCTTACAGACAAACTGGAAGAAGGCCGCAATTACCGCTGGCAGGAACAGGGTGGCGGCCACGACTTTGGTATCTGGAACTTAGGATTCTATAATTTCGCAAAGATTCTTGGAGGAGCAAATGAAAAAACAAGCCTTTAATCCTTATATGCCGTCCTGGGAATATGTTCCGGACGGAGAACCTCACGTTTTTGGAGACCGTGTTTATGTTTACGGCTCACACGACAGCTTTAACGGCTGGGTATTCTGTCAGGGAGACTATGTATGCTACTCTGCCCCTGTAACAGACCTTTCAGACTGGCGCTACGAAGGCGTTATCTATCCAAAAACTTCAGAAGAAATGAATGCAGACGGCCACATGTGTCTTTATGCTCCTGATGTTACTCAGGGACCAGACGGCCGCTATTACCTCTACTACGTTTACGACAAAGTTGGCTTTGTTTCAGTTGCCGTATGCGACACACCTGCCGGTAAATATAAATTCTACGGCCACGTTCACTACCAGGACGGAACAAGACTTGGAGAACGCAAGGGCGATATGCCACAGTTTGACCCTGGAGTTCTTACAGAAGGCGACAAAACTTACCTTTACACTGGCTTTTGCGGAAATCACATGAAAGACAGAATTGGTGCCATGGCTACAGTGCTTGGACCAGATATGCTCACAATCATAGAAGAGCCGGCAGTAATTGTTCCGGGCGACTGCTACACTCTTCCTGAAAAAGAAGCCTGCGCTGCCGCAACTGCTCAGCAGATGGAAGCCGGAGCCTCATTTCCTTATGCACTCAGTTCAACAGAAAACTGGGAAGGCTTTAAGGACCATGCATTCTTTGAAGCTCCTTCCATCAGAAAGATTGGAGACACCTATTACTTTGTTTATTCTTCACAGGTTATGCACGAGCTTTGCTATGCCACAAGTAAAAATCCTACAGACATGTTTGTGTATGGCGGCGTTATTGTAAGTAATGTTGATATGCATATTGATTCCTACAAACCTGCAAACATGCCTGCAGCCTTTGGAGCTAATAACCATGGCGGTTTTGAAAAGATTAACGGTGAATACTACATCTTCTATCATCGCCACACAAACGGAAGCTGGTTCAACCGCCAGGGCTGTGCAGAAAAGCTTAAGGTTATGCCAGACGGTTCAATTCCTCAGGTTCAGATTACTTCCTGCGGTTTGAACGGCGGTCCGCTTGAAGGAAAAGGTGAATACCCGGCTTACATTGCCTGCAACCTGTTTAATCCGGATGAAAAAAATCCTTATGTTGATATTAAACATCCACGCATCAGCCAGGACGGCCGCGATGGTGATGAAGAAATCGGTTACATTGCAAATATGCAGAACGGCTACACTATTGGCTTTAAGTTCTTTGATTTTAAGGATGTAAAAAAGATTTCCATTACAACCAGAGGCTATGTATACGGTAAGTACGAAGTACGAACTAAGTGGGATGGCCCTGTTCTTGCAGAGATTTCTGCCGGCTGCTCAAACATCTGGGAAACAAACAGTTCAGACATAAAGATTCCGGACGGAATTGGCGAGCTGTACTTTAAGTTTGTCGGTAGCGGCACTCACCAGTTCAAAGGCTTTACTCTTGAGTAAGATTTACTCTGGAGTAAGCAGCTTTTTCTTCTTTTTCTGATATTGCTTCGGCGTGCACTTCATATATTCCTTAAATTTTCTAGAAAAATACTGAATATTATTGAAGCCGCTCGCCGTTGCAATTTCTGTAATGTTATTATTTGTATAAATCAAATCAAGACACGCCTTTTCAATCCTGTATTTATTTATATATTCCGAAACATTCATGCCAGTACACTCTTTGAACAATCTGATAAAGTGACTTTTACTGTAGTTTGTAAGCTGCAGGATAATTCCAAGGCTTAAGTTTTCACTGTAGTTTTCGCGGATATAGTGAAGCGCATTATCAATTGCAGAAATATTTCTTTTTTCGTTATCGATAATCTGTGAAAATCTTTCATACTGCTCAGTTTCAATTGCGTAGGCAATTATATCCAGCAGAACCGAGCGCAGAATAACTTCCATTCCTTCAGAATCTTTTTTCATTGAAGCTATTTTTTCCAATCTCACCATAAGACTTTCGGGCATCTGCAGAAAACGGCACAATCTGATGCCTTCAAAAAAATTACGGCAGGAGTCTTTTGCAGGCCCAAGAGCAGAAACATCAAATAAAATGCGATAACAGTGAAAACTTTCTCCTGAACTACCCTGCTTAAAAGTGTGCTCCTCAAAGGAATTGAATAAAATAAAGTCTCCAGCATGCACTTCTTCTGCAGCATTTCCCATAAAAAGCAGGCCGCTACCCCGGTCTACATACAGAATTTCGTACTCAATCTGCCTTAAAGGCTCTTCAGGATAGTTATTTTGCGATAAAAAGCTTACGGCAACCGGTTGCCGTTCTATACGATTTTCTTGCTGCATAATACCATTTTATAACCAAAATTCGCAAAATTCAACATAAAATGAGACTTTTTTATAAATATTATGCTACCATAAGTGTTTTTTTCGAAAAATATCGGTTTTATGATGTTATTAAAACGTTTTACCATGTTTTTATTAAAAGTTTATAAAAATGGAGGACTTTTATGAAAAAAATTATGTTAGTTGCTGCAGCAGCAGTACTGGCATTGAGCCTGGTGGGATGTAAAGGCGGAGCTAAAAAAGACAGCCTCAACATCTCAGTTTTCACTATCCAGCAGCGTGAGCAGCCACCTGCTGACAACAAAACTTACAAATGGATCGAAGAGAAATTTGGTGTAACTTTCTCTTGGGATATCCTTGTAGGTGATAAAGACCAGAAGATTGGTGTACTTATCGCTTCTGGTGACCTTCCTGACCTCGTAGAAGTAGACTCAGAGAAGTTCCAGGGTGCTGGTTGTCTTCGCGACCTTAAGCCACTCGTAGAAAAATATGCTCCAAACCTGATGAAGCATTATTCAGTAGCTTGGAAGAAGATGCTCGATGCAGACTCAGAAAAAGATGCAAACGGCAAAATCACTAAGGAACACATCTACTCACTTCCTAACTATGGTGTAAATGATGGTATTCCATCTGATACATACTACAACCAGAACGGTTGGTGGATTCAGAAAGCAGTTCTCAAAGAGTTCGGCTATCCTGTAATCAAGACAATCGACCAGTACTTCGACCTTCTCGAAGCTTACTACAAGAAATATCCAACAATTGATGGAGCTCCAACAATTCCATTCAATATCATCACAGCTGACTGGGAAGCATTTGACCTCTGGAACCCACCTAACTTCTTGGCTGGATTCCCTAACGATGGTAACGGACACGTTACACTCGAGAACGGTAAATATGTTTACACAGACAACTTCGTAGATGCAAATGCTAAGAGATGGTTCAAACTTGCTAACGGATACTTCCAGCGTGGTTTGATCGACCCAGCTTCATTCACAGATAACCGTGACCAGTACTATGCAAAGATCTCTCAGGGTCGTGTACTTGGTATGTTCATCCAGGGATGGCAGTTCATGGGCGATAACGCTGAAAACGCACTCTGGTCAGCAGGAAAAGACGAGAGAACATACGCTCCACTCGCTATCACATTCGATGAATCTATCCGCCCACACTACCGTGATCAGTCACTTCCTAACCTCCAGAGAGGTTTTGGTATCACTGTTAAGTGTCCAGAAGACAAGGCTATCAAGATTCTTCAGTTCATGGACAAGATGATCGAAGAAGAAAACCAGAAAGTTCTCTACTGGGGATTTGAAGGTGAAGATTACCTCGTTGATACAGACGGTTCTAAGACTGGAACAAAGGGTGGTGCATACAGAACACAGGCTATGCGCGATATGCAGAAAGATCCTAACTACAACCAGAAGCACTACGCTCTCCTCTGGAGAGAAGAAGCTCCAAAACTTGATGGTACACTCCCAAGCGGATATACACGCTCTATGGATGACCTTCCATGGGAATATGAGCTTTCACAGAAGCAGGTTGATATCGACCTCTGGAAGGCTTACGGTGTAGGTTCTTATGCTGAATTCGTTGATCCAAACCCTCCAAAGAACGCTGGATGGTACCCAATGTGGCAGTGTAACCCATCTGCTGAAAAGGGTGGATTCGAAGAAGAAGCAGCTGTAGCTATGACTGGTTTCGAGACAGTACAGAGAAAGTACCTCCCAGCTATGATCATGGGCAAGCCAGAAGACTTCGAAAAGACTTGGGCAGAATACGAAAAGCTCCTCAAGCCACTTACAGACACATACAACAAGTTCATGCAGCAGCAGCTTGACAACCGTGTAGAAACATTCGGTGGTTTCCAGGACTAATTAAGTAAAGACACTTAGTGTCAGAGCTTAATCAGTGATGAAGGAATGTTTTTACATTCCTTCATCTAAAAAAAAAGTCCACAACTTTTTCTGTGGACTTTTTTTTATATCATTTTTATGGGTGATTTTTTATGAAAAATAAAAAAGAGTCTGGTTCTGTCAGCAATTCAGAAACTACAGAACTTGTTAAATTAAATAAAAAAAGTAAATGGAAGCTTTTAGGAAAGCAGAAAATGCTTATTCTCATGTCACTTCCTTTTGTACTTTACATCATTTTGTTCAGATACATCCCACTTTGGGGATGGACAATGGCTTTCCAGGACTACAAACCTTACAAAACTTTTGCTCAGCAGGACTGGGTAGGATTAAAATGGTTTTTCCAGCTTTTCACAGAAAAAGAATTCCTTCTGTCATTACGCAATACTGTAGGCATGAGCCTTATCAGTACCGCTTTAGGATATATTACTGCTATCTTGCTCGCTGTATTTATGAACGAAGTTCGTTACATTGGTGTAAAACGCTTTGTTCAGACAGTTTCTTATCTTCCGCACTTTCTTTCCTGGGTTATCGTAACAGGTCTCGTTGCAAACGTACTTGTTGGTGATAAAACTGGAATTTTAAATAGCATATTGTTAGGTCTTCATTTAATCGACGAGCCTATTCAGTGGCTTGCTAAACAGAGCTATTTCTGGCACATCATAGGTTGGACTTATGTATGGAAGGAAGTAGGTTGGAACACAATCGTATACCTTGGTGCTATGACTGCTATTGACCCATGTCTTTACGAAGCAGCACAGATTGACGGTTGTGGTCGTCTCCGCAAAATCTGGCACATTACACTTCCAGGAATTAAAGCAACTATCATCATCATGATGATTATGTCTGCTGGTCATATTCTTGATGCTAACTTCGAAATGCCATACTTGTTACAGAATGGTATGATCCAGGATGTAGCAGAAACTATCGATATTTATGTATTGAAATACGGTTTCAAACTTTCAAGATACGGTCTTGCTACTGCCGCTGGTATCTTTAAAAATGTTGTAAATATCCTTCTTCTTGTTATTGCAAATACTATTGCTAAGAAGAGTGGTGAGGAGCGTCTGATATGATGGACAAGAAAAACCAGTACTATTCAGCTAGAAGAAATACAATGATCAGTAACATCATTTTTGATGTTATCATTTATATTGTTCTTGCATTCGTTGTTGTTGTAACTGTATATCCTTTCTGGAATACAATTGCTATTTCTTTGAATGATGGTCTTGATTCGCTTACAGGCGGTATTAAACTTCTTCCAAGAAAGTTTACATGGAAAAACTACGCTAACCTCTTTACTACTCCTCGTATTTTTCAGGCTGGTATTATTTCTGTATCAAGAACAATTCTTCAAACTATTTTCAGTGTATTCTGTACTACAATGCTTGCTTACGCCTTGAGCCGCAAAGAATTTGTAATGAGAAAGTCTCTCACAACTATTCTCGTAATCTCTATGTATGTAAACGCAGGTTTGATTCCAGGATACATGCTTATTAAGAATCTTCACCTTCTTGGTAAATATGCAGTTTACATTGTTCCTGCCCTTGTAGATGTATTCAACTTCATTCTTGTAAGAACTTACATCAATGGTCTTCCAGACAGCTTTGTTGAATCTGCACGTATTGACGGTGCTAATGAGTTCAGAATCTTTATTCAGATTATATGGCCTCTTATCGTACCTTCAATCGCTATGGTTTCTTTGTTTACTGCTGTAGGTGCATGGAACAGCTGGTTCGATACATACCTCTACTGTTCTAACAAGCCAAAACTTCACTCATTGCAGTATGTATTGATGGCTATTCTTCAGGCCAGCCAGAACCAGAGTGCAAATGCAAACGATGCCAACGCTATGGCCGTTGCAGCCGGAGCAGGTGCTTCTACAACTTCTGTAACACCAATCAGTACACGTTCTGCAATTACTGTAGTTGCAACATTGCCAATCCTCGTAGTATATCCATTCGTTCAGAAATACTTCGTAGTTGGTATGACAATCGGTGGTGTTAAGGAATAAGGCTAAAATCTTTTATATAGCGGTGGCTTAAACCACCGCTTTTTTTTTGGAGAATTAAATATGCTTAGAATAGTCAAAACAAAACTCGGTACCGTTGAAGGTATCCCAGCTGCAGATCCTCGTATTACTGCATTTAAATCTGTTCCATTTGCAAAGCCTCCTGTAGGAGATTTACGTTTTGCTCCTCCACAGCCAGCTGAACCATGGGAAGGTGTTCGCGAATGCTATAAGTTCCCACCAATCCCTGTACAGCCCTCCCCTAACCGCAATCCGCCTCCAGAGGATGTATACTCACGCGAATGGTCTGTAGATCCTGATATTCCAGTAAGCGAAGACTGTCTTTATTTGAATATATGGACACCTGCAAAAACAGGCAAAGAACAACTTCCTGTATACTTCTGGATTTTCGGTGGCGGCTGGCAGGTTGGACACACAGCAGAAATGGAGTTTGACGGTGAACGTATTGCACGCCGTGGAATTGTTGTTGTTACTGTAAATTATCGTGTAAATCTTTTTGGATTTACCTGTCATCCAGAACTTACAGCAGAATATCCTGACACACCTGCAAATATGGGCTTACAGGATCAGCTGGCCGGCTTAAAGTGGGTATATGAAAATATTGAAGCATTTGGTGGTGATAAGGAAAATATCACAATCGGAGGTCAGTCTGCAGGTGCCGGAAGCGTTCTTTGCCACATTGCAAACGAAGAAAGCCGTAAATACTTTAAGCGTGCAGTTGTAGACAGCGGACTCATTTACGCTCCAAACATGCCTAATATGTTCCCTAAACGCTCTGTAAAAGAAGCAGAACAGCTTGGGGTTGAGTTCTTTAAGTTCTGCGGCTGTAACTCACTTGCAGAAGCACGTAAGCTTACAACAGAACAGCTTCGCCAGAAGTGGAGTGAATGGGGCGGATATGAAAAGTCTATTGCCTGCTGGACACCAATTTTTGATGAACAGTTCAATAAGGGAAGTTTGATTGATATTGTAGCAGAAGGAAAATGTACACCATGCCCAATTTTCACAGGCTTTACTACAGATGAATTTATCTTTGGTGGAATGCACGCAGTTGAAATGGGTGTTAGAAAACTTATGAAGGAAGAAGAAGCAAAGGGTCTGAATATTCAGAACTACTGCTACAAGTTCGATGTACCAATTCCAGGCTGGGATCACCCGGGCAAATTCCATTCAGTGGATTTGTGGTTCTTCTTTGAAACCTTGGCAAAATGCTGGAGACCATTTAAGGGAGTTCATTACGACGTTGCACGTCAGATGTGTGATTACCTGTGTAACTTTATTAAGAATGGTAACCCGAATGGCCAGGACCTCTGCGGAGAACCATTACCACAGTGGAATTCATACACCTCAGAAAAATCAAACTTCATGGAGTTCACTACATATAGTGCAGAGAATCCCATTAAGCCAACTGATGAAATGTTGAAGTATTTGTAATGGATTGAAAGATTGTCGGGGCAAGTCCGACAATGACACCTGCATTTAATCTGAAAATGCGCAGGCAGAAAAAAAAACACCTTGCTGAGACTCATAATTCCCCGTCGAAGCAAGGTGTTTTTTTTCTGATGGAGCGTTTTCAGATTAAGATGTCGGTATTTATTTAAAGATTCTCACCGTTTGTTTCAATAACTTCTTTATACCAGTAAGCAGAATCCTTAGGAATGCGTTTCAATGTATTATAATCACAGAACACCATTCCAAAGCGAGGATTGTATCCCTTTGCCCATTCAAAGTTATCCATAAACGACCACTGGAAATATCCGCGAACATCACAGCCATCTTCAGCTGCAGCCTTTAAGCCGCGAAGGTATCTGTGTAAGAAATCAATTCTGTTAGGATCGTGTACTTTTCCGTCCAGGCTTTCCCAGTCGTGGCAGGAAAGGCCGTTTTCTGTAATATAAATTGGAAGACCAAAGCGTTTTGTAAAATGCTTTACACCCCACTCCAGAGCACGGTCATAAGTATCCCAGCCGATTTCTGTATGTGGAGTTCCGCGAGGTCTGTTATAACCCTCTTCATATTTTCCCTGATAGATATTTTCACCAATAAAATCAATCTTCTGGCTGATAAGCTTCATATCTTCATCAGTTACCTTAGGGAAGATATCTTTACATTCATTTACAAGGTCTTCAGGATACTTACCAAACACAATTGGATCTGCCCAGTAAGAATCAGACCAGATAAAATATGGCTTATGGCAGCTGAAGTAAATATCATAAGCGGTTGCAGCATCCATATCACCATTTGGAATACGTGGCATTGTTGCAAGAGTAATTCCAACCTTTGCCTCTGGAGCAAGCTCACGAATGACACGAACAGCCTTACCGTGAGCTACATGAACATTGTGACCGGAAAGAAGAAGCTCGCGTGTACCATACTTAAAGCCAGGAGCATGTGAAGCAGAAATATGACCACAGCCAAGGAAAACAGAAGGTTCATTAAAGGTAATGTAGTTCTTTACTCTATCACCAAATTTTGCAACTACTGCACGTGTATATTCTTCAAACCAGTCTGAAATTTCTGGATTCAACCAGCCGCCTTTAGTCTGAAGAACATAAGGAAGATCCCAGTGGTAAAGAGTTACAAATGGAGTAATGTTATATTTCAAAAGTTCATCAACAAGATTGCTGTAAAACTCAAGGCCCTTTTCATTTACCGCCCCACATCCATCTGGAATAACACGAGGCCATGCAATTGAAAAACGGTAAGCTTTAAGACCAAGCTCGGCCATCAGCTTTACATCTTCCTTGTAGCGGTGATAGTGGTCGCAGGCAATCTTTCCATCAGAACCATCTTCAATTCTTCCCGGTTCTTCACAAAATACATCCCAGATAGACGGAGATTTTCCGTCTTCATTCCATGCACCTTCTATCTGAAAAGAAGCGGTAGCTGCTCCCCACAAAAAATCTTTTCTAAAACTCATTTATTTAAGCTCCTCATTAATTGCCTGAATAATATCCGGGAAATACCAGGTCTGCTGTTCACGGTTATAAAAGCCGTAATGTTCATCATATTGATTATTCTCAACCTTCCAGACACCGTTATCCCAAAGGAAACAAGGCATTCCGTATGCATAAGATTCCTTAATAAAATCATGGAACCATTCAACACGGTCTTTCAGATTTTCTTTATTTGTTGCACCATATTCACCAATGTAAACTGCATAACCATCTGAAATAAAATGATCATTGAGCTTTTTAAACATTGATGTGAATTCTTTTTTTACAGAATCTGAGTACTCTATAATTCCTGGTGACTCCATTGCAAAACTATATGGAGTGTACATATGAACTGAAACAATCAGGCGGTCTTTGCTGTTATCATAATCTTTTGGCATTATGAATGTAGTTGCAAGAGCTGATTCCGGAGAAGCCTGCAATGAAGGAATTGCAACAAGGCGCTTTTTATTATTTCCATCACTTGCACGAATAACGTCCAGAATAGCCTGTTCAAGTTTTTTCAGATTATTCATAGCTTTGATTGAATCAATAGAAGCAGAATTATACCACCACTCTTCGGAAGTTCCGCAAAGGCGAGGTTCATTCAAAACTTCAAAAACAAGATGTTCGTCATAGCCGTTATTAAAAGCAAGAGCAATCTGAGCCCAGATGTTGCAGACAAAGTCTGCCGAGTTCTCAAAATTCTCATCACTAGGATAGAATCCCGCCAGAGCCGGCATCTTTGCATTTTTATCGAAATTATCATGATGAATATTAATTACAACATACATTCCGTCATCAATTGCCCAGTCAACAATTGTCTTTACACGCTGCATCCAGGCAGGATCAATTGTATAATCTGAATCTACAATATGACGGCTCCACGAAATTGGAATGCGCAGGGTTTTTATTCCAGAAGCAGCAAGGCCGTCTATCATAGCCTTTGTTGTTACAGGCTGGCCCCAGCTCACTTCGGAAGCAAGACCTTTTCCAGCAGTTGCATCAAGAGTGTTTCCAAGATTCCAGCCGGTTTTCATATCGCGTACAACTTCAATTGCCTTGCGCTCGTTGAAAGTTTTACTGCCGGTATCTTTTATTGCAATGCCGGTATTAAAGCGGATGCGTTCTGTAGCAGTGCTCGCAGTTTTAGATGAACTTGCATCAGTTGAGTTCACAGCCTTCAAAAGAGCCTGTGTCATTGGAGCAGCTTCTGCGTTCTGTTTTTTTTCAGATTTGCCGCTGCATGAAATAATAGCCGCAGCAAAACACAATAAACCGAGAATTTTAGTTGTTGTTTTAAAAGAAATCTTCATACCGCTAAATATAATAGAAGTATGAAGATTATGTAAGTAAGAAATATCTCTGATTATTGTAAAAAGCTTGCCGACTTATCTGCTAAGCTTACGGTAAACAGTACGCTTTGGAACTCCGGCGTCTTCACCGAATTCCTTGAGCTTCCATTCTGCATACTCAGACCAGTTTCCTTCAAAGAAGCGAACTTCTGAGTTGTTTTCGAAGGCAAGAATATGTGTACAGATACGATCGAGGAACCAGCGGTCGTGGCTTACTACAAGTGCACAGCCGGCAAAGTCTTCGAGAGCTTCTTCAAGGGCGCGGACTGTTTCTACGTCAAGGTCGTTTGTAGGTTCGTCGAACAGGAGTACGTTTCCGCTTTCCTTGAGCATCATACCAAGGTTGAGGCGGTTTCTTTCACCACCAGAAAGTACGCTTACCTTTTTATTCTGATCTGGCCCTGCAAAGTTGAACCAGCCGCAATATGCGTGAGCGTTTACTTCGCGAACACCACCTTCGAGTGCTCTACCCTTTTCGTCTACAGCACCAAGTTTTACGAGGTCTCCGCCACCGCCGAGAGTTTCGTAAACAGTCTTGTTCATATCAAGGCCGCTTCTCATCTGATCTACGTAAACCAGTTTTACAGTCTGACCAACTTTGATAGTTCCTGAGTCAGGCTTTTCACCGCCTTCAAGACCTGCGGCATCAACAATCATCTTAAAGAGAGTTGTTTTACCGGCACCGTTAGGTCCAACAATACCAACGATGGCACCAGCTGGAATATGAACGTTGAGATTTTCAAAGAGGAGCTTGTCACCGAAAGATTTTGTAAGATTTTCAATATCAATTACCTGGCCGCCCAAGCGAGGACCGGCTGGAATAGAAATCTGTGTATCCTTAAGCTGTTTTTTACTTTCCTGAGCCA